>JAEEGL011114076.1_pt1 | contig 10016 bp, 6 predicted proteins | sample 9134231 | NCBI WGS metagenome assembly JAEEGL01 (sample SAMN16246548, study PRJNA631951) | gut metagenome | biome: gut microbiome; feature: rumen; material: fiber-attached | host: Bos | place: Iran: Karaj | collected 2018-10 | reverse complement strand
AGATATTTATAAAGAAAGAAAAGCAGCTGGCAATAAGTGGAACGTGTGCTTTTCCTACGCTTCGCAGCATCAGGCTTGAAGTTACTGCATAGCCGTTAAGATAGTAGCAGGGGATTGAAATAAGAAGATACCCTGTGCCTTATTTTTTCTTTAATTACTATAATACTATAGATTTCAGCATTTCTGAGGAAAAACTGTAATTTATATCCCGTTTAGAAAGTCCTTTAGTACAACCTCTGTTCCTTTTTTAAATACAAACAGAATGGTAGTTTCAAGACTTTTGCTTGAAATAGGACAAAGAGCGATGTCATTGGAAAACTCGCTTACCAGTGATTTTGGGAAAATAGCGACACCTTTTCCGTTTCGTACCCAAAGAAGAGAAGTTCTGGCATCATCACAGATGCTAAGAATATTTGGCTCAAGTCCTTCACTGCCAAAGGTTTCTGTAATGAGATTCTGATAACGGCGGTATATGGAAAGCGGAAAACCGGATAAAGACTTAAGGCTAATGGGCTTTCCGGGGATGATTTTGGACTTTTTCTCAATAAGAGTCTGTGGAATTGCTGCTACCATAGGCTCCTTTTTTATAGGTACCATATCGAGATCCCCCGATGCAAAAGGGGTCCTGAGAAAAGCGGCATCTATTACATTTTTGTCCAGAAGATGCTGGAGTTCGAAGGTGGAACCATCATATATCTGAAAATGCATATCAGGATATGTATCCGAAAAATCCGCAAGGATATCAGAAACTACAGGAATTGTAGAGGGAGTAAGGCCAAGGGAAAATGTCCGGTGCATCCCGGCCTTGGCTACTTCTGTGACTGTGCTGCTTGTAAGCTCAAGGATCCTGCATACTCTCTGGTAGAAAATTGCACCTGCATCTGTTAAGGTGACGTGCCTGTTTCCTCTTATGAAAAGAGAAACTCCAAGCTCATCCTCAAGCTTTTTCATGGACATGGAGAGCGGAGGCTGGCTCATGTGCAGCAGCTTTGCAGCCTGATTTATGTTGCCGCTGTCAACGACAGTTTTAAAATATTCCATTTGCTTTAAATCCATAGCGTAACCTCTGGTATATATAAAATATATATTAAGTCTATAAAAATAGTATTTTACATATATGTTGCTTAAGTATAAGCTAAATTTGTATTTTCGGCAACTGACGGAAAAATATATTAGTAAGGATTTATAAGTGAAAATGAGACAGGTGGATTTTAAGAATGGCGGAACTCTGAAAAATATACTGGCGACGGCAATGCCCATGCTGGTGGCTCAGATTCTGAACCTTTTATACAACATAGTTGACAGAATATATATCGCACGTATTCCGGTTATCGGAACGGTGGCGCTAGGGGCAGTGGGACTTTGCTTTCCACTGGTTATCCTGATAACTGCTTTTACAAATATGTATGGAAGCGGAGGTGCACCGCTTTTTTCCATAGCCAGAGGCCGCGGCGATGAAAAGGAAGCAAGGGCCATACAGAATACTTCCTTTTTCCTGCTTATATCTACGGGTGTGGTTCTGATTATTATAGGTGAAATATTTGGGCAGCCAATACTGTCTCTGTTTGGGACTTCAAAAGAGTCCATGGTTTATGCACTCCCGTACCTGCGTATTTATCTGCTTGGGACACTCTTTTCAATGATTGCCACGGGAATGAATCCCTTTATTACTGCACAGGGATTCTCGCTTGTGGGAATGACCACGATTATTGTTGGGGCGGTTGCCAATATTGTTCTTGATCCCATTTTTATTTTCCTTTTTGGAATGGGGATTCAGGGTGCTGCTCTTGCGACGATTATTTCTCAGGCATTGTCGGCAGTATATGTTCTTAAATTTTTATTTGGGAAAAAGTGCGAATACAAATTACATCTGATGAATGCAGACGAGATACGGCACTGTGGGAAAAGAGCAAGAGGAATCATCGGTCTTGGGACAGCTGCTTTCATGATGCAGTTCACAAACGCCGCAGTGCAGATATCCTGCAATAACGTGCTTGCTGATGTAGGAGGCGATATCTACGTATCTATTATGACAATAGTCAATTCTGCAAGGCAGATGATGGAGACACCTATTCTGGCTATTTCAGAAGGCACATCTCCTATAATAAGCTTTAATTACGGAGCAAGGAAATACGATAAGATAAAGAAGGCAATAATTATCATGCTGGCGCTGGATCTTGCGTATTCATTATCGGTATGGCTCATTATCAGAATTTTCCCTGCTGCAATAATCGGAATATTCAGTAATGATACGACAATACTTGCTGATGCGATTCCTGCCTTTAACCTGTATTTTTCGACCTTTATATTTATGACCTTCCAGCACACCGGACAGGTCACCTTTAAGTCTCTGGGGAGAAAAGGACATGCGATTTTCTTCTCGTTATTCAGAAAGGTAGTTATAGTGGTTCCTCTTACCTACATGCTTCCATATCTGTTCAACATGGGAACTGACGGCGTGTTTGCAGCTGAACCCATAAGTAATGTAGTTGGAGGTATGGCCTGCTTCATAACGATGCTGTTTACTGTCAGGAAAATTATGAGAGAACATTCTAAATAACAGATGGAAAAAGATGCAGTTATATGGTGCATAAAAACATAGTTTATAATATAATTTTATAAAACTACACTTCGGGGAGGAAAAAGCAATGGGAATTACTGAGAAACTCGATGAATTATTAGATATGGCAAGAGAAAATGCGGAACTAAAAGAGCGTTTACTTGATACTCAAAAATCAGTGAATCCGGTTGCTGATTTCTGCGCTATAGCAAGCGAAAACGGGGTATATATGTCCGTTATGGATATAGTTAACCAGGGCGAAGAATTCTATGCTGAGATCAAGCGCAGCACTAACGGGGGCGGTGAAAACTCACCCGATCTGGATTTTCAAAACGACGAATATTCCATATTTATGATGAGACTACGAGACCTATAAGCACATTCTATCGAAGGCAATAAGTTTTGTTTATTGTAAAACCTATTGACGCAGTATGTAAATAGTTATATAGTTTTTTCAACAACAAACGAACAGAAAAACATATATAGAAAAAAGCGTAAGTAGGAGGAGAATATAATGAGCAATTACAGATTTGAGACATTACAGTTACACGTAGGACAGGAACAGCCGGATCCGGCAACAGATGCAAGAGCAGTTCCGATTTACCAGACAACTTCTTATGTATTCAGAAACAGCCAGCACGCAGCCGACAGATTCGGACTTGCTGATGCAGGTAACATATATGGAAGACTTACAAATTCCACTCAGGATGTTTTGGAAAAGAGAATAGCAGCTCTTGAAGGAGGAAGCGCAGCACTTGCAGTTGCATCAGGAGCAGCAGCTATCACTTATACAATTCAGGCACTGGCAGCAAACGGTGGGCACATAGTAGCACAGAAGACAATCTACGGTGGAAGCTACAATCTTCTGGCACATACACTTCCTCAGTATGGAGTAAAAACCACTTTTGTTGATGCACATAACCTTGCAGAGGTTGAAGGTGCTATCGAGGATAACACAAGAGCAATTTACCTTGAGACATTGGGTAACCCCAACAGTGACATCCCGGATATTGACGCGATTGCAGAGATAGCTCATAAACATGGTCTTCCGCTTGTTATTGATAATACCTTCGGAACACCTTATCTCATCAGACCTATCGAGCATGGTGCAGACATCGTTGTTCATTCCGCAACCAAGTTTATCGGAGGACATGGAACAACTCTTGGCGGAATCATCGTTGAGTCAGGTAAGTTCAACTGGAAGGCAAGCGGAAAGTATCCGAACATTGCTGATCCCAATCCTAGCTATCATGGAGTATCCTTCTATGATGCGGTAGGTCCTGCAGCCTTTGTTACCTATATCAGGGCAATTCTTCTTAGAGATACCGGAGCTACAATATCTCCATTCAATGCTTTCCTCCTACTGCAGGGTGTGGAGACATTGTCTCTCCGTCTCGACAGACATGCGGAGAATACGAAGAAGGTTGTGGAGTTCCTTAAGAACCACCCTAAAGTCCAGAAGGTTAATCACCCTTCAATCGCTGATCATCCGGATCATGCACTTTATGAGAAGTACTTCCCCAACGGCGGAGCTTCAATCTTCACATTTGAGATAAAGGGCGGAAAAGACGCTGCGTGGAAGTTCATTGATAACCTTGAAATCTTTTCACTGCTTGCAAATGTTGCAGACGTAAAGAGCCTGGTTATTCACCCTGCTACAACAACCCACTCACAGTTAAGTGATGAGGAGCTTAAGGATCAGGGTATCACACAGAGTACCATCAGACTTTCAATCGGTACCGAGCATGTGGATGATATTATCGCTGATCTGGAAAAAGGTTTTGCGGCTATCTAAACAAAAAAACATTTGAAAGAAGCAGTCTTAATTCTCATATAGTTTTAAGGCTGCTTTTTCGTTGCGATTTTTTGTGTGCGTTTGCCCGTAGATGCGCGTTTTATAATTGCGAAGATATAGCCATTGTAATAAAATATTCATATGAAACTAAGTGACGTAATGAAAGATTCGAAAATTAAAATTCATGCATCCATCAACGGACATGGAATTCTGCTTATCACTAAGGCAGAGATAGGTGTTCGGGATGGTCTTCTTGTGGACTCTCTGACTTACTTTGACGAGGATTTGGTTTTCACTGAGCCTTCAAAGGTTGTGGCAGTCAATAAGCGTGACGGCAGGTCTTATGAATATGAGGCGAGCAGGATAGCGCCTGTCGAGACCAAGTATGGTAAGTTCCATCTCATAAGATGTACGGATGAAGGAAAGATAGTAAATCGCAGACAGGCTGAGAGATATGATATCGACAGACTTGGAGTTATCAGAATCGGTGACAGTAAGGATATCAGAAATGCTCTTGTCTATGATATTTCCATGAAGGGTATCGCATTCATTCTCGATACCGAAGCTTCTGTGAAAGTCGGGGATCACATTATAGCGTCATTTAGGTACGATCCTACCTATTTCCATTTTTATGCATGTGAAGCGACAGTAGTACGTGTATTTATGATGAACGGTCAGCCTGCAGTTGGTTGCACTCTTGATGCAATGGGAGCAGATCTCGTGACTCTTATAAGCAACAAGAAGAAGGAGAAGCTTGGCCTTAAGGTTGATGATATTCTGGCTATTGCAGAATCTCCGGATGAAAAGATTGCATCAGGTGATAAGATACCCGTTAATTACGTTCCTCAGCTTGCAGTTTCCAAGGATTATGAGAGTAAAAAGCATGAGGGTAAGTGGGAGCTTCCTGCATCTGAAAAGCCTGCGAAGAAAGAAGCCGCCAGGGCTTCAGCGCCGAAGAGTGGGACATCCGGGTCAAAATATGAGAAGATTGAAGAGGATCCCGAGCTTCAGCTTATGACACCTGATGAAGCTGCAGATCTTATTCCTGAGAGATCCGAAGCAGAAATTATGCGTGCAAGGGCAGAGCGCGTTGCCAATATAGATGATCTGTCGGGAATAGAGGACAGAACACCTCTTGTTGATGCAGATGATCTTGCGGAGCTGGAATCAATAGAGGACAGAACACCGGTTAAGGCTAAGAAGCTAAGACCTCAGAAGCCTGAGAATCCTTTGGAGGATCTTAAGAAGGAAAAAGGCGGCGCCAGCAAGACGTCGAAGCAGATGGTGGCAGACCTTGCATCACTGGAAGGGGCATCCTTCAGACCATCTGAAAAAACAAAGAAGAAGCTCGACTTCATCTCAAAGATAGTTGGGGATAAAAATGAGCTTAAGAATATGATTGATTCATCAAATGAGCCTGATTACAGAAGTGCAGCAGGTGTATCCGCTGCAAGGACAGGGCATCAGGTCAGATTTGTTGATGCATATAACAGTAGTATGAGCAGCAGGCCTGAGCCTAAGGAAGAAAAGATAGCGTATCCGGGAAAGCCTTCACTTGATGAGAGAAGGATGACAAATGATGTTTCTTCTAAGGGAAGACGAGCATCTGCAGGCGGTTTTCCGGATGATTTCGACGGATATTTTAATCAGAACGGCAATGCGGTAGATGAGGGACTTTTTGCACCAAAGCATGATGATGGCTTCCTTACACCGGAGCAGATAGCGGATATAATTGAGCTGGAGAGGATTAGTAAGAACGAGTAATATATAACATTAAGTTGGGGGAGTTTGACTTATGGGGACAAGTCATAGAATCCATTTCGGATTTCTTTTTCATGTAAATCTTTATCATGCGAATCTCGGAGATACCAACGATGATAAGGGCTTCGGAAGAGACCTTACCCGTATACGGGAGATCCTTGATATTTTGTCAAAAGCGAATAACGACGGACAGCCTGTTAAGGCGGCATGGGATTTTGAGAATGATTACACACTTGGAAGAATTCTGCCGTCACTTGGTCCTGATGTTATTGAAGGGGTGAAGGCAAGACTTCGGGAAAGAGGAGATGAGCTTTTGCTCTCCGGCAGGCATGCTAACCTTTTCGCGGGAATGACCGGAAAAGAGCTTGCTTTGGCTCTTCATTATAAATCAAATGAGCTTGGAGAAACGTCCGGTACTCTTCGTACAGAAGGTGACATTTTTTCGCCATCCATGATAGGAAGGCTGCGTAAGTGCGGTGTTAATACCGTGCTTTTGGGAAACAGTAATGTTGGGCCAAATGCATTGTCTACAGTCTGCAGAGAGCTTAGAAAATCTTCTTATGAGACCTACAATCCCGCTACATATAGACATGGTAATAATTCAATAACGGTAGTTCCTTACTACACACCTGCTGATTGGATTGAAGCCGGTTCCATGACAAAGTTCCTCACAGGCCTTCATGAAAAGCAGGTTTCAGGTGAGATTGATGGAGACCTTTTCGTTCTTGCAGGTGCTGATATCAAAAGTCCCTGGTGGGAGCCTATGGAAATCAGAAGCCTTTTCAGAAAGGCAGCAGGCACAGAGGGACTGGCCGGATTTTTACGGGCGCTTCGTAAGCTTGACTTTGTTGCCTATAACACGCCAAGCGGATATTTGAGAGATCATGCGCCGGTAGCGGAAATTACCTTTGCAGGCGATGTGGCTGAGGGCAGAAGCAGTGATCTTTCAAGCTATAGTGAGCTTCCCTATGACAGACTTATCTGGACCAGAATTGAGAGAGCAAGACTGGGCAGCAGGATTTACAGTGCGGAGAGGATTTCGGATTCTCTGGCAGAGAGAGTAAAAATATTGTCGGCATCAGAGTTTGGACCTTTTTCACCTGCTCCGGCAAAGGAAAGATTCAGTGAGATAGACAGGCTCTCACGCAATATTCAGAAGATAGAAAGAAAAGCCATAAATGCTAAAGAGATGTCCATGAGAACCAGTGGACGTCAGAGACTTAACAACAGTGCCATTGGAAAGCATCTCTATTCAAGAAGAAAGGATGATGAGGAGAGAAATTCTTTCATTATCATGAATCCTTCGGGAAGAAAGACAGTTTCTTTCCAGCTTGAAATAAACAATGGTCAGTGTCCAAAAATAAGTACACTTGTACTCGAGTGCGATGAGTGTCCTATAGATGCTTACACAGCAGTTGAGATGGGGAAAGAAAACGGGTACGTTAATTCTGCTTTTGTGGTAATGAAGTTTGCAGAGGTTCAGAGCACCTACAAGATTTATTATCACTTTGACAGATCTGATATTCCGAAGGAGCCCCATAAGCCGCTCATTGAACTGCGACCTGAGGACCATCCTGTTTTCCATGCGGAGGGTGCTATGAAAAGACTCCTTGAGGCGCAGGGAAAGCTTAAGGCAAAGCCGGAGCCGGTTAAGGAGCCAAAGAACCCTGCTGTTGCAGAGCGCATAGCAGCGATGAACAGTGCCAAGAGTGCCGGGAAGGCAGCAGCGCTTATTGCAGGAGTAGAGAGGGACAGTTATGTAATTACAAGCCCCGGACACAGACTTAAGATAGTAGTGGGCGGAACCGGAGCATCAAAGGGAAAAATCCGCGAAGTGTTCTATGGTGATGAGAGAATTGGTGATGATACGTTCCTTTCATCCTTTATAAAACACGGCGATGAAATTTCGGAATTCCACTGCGATGAGGTTGGTCCTGCTGAGCTTGCCGGTAAGGGAGATGGTGTAAAAATATCAGGCTCCATTTACGCAGCTGACGGATCCAAACCGGGAAAGTATACTCTGCAGATTATAAAGACCTCTGCTCTTAAAGGAGTGGACGGTGTGCTTATACACGTGGATGTTACTTATCCGGATATGCACAATGCGCCGGCAGCTTCATCATTAAAGGAGATTGCTCCCTTCCAGATTACACCGCTATACCGCGCAGGTGTATCTGTTGTCAGAAAGAGCTTTACAGGCGATGTGAGTGATTTCCCTGTTTCTGTTTTCGGAAAAGCGGTTAAGGGCAATGAGAACCTGGAATCCTTTAATCATCAGCTTACAGCGGGAATCGTAGGAACAAAGGGGGCTTTATCAGGAATCCTTTTGGGAATGCCAAGGACTGTTCTCGGAGGGCTTGCTGTATGTCCCGGAAGACTTATGACAGACGGAGAGGGACAGCATCTTAGCCTTAATCCATATGGCACATACGGCCGCAAAAAGAGGGAGTACCCTTCAAAGAGTGCAGGGATCATGCAGAAGTATGCAGATGCAGCTATTAATGAAAAGCCTGTGAATCCTGCTACCGGTTACAATGGTGTGCGAGAGAGATTCTGCATGTGTATGACAGCTTTTGGAGGTGCAAGTCCAAGCGAGCATATCCTGGCTGAATTATCTGCTTTTTGTGACGGAGCGGTTATTTGCGGAGATGAGACAGGTGTGATTCATCCCTTTGAAGGCGATAATGTCAGACTTCCGGCTGAATTTAAGGAAATCGAGGTTAAAGCTATTAAGAGAGCTGAGCCTGCTGAGCTTAAGGCGATTAAGGCTGAACTGTCAAAGTTCCTGAACCATCGTCGCAAATAGATAGTATTTATAAGTAAAAATCTGTTGACGCGCAAGTGTGTTATTTGATATTGTAGACGAAAGGCAAAGGCGCCGTTTCATTTTAGAAGAAGTGCCTTTGCCTTTTTTCTTTTTTCAAAAGAAAACCTATTTAATTAGATTTTGGTGTCGCTTTTTTTGTAGACACAGAAAAGAGGAGAAATGGGCAAGCTAACCAAAAAGGATATTTTTAGAATTGTAAAGGAAGAGGATGTCGCTTTTATCAGACTTCAGTTTTGCGATATTTTCGGAACACCAAAGAATATAGCAATAACTGCAGGCCAGCTTGAGAGTGCACTTAATAATAATTGCATGTTTGACGGCTCTGCAATAGAAGGATTCACCGGCCTTACCGGCGATAAGTTTGAAGAGCTGGAGAGCGATATGTATCTGTATCCTGATTTGGATAGCTTTCAGATATATCCCTGGAGACCGCAGAGCGGTAAGGTGGCAAGAATGTTCTGTGATGTTTACACAGCTGACAGAAAGCCTTTTTCAGGGGATTCCAGAAATATTCTTAAGAAGGTTCTTGAGGAAGCAAAGAGCATGGGACTTATTTTCAAGGCAGATCCCCAGCTTGAGTTTTTCCTGTTTGACCTTGATGATGAGGGACAGCCTACAACACAGACTCATGAAAATGCAGGATATTTTGACCTTGCTCCCGCAGACCAGGGTGAGAATGTTCGCCGAGATATCATCATGAACCTTGAGGAGCTTGATTTTAATATTACTTCATCTCATCACGAGATTTCTCCTGCGCAGCACGAGATAGAGTTTACAGAAGATGATGCAGCAAGAATGGCTGATATGATAATGACCTTCAAGATGGCGGTTAAGACAATCGCTAAGCGGCACGGACTCTATGCGACCTTTATGCCCAAGCCTAAGGAAGGCGTGAACGGTTCCGGCATGCATATAAATATCCTGTGTGAGGATGAGGAAGGCAGGGATGTTTTTGCAGGAAAAGACGGAAAGCTCTCTGAGATTGCCAATCATTTTATTGCAGGTGTCCTTGAGCATATATGCGGAATGACACTTGTGACAAATCCGCTTGTTAATTCTTATAAGAGACTTGT
>JAEEGL010590050.1_pt1 | contig 10016 bp, 10 predicted proteins | sample 9134231 | NCBI WGS metagenome assembly JAEEGL01 (sample SAMN16246548, study PRJNA631951) | gut metagenome | biome: gut microbiome; feature: rumen; material: fiber-attached | host: Bos | place: Iran: Karaj | collected 2018-10 | reverse complement strand
GGGAGCGGATTCCTGCCATCCCTTCATGGTGATATTCCCGCCTTTCGTATCAAGTGCCAGAGCGATCTTTTCAGGATATTTTCCTGACATCTCCGCAAGCCATTCCGGCTCCTTGATCGCCTTCGTCCCTACGATGACGCGATCGGCTCCTGCATCCACGAGCTCCTTCACCGTGGACTCGTCCCTGATGCCTCCGCCCACCTCGACCGGGACGTTGGATTCTCCGATTATCCTCTTGATGACGGGGATGTTATTCTCCTTGCCGAATGCTCCGTCAAGGTCGACGAGATGGAGATACTTGGCGCCCTTGTCGATCCATGACCTGGCGACCTCCATCGGATCCGGTATGACGATCTTCTCGCTTCCGGGTACACCCCCCACCAACTGCACGACCCTGTGATCGAGCATGTCTACGGCGGGTATGATCAGCATCAGCAGTCCTCCGCGAACCTGATGAAGTTCTCAAGTACCTTCAGACCGGATGTGCTGCTCTTCTCCGGGTGGAATTGCGAACCTACGGTGTTGTATTTCCTGAACAGAGTCGGGAACCTGATGTCCTCATACCCTGTCGTGCCCTTGATGACGTCCTTCTCCGACGGATCGGCGTGATAGGAGTTGGCGAAGTAGAAGTATCTGTTATCGACACCGTCCATTATCTGATCCTCGGTATCGACGACGTTCCACCCCATGTGCGGGACACGCTCAGCTTTCATCCTGACGACACGTCCCTTCATTATCCCGAGTCCGGGGGATGTGCCTTCGTCACTTCCTTCGAACATGATCTGGGCACCGATGCATATACCGATGCACGGAGTACCGTCCTTCAGCATCTTCGAGATGTCGTCCCTGTAAGGCAGAAGCTTCTCGACGGTCCTGTCGAACGCACCGACTCCGGGGAATGCTATGCACTCCGCATCCAGGAGATCCTTCATATCGGATACAACGGTGACCTCGGCACCGCAGATCTCCAGTGCCTTCTTCAGGGAATGGAGGTTCCCTACGCCGTAATCCGCAAGGGATATCTTCAGCATTCCTCGATCACCTCGGCCATCTTCTCCAACAGTATATCGTTGAGCTCTTTGGTACCGACGGTGGTCCTGATGCAGTTCTCGGTCCTTCTCTTGGATCCGAAGTCGCGTATCAATACGCCTTTCTCCTTCAGACCCTTGACCAGCACCTCGTGGTCTATGGGTGCCTTCGCCATTATGAAATTGGCATCCGAGGGATAGGGTTCGAAACCGAGCTTCCTCAGTCCTGCTGAAAGGTAGGGCCTCTGCTCCTTCACCATCGCAACGCTGCGCTTGATGAAATCCTGATCCTTCACCGCTGCCGTGGCGGCACCCTCGCTGATCTTGTTCAGCGAATACGGGATCTTTACGCAGTTCATCATTCCCGCCACGTTGAGATTGGACACCGCGTATCCGACCCTGAGGGCCGCCATCGCGTATGCCTTGGAGAATGTCCTGAGAACGATCAGATTGTCGAACTCGTTCACCCTCCTTATCATCGATTCGTCGGCGTATTCTGCATATGCCTCATCGACGACCATTATGCCGTCGAACTTCGAGAGGATCTCCTCGATATCCTTGATCCTGAAGCTGTTGCCGGTGGGATTGTTGGGTGACGGAACGAGCATGAGCTTGGGTTTCGTCCTCAGCATGGCATCCACATCCAGCTGGAAGTCCTCGGTCAGATCCACGAAGGATGTCCTTCCGCCGTTCATGGTTATGAAGTAATCGTACAGCGTGTACGACGGGATCGGTATGGTGGAGAGATCGCCCCACTCGGTGAATGTCTTGAAACAGACGTCGATCATCTCATCGGAACCGGAACCTGCGACGAAGTTCTCCCTCTCCAGACCGTACAGGTCGGCGAGGGCCTCCCTCAGCCCGTCCGAATATGTGTTGGGGTAACCGTCGAGACCGTCGAATCCTTTCTTCAGGAACTCCAATGCGGCGGGATTGCTTCCGAGCACGTTCGTGTTGGTATCGAGCCTTATCGCATCCCCGACCTTGGGGTTGTAGTATCTCTCGAATCCTCTGGTCGTGCTCCTCATCACGTCCCTGGTGAGCATGTTCACTGCACCAGCCTGTCGATGGGTAATGTGAGGATACCTTTGGCACCCATCTTCTGGAGTGTGTTCACCGCTTCGTACACATCGTTCTTCTCGATGACGACGTGGATCGCGACCATGTCATCCCTTCCGGAGATGTTCATCACGGTCGGTCCGGCGACTCCGGGGAACAGCTTGGAGATCTCCTTGAGCTTCTTGGTGGGGACGTCCGCCATGAGGTACTTCTTGCTCTCGGCCTCGATGACACTCCTGATGGAGTTGACGATGTCCATTATTCCGCTCTTGGATTTCGCAAGCGCCTTCTTGCTCGTGACGACCACTGCCTGTGATTTCACGAGGGTCTCGATCTCGACGAGCCTGTTCATCTTGAGTGTCGAACCGCTCGATACGAGATCGACGATGATGTCCGAGACACCCATGTAGGGCATGATCTCGGCAGCTCCGCTGACATTGATGATGCTGACCTTCTTCCCCTTGGAATCGAAGAACCTCTTGGTGATCTTCGGGAACGAGGTCGCGATGCGGCATCCGTCCTTGATGTCATCGATCGACTTGATGTTGGATTTCTCGGGAACGGCTACTGAGAGGCGGCAATGTCCGAAATCGAGCTCCAATACCTCTTCCAGCTTGCAGCCGGAATTGGCGATCTGATCCTGTCCTGTGATACCCAGGTCGACTGCTCCGGAGTCTATGAATTCCGGAATGTCCTGTGCACGGACGAAAACTATCTCGATATCCTGATTCTTGGCTGTCACGTACAGCTTCCTTCCCCAATCCTCACCCAGATCCAATCCGGATTTCATGAGGAGATCCACAGTTCTTTCGTGGAGCCTTCCTTTGTTCGGTACGGCCATCCTTATGGTCATGATTGCGCCTCTGGATGACTGTAAGCAAGAGACCTATTTTATATTTTATCGGGCGAATGTGGGCGCGCATGCGTGTGGGAACATGCTTCACCGATCATGTGCCAGATCATGTTGATTGATAGTTTGAAAATGAAAGACAGGGGCAAAGCCCCTGTGTTTGTTCAGTTCTTTCCTTTCGGACAGAGATAGAACGCCTTCATGGCGAGGTACAGCATGTAGACGTCCGCCTTCGCGGTGACCTCGAACGGCGAGTGCATCGAAAGGACCGGAACACCGAAGTCCACGGTGTCCACGTTGTGCGACGAGATGTACATCGCAACGGTACCGCCTCCGCCGTTGTCGATCTTTCCAAGCTCTCCGACCTGCCAGGTGATGTCGTTCTCATCCATCACTTCCCTGATGTAGGACATCATCTCCGCCGAAGCATCGTTGGTGGAATACTTTCCTCCGGCACCTCCGTACTTGGAGATGGAAGGCCCGTGATTGAGATACGAGCAGTTCATCCTCTCGTAGTTCTCACCGAATGCTGGGTCATATGCAGAGTTCACATCGCATGATATGCACATCGACCTGCTGAGCACTGTGCGGAGCTCCGCTCCGTATGCTGATGCGAGTTCCTCGATGAAATCGATGAGGAACATGGAACTGAGACCCGTGGGTCCGTCCGATCCCGTTTCCTCCTTGTCCGCGAGTACGGTGACGGTGGTGTATGTCGGATCCTTGGTGTCGATCTCCGCCATGATGTTGGAGTATGCGCACACGCTGTCATCCTGACCGTACGCACCGATCATCGACCTGTCGAATCCTACATCGACAGGCGTGAATGCGGGCACCGCACACAATTCGGCGGAAAGGAAATCGTTCTCGACGATGCCGTACTTCTCGAACAGGATGTTCGCGATGTTCAGTTTCACCTTCTGTGAAACGTCATCATCCTTGAATCCCCAGCTTCCGATGAGGATGTTGAGCTGCTCACCGGTGATGATCTCGGTGGCGGGCTTCTTCATCTGGTCCCTCGCAAGGTGCGGAAGGAGATCGGTCACGCAGAACGACGGATCCTCAGGATCCTCTCCAATGACGACCTTCAGCGACTTACCGCCCTTGAGCATGACCACTCCGTGCAGGGAAAGGGGGATCGCCGACCACTGATACTTCTTGATACCGCCGTAGTAGTGGGTCTTGAAGTATGCCATCTCGGTATCCTCGAACAGCGGAACGGGTTTGAAATCCAGTCTGGGGCTGTCGATGTGGCTTGCACCGATGCGGACTCCCTCTGAGATGTCCTTCTTACCGATGGTCACCATTATGAGATTCTTTCCGCGGTTGTTGAAGTAGACCTTTGAACCGGCCTTGTATTTGGTACCGGGCTTGAACTCCTTGTATCCGGCCTTCTTGAGTATCGGTATCGTGTAATCGACTACCTCGCGCTCGGTCTTGTTGCACAGGAACTTCTTGTATCCTTCGCAGAAGTCCGATGATTTCTTGAAGAATTCAGGACCTCTCTCGCTCAGGTTCTTGGGCTTGGAGAAGAGCTTCTCCTCCAATTCCTTGCCTTTGGATTTCTCTTTCTTAGGCATTATACCACTGAGATGTGGATGGGACAATCTGTATTTAGGGCTACCGAAAAGATGGAACGCAATCGCCAATGGACGATGGTTTCAAAGGGAACCCGTTGAGATCAGATAATCTGCATCCAGCTCCTTCACGGAACCGTCCGCCATCCTTATCCTGCTGAATCCGTCCCCGAACAGGGTACGGCGGCACCATTCCAACGTGTGGCCGACGCTCTTCTCGGAGAACGGTGCGGAATCCCTCGGACTTCCGGCGAACTCCGCCGACAGCGTGTTCAGACCTGTGAAATAACCCGTATCCCAGCCTGTCACCCTCTTCCCGCCGTCGTGCCATGACGATGCCAATCCGAGGACGGATTGCATCTGGTGGTACCTCTTTATCGACAGTGTGGGCATCCCGCCCAGGGGTGTCCCGAACACCGGCATCCTAAGTGCCAGATAGCCACAGTCGCAGCCGCCCTTCATACCTCCGAAGTAGTTGTCGATCACTTCGTCGACGGTATGTTCCGCACCTACGGGTTCTGTGCATGTCATGAGATTGAGACCCGCTTCCTTGATGTTCCTCATCGTCTGGATGCGGTCCTTCGGGTCGAATGCGGTATCCTTACCCTCGCCCATCCTGCACACATGATATGCAGTGACTGCACCGGCATCCTTCAGCATCCTGAACTCCTCGACGGATCTGTCACCGGTATTGATCATTATCTCCGTACCTTTGGGCACGCTGTCCTTGGTGACCTCGACGAAATGTATGAGGGTCTCGATCGGACAGTCCTGGTTGGTCATCAGCGATATCGTGGAGACATCCCCGTACCTGCTGCATTCATCAAGATATCCCTTCAGTACATCATCTGGCATGAGATAGATCTTCGAATGCGTATGCGAAGCACCGAAATTACAGAATCCGCAATCCCCGGAACAAGGACCGGTATAGACGCCGATCTGAGCACCCAATGCCGCCGTGCTCTGGCAGTTCTCCCTGAAGAATCTGCTGAACAGATCCCTGGAGAATATCGCTTCGGGCGAGAACTCCTGGAACGACAGCAGATACCTGCAGTCGTCCTTGGACAGTTCCTCTCTCCTGTAGCCTTTCAGGAGCAGTTCGACGGCCTTCTGGTCCATCATCTCACTTGAGATCCTTGATCAATATGAGGTGGTAACCGAACTCGGTCTTCACGGGACCGATGACCTCACCTTTCTTTCCGGCGAAGGCTGCATTCTCGAACTCGGGGACCATGTCGCCCTTGTTGAACCATCCGAGGTTGCCGCCCTTGGATTTGGACGGGCATTTGGAGAACCTCTTCGCAAGTGCTTCGAAGCTCTCGCCCTTCTCCAGACGTGCGAGGATGTTCTGTGCGTCCTTCTCCGAATTCACGAGTATATGTGCTGCGTTGACTGATTTTGCCATGATGGATTATCATCGCTTCCAGTAAAAGACTTTTATGAGGATACTATAAGAAAATACATGGGTAAGGCTGCGAAGACAGCTGTCATCGGAGTGATCTTCAGTTCGCTCATGTTCGGAGCATTGGGTATGTGCACCCGTTATTTCCAAAATGACTGCGGTCTGTCATCCTCGGATATCGTCGTCATCCGTCTGACCGTATCCGGCCTCGGACTTCTCATAGTACTGGCACTGTTCGCACGCGACCATTTGAAGATAAGGAAGAAGGACATTCCGTTCATGTTCCTGTTCGGTCTCTTCAAGTTCCTTACCGATGTCACATTCTTCTTCGCCCAGGGCAACACATCGCTGTGCCTTGCGACACTCCTTCAGATGACCTCACCATATTTCGTCATGGTACTGTCGCTGATCATGTTCAGAGAGAAGATAACTATGCCTAAGGTCACCGCGATGTGCGTCGGAAGCATAGGCTGTGTACTTGTCACAGGCATACTGTTCGGAGAGGTGAATGCCAAGACCGAAGGCATCATTGCCGCCATATTCTCCGGACTGTGCATCAGTCTGTTCTTCATCGGGAACAGGATAGCTATCGACAGGGACATCAGGCCCACCACCATGCTCCTGTACACCACATTGTTCGCCGATCTGATAGCACTCCCGTTCGCTGTGGAACACGGAGAATCCTTCGTTTCCATACTGACACCGACAGGCATCGGTACCGCACTCGCCTTCGGACTGCTCATGACGCTGATCCCTTACTACCTCCTGACCTGGAGCTCACTGCATATCGAACCCACGGTAATATCCATGATCTCGGTTCTCGAGGTCGGTGCGGCGGCGGTCGTCGGATTCCTGATGTTCGACGAGGATCTCACCGTGATCCACATCTTGGGTATCGCACTCGTCATCCTGTCGATCATACTCATCAACGTCAAGCTCCGTCTGGACTACATAAAGAAGTACGGAAAGTACGTCTCGCCGCTGATCAAATTCACCATGGCGCCGTTCAAGATGCTGAAACAGGACGAGAACTGAATATCCGTTCGATTCCGACGGAGCTATGCGATGGTTTTTGAATCGATTAAGCGATGCGGAGAGCATGGCCTACGCTGACTCCCACATCCATGTTGCGGACCCCAGATTCAAGGGGATAGACAGCGGTGCGGAGGTACTGTTCGGATGCTCATCCACTCCTGACGAGTGGGATTATCTCAGCAGGATGGTCGGCGGCAAGATCGTCAGATTCTACGGGACCCACCCGTGGTATTCCGAGAGGACGGACCTGGAAGGTCTGGAAAGGATGCTGCAGGAGGACAGGGAGGGGAATGTAGGGGAGATCGGACTTGACTCCAAGAAAGGAAGACTGGATGATCAGATGCATCCATTCGTCTCGCAGCTGGAGCTTGCCGAGAAATACGGCAGGATCGCCAACATCCATATGATAGGATGCGAGAGCGAGATGCTCAGGATACTGAGGGAACATAAGGTCACATGCATCCTCCATTCATTCTCGGGCCCGGAGAGTTACATCAAGCCGTTCGCGGAATGCGGATGCTTCTTCTCCATATCCCCCAGGATCCACAGGAAGTCGAAGGAGAAGGCCGCATCCCTCATTTCGAAGATACCGAAGGACAGACTCCTGATAGAGACGGATTCCCCCGACAACCCCATGGGGATGGACGAGCACATGGTGGAACTGTCCCTACTCATGGGCATGAGCTGTTCGGAATTGGAAGAGCTCACACTCAGGAACGCCAGGTCACTGCTACCATAATCGTTTTTACAAACGATACGATACCTGCATTCATGGCGATCCTTTCGGACAAGGACATAGTCGAGAGCTTGATGACAGGTTACCTCGGTATCTCGGATTACAGCGAGAAGAGTCTCACACCCAACGGGTACGACCTCCGTATCGCGGAGATAGCGATACGCGGAGACGAGAAGAAGTACACCGAAGGTACGGTATCCATACCCCCGAGGACGATGTTCTACGTCTCCACCATCGAGCGTGTCAAGATGGCGGATGACATCTGCGCACAGCTCTGGCTGAGGACCTCGTGGATAAGGAAAGGCGTCATGGCTTCGTTCGGGAAGATCGATGCCGGATTCGAGGGTACGCTCACGCTCGGAGCATACAACGCCACCGATGAGACCATCGATATACCTATCGGAGAGAGGTTCTGCCAGATGGTCTTCGAGACGCTGACCTCCGCCAGCGAGAAGAGTTATGAGAAGAGGAGCGGACACTACCAGGGTCAGACCGGTGTCACACTGAATCCGATCAACAAATGATTCATTCCTTCTGGATGTCCAGCACGTACACGCTGGCGGACGGGGAATAGGTCTTGAGCTCCCTCTTGCCGAGGAGTCTGCAGGATAGCCCTTTTGAATTCATTTCCGATATCAGGGAAGAGACCACATCGTCGGATTCCTCGCGTTCCATGATCTTGTGCATGTGGATGATCCCGCCCTTCTTGGTCTTCATCAGAGCATCGGGAAGGAAATCCTGCGCTATCTGCGGAAGATTCATGATCACGCGGTCCGCATCGGGAAGGTCCTTGATCAGCTGCCTTGCATCACCCTCCATGGGAACGATGTTGTCGAAACGGTTCAGCCTGATGTTCTGTTTCATGTATTCCACAGCATCGTGGTTGAGATCGATGGCATAGATTATCTTAGGTCTGGCACATCTGCAGATGGTCAGAGGGAACGGCGCAACGCCGGCGAACATGTCGATTATCACCTCACCGTCCTTCACCATGGATGCGACCCTCTCCCTCTCTGTAGCGAGTCTTGGGTTGTAGTAGACCTTGGCGGGATCGGTCATTATCGTGACACCCGATTCCCTGTGCCTGGTCTCGCTTCCTCCGGAGCCTGCTATCAGTTCGAGATCGCGTATCCTCAGTTCTCCTTTCACTCCGTGATCCAAAAATACAGCACGGGTGCTCGATGATACCTTCAGCATCGCCTCTCCGATCTCATGCTTCATGGGAAGAAGTTCATCCACGAGCTTCACCACCAGGACGTCCCCGATATTGTCGTATGAATTCGGCAGGATGTCCCTTATCTCTTCGGGGAGGAGCTTGCGGTAATCCGTCTCCTGATGCTCTATGGGTTCCAGATCCGCATCCGTGACCTCGTAGTCCTCGAATGAATCCGAGAGGATAGGTATCAGAAGATGATCCTCTTCAGCACGGATCCTGGCATCGAGGTTCAGGAGACCTTCGTCCTTCAGCCTGATCCTTACCGGATTGCCTTCGGATTTCGGTACCCTGATGCATCTTACCATGCCATCTGCATGACCGTCCCCTGTTAAATGGTTACTGTCACCCTAGATACCTTTAAAAGAACAGCAACTATCATAAACCGATGACATCCGAACTTATCTTCGTCGGTCTCGGACTGAGCGGCACCGACGGAATGACCGTCAAAGCCCTCGAGGCACTGAAGACCTGCGACAAGATCTACGCCGAATTCTACACATCTTTCCTCATCGGAACGAAACCCGAGGACCTGGAGAAGATGATCGGCAAGAAGATCCACGTCCTGTACAGGGGACAGGTCGAGGAGAGCGAGGATATTATCAGCGATGCCATGAAGATGCGTGTCGGTTTCATAACCGCAGGCGACACCATGGCCGCAACGACACATGTGGACCTGAGGATACAGGCCAAGGATGCGGGCATACCCGTCCGCATATTCCACGGCATATCGATCTTCTCAGCATGCCCGTCATCGACCGGTCTCCAGCCCTACAAGTTCGGAAGGACGGTCACGCTGCCATTCATCGAGGACGGATATCAGCCCAAGTCGCCCTACGACCACATCAAGGAGAACAAGGACAGGGGACTGCACACGATGATCCTCCTGGACATCCATGCCGACGAGATGAGATACATGTCCGCCAAAGAGGCACTGGAGTGGCTGATCGAAGGCGAGAAGAAATGGGGAGAGGGACTGATCTCCGACGATACCCTCATGGTCGTTGCGTCACAGGTCGGTTCGCCCAACGAGAAGATCACCGCCGGTTACGTGAAGGATCTCCTGCAGAAGGACCTCGGAGAGCCGCTGTTCACACTGATCCTCCCCGGCAACCT
>JAEEGL010129689.1_pt1 | contig 10016 bp, 6 predicted proteins | sample 9134231 | NCBI WGS metagenome assembly JAEEGL01 (sample SAMN16246548, study PRJNA631951) | gut metagenome | biome: gut microbiome; feature: rumen; material: fiber-attached | host: Bos | place: Iran: Karaj | collected 2018-10 | reverse complement strand
GTTTCACAGCGGTAACGGCGTGGTTAAAGTAGGGGATCGGGATTTCCGCGTCTTTCAATGGTCCCGTGTCGATAAGCACGGGATATGCGTCGATGTCGGCCATACGGAGCATGGCGACGAGCAGGCCGGCCTTGTCGCGGCAGACGCCGTGGCGGTTGTTGAACGTGAGGGTGATGTCATGCGGCTCGTAACCGGGGGCGTCCTTCTCAAGCGTGATGCCCATGTAGCGGATTTCCTGTGAAACGAATTTGAAGATGGCCTGGATTTTCTGATCTTCAGTCTTTGCGTCTTTGCAGAGCTCTTTGACTTTTTCAATGATTTCAGGAGCGTCGATGAAATGCATGGCGTTGATTTTCCAGAACCACTGCGAGACTTCCTTCCAGCTGCCGGCGGTGCTGACGCCAAGACGTTGCACAACGCGTGAAAGCGACGGCATGTTCGGTTCGGAGAACATGCGTGGAACATCCTTAACCGTCCATTTGTAGTGGATGCGGCCGTTTTCTTCCGTCTTTTCATGCGTGACTGTTCCGGGAATTTCGGCCTTGAGGGCGATGCTGCGCAACGGATGATCCGCCGGCCCGTCGATTTTGACGGTGTAGTTCATCATGGGGCTGGAATATTCGAAGAGCTCCGTATGGCAAAAGAGGCCGGGCATACGGGAGTTATAGACCTGTGTGCATTTGATGTAATGGAGGATGTCACCGACTTCAAGGCCGGGCACGCCGACGCGGAGCGACTTGCTGTTGGGATTGTAAATATTTGAATCCATCTGACCGGAACTGACTTGTTCCTTAGCGTTCTTTTTAATATCGATGGGAATGATCCGTCCATCCGGCTTGATGATTTCAATGGTGGTGAAAAACGTCTTGGCATAGCTGATGTTATAACCTGCACCGAGGGTTCTGTTATTACGTACACCCTTGTCTGTGAGGATTTTGACGCATGTGTCATCCCACGTTTCGGACGTGCCGTCTTTCTGATAGACGATGGAGATGATGTCGTCGATCATGACATCTTCGGCATCAGGGAATTTTTCGCGCGTTGCGCCTTTTGCGATTTCCTGGACTTTGTTCAGATCAAGCATGGCATGTTCGTCCACCGCAAAGCAGACGACGGAGAAGATGAGAATCAGAAGGGTGGCTAGACGTCGTTTCATGGTGTTGGATAGTCCTTTGTTAAATATTGTTATGGATGATTGGCAATTTCATAATATAGAACGAATGTCGCAAAAGTCATCATGTCTTTTGTGATTTTAACGCGGCGGCGGAAAGTCCTCCAAGGACGATGGCGATACCGAGCACGTTCCATGCCGTCAGTGGTTCGTGAAGGATGAAATAGGAACCGATAAGCGTGAAGACGGGCGTAAGGTTCTGCGTAAGATTTAGTTGCCACAACGGAAGCCGTGCCATGGCCTCCCCCCATGTTACAAAAGCGATGGCGGTCGGAAAAACGGCCATGCCGAAAATCGCAAACCATGCGGAAGGCGCTGTCGGGAAGATCAATGACTTGTGCATGATGGCGAGAAACGGCAGATCCAGCAGGGCGCAGACCAACATGCACCATGCGACGATGGTGATTCGTGAACCGCTCCGCATAAGGTCTTTGCCGCAATAGCCGCCGATGACCCAACTGACGGCGGACAAAAATACGCAGAGGATTCCCCATGGGTGGCCGGTGAGATGCAACCCGTTGGGTGAGATGATGTTGAGAACAAGCATGCTACCGATGAAACCGATGACGCAGGCAATGATTTCAATCTTCGTCGTCTTTTGGCGCGAGATGATTTTCCAAAAAATAAGAATGATGGCTGGGCCGGATTCGACGAAGAGGGAGGCGGTCATGGCCGTGACGGTTCGTTGTCCGATGAAAGACAGGATGGCCATGAGCCAGTAGAGGAAAAAACCTGTCTTGAATATGCCGTAGAACTGCTTCCATGAACTCGGCAGAAGCGGTTGCTTTTTGATCCGTGCATAAACAAGCAGGAGAAGGGAGGCTGTCGAGAATCGATAGAAAACAAGCGAATAGGGGTCAATTTTCGATGGTGTTCCAAGCAGATATCGCCCGAATACGAAGAGGCTGCCCCATAGGAGGCATGACAGGACTGCAAGCAATATTCCTTTTGTGGTGGATGATTCAGACATGAGGAGACGACAGGGGATGAAAAGATGATTGCCGTGGGTGGCAACGATGACATAACATAATATAATAAGCCATGGCAAATATCCATAAGAGGCTAAGTCCTTTGACAGACGATTTTTGCCATTTTCGACAAAAATCATCTGCGAACATGAGCAAAAGTTATTCAATCCACGCAAATCCATTCTCTTGTGGCTGGACATTCATGTATTCTTCACTATAATATAATAGCCAATTGCAATATTCGAGGTAGCAAGGCCGTCTCGGCCTTGTCAAGGGCGGGGACGCCCTTGCTACCTCTTGTATTGAATTCCCCATAAGAAATACACAGTTCGGAAACGGCGGTTGCAAAACTTGAAACAGTGCTGATGATTGAATTCCGTGACTATGTTTTTATTTTCAATGTCAAAGCAAAAAGGATGTTTTTTTATGAGACTGCCGTTGTTGCTGTGTCTTCTTTTTGTATGCGCATGGGCTTTGGAGTCCGATCCGGACATTATATCGCTGCCGGACAAGAAGCCTGAGGTGTGGAAAGCCTATGGTGTCCGTCGGGCGGAGGCGTTGGATTCACAAAGGATCCGCCTGACGATCGGCCATGCTTCGAATCGAAGCGTTTTGGATGTGGCGAATTCTTATCGTATTGTCAGTGAAGATGATCCGTATTATGCCTACAAGAATTTCGTGAAACCATTGAAGGCCATCCAGTTGAACAAAAGAAAGGAAAAAGAGCTGGCCGCCCCTGAAGGCACGAAAGGAGTCATACAGGTCTTCAACCGTTATCTTGTGGAACTGCAACTGCCGAAAAAGATGGAGGATGGAAAGACTTATTCAATTGTTTGCTTAGGTTCAGATCAGCTAATGGTGTCGGCGGCTTGCACGGCCGCGACGTTGACATATCATGAGGGCGAATTCGTCAAACCGCTGGAGGTTAAAGCGGATCGAAAGGCTCTGACGGTGATGGGCTTGCGTGGCGCGAGCCATGTCGGCAACGGAATCATCTGCCTGGAGTTCGGTGCGGCATATTCTGTCGATAACGGCAATTATTTAAGGAATTATGAGATTACATTGGATGGCAGGCTGATGAAGGTTATGAAGTTCGGACGGAGGAGCAAAATCGACGCCTATCTTCCTGAAGGATGGCCGTTCGCTCCCATTGTCATGCATGAAATTTTCCTTCAATTGGAACGCCCGATTAAAGAAGGCGAAAAAGTCGGAATTCGAGTTTCGCCTAAGGTCTGTTGGGCTGCGAATGAAACGGCTTTCACCTTCCGTTCCCGCGATTCATACACCGATTCCATCAAGGTGAATCAAGTAGGCTATCTGGCGGATTTACCGTTGAAACGCGCATATCTTGGCCGTTGGCTTGGATCGTTTCCAGACAAAAACGCCGTCGGTGCCGGTGAAGAGGGTAAAGGCACCATTACCACGACAGCGGATGAGTTTTTCAATGCGGCGTTGGGCAAGGTTGTAACGGATAAGAAAAACGTGACAGTCGCTCCATTTGCACTGTCGTTTGAACAACTGCCGTCGTTTTGCCTGATCGATGCGACGAATGGCAAGGAGGCGTATCGCGGTCAAGCGGTCTTAGGCCATAATGGACTTGAACCGGACGACAAGGCGAATCATTCTGCGGAGAATGTTTATTACTTGGATTTTAATGACTTCAATAAGCCCGGTCGCTACTACATATCGGTCGATGGAGTGGGACGAAGCCTTCCATTCAATATCGGTGACGACGTCTATCAGTCGGCTTTCCAAATGGCTTCGCATGGCGTCTTCCTGCAACGTTGCGGGATTGAATTAGGGCCGCCTTACACGCCATGGCGTCGAATAGCCTGCCATTCCCATGGAATCATCGAGACGACGCAAGAGCGGATCAATTCCGGTGCATTCATCGATCCGAAGTATCAGGTGTTGATGAAGAATCCAAACAAACCAAGTGAGGAACGTGCTAAGATGTTGCAGTCACCTTCGTTATTGGCCTATTTCCCTTTTGAAGGAAACTACGACAATGCTATCGAAGGCGGTATGAAATTGAAGGCGCTCGGCGATGTGAAGTATGTTGTGGACGGCGATGTGACAGGCAAAGAAACAGACAAAGTCTATATGACATTGGACAATGTTGACAACGGCTTCACAGGAAATCTTTCCTACAAAGAAGACGATGGGCTGACGTTCAGTTTCTGGTACAAGAAAGACGACAGCCTCTCAGGCAACAAAATTGGCGGGAGGTTATTGTCGCTTCTGACACAAAAGAAGGCGGGTCTTGATCTGGGATGCATTTGGGGAGTTCCAAATTTATATATGAATGGCAAGAAGATTACGTATAAACGTGTGGGAGACAAGATATGGCGGCATTGGGGAATTATCGTGAAACCGATGGGCCCGGCGAACGAACATGGACAGCGCGAATGGGAGGTGTCGTTGTATATCAACGGAGAATTGGTGGAAAGCATGAAAAACAAAGGCGTTCTGGGAAATGAATTCATGTTCGCGGCATTGAGCGATACAGGCGCCGCCAACGGTTATTTCGATGAACTTCGCATCTACAACCGTGCGATAAGCAAGAATGACATGGTACTTTTGGCGAGACGCCAACAGGCAATGATTCCCAAACGTATGATGGTGTCAGGCGGACACCATGACGCAGGCGACTACAATCCGCGCTCGCATATTGATGTAGCGCAGAATCTTATGGATGCCTATGAACTTGCGCCGAATAAATTCTGGGATGGCCAGTTGAACATTCCGGAAAATATAAATGGCATTCCCGACATCATAGATGAGGCGTTGTGGGCGCTCAAATTGTGGATTGGCCTGCAGGATGAAGACGGCGGCGTGTTCAACGGGACGGAATCGAATGGTGATCCGAATTTCATCCAGACCGTCGAACTGGATCCCAAAGGCGATTTTGCATGGGCGAAGGATTGCAAGGGATCATTCCTTTTTGCAGGCGCAATGGCGCAGGCATCACGGATTTTAAGCAGTCTTGGTCGTGATGAGATGGCGAAAGACTATCTTGTCCGTGCGAAAAGTGCTTATAGATGGGGATGCGAGCATAAGCCCGACACGAAGGATTTTAATACTTTCGGTGAATACACGATTTCGCTTCGCGCCTATGCAGCGGCGCAGTTGTACCATACAACTGGCAATGGCACGTATCATGAAGATTTCATCCAATTCACACCATGGACAAAAGAACCGAAGGCCAAGATGATTACGGACAATCACAGCTATGATTTGTCACTCGCCGCATATGCCTACTCGATGATACCGGACGAAAAGGCGAAACTTCAGTTGAAGAATTCTGTCATCCATGCCTTAGAGGGAGAAGTGGATATGTATATAAATGGTTCGAAAAAAATGGCATATAAGTTCATTCGGCATCCATTCGCGCCCATAACGTGGGGTACGGGGGCGTACGAACATTTTTTGGTTCCTGTCTGGCATGCATGGGGTGTGACGCGCTCCCAGGAAAAGCGCAAGGAGTATTTTGAGTGGATGGTTCGGACGGCCGACAATACGCTTGGCGCGAATCCGATGAACATCAGTTGGATAGTGGGACTTGGCGAACGGACGGTTCGTGCGCCGCTTCATAACAGCCGTTACAATCCCAGCGGAATGTGCATCCCTGGCCAGCAGGTTCAAGGTCCAAACAGCCGAGGCGAAGGTTATAACTATACTTCAAGCGTCTATCCTCGCCATGATGGAGGTTTTGCTGTGATGCATACATTTGTGGACTGCCACTGGGCGATTGCCATGGATGAAGGCACAGTAAGGACGCAGGCCGAGACGATGGCCGCTTTCGGCCTGCTGCTGAATGATAAAAAGCAATGAGCGGTGTGCCCCTCCCTCGCGACGATTGTGTTAATGATTGTTTGCGCGTTGCGCAAACGGTCGCACTGGAGTGCGACCCTCCCTCGCGACCGCGGCATCTCAGATGCCGCAAGTCTATCCACTATTACCGCTTTCAGCTCCGCAAAACGGTATGACTTTTTTTGACTTTTATTGAAAAAAGGCACAAAAAAGTCATGGAGAGGTTTGCAAGGCTCTGTTTCCATATTAAATTAAGGTATGTGGTGAAGTCTCCACGACCTCGCCAGAACCGTTCGAATACATTGAAAAAACGATGGGATTTTGAAGCCGAAAAAAGTTTGAAACTTTTGAAGCGAAAATCACATCACTTAGAAATAAAATGACTTACAAGACACACAAAGTGACAGCTCAGCTCAGCTCAGCTCAGCTCAGCTCAGCTCAGCTCAGCTCAGCTCAGCTCAGCTCAGCTCAGCTCAGCGTTTCCCCACGTTCTGACAAGGGGGTAGTGTGTCTTGAGAATTTGAGCTTCTTTGAAGCTCCTGAACATATAAAAGCCCAGTTTGAGACCCGTTTCCAACGGGGAACAAACTGGGCTTTCGATTTTTTGCAAAAAGCCGTTGTCGGTATAGCTAAGTAGCTGTACATCAACGGCTTTTTGCTTTTCTCCCGAGAACGTTTTTTTCTCGAGGGGACGCGACAGCTATGCCCTTATTCCAAGCCCGCAAAAAGCATGAAAGCGTCGGACTACCCGGAATTTGACGAATCGATTCTGCAACTGAACGGTACGGAAGTCGTTCGCCCTGTCCAGACGACCCCTCGCCATGAGTTCCAGTTTCAGGACTATTGCCGAGAGAAGGGCATTGTCAGTTACCTTCCTTTGCGCAAAGCCTGGAAGATCCATAACCTGAATACCAACGGCAAGGCCTACAACTATTCAAAGGAAGTGCTCCGCCCGATGTTCGCTTCCTATGTTTTTGTCAAGACACCACTGGAGGATTTGCGGAGCCTCTTTGAGACGAAACTGATTATCAAAATATTGCCAGTCTCTGATTTGCAGGCTTTTATGGAGGAGGTCAAGACAGTCCGGCGGGCTGAATTAGTCGGCTTCAAACAGGAACTGGAGTTCCATGAGGGCCTCGCAGTTGGCGATCGTTTTATCATCCAGAATGGTGTCTGGGAGGGCGTCACGGGGTGGCTGACCTGCCGCGAAAAGAAATTCAAATGGACGGTCCAGATAGAGTTCGTCAACCAGACAATCACGACGACCATCAACCCTTCAAAGTTTAAAATGATCAAGCTTTGATTAATTAACGATTAATAATTAATAATTAGCAATTTACAGATTATTGTCTGGATTATCTGGAATTACTGGAAATTCTGGATTCTTAACAATTCATAATTCATAATTATTGCTAGGCAGCCACTTAGAACCGCGTCGCGGTGATTGGAACCCAGACGTGGGTGGAGCGAAGTGTAACCCACGGTTAGCAAAAATACAAAATAGAACCGCGTTAGCGGTGACAGGATCCAAGCCGCTATCGCGGAGCTCAAAGCCTAAAGCCTAAAGCTTAAAGCATTAATCCATAGGCCATTAGCCATTGGCCATAAGCGCCGCCTTCAGCGGCTTCCATAGCTCCGCGCAGCGGCAGACAACCGCCGAGCCGCCGGAGCCGTTTGCATCATTCGCAACCAACGTCTTGTTTCTCCTTTGATTTTTTAGGATATCGTCGGCTCGGCGGCGAGGCTTTCTGTTTGTTCTGTGTTTTCTGTGGACTGAATTTTCGTGCTCTTTCGTGCTTTTCGTGCTTTCCAAAAATCATGAATTATAAGCGTCTATCCATAACTGATCTACACACCAAGGAGGAGATGATCCTTCGGTATGAAGGACGTTCGGAAGAAGTCGTGATCATCGGCGCGGACACCTTCATTGGATCCCATCTGGCCAAGGCCATGGCCGCATCCGGCCATAAAGTCATTGGCTATGGGGCACAGGATGCGATGTCGCAGTCCATCGCGATGAGCTACCATAAGACAGATTACTTCCATTACGACCTTTCCTCTGAATGTAATTTGGTCTTCTTCTGCCATGATGTGGCGGAGAACCGTGACCAACATGTCCAGTCGCTGGCGGCCCTTTGCGAACATCTGGCCGCCATCCATTCGGTGGATCGACAAGTCCATCTCGTCTATTTTTCCTCTACGAACATCTGTAACACCAATGGCCGCCGCATCCGCGAAGATTCTGAAATCTATCCGCACTGTCTACGGGATGCCGCCGTCGTGCAGGCGGAGATGCTGTTGAAGACATGGTGTAGCTTAAGCGGAAATGCCATTGCGCCGCATGTCTTCCGTTATGGTGAACTATACGGTGAAACAGATGCCTTCCCAACGCATGCTGGCCATGTCAATGAATGTCTTGCGTTGGCGCGCCAAGGCAAGACGCTGGTGTTCTACGGCAATCTGAACCAGGCGCGGACATTGACGCATGTCGATGATTTTGCGGAGGCTGTCGCGGCGGTTCTGCAGGAGGATTTCACACCTTCGCGAATCAACATCCCCGGCGAGAAGGTCACGGTGGCTGATTTTCTTGAAAAAATTGCCGACCACTATGGTGTGGAATGGGAACCGACCACCCAGCGACCATCCGTCCTGAATGAAAACGTTCCGTTTCTGGCCAGCGATCGCTTATTGAACGCTGCCGTGTTCAAATCCATTGTCCCCGATTTCAAACCGAAACACAAGTTCGCCAATTGGCTACACCGACAACCCAATTAATAATTAATAATTAACAATTAATAATTTACGCTAAAAAGTATAAAAGCAAAGACAATGCTGCTACCGCCCGCAGGGCTTGATTCTCGTAACCGTGGGTCAACGACCGTAGGGAGTGCAGCCCACGGGAAGCAATATATAACATAGCGCCCGTAGTGGCGCCACAATAAATAATTATGAATTATGCATTATGAATTATGCATTGAAAAAGTGTCCATTCGTGGTACTAAATTATCATGATCGGAAAACTTACGCAATATCTTGAGAATGTGGTTTTCGAGAAACGCCATCCGCTTCTCTGGGGAGCGATCCACACCTACGCGAAGGCTGAAAAATCCGTTCAACTCTTTCTGGAGTCTCGCGGCATTGAAAGCTACCTGCCGATGATCACATTGTACAAGAATGGTCTCAAAAGCAAGCCGGTCGTCCAGACGCCCGGTTACATTTACGCCTGTTGGGATTGCCATCACCACCCAGGCCTTTGCACGCATCGCAACAAGATTTACCGCGACGAAATCCATCATTGCGAGACGGAGAACGACATCCTGCAATCCATGGTCGTCTGCCGAAAACTGGAGTTGATCTCCAATACGTATCCTGTTACGGCTTGCAGTGCTCCCGCAAAAGGCGAGACCGTCACACTGTCCGACGGCGATCTGGCCGGCAGTCGTGGCATCCTTTCCACCGAAAACAACAAAACCTACTTCTATCTAAAGTTGGACAGCAACAGCTACGCGAAAATCCAATTGAGCTAAAAGCCTAAAGCTGAAAGCTTAAAGCAAATGCAGCCGATTGAAACTGCATAGCGGTGACATATCACAGTCGTGGGTGCTAACCCACGGAAAGGCGAAATATCCAAATAGAACCGCATCGCGGTGGCATAACATAGCCGTGGGTGCAACTTACAGTCATGACAACCGCCGAGCCGTAGGCAGCCTATGAACGCTTCGCGTGCTTATGGCTTATTACTTATGGCTAAAGGTTTAACGCATTAATTCATAAGCCATAGGCCATCAGCCATCAGCGCCGCCCTTGGCGGCTTTCTGTCGGCTCCTGCGACGAGGCATTTCTGTGTAATTTGTGTATTCTGTGGTTTCTAACACATTGAAATTTCGTGTCCATTCGTGTCCATTCGTGGTTCTTTGAAAATTGAATAAAAATGTATAAGCATTTTTTTAAACGGCTTATCGACATTGTCCTGTCGGGCATTGGCATCATTGTTCTGATTCCATTCTGGATCATCATCGGCCTGTGCATCGTCATCAGCGATCCAGGCCCGATCTTTTTCAGCC
>JAEEGL010072796.1_pt1 | contig 10016 bp, 11 predicted proteins | sample 9134231 | NCBI WGS metagenome assembly JAEEGL01 (sample SAMN16246548, study PRJNA631951) | gut metagenome | biome: gut microbiome; feature: rumen; material: fiber-attached | host: Bos | place: Iran: Karaj | collected 2018-10 | reverse complement strand
GTTGTGCATCACCAACACCTATCTCTCACGCATCGTGCGAGAAGTGTCAGGAAAGACCGTTAACAATCACCTCACCCAACTACTCTATGACGAGGCGTGCAGGTTGCTCTCCACCTCAGACACTCCACTCGGGCAAATCGCCTTCGACTTGCATTTCAACGACCAGTCGGCCTTCTCCAATTTCTTCAAAACTAAAGCATCCATGACCCCCAAGGCTTATAGGGCTATATATAGGAACGGTTAATGACAATTGTTTTTTATCCTAATAGGTCTTTATTATATTCAAGTGCTTCAACTCTTGTCCATATTTTACGACGATAGCCGACATCTTCTTTGCTTCAAGGTTGGTAAACCATATGATTTCACGTTTTTGATGCCGTCTTTTTCAAATAATTGAAAAACTAAGTGAATTGAAATGAAGGTACAATCATTCATCTCAGTTCTTCTGCTTTCTTCCTTTCTGCCCTGATGATGCTGTCGGATTTCTGTCTCACCGCTTGCTCATACTCTATGACGGTGGTATGAACAATTTGGAGTTTCCTGGCATCTCCTCCTTCAAAGGCATCGTCAAGATACTGAAGGGTGAGGGGCGCGGCATTCATCGCACGAATGAAACGATATTTCAAATCTACTGATTGTAGCCTCTGGTTGTCTTTCCACAGTGCGACATTGTCATATACACTGATGCCCATGGTGATGTTATAAAAAATATAAATGCCCCAAAAGAACCAGTGGCGTTTGAGGAAGAGCCAGCGGAAGAGATGCTTTGCCCATTGCTGAGTGGCCCAGTAGCGACGTTCCGCACTTAGTTTGTCATTCTTCGACTTCAATTCGGCAATCTCATGAGCCATGGCTTCTTGTTTGTTCACATAAGCATCGATTGTAGCCTGGTGGTCTTTCCATGTCACCATGCTCTGAGGCATAGGTGATACCTTCGGCTTCTCAGAGAGGGTCTTCAATTTTGCACTCATTGTCTTGTTCTCCTTGGTTAAAGTGTCCACCTTGCCTGTGAGTTCCTTGATGCGCTGCTCCTTCTCTTCCAGAGCTTCGGCAAGCAGCTTTTCAGTAGTCTTTGTGTTCATCATTTTGCAAAATTTTATAGTTGTTCAATTGTATTATCTTCGCATTCCGCGGCGTTTCTTGCGGCGGATGCCATACTCGTCAATGTATTCGTCGTCGGCCAAGTCAATGGAAGAACCACCTCCAACGGGGGAGGCATCGCCTGAAACCGACGGGGTAGTGGCAACAGTCAAGACGTGGGTGGCTCCTGAAATAATGGAGCTGCCAATAGATGAGGTAGCGCTTGCTGTACTTGATGCCATGGACATTGCTGTCCTCCCGAAAGAAGAACCACGTCTAACGTTTTGTCCTTGCCACAAACTTCTACGTTCCCGATTCGCATTCTCCACAAGAGTTTGGGAAATTTTGGAGAAACTGAACTGCCGATCAACCTTTGAGCCATTGAAGTGCAGGCCGTCCTTCTCAAACACGATGCCCTGAATCTCAGTGGTGTTGCCACGATGGATGAAATCCATGTTGATGCCTTGTTTTTTCAAGGCAGAGCGCAACTCCTCCCAGTTCTTGCATTTGGGTGTGACGCTGATCAGCGCATCGTATATCTGATACTTCACGGCATCTGCTCCACGCAACCGTTCGCGGTGAACGTGGTCCTTGCCTTTCGCCATATGCAGATTGTACTTCTCAGTGAGTTCCTTGCAGATGTTCGCACTCCGCACCCGGTCGTTCTTGTCAGATATCATCCTGCCATTGTTGTCGATGCGGTTGAAGACCAGATGACAGTGGGGATGCTCACGGTCATAGTGGCGCACAAGGATGTATTGCGTGTTCTGGATGTGCATCCGTTGCATATACTCTTGTGCGACCTGACGCATCAGGTCGTCATCAATCTTGTCAACATCCTCTACCGAGAAGTCGAGTGAGATATGGCCTACCACGACCGACACCCTGGGTCTGAGTTGGCTCTGCAGGAAGAAGGAGTGAACGATGGACTCCTTGTTCGTGGTGAGCACGTCTTTGGAATCCAACAGCTTCGCTTCCTTCTTCTCCTGCATCACATAGCGGACGGCTCCACCGAAACCTCGGCCTTTAGTGATTTTTGCCATCATAGATAATTCGTTTTATAAGGTTGTTTACTTCCACGGCATTTTCATGATACAGCTGTGCATCCTGCTTATAGCCATAAGTATTGGCCTGGTGAACCAGTTGGTTCTGGTTGTTCCCAATGCCGGCCAACTGACGGTATATGGCCATATGTTCAGGACTGAGCCGTTCCACGACCTTGCCGTGCAATATCATCTGTCGTTGATATTCGGTCAGTGTCAGCCCGGCTTGTTTTGCCATGGCCTTCACGGTGTAATAGTCGCTGGTGCCCAACCGCACGGGCGGCAGGACGTATTTCTTCTTTTCTGAAAGGGCAAGTTTCGGGCGACCGCCTTTGTTCTTGTTTCTATTCATATCTTTCAAATTAAAATGAGACCAACGGGATGGAAATGCTCTCCAGAGAGGGGGTGCATGGGTTTTGAGTGACTCAAAACATAAACTTGCTCCCCTATGGTTATCCTCTGGTGGCTGATACGTCTGCATATCAGAATGGAGACTTGCCAATCACGTCGTTGTTCGTCTTTCGTTGATATTCGATGATGTTATCTATGGGTGAGAAGTGCGTTCTCGTCTCATCAAACCTGCATAGGAATTCGGAAGTTCCGATGTTGCGTCCCTTGGCAATCTTGATGAGTGCCGTCCCATGGGTGATGTAATTCTCATATTTTCCGGTATAGTCCTTGTCGTAAACCTCGGGGCGATAGATGAGGATGACGACATCGGCTGCTTCCGCTATCTGTCCGCTGCCTCGAATTCGTGACAAGGATGGTTCCACGGAACAATCTGCGGTTCGTGAGATTTGTGAGAGAAGGATGATGCAGATGTCGAGTTCCTTGGCAAGGTTCTTGAGCATGCGGGTGACCATACCGTAAAATTGCTCCTCTGTTTGGTCCTTCCGCCTGTCATTGTTCTGCAAGATTTGCAAATCGATGAAAGCCACGCGGAGGTTCTTTTTCCTATGTAGGAGCCGGATGCTGGACAGAATCCTCTCGAAACTCAATGTAGCAGTGTCATCGTAGTAGATAGGCAGGTTCTCGACCTTGCCAATACCCTTGTCCACTACTTTCAAATCTTCACCACTTAAAGGGGAACGAAGAATCTTGGCAGAAGAGACACCGGTCTCCGCAGACAGCATTCGTGCCATGAGTTGTATAGACTGCATCTCCAGGGAATAGAAGACACAGACGTGATTGTGTCGAGCGGCATTCAAGCAGATGTCGAGAGCCAGCGAACTCTTTCCTTGGGAAGAATAGGCAGCAATGACAACCAAGTCGGTAGGGCAGATGCCACCCTTCTCGTCTATTTCAGGAAAACCCGTAGGGATGTTCTCCAACGTCTGTTGAGCCAGGTTGTCCGAAATCAACTGGAAGATGTCCTTGGCCACATCAAAATTGCTTTGGATTTTCGGTGGACGGATGATATCAAGGGACTTGATGGCATCTACAGCATCGGTCTTCACTTTTTCCGTATCACCCAACTCACTGGTACCTGCCTCCATGAGTTTGGCACCAATCTCCATCAGTTTCCTGCGTTGCCATAGCGAAGCTATCCTGCAACAGTGCTCTTTCAACGACAACGGTGTCGCCACCTGCTCAAATGTCTCCCAGATGTCGTCATAGCTGATGTCGCTTCTTGTCTGGGCTATTTGGTTGTATAGCGTAAGAGGGTCTATCCTTTCGCAATCCTCATTCATCTTGCGCAATGTCTGGAAGATGAACGCGTATTTGTGATGATAGAACATCTCCTCTGTCAGAATCTCGCCAACACTTTGATTTCTATACTCGTCAGGATACATGATGAGCGTGCCCACCACCATCTTCTCACAGAACAGGTCTTTTACAAGTTCTTTATCCATAATCATACCTCCTTTCATTGTGAATAGTCGAAAAAGCCCTTCCTCTTCCATTCCACGAGGGTGTCGAACACGCTGCGGTGGCACTCCGTACAACTTTTGGAGTTTTCCATCTTTCTCAGAGCAATCGCCATCTTCTCAGCATCACCTTTGAACATATCCAGTGCAAGATAGAACTGTTCTTCTGTCATCTGCGTCTCCATCTGGGCGATATGTGGACATTCCGAGCGCAGGAAAGCATTCAATTTCCCGTATCGTGATTCATCGATGGAGGTGGGGGCTGTATCCTCTTTCTCTTTATTATTGATAATATCATTATTATATACCGCCAAGCCATCCGTCAAATTTTAGCTCAAATTTTCAGCCTTCTTTTTTGACCCATAAGTAGTGGCGGACAAAAGAGTATACAGGGCAGGTTTTCCTTTTCCGATACCTTTCTCAAAGTATATCAGTCCCTTCCCCATCAGTCCTTCCCTGGCATTCATAATGTTCTGCGTCGATGTCCTTAAGCGCAGGCGTATCATGGCTGTGCTGCACTTGAAAGGCATCGCCCAGCGTTGCCGGTTGGCCTCATAGAGCAGGTAGAAATAGAGTGAAGCCTCGTTCAAGGACATTGCTTCGCGCTCGCTTTCCGTCCAGAAGTGATTCAAGTAGTCGTAAATACCCATGATTCATCCTCCTTTACTTTGAAGCCTCTACCAATCTCAGGATGTCGCCAAGGCGGTATTTCGCCCTGCTGCCCACTTTGTGGACTTTCAGGTAGCCCTTCTGCGCCCAAACCCAGAGCGTGGTGTCGCAGACACCCAGCATGTCCCTGGCCTGTTTCTTGGAGATGAGCGCGTCCTCGTTGCGCTTGGGTTTCGGCTCCTCCTGCGCACGTTCCTGCGAGCGTATTCTCTCGGCCATGGCCAAAGAGACCGCAGCCAGTCCTTCACCTGACAGCATCACTTGGACCCTGCCGTTGCTTTTCTCGATGGAATCCACCAGTCCTGATGCGAGAAGCCTTTCCTCGTTGGGGATTCCCATGACATCATCGTCATGCTTCATTTCATTCTGAAAATTTTTCATCTTTTTTTATTTTATAATGTTTATGATATCTGATTGGCGAGTGGTTTCATTTCAATGTAAACCACTGATTTCGACGCAAAATTACAGATAATGAATGAGAGCAAATAGCGATGAAAAAAGTATTTTTGGACAATGAAATGTTATTACGAAAGATTACGAAAGTTTACAAGAAAATACGAAGGATTACGATTTTTTACGATTATTTACGATACAAAAAAACGTGGCTTTTGCGAGGCCACGTATGATGGAGAAAGGAAATAACTGAAATGAACTTATAGGGAAGGGGTGATGTCTTCCGTGATGGTAGGCGAACAGGAAATGGCATCATCATTGCGGGTCGCTGACTTTTGGAAAGAGGAAAAAGTGGTCATCAGTTCAAAAATCTTCAAGGCTCGTTTCTTTTCTTTCTCTTTTGGGAACCGAAAACCAATCTCTTTCGTAAGTGTAAGTTTTTTCAGAATCTCGTATTTGTTGTAAACGGGAATGATTGTAGAATATGTCTTTATGGAATCAATATCTGAATGAAGGAGGTCGTGAATCTGATTGGGACTCAAATCACGCAACTTCATCTCTTTCTGTAATTGGTAGATGGCAGCGATGATGGCATTGCTGTTGTTGTTCTTGGTGATGAAACGGTATAAGACCAAGGCATCCTCCTGGTTCTGGGCGATGTCTTCGCTCAAAAAGAGAGTTGAGATATGACTGACTTTATCGTTTTCGCTTTGTGGGGCATCATTGGTGGATGTTTCCTCTTTCTGGGACTCTTCAGATACCTCAGGATTAAAATCATCTACTGATTCTTCAGGTGCTTCGGGATAGCTTTCATCTACTAATTCTTCAGGCGCTTCGAGATTGTTGTTTACTGATTCCTCTGGTGTTTCGGGATAGCTTTCATCTACTGTTTCCTCAGGTGCTTCTTCTGTCAATTCCGTCTCTTGCTCCTTTTTCTCAATTTCCGGAACCCAGGGCTTCAGAATTTCAGCCAATTCCTCCTTGCCAATTAGCAACAGTTGGATAGGCGATGAGGATAATTCTTGCCAGAAAGCAACATCCTTAATGCAGTAGGTGACGCTGTCTTGTATCATCCTCCGTTCAATGTCCAACAACGATTTCCTGAAAGAGATTGTCTTGGAGGACGTGATAATCCTGCCCAACATCGTCTCATACATATCGCCCTCCACCAACCAGTACAAGACAAGGCTGTTGAGGTCATCGGTGTGGCCCACGAAACTCGCTGCGTCAAGAGGGCTTGTGTTCAAAATCATATTGAAGACACCGGGTGCACCGCTCATCTTCAAGGCATTGAATCTCTTGTCTAATACGTCGTGGGGATTGTTCGGGTCGTATAATGGCTTGTAGTCGCTGCCGAGAAGCAGTTTGAGGGCATAGTCATAGATGTGGTAAAGTCCTTCGAACTTGACCTTCCTGGCTTCTTTCAATCCCTTGATGACAGAGGTGTAAAGCCCGATATGGGCATCGTGCCAGCCGCAAACTTTTTCCTTGTCGTAGTTCATGTCGTTATTCCTGAATGATTTCCCAAAAACCGCCTTTGTCGGGACCGACACGACGGAGATATTTGCCACGCAGTACTTCAATATTCGCACTTATAGCTGCAACACTGATACCCACAAGTTTTGACAAATCAGCTTTTGATATATATGGGTCATCCATCACTAAACGAAGGATGGAAATCCTATTTTCTGTCAACTTGTCTCCTTGTCGGGCTGCTTTTTCTGTCAACTTTTCTATCAACTTTTGATGTTTTTCTATCAACCTAGGGCGGGTTCCTGTCAACCTTTCAGTCCGATTATCGGATTCAGTACAGTTTTCTGGTAACTTTTCTGTCAACCTTTCAGTCTGTTTCTGTGACGTATCTGTGACGTTTTCTGTGACGTTTACATTCACCTTTTCATTCACCTTTGGCACTGTAATCTTCAAAATGAACTCATCGGTGCGGAAGGAGGGTGTGTTTGCGCCGTTAGCCTCCTGTTCCCGGCAGATGCGGTCGAGACCTTCACCAAACTCCTTCACATAATGGTAGGCTTTCAGGAAGGCTGCAATCTTTGGGTTCCGGGAGAAATGGGTGTATCGAATATTGGTAGGTTTCACCATTCCTGGCAACTTGCCTGGCGATTCAAACACCAGTCTATCATCGAACATCTTGATTTGTATCTCCGTTCCCTTGATGCTGTAGGCTCTATGACAAACGCTATTCACCGTCATTTCTTGTATGACAAACTTCGGATAGTCGCGAAGCGTAACGAACTGCCCATGCTGTCCGAGGAAGGTGTGCTCACGTACCTGGGTCTCGATAAACTCGATGGTTTTCTCCACCTGATGGAGGATGGTACCCTCAAAGGTCACGTCCTTGATGACGTTCATCTCTGCGCCCACCTTCTCGTCAACACCTTCATAGCGGATGAAGCGAGTGCGGGCACGGGGGAAGAACTTTTGGGGATTCTTGCCGAACAACAGGATACACGCCGTGCTGACATCCTCCTCACCTTTTTTGTTAGTTGTTACAAAGCTGTTGTTCTCGCGCAGGTATTCCATCGGCGACTTCCCGTACCCCACCATCCTTGCATAGTTGGCAACGGCCACCATATCGATGTCATCCACGGTGGCCCCATAGACAGCAGTGTCCTCATAAAAGCGTTCACCCTTGTCGTACATCAACTGCACCCGTTCTTCGAATGTCAGTTTCCGGCTCTTGTCGCCCACACGGACAAAGGCTTCGTCTGCTTGGTTGGTATGCAGATACATGCTGGCTGGAATCTCCATCAGCAAGATATGATTTTCTTTTCCGTCCTTATCCGTGCAAGGCATATAGGAACAAGTAACTTGAACAGACGGGTTGCAGAAGTCGAACGGCACACGCAATAGTTCGTTCAATCTCTCAGTATATTGGTCAACCCCTTCTATCTTCCGGGTCTTGTCCGATATTCCTATGGCCAACGTCCCTCCATCGGCATTGGCCATCGCCACGATGGGAACCGCAAGAGCTTTCGGTTCTATCTTGGCACTCTTGCAATCGAAGGTCTGGCCTTCCTTTTGAGTCCTAATCTCTTCTATTGTCTTCATTTGGGTACAAAGTTACAACATTATTGGAAGAATACGACAACTTCATCTCACATTTAGTTATGCCGTCACTCTAGCAAATCCACCATGCTTTGACGGATGTCGTCGTCGGGAGTCCAGTAGCGGTCGAAGGCTTTGCTGTCGGACTTATGGCCGGAGAGCAAAGCCACCATGCTCTTGTCCTTGACCTTCTTGTAGAGGTTGCCTACGAACGCCCTACGGGCCATATGACTGGTGGCCATCTCATAAAGGGGGTGCTGTTCCTGCCGCCGTGTGGTGGGGTTGAGCACGGTCACCATCCTGTCGAGGCCGGCAATGCGGAACACCTCTTTCAAATCCTCGTTGTAGTGTTGCTGCGCGGTGAATGGGAAAAGGCCTGCTCCTTCATAGTTCTTGTATTTTTCCAAGATGGCCTTGCCCAGTTTGTTGAGCGGAACGCGGATGGTCTTGGGGTTGCCATCGATGGTCTTCCCTGCGATGTACTCCACTGCGCCGCCGATGACATTGTTTCGGGTCATCGCCCAAAGGTCGCTCACGCGGCATCCAATCAACGACTGGAAAACAAAGATGTCACGCTGCATTTCCAGTTTCGGTTGGTCGGAGAAATCGTGTTCGAGCAATTGGTCACGTTCTTCGAGGGTGATATAAACGGGAGAGCCATAGACGGGTTCTTCGATGGGGAAGCGGTCGAAGGGTCGGTTTTTTGTGTAGTCGTTGTCATAGCACCAGATGAAGAAGGTGCGGAACTTGCAGAAATAGTCGATGAGCGTGTTCTGGCCACGTGGTTTGAGGGGACGTTTCTCCGGCACTTCCTCCAACAGCTTGGAGTGCTTCTCCATCAGTGAGTGCTCGTCCCGGAAATAGTTCCAGATGTCGCGCAATGTGTCGGAAGTTACATCGTCGAGATACAGGCGAAAGTCTTTCTTCCCTCGTTTGGCTGTCCTAGCGTACGCCTCGTACCTGCGTAGGGCGCGGATCACCACGCGGTTGTTCCTTTTCCTGACCTCCGACAATGGGTGCATCTCCAGGAAGTACTCATACATAGGAACCAATTCCATCCGCTTGTCCTCCTCGGACACGATATACTTCTTGGGGTTGTAGCACTTGTCGATAACTGTCTCCACCCATTCCTTGTCTATCGGTTCCTCTGTTTTGGCATATTCGTTGTTGAAGAAAGTCAACAGCTTGCTGATCTCCTCCTCGATGCTTGCACGATACTCCTTGTCGCATATCACACGGTCTTTGATATGCCCCTTGGTGTTGTCCCATAGATTCGGGTTGACTTCAAGTTTGGTGGATGCCATACAGTCAAACCTCCTTCCGTCCCTTACACGGACATAGATGGTGGCCTTTGTTGCAGAGTCGTTGCGCTTGGGTGCTTTCTTGATGATGAGTGTTGCCTTCATAACTGTGTGATATTGAGGTTGATTGCAAAGGTAAAAAACTTTCCCCACACCACCAAAAATTTTCCCCACATTTTCCCCACCGAATGCAAAAATGCTTGAAATCGACTATTGGAAAATGAATAATAAAAACTTTGTAAAGTGTTGTATTATAATTGATTATGAATATTATTGAATATAAACGAATTTAACGGGTTTTGCTTGGATTTAACGTTTTCGACCCCGGCTCTGGGTACGCCAAACACCTTGTAAGTCGTTGATTTACAAGGTGTTTTTATTTCCCGAGGTGTACTAAATGGTATCTTCGTGGGGGCTTCGTCACTTTTGTTGCAAAATCAGCCATAATTTGAGAGTACTTTTCTTCCAGATTATGGGGACTCAGTGATTCAACAAATGCTTCATCTCTTTATTATTGTTCACAAGCACTGTCATAGTAGAACAAAGTGCGTGGTCGGCGTTAGATAAAGAAGTGATTCGCGTGGTGAAGACGATGC
>JAEEGL016995366.1_pt1 | contig 10017 bp, 8 predicted proteins | sample 9134231 | NCBI WGS metagenome assembly JAEEGL01 (sample SAMN16246548, study PRJNA631951) | gut metagenome | biome: gut microbiome; feature: rumen; material: fiber-attached | host: Bos | place: Iran: Karaj | collected 2018-10 | reverse complement strand
TAACTGTTGCGTTATTCGGTCGAAAAATGCAACTATACTTGCAATATTCGGTCGAATAATGTTACAAATTGTAACAAACGAGATGGGATGGTGAAACGCATAACAGTCAGCGGTGCAATAATCCTCCGCACAAATCCAGAAACTCACAAGAAAGAAATATTTGCAACTCAGCGCGGCTACGGCGACTACAAGGATGGCTGGGAATTCCCTGGCGGAAAGCTTGAACCTGGCGAAACTCCACAGCAGTGCATTGAACGCGAAATCCGCGAGGAGCTTGCAACCGAAGTCCGCGCGGAACGCATTCTCGGCGTTGTTGATTATGATTAACCAACTTTCCATCTGACCATGCACTGCATTTTGTGCACAATCATTTCCGGCGACCTGAAACTCCTGGAGCACGAGGCCGCCCGCTGGCTTTCAAAGGAAACGCTGCGTTCCGTTGAATGGCTGCCTGCTGATCTATTGATTCTGGATAGGATAGAAGAGATTCTGTAGTTGGGCGTTCCCTGAGCTGGCTTCGCCATCTCAGGGAACGCTGTTCCGCACTTCGCTACGCTCATCCTCCTCACTCACCTTTTGCTCGTTGCGGTGGACGCCTTACGGCGGTGCTCCATAGCCTAACGTTTAAGTGTGCTGCGAAAATATTACCCTTTAATTTCAAGAAAAGGATCTGTGGATTCTTCTAACCACTGTATGATTTGATCTTTTATAGATTCAATTTTCTGTCTAGAATTTTTACCCCGAATTGCACATTCCCAAACAAAGCAAACTCTCCAGCATTTGTCCTGATAATATTTCAGATTTTCAGCATCACGTTGTTTATTTGTTTCAAACTTTTTTTTCCAAAATTCGGGATTAGTCTTTGGAAATACAAAATATCGGCATCCTTCATGTGCATGCCAGAAACAGCCATTAATGAATATAACAGCATAATATTTGGGAAATATAAGGTCAGGTTTTCCTGAATATCGTTTGTCGCAGATTCTGTAGCGGAATCCGGCTTTGAAAAGGGCAGAGCGAATCTGCTTTTCGGGCTTTGTATTTTTGGCCCGGATGTGAGTCATATTTTTGTGGCGATCTTCGGGGGAAAGTGTATCCATAATATGATTATACATCCAAATAATACTTCATATTAAAAAAATATTAAATGAAAAACAAATAAAGAAAAATCTAACTTTCCTATTCTGCTTCCTGAAAGGTTCCTGTAATGGACATATATTTTTCTTTAGTAGATTAATAAGTTCTTATTTCGCTTATGCGAAATATATGATATAATTTTTAATTATTTGTATTTTGGGAGGATTATACATTGCGTGCAATTGACTTCTTCTGCGGAGGAAAATTATGGCATATATAGACATCTTCGCTGGGTGTGGCGGATTGTCTGTCGGTTTATATAATGCCGGATTGCATGGACTTTTTGCCATTGAAAAAAATAAAGATGCTTTTTCTACTCTTAAATATAATTTAATAGATAACAAACATCATTTTGATTGGCCTGATTGGCTAGATATAAAAGAACACGATATAAATAAGATTCTAAAAGAAAATGAAACTCAGTTAATGGAATTACGAGGTCATGTCGATTTAGTCGCAGGTGGTCCACCATGTCAGGGCTTCTCTTTAGCTGGAAAACGCGATAATAAAGATATCCGAAATAAACTAGTAAAATCATATATAAAGTTTATAGATTTAGTTCAACCGGAAGCTCTTATTTTTGAGAATGTTCATGGGTTTACTGTAAATTTTAAAGGCAAGCAAGGATGCATAAAACAGTATTCTTCTTATGTAATCGAAAAACTCGAGGAATTAGGATATCATACTGATTCAAAAATAATTGATGTTTCAGAATATGGAGTACCTCAGAAAAGGCACAGATTCATTCTTGTTGCTATGCGAAATCATAATCCATCAGATGTTTTTACTCGATTGGAACAGAATAAGCAAGCGTTTTGTCATGAAAAAGGAATTGAAACTTCTACTTCAATTCATGATGCAATAAGTGATTTAGAAAAATCTCATGGAACATGCCAATCTCCTGATACAAGAAGTTTTCAAGCTGGTTTATATGGAACTGCAGAATCTGGATATCAGCGTTTAATGCGAAATGGGATGGAAACACATATTGGTGCAGTAGACAGTCATCGTTTTGTAAACCATTCAGATGCAATTGTTCAACTCCATAAAGATTTATTGCAGAATGCACCACGTGGAAAAAGAATTACACCAAAAGACGGATTTGTGGAGAATCTTAAAAGACGAGGTGTAACAGTTCTTGATGCAAATTCTCAGGCACCCACAATAACTTCAATTCCAGATGAACTTGTTCATTATGAAGAACCTCGAATTTTGACAGTTAGAGAACATGCAAGAATTCAGAGTTTTCCTGATTGGTATGAATTTAAAGGAAAATATACCTCTGGTGGAAAACGCAGAAAAATGGAAGTTCCTCGCTATACTCAAGTAGGAAATGCAGTTCCTCCTCTTTTTGCAGAACAGATTGGTCGTGCTTTGATGGAGGTTTTGAATGGATAATCTTCAGTTTAAGGTAAGTTCTGCTCTAAAAGATTTAGTTGGAAAAGATCTCATTAGAAATGAAAACATTGCAATATTTGAGCTTGTAAAAAACTCTTATGATGCATTTGCCACAAAGGTTGAGATCACTTTTGAACCAGAGAGAATAATAATTGCAGATAATGGAAAAGGGATGACTCTTGCTGACTTAAAAAACAAGTGGTTGTTTCTTGCTTATTCTGCAAAAAAAGATGGTACCGAAGATGAAGACGAGGAAGATTCTGAAAAACAAGAATCCTATAGGGACAAAATAAATCGTCATTATGCCGGTGCAAAAGGTGTTGGTCGTTTTTCTTGCGACAGACTTGGTTCTTGCCTAGTTCTTAAAACAAAAAGTCAGAAAGATAAAAATGCAGAACAACTTACAATTGACTGGAAAGATTTTGAACAAGATCAGAAACAGGAATTTATAAATATAAATGTAAAACATGAGGTTCTTACAGAAACTCCAAAGTTTCCTGAAAATAAAAACACAGGAACTATTTTGGAGATAACAAATTTAAGAAATATTTGGGCTGTATATGAAATTTTTGATTTACGAAAATCTCTTGAAAAATTAATAAATCCGTTTTCTGAATCGCAAGATTTTACCATTGAAATTATTTGTGATTGGGCTAAAGAATTGGATGAAAAGGAACGACTTTCATCGAAAAAGAGTGAAAAGAAAATTGTCAATGGAATAATAACAAATAGTATTTCACAAGTTATTTCATTGAAAACGACAAGAATAGATGTATCACTTACAGATGACTATATAGAAACATCTATTATTGATCGTGATGCAGAAATATATCATATTCGTGAAAAAAATAACTTTAATAAGCTTTCAAGCGTAACAATAAATCTCTATTTTTTGAACAGAGCAGCTAAAACAGCTTTTTCTAGCAAAATGGGAGTACAACCTGTCAATTATGGTTCTATATTTCTATTCCGTAATGGATTTAGAATACTACCTTTTGGTAATCCTGGAGATGATAGTTGGAAACTCGATTATAGAGCACAACAGGGGTATAATCGTTTTCTTGGTACGAGAGATTTATTTGGACGTGTAGATATTCAAACAGATAATATAGACGAATTTAAGGAAGTCTCAAGTCGTGATGGTGGATTAATAGAATCAGAAACCACTTTACAGTTGAAACGACTTTTTGAAACTACGCATCATCGTCTGGAACGGTATGTAACAGGAGTCTTATGGGGAGAAGGTTTCTTAAAGCGTCAATATTTTAAAGATGTTGCTGATGTTGAAAAGAATAGGCAATTGCTAGGTAAAGATAAGGAACTAGATTCTGCGGAATATGTAATAACATCAAGTCTTGGAAGTAAAATAGATTTCGTTCAATTAGTAAAAACTCTTATTAGCGATAAAAATATTGAAGTTCTTTCATATAATAAAGACCTCGCAAACATATTCTCAGAACCAACTTTATTTGATGATGCAAACCCTCAAGTAATAACAGACTTGGAACGAATTGCTGAAAAAACAAAAGATGGAGATTTATTGTCTTCCGTTGATGAAGCAAAACAGAAAATAGCAGAGCTTCAAAAACAAAAAGAACTTGCAGAAAGAAAAGCGGAAGAAGCTGACATGCGAGCAACCAAAGCAGAAGAAGATAAAAGTAAAGCTCAATATGAAGCAAATGTTGCAAGGGTAAAACAAGAAAAGGCAGAACAAGAAAATATAGAACTTCATAAGCATGTCGACAGAATATCGTCAGAAAATCTATTTCTCGCATCTGATGTTAGTAAAGATATAAAGCAGTTAAATGCATTGCAAGAGCATATAACACATACTTCAAGTTATATTCATTCATTGGCTATGAAGGCTCTCGATGCGATTAATTCTGATGATAAGAAAAAAGCTGTAGAATATATAAATAACATTCTTTTTGAAAATACAAAAATTGTAACGCTTTCGAATTTTGTAAGTAAAGCAAAATTTGATTTAATGGCAAAGAAGATTACAAAAGATATTGTGAATTTTGTAAATGAGTATATGATCAATGTTTATGCAATTTCAAATAAAGATGAGATACAAATTCATGTTGATAAGACAACATTAAAATATGATATGCTATTTGCTCCCATAGATTTTATAGTTGTTCTTGATAGCTTGCTTGATAATTCTAAAAAAGCAAATTCTCGAAATGTATATATTAAATGGAAAAATAACAAAGAAAATATAGAACTTCATTTTTCTGACGATGGGGATGGAATCTCTGGTGATGTACTACCAAACATATTTAATTATCGTTTTTCAACAACAGGTGGTGGTGGTCTTGGTTTATATCATGTTAATGAGATTTGTAGAAAAATGAAAATTGATATAGATGTGAATAATAAAAATAAGGGTGCTGAGTTTATTTTTATTTTTGGCAAAGGGAGATAGTTATGAGCTTACAATATAATATTCTTTGGGTAGACGATAAAAAAGATAATTATCAGACTTTAGAAATAGACAAAGAATTAATACAATATCTAACAGATATGTTTTTTGAACCTCATATTTATATGTATGAATCTGTTGAAGAAGCAGAACAATATATGAATGAAAGAAAATATGATGTTATTTTTTCAGATTTCAATATTAGTGAAAATAAAAATGGAAAAGATTTTATTACAGATATTCGTAATAAGAATATAAACACTGAAATTTTATTTTATACAGCTCAAAAGAATTCTTTGGAAATAGATTTTGATAGAATTTCTTTCTTAAGATTAAAATCAGACACAGCATATGATGAATTAAAAAAGAAGATGATTTCAGTAATTGATTTAACTATAGAAAAATTAAGTGAGTTAATTAACCTGCGTGGATTGGTTATGTCAGAAGTTAGCGAATTAGATAATATGATGGAGAAGCTTATAGTTGATTATTTCTTAATTGAAAATGATGCAGAAAGAATAAAAAGAAGAAAATTATTTGATGATAATGTTCTTCAACATATTGAAAATAAAACAAAGGATAAATTAAAAAGTATCAATTGTGGAACAAAGTCATGCCAATTAAAATTAAAGAATAAGGATATAAATAAGATAATCCAATCTATCGATTTTGATTCATCATATAAGGCATATACTATTGATTTTATTATGAAAGAACTTTCTTATTCATTCAATCAGGGGGAGTTTAACGATATGTATATTTCGGAAATAAATCAAAAAAGAAATGACCTTGCCCATTCATATAGTGAAATAGAAAATGGAGAAGAAATCCTTGTTACAAAAAAACATGGGAATGTAAAATTTACAAAAGATAAGATCGCTGATATTCGGAGAGATATAAAAAAATATCATTCTATTTTTAATGAGTTGGATAAACTTATTGAAGAAAAGAATCGTGAAATTGCAGAATAAAAAAAACATAGTGTCATTCTATGGCACTGTAAATATTGTATAATGTATTCAATAACGGGAGGTAACTTTATGAACAACTTAAAAACATCTTTTGAAAAAGCTCTTTCTGATTTGAATACAATCAATTGGTCTGAAACTGATGGTCGGGATATAAAAGTGATATTAAAAACATATTTCGATGATATTCCGAATAATCGGGAACAGATAAAAGAATTAATTATAAACTGTGATAGTTTCAATAAATTCGAAAAAATGTTTACTACAGAAATTTTGGAAGAATGTTGTTAGAAAGATTAAAAAAATTGGTTGGTGAAATATAATGTCGGGAAAATTGAATTGCATAGATTTGTTTTGTGGCTGTGGAGGTTTATCAAAAGGATTTCTTGATGCCGGATATAATGTTCTTCTCGGTATAGATTTTGATGATGCAGCTTTAAAAACATTTTCAATGAATCATGGTAATGCAAAAGCCTTAAAACTTGATTTATTCAATCATGACAATATAAATGTTATTACTGATTATCTTGAACAAAATAATCAAACATTAGATGTTCTTATAGGTGGGCCACCTTGCCAAGGTTTTTCAATTGCAGGTCCAAGAGATATGAATGATAAAAGAAATCTTTTATATCTTGCTATGGTAAAACTTGCAGAACGAACAAAACCTAAAGCAATTCTTCTCGAAAATGTTCCCGGTATGCTTCAAACAAATGACGGTATTGGAGCAAAAAGAATCGTGGAAGACTTTGCAAAAATTGGTTATACAATGGTACCTAAACTCTTGTATGCACCTGATTATGGAATACCTCAAATTAGAAGAAGAGTTTTCTTTGTTGGTTTAAGAGATGGTGAAACAAAATTTGAATTTCCTGCTGCAACTGTAAAAAAAGAAAACTATGTAACTTGTGAACAGGCAATAGGTGATTTGCCAGGACTTGAAGGTATATACGGAGATGAAATACAACAATATCCTTGTGAGCCACAATCTGATTATCAAAGATTAATGCGAAAGAATTCTTCTGAAATTCATAACCATATTGGAACAATACACGATGAAAAAACATTGAAATTCCTTGCAATGATTCCTGAAGGAAAGAACTATAAAGCTCTACCAAAGGAATATGAAGGTATATATAAATATCATGAAGCATTGACTCGTTATCATAGTAAAAAACCTTCTCTTACAATAAATACCTGTCACCGTTCACATTTCCATTACAAATATTTGAGAATACCGACAGTAAGAGAAAGTGCAAGATTACAAAGCTTCCCTGATGATTTTATTTTTTATGGTACAAAAGCTCAACAATATAGACAGGTTGGAAATGCTGTGCCTCCAATGCTTGGAAAAGTTGTTGCAGAACAATTAAAAAAATATTTACAGGATAGCAAAGATGAGTAGATATAATTTTATAGACATCTTTGCTGGCTGTGGTGGTTTGGAAGATGGCTTTTTACAAACTGATAAATATAATGATATTGCAGCCGTAGAATGGTTAAAACCACAAGTAAATACTCTTAGGAATAGATTAAAAACAAAATGGGAAATTGACGACTCTGACAATAGAGTTATACATTTTGATATACAAAGAGAAAATGAGCTTTTTCAAGGCTGGAAAGATGATCCTGATTATGGACAGCATTGTGGTTTGGATAATCTTATTGATAAAAATGCTGGCATAGATTTAATTATTGGTGGTCCTCCATGTCAGGCATATTCTGTTGCAGGACGTGTGCGTGATGAAAACGGAATGAAGGATGATTATCGAAATTATCTTTTTGAACATTATTGTTCAATTGTAAATCGATATAAACCAAAACTCTTTGTTTTTGAAAATGTACCAGGAATACTTAGTGCTAAACCTGATGGAACACCTATAACTGAACATATCAGAAAAGGTTTTTCTGATATTGGATATGAAATAATTGATAACCTCTCTCTTGCAAAAGTAGATGCTTCTAATTTTGCAGTTCCTCAAAAACGAGAAAGAGTTGTAATTGTTGGTTTATCAAAAAAAGAATATAAAAAACCTCAATTATCATTAAATCATTTTTATAAAGAAATATTACCAAAATATAAGAACTCAAAAATTATAACTGTAAAAGAAGCAATAGACGATTTACCTGATATCATGCCATTCTTGGATGAAGAACATCACAAAAAACATATAGGTTATACTATTCCTGAATGTTCCATTACATGGCATGAAGCAAGATATCAAAATCTTCGAGATATGGATACTTTCAGAATTCTTGCAGAAGATGTTGCATCAGGTAAGTTTGAATATGATTCAAAAAAAATAACTGAATTATATGAACAAAAAATTGGATCTAAATCTCCAATACATCGTTATCATGTACTTGAACCTAATAAACCTAGTACAACGATTATTGCTCATCTTTATAAAGATGGAAACAGATTTATTCATTATGATCCAAAACAGAGTCGTAGTATAACTGTAAGAGAAGCTGCAAGATTACAATCTTTTGATGATGATTTTAATTTTGTTGGTAATAGAGGAAATGCATATCAGATGATTGGGAATGCTGTTCCTCCAAAACTTGCAAAAGCTATAGGATATGCAATTTTTGATTTATTGGAGGAAGCAAAAAATGTATCACTATAATTTTACTAATGATTTAAGAATATCAAATCTTGATTCAATTTTAAGAGAAGCTGCAACAGCTTTTCTTACAGATACAGTTCCTTCCGCTACAGATGATAAAAGTAAAAACAACAATTTTATGACAGTAGGTTTTTATTTTAATCTAAAAGCAAAAGGAAATTGTGCTAAACTTGCTTCAAAAGGAAATATCAAAAAGGTTGTTCTAAATTTTATTAAAAAGTTCCAATTTCCGAATCCAAGAACAACTTCAGATTATGAGAATGCTATTGCTGATAAAATTGTATTAGCACCAATGCGTGATATTGTTAAATTATTACATATTTTTTCACTCATTGATAAAAATATTGCATATCTTACAAAAGATGAAATCAAAAACTTTATTTTTTATAATGATGAATTAGCAAAAAGAACAAATTACAATTTACTTAATACTGCTAATCAAATAATACAATATAGAAATAACGCTACATTACCTTCTAATATTGATACGAATGAAAGCAATCATATATGGAATCAACCTGATAGACAAATTCGCGAAATGATAAAAACACTGAATTATACAGGTTGCTTCATTGAAGATGAAAATGGAATCAAATTAAAAACAGATACTATTACAAGAGATAATGAAGCCGATTTATTTGAAATAATTAATTGTAATTCCTACTGGAAAGGAAAAACAGCAGAAGATTATCAGAAATATATGGATGATATGACAATATTGGAGGAAGATATGTCAGAAAATAAAACTTATAACGATGTTTCATTGAACAGAATTATTTTTGGTGCTCCAGGAACAGGTAAAAGTCATAAACTTGAAATCGAATCTGAACAATTTACAAAACAGGAAATTGTCAAAACTGATATAAGCCAGCAGATTAAGGATGAAATTAATGCTGTTATTAAATTAAGTGGAAAATTAAATTTTCTTGGAGCAATAGGTGTTAAATATTCTGATTATCTAAAATCAAAATCAAGAAAGGAATTATCCACAGAATTTAATTTGTCTGGAGTTGATGAACTTTATATAGGTTCTCGCGCAAAAGAAATAGCTGAAAAAATACCTGTTGATGAAGAGGCAGAAGATAAAGAAGCTCAAATAAAAGTTTTAGTACAAAAACGACTTACAGAGAAAGATATACTTGTAAATTTAATGGCAATCGGAATTAAATTTTCTGATTATTTATACACAAGTTCCATGCCTGACTTAAAGAAAACTTATGAATTAAAATCAGATGCACAAATGTGGTGGCTTTATAGAGGTGCGCAGGCTGTACAAGCTATAGAACAAGAACCAAATAAACTTCCAATAAAATATTTAGAGCGAGTAACATTCCATCCAAATTATAGTTATGCTCAATTTGTCGGTACTTATAAACCTGTAAAATCTGCATTAAATCCAGAAGACATTACATATGAATATGTTCCTGGACCATTTATGAAAGTTTATGTAAATGCCAAG
>JAEEGL016926640.1_pt1 | contig 10017 bp, 9 predicted proteins | sample 9134231 | NCBI WGS metagenome assembly JAEEGL01 (sample SAMN16246548, study PRJNA631951) | gut metagenome | biome: gut microbiome; feature: rumen; material: fiber-attached | host: Bos | place: Iran: Karaj | collected 2018-10 | reverse complement strand
CCTTTAACCTAACAATTTCCATTTAATTGGGATGATGTAGAGACGCAAAATTTTGCGTCTCTATTTTATTTATAATCAGTAGATTATGATATTGGTGTGATTTTTTAGGCGAAAAAAGTCGCCAAAAAATTTGGTCAGTATGTAAAACGGTATTACCTTTGCACCGCTTTACGAAACAAATGCGTTTCGGCAAGTGCGATCGGGGTGTAGCTCAGTCCGGTTAGAGTACGCGTCTGGGGGGCGTGGGGTCGCTAGTTCGAATCTAGTCACCCCGACAACGCAAAAGGAGTGCTGATGATCAAATTGATTGTCGGCACTTTTTGTTTTGATGATGGAGAGAAAGGATTTGACGGAGAAGACGGAATTAACAATTAGGATATTATGATAAAGCGTGTGATTGTATCGGTGCTGGCGATGTCGGCTTGTTTGTCGGCATTGTGTCAGGAATGGCTGGGTGGTGACATCTCGATGATGAGCGCTAACGCCCGCAATGGCGTGATTTACAAGGACTCATGTGGCGTGACGGTTGATCCATACGACCTTTTCAAGCAGCAGGGATGGAACATGATGCGCGTGCGCTTGTTCGTGGACCCGCAGAATGCGCCAGGCCGGCATCATGACGAGGGCGTGTGCCAGGACCTGACCTATGTCATCGACTTGTGCAAGACCATCAAGGCGCGCGGCTTTGAGGTGATGCTGGACTTCCACTACAGTGACACCTGGGCCGACCCTGCCAAGCAGTTTACTCCCAAACGTTGGGAAGGCCTCAATGCTAAGGCGCTGGCCGACAGCATCTACCGCTATACCCGTCACTGCCTGCTGGCCCTGAAGGCTGCCGGAGTGGAACCTGCCACGATTCAGGTGGGTAACGAGATTACCTTCGGCATGGATTGGCCCGTGGGACGAGTGGACCCGATGAGTGGTGAGAATTGGGACGTGTTTACTGGGCTGCTCAAGGCTGGCTGCAAGGCGTGCCGCGAAGTGTGCCCCAAGGCGGGTATCATCATCCATACCGAGAAGGCCGGCCAGTGGGAGATGACGCGCAACTACTATGACCGCCTCAAGGCTGCAGGGGTGGACTATGACATCATCGGGCTGAGCTATTATCCCATGTGGCACGGCACGATTCCCAACCTGGGTCTGACGCTGGACCGTCTGGCAGAGCGTTTCCCCGACAAGCCCGTGATGATAGTCGAGGCTGCCTATTACTACCTGCATGACGGCGTGAACCGTGGCGAGGAGGATTTTTCTCATTGTCTGCCTGGCACCATCGAGGGACAGCGCGAGTTTACTGCCCAGCTGGTCAAGGAACTGAACCGTCATGATAATGTGACGGGTCTGTTCTGGTGGTACCCCGAGGAGAATCGCTACGGTACCCGTTGGGAGAACAGTGCTTGGGGCTTGAACCGTGGTCTGTTCAACAGTGCCAACGGTCAGGCGTTGCCAGCCTTGTACGAGATGAGCCGCTTCAAGCGCTAGGCTTTCTCTTTGGCGGTTATCGTCGCTGCAGCATCAATGTCCGTCATTATTGTGACATGGTAATATAACCGCCCTGCGGGCGGGAAATTAAACAAATTTTTAAATTAAAATAAATATTATCTCGTTTAATTTCTCCGGGCGAAGCAAGGACATTGATTCAGGCTTGATATATGAAACATCCCAGCTGAGTATCAGTACTTTACGTTCAATCAATTCACTTCAAATCAACATACGATGAAAAAGAACAAATCTATCGGCATCCTGTGTGCAATCCTGTCGGCGGTGTGCTATGGCACGAACCCCTTCGGCGCACTGCCGCTCTATGAGGAAGGTGTCAACACGGCTACGGTGCTGGCCCATCGCTTTGGGCTCGCCGTCATCCTGTTGGCTGTGGTGATGCTCATTAAGCGCATTGACTTCAGGGTGACGAGACACGAGTTCAAGGTGTTGTTCTCGTTAGGAATCTTATTCGCCGCATCGAGCATCACCTATTACCAGAGTTTTCACTTCATGGATGCGGGCATAGCTTCGACCATCCTGTTTGTCTATCCCGTCATGGTGGCTGTGATTATGGCGATGTTCTTCAAGGAGCGGGTGACGGCGATGACCGTCATTGCTATCGTGATGTCGCTCGTGGGTATCGGGCTGCTGTACAAGGGCGAGACAGGAGCCTCGCTCAGTGCTATCGGTATCATCCTGTGTGTGTTGTCATCGTTGGCCTATGCCGTCTATATCATCGTCGTCAACCAGTCAAGCATCAAGATGTCGTCGTTCAAGGTCACGTTCTATGCCATGCTGGTGTGTGAAATCACGCTGATACTCTATTCCTTCACCTCGCCTGATTTGTATCTACATGCCTTGCCGTCGGCGCGCGCGTGGTCGTTTGCCGTGTGGTTGAGCATCGTGCCCACTATTCTCTCGCTGGTGTTCATGACCGTGGCGGTGCATCATGTGGGGGCGACTCCCACCGCCATTCTTGGTGCATTGGAGCCATTGACTGCCGTGGCTATCGGTGTGGTGGTCTTCGGTGAGATGTTGACGCCTCGCCTGATTGTCGGTATCCTGTTCATCCTATTTGCCGTGATGCTGGTCGTCCTGGGCAAGGACTTGCACCTGCGCACCATCACGCACGCTGTCTCCCGCCTGTGGCGCTGGAGGTAATGTGTGCTTGAAATAAGGCATTGATAATCAATTACCTAAAAAGGTTTTGTTACAAATCCATTGCTAGAATTATAACCGCCCTGCGGGCGGGAAATTAATCAAATTAATTATAAAATTTTATTTTAAAAATTTGTTTAGTTTGGCTTCGCCGAGCTAAAGGTTCCCGTGCGATAGCACGGTTATATTACCATGTCGCAATGATGACACACCGTCATGTCATCAGGTGTTTAACTCGTGGAGATTACATGCCGAGGTGGTCGCGCAGGATGTCGAGGGCGGCGGTGACGTCGTCGGGGGTAATGGTCTGGTCGATGCGGTAGTCGCCGACGGCACTGAGCAGGGTGCATGTGATCTCGCCGTCGCGGCTTTTCTTGTCGTGCCGCATCAACTGCAGCAGTTCATCATAGTCATCGCAGGTAAAGGGGAAATCACGGTAATTGTCGCGCACGAAGTTGCCCAGATGGTGTACATCCTCGCTGGGGAATTTCAAGAGCAAGTGTGAGAGGACAGCCTCGACGACCAGTCCCCAAGCGACGGCATAGCCGTGGGGAACTGGCGTGCCTCGCTGCATTGCGAGGCTCTCGAAGGCGTGACCGACGGTGTGTCCCAGGTTGAGGGCCTTGCGTTCGCCTTGTTCGTTGGGATCGCGGGCGACAATATCCACCTTGACCTGGACTGAGCGGCGGAGCCTCTCTAGCAGGTCGTCGTGCTTGATGGGTGCGTTGAAATCATGGTCCAGCAGGTGCAGGAATTCGTTGCGGTCGCTCAACATGGCGTGCTTGATGACCTCGGCAAAGCCCGACTTCATCTCCTGAGCTGGTAATGTGTCAAAGAAGCAGGTCGAGATGATCACGTCGCTGGCGGGAGCGAAGGCGCCAATTTCGTTTTTTAATCCATTGTAATTAAATCCCGTCTTGCCACCGACGGCAGCATCGACAGCGCCCAGCAGGGTCGTGGGCACATTGATGAACCTCATGCCGCGCTTGAAGGTTGCTGCGGCAAATCCACCTAGGTCGCACACCATGCCGCCGCCCAGGTTGATGACCAGCGAATGGCGGGTCGCACCCATGCGTTCCATCTCGTCCCACACCCGGGTGACGGTCGCCAGCGTCTTGTTGTCGTCGCCGTCGGGGATGGTGATGAGGTGGAGTGGGGCAGGGTCAATGAGGCGTGCCGTGTTGACGTCGGCAATCCACAAGGTGATGTTGTGATTCCCGTTCGCTTCCAGCTGTTGGACGGCAGTCTCGACATCGTTGGTGAAAATGAGGTTCTGTCCCATGACTTAAAAACTACGAATTACGCGAATTAAACTAATTGGCATCCGCATTTCTCTTAAAAACCACGAATTACGCTAAGGCTGACGCATTGTGTTTTCTTTACGTGAATTATCGCGAATTTATCATTAATTAATTCATGATCAATTATACGGTAATTATATGTAAAAGAACGAGTGCGACAACTTTAGCGTAATTCGTAGTTCAAAATCATTAGGCTTTGACGAGGCTCAGGGCCACGAGCAATGAGGGCAGGGCGGCAGCCAATTCGTCCATGTTCTTATAGACGAGGTCGGCGCCGGCCTTGTAGAGGTCTTTCTCGGGGATGGGACCCGTTGTCACGCCGATGGTGAAGCAACCGGCAGCATGTGCAGCCTGCACGCCCAGGGGAGCGTTCTCGATGACGATGCACTGGTTGGGCTTCTTCTCGGCTTTGCTCATGCCTTTCAGGAAGGGCTCGGGATTGGGCTTGCCCTTGCGCACGTCATGGCCGGTGACTTTTGCCTCGCTGAATAGTCCAGGGAAATCGTTCTCGATGCGTTGCAGCAGAGTGTCCTGTTGTGAGCCGGTGACCAGCACGCGGTCCACGCCGGCATCCTTGAGGGTCTGCAACACTCGAGAAGCACCAGGCATCACGGGAGCCTCTCCCAGCTCATGGAAATAGCGGGTCTTCACGCCATAGAGTGCGCGAGCCTCGTCGTCGGTGATGTTCTTGCCGGCACCGGTCTTGAACTTCATCTTGATGATTTCGCTTCCTGTCATTCCCTCGAGCTCATAGAACTCGTCACGGGTGCACTTGATACCGTTCTTCTTCATGAGTTTCACCCAAGCCTGGGTGTGGAACTTCATGGAGTCATAGAGTACGCCGTCGCAGTCGATGAGTGCGGCGCTGATGTCTAAGCCTTTCTGTCCTGTATATTTCAGGTACTCGGCTATCGTCTGTTGTAAGGTCATTGGTTTTATTGAATTAATATAATGTAAATTGTTTTATCTCACGGTGATGTGCAGGCATCCTGACTTGCGCTCAAAGATGGCGTAGCATCGGCCTTGCCGCCTGAAGTCCTGCACGACCTCGGCAAGGATGTTCTTCAAGTCCTCGAGCGAGATGACCATCGTCGGGTCCAGGCAGTCAAACTTGACCCAACTGATATCGACCGTCGTGCCATACTGATGGCACGAGTTCTCGGTCGCGGCACGGTTGCGTCGCATGAGTTTGGATACACTATAGACGGTGCGTGTCACGCTGGTGACCTTGATGCGGTAGTCCTTGCCGCCGCGCTTGCGTACGCTGTCCTGGAAGGCATAGCCTATCTCCTTGAGCAGCTGTGCCGCTTTGGGTACAAGATAGGGCACCGAAGCGCTGAGTTCATCGAGCATATAGGCGTCGCAGGAGTAGATACGTATCAGTGGCTTGTCGATGTGGTAGGCATCGCTCAGGCTGGTGATGGGCTTGAAGCCATTCTGCTCGGCAGCAACCAGTTGCAGGGCATTGGTATCGTTGAAGATTTCCTTGAGCGGTCGTTGTTCGATATAGGTGGGGAGGCGGTGAATTTCGGCATCAGTGATGAGACCCATGCTGTCACCCAATAAGGCGCGGTTTATAGGCATGGCGGGAGGCGCCTTGTAGTCCCATGCTGTGGTATCTTGTTGCTGACTGCTGCCGTGCCCACATGACGTGATGCTTGCCAGGGCAATGCCCATCAACAACAGCAACGGTAGCAGACGCAAGATGTTCAGGTTCATCTAGATTCTATAGGTTATTTCTTGTTTGAGCAAGCAAAGATAGTGCAAGTCGCCCACAAAACCAAATAAAACATTCTTTTTTGTACCAAATCAAATTGAACAAAGTGCTCAGGAATGATTCAAATTTGGCTCTTTTTTTGGTGATTTCGCCAAATGTGACTAATTTTGCGACATGACCAAGCAAGAATGTGTAAAATGGCCGATAAATACCAAATACCGTTTATCAATTTGTGTATACGTGCATTTAGTAAGCGCGTAGGGCTGCCCATTAGAAATGGATTTCAATATCTTTATCGTTTTAAGGGGATCAAATTCCTGCTTGAATTTTATTCGGTCATTCATCTGCAGTCAGTTGATGATGCTGTTGATGATTTAATAATCATCTGTAAGAAGAATGGGGGGCATTTGGCATGATATTATATCACGGAACAAATATTGATTTTGTTGAGATAGACTTGAGCCGTTCCAATCCATATAAAGACTTTGGTAAAGGTTTTTACCTTACGGATATCAAAATTCAGGCCGAAGAATTGGCGCGAAAGCGCATGATACGTGATGGCGGAGCCCAGGTCGTCCAAGAATATGAGTTTGATGAGAGCTTTTTGGCAGATTCAAGTCTCAAATGCCTAAAGTTTGATGGGCCGACTGCCGAATGGGCTGAATTCATTTTCAAGAACAGAAACCGAAGTAAGCCCGCTTTTAAGCACGATTACGATATTGTGATTGGCCCTATTGCCGATGATGGTGTTGCCTATCTCTTGAGCCGATATCAGGAGGGCTCTTTTACCATTGAGGAATTGGCTGATAGATTAAGATACAAGCAACTGAATAGCCAGTATTTCTTCGGTACAGCCAGAGCTATTTCGTTACTGAAAAGAATCAGATAGAAGATGAGCGAGGAACAACTTCAAGAATATTTGATAGCTTATGCTGTTGATCGAATGACAGAGTTTTTAATTGAAGATTATGACCTGTCAATTGCTGATGCATTGCACTTTATCTATAATTCGGAGACATATCAGAAGCTATCAGAGGTCGAGAATGGTCTTTATGAACAAAGTCCATCATATATTTATGAGTTGCTGAATAACGAGTACTGTTGTGGCTCATATCTAGTTGCTGGTTAAAATTATAGGATCTTGATGGATTCCAATAAGTATAACATCCTTTTCGTCTGTCTGGGGAACATTTGCCGGTCTCCGGCGGCCCAGGCAGTGCTGCAACGCATGGTGGAAGAGCGCGGCCTTGCAGAGCGCTTTTTCATCGACTCGGCAGGTCTAGGCGGCTGGCACACCGGTGACCTGCCCGACAAGCGCATGCGCGTGCATGCCCGTCCGCGCGGTTATGAGCTGACTCATCGGGCACGATGCGTGCGGGGCAGTGACTTTGAGGACTTTGACTTGATTGTGGGCATGGATGCTGCCAATGTTGACGACCTGCGCAGCAGGGCGATGACCATCGAGCAGACCGACAAGGTGGTGATGATGGGCAATTACATCCGTCAATACCCCAACTATGATCACGTGCCCGATCCCTACTATGAAGGCAGCGAGGGTTTTGAACTCGTGCTTGACCTCCTGGAAGATGCCTGTGACAACCTGCTGAATCAGATTATTCAACAAAACAAGATATAGAAATGAAACCAACAAGATTATTATTGACAACATTAGCCTGTCTGCTGGCAGCCGTGACGGTGAGCGCCCAGTCGCCTATTGCCGTGGACTGGCACATGGGGCAGAACAACACCGCATCGAACAACTTCGATTCACGCTTTGTCATCAAGAACGTGTCCAAGCAGCCCCTGGGCAGCGACTGGCAGTTCTTTTTCAACCAGTTCTCACGTTCGGTGACTTTGCCTGCCGGATGCCCTGTGGATGTAGAAGAAGTTTCCACAACTTATTACCGTCTCAAGCCCAATGCCAACTACAAGGCGCTTGCCGCAGGTGACTCGCTGGTGATTGACCTGGTGATGGGCGGTGCCCTGGTTAACAAGAACTATATGCCTGCCGGTGGCCACGTGGTATTGAACGGCGACATGGCTCACCCCATTGCCGTGAATATCAACCGCTTGCCGCTCGACAAGCCTGGCCAGTGGCGCGACCACAAGTTGTATCCCGACGGCAACTATATGTACGCCTACAACGAGGCCATTAACGGTTTCGGCGACGGTTACACGGGCAACGACTATGACATCTTCCCTGCTCCCAAGCAGGTGGATATCGAGGACGGCTTCACCCAGGTGGGCAGCATCGTAACCATCAAGACCGGCAAGTTCTTGCAGTGGGGCGGTTATCGCCGTGCCAAGAAGTTGCTTACCAACGAGTTGGAGAAGCGTGGCATCTACGCCACCAGTGGTCAGGGTACTGTTATCCGTCTGCTGCTTGACAAGAAGTTGAGCGAGAACCGCGAGTATTACTCGCTGCGTGTCCATAACGGCGAAATCACCATCCTGGGCAGGACTCAGGCCGCCCTGGTCAACGGCGTGAAGACGCTGATTGCCGCGCTGGACCACAGCAAGGGACATCGCCTGCAGAATTGCTTTGTCATCGACTGGCCCGACTTCGGCTACCGTGGCGTGATGCTCGACATCGCCCGCAACTATGTGGTGAATGCCGACCAGATGAAGCGTTTCATCGACTTGGTAGCCTATTACAAGTTCAACGTCATCCAGTTCCACTTCACCGACGATGAGGCATGGCGACTGGAAATCCCCGGCTTCCCCGAACTGACCCAGGTGGCTGCCCGCCGTGGCGCAACGCTTGATGAGAACGGTTATCTGGCTCAGATCTTTGACGGCAACGGCAATCCCGACGACTTGTCGCAGTGTGCCAACGGCTACATTACCCGTAGTGAGTTTATCGACCTGCTGCGCTATGCTTGGCAACGTGGCATCCGCATTATCCCCGAGATTGAGACGCCCGGCCATGCCCGTGCCGCCATCGTGGCGATGAAGAACCGCGCCAAGAATAATCCTACCGCCGAGCAGTTCCGCCTGTGGGACGACAAGAACGAGAGCGTTTACACCTCGGCCCAGAACTACCACGACAATGTATTGAATGTCGCCAGCGACGACGTTTACCGCTTCGTCGACCGCGTGGTCGGTGAGCTGCAGCTGATGTATAAGGAGGCAGGCCTCAAGTTGGAGATTGTTCACCTGGGCGGTGACGAGGTGCCCAACAACGCATGGCTTAAGAGCCCCGATGTGCAAATGCTTATGATGAAGAGTAATATGCACAGCCAGCACGAGGTGAGCGAGTACTACATCCAGCGCATCAGTTCGATGTTGCATCAGCGCGGAATCCGTATAGAGGGCTGGCAGGAAGTGGCACTGAACCATAGGCCTGAATTCACTTCCATTTTCGCTCCAAAAGTGGCTGGCGTCAATGCCTGGAGCACCGTGGGCTCGCGTGCCGATGTGCCTTACCGTCTAGCCAATGAGGGTTACCCCGTTATCCTGTCCAATGTGACCAACTTCTATATGGATATGGCCTACAGCTGGCACCAGAATGAGCAGGGTCTGCACTGGGGCGGCAAGGTCGATGAGTTTGACGCTTGGAGTGCGTTGCCCGCCAGCATCTATGCTACTGCCCGCACCGACGTTGACGGCACTCCGATTAATATCACTACCGCCGGCGACGGTAGAACCATGTTACAGGAGCCCGAGAACATCATCGGTGTGCAGGCCCAGTTGTGGGGCGAGACGTTGCGCTCATTTGACGAGGTGCAGTATATGATGTTGCCCAAGATGATGGGCGTGAGTGAGCGAGCATGGAACGCCGTGCCCGAGTGGAGCAAGGACCTGACCGACATCAAGGCCTATAACGAGGCCCGTCACCAGTATAACCTCAAGATCGGCACCCGCGAGTTGCCACTGTTGAAGGGCATGGGCTACAACTTCCGCGTAGGACCTCCGGGCGTCAAGCTGGAAGACGGCAAACTGCTGATTAACACCCAGTATCCTGACGAACTGGTAACTTATACCCTCGATGGCAGCGAGCCCACCATCGACTCGCCCCGCTGGACAGCCCCCGTGCCCGTCAAGACGCAGCCCCAGGTCATCAAGGCCAAGGCCTTCTACCTGGGCCACGAGAGTGTGACGACCTACCTGTTCAAGTAACTGCCACACGGAGATAGAAGGAAGACAATAAGTACAATAAATACAATGCTATCCAGCGCGTGCCTACCGCTGAGCAACAATTGTATTTATTGTACTTATTGTTTTCTTTTTGGTGTATTGTATGGTGGTTTAATTTGTGAAAATTATTGAAAAGTTGTTGTTAAAACTAAAATATTTAGATTTTGAGTGTTAAAAAGGCACATTATATATAATGATTGAAAAAAAATGTGTATGTTTGTAGTT
>JAEEGL015531015.1_pt1 | contig 10017 bp, 6 predicted proteins | sample 9134231 | NCBI WGS metagenome assembly JAEEGL01 (sample SAMN16246548, study PRJNA631951) | gut metagenome | biome: gut microbiome; feature: rumen; material: fiber-attached | host: Bos | place: Iran: Karaj | collected 2018-10 | reverse complement strand
GCTCCCCATATGTCAAATCCGACAGCAACGGCGGACGCCCGGTACGGAAGTTCTTCACCGGAGTCCCCAACCCCGCTGCGGACAGGTATCCTGTCCTGAACGACTGGAGGGTCTGTCCTACCGCTGACCAGGCCGCATTCCTGAGCAAGCTCGCAGGTGCCGTCATGAAGAAAGACACCAGGATAGTCAAAGTGATCGCCACCCTTTCCTCCCAGATGAGCGACTACCTGATGTTCAATTCCTTCGGAGAACTGAAATATGACACGCGTCCCCTCGCGACAGTCGCCGTATCCGTCATTTTCAAGCAAGGAGACGACATGGAAAGCAAGGCTGCGTCCAGGAGTTGGCGGACAGGAAGCGAAATGCTCTCCGACGAACTTATAAATGAGATCTCCGCCCTCGCAGTCAAAGGCATAGACGAGAAATTCGAGGCACGCAGGCCGAAAGGAGGGAAGATGCAGGTAGTAATGGGCGCCGGAGCGAGCGGGATCTTGCTCCATGAAGCAATGGGACACGCGTTCGAGGCCGATTTCAACCGCAAGGGACAATCCATCTTCAGCGACAGGATGGGCAAGCGCATATGTCCCAAAGGTATCTCTATAGTCGATGACGCGACCCTGCGCGCAAACCGCGGATCCCTAAACTTTGATGACGAAGGAGTCCCCGGACAAAGGACTATGATGGTCGAAGACGGAATCCTGACCTCCTACCTCCACGACCGCATAAGTGCCCGTTTCTACGGGGTCACCCCGACCGGGAATGGCAGGCGCGAGAGCTTCAGGTACGAGCCGCTTCCACGGATGAGGTCGACCTACATGGAAGGCGGAGACTCAGACCCGCAGGACATCATAGCATCGGTCAAGAAGGGCATATATGTTGATGATTTCACCAACGGACAGGTCAAGATAGGCGAAGGAGACTTCACTTTCTACGTCAACTCCGGCTTCCTGATCGAAAACGGGCGCAAGACAATGCCGGTCAAAGATATAAACATCATAGGAAACGGTCCGCAGGCCCTCGCCGACATAATCGCCGTCGGGAATGACCCGGTCGTAGACAAGGGAGCGTGGACATGCGGGAAAGGACAGAGCGTACCGGTCAGCTGCGGCATACCGACTGTCCTTGTAAACGGACTTACAGTAGGAGGAGAACAATGACAGACAACCTGAATATTAACGCCGGACTGCTGCTTCCCGAAGACATGGAACTGGCAAAGTCCGCACTGGAAATCGCGCTGAAAGAAGGAGCTTCCAAAGCCCGTGCGAACCTGTCCTGCAGCGTCATGGACTTAGTGGCGACCCTCAACGGACAGGTTGACAAGGTTACACACAGTTTTGACCGGTCGCTCACGATGTACATTTACGCAGACGGCCGCTACGGCACCTTCTCCACCAACAGGGTCTCTGCCGACTCCCTGACGGAGTTTATCCGAAAGGGGCTGGAGACCGTCAGGGCCCTGTCACCCGATCCATGCAGGGACCTCCCGGACATTTCCAGGACGGCCCTGGATGCAGGAACAGGCCTGGAACTCGGGCTCTGGGACCAGGAAAGGAATGATATGGACCCGCAGCGCAGGCGCGATATCGCACTAGGAGCAAGCATATGGCCGAAAGAAGGCCTCATCTCCGAAGAAGGAGAGTATTCCGATTCAGTGTCAGACCTTTACCTTGTAGATACACAGGGGCTCGAATGCCGCCAGATAGAGACTTCATTCGAATACGGAGTTGAAGTGACCGTGCAGGATGCAGCAGGTAACCGTTACAGTGGTTACTGGTGGGATTCCAGTCCTAAGCTGGAAAACCTGAATGCAGATGAGTGCGGCCCGGCTGCGCTGAAAAGGGCCATGGCGCAGTTCAACCCCCAGGATTTCCCGGTAGGCCGTTATAATATGGTAGTCGAGAACGAAGTGGCCGGAAGGCTCCTCACCCCTGTCCTGAACGCCCTGAACGGGTCGGCCATCCAGCAGAAGAATTCCTTCCTCGCCGACAGCCTTGGCAAGAAGGTATTCCCGGACAACCTGACGGTGATCGACTGCGCCAGGGAAGAAGGCAGGAGCGGATCCAGGCTTTTCGACAGCGAAGGAGTCGCAACTTCAAACTCCATCATTATCGGACACGGAGTCGTTGAAGAATTTTTCGTCACTACCTACATAGCCGCAAAGACCGGCCTGAAGCCCACCGTGGATGACTGTTCCCGCCCGAAGGTAATGCCTACAATGCGGGGAGGAAAAAGGGAAATCATGGACCGGCTCTCAGACGGGATCCTGGTAACAGGTTTCAACGGTGGCAACAGCAATCCCACTACAGGCCGCTTTTCCTTCGGTGTGGAAGGATTCCTGTTCAAAAACGGGAAAATCCTTCACCCGGTCAGGGAGGCAGTCATAACCGGAGACCTGGTCACCCTATGGAACAATCTGACGGCAGCAGGTTCCGATTACAGGCGGTGCAGTTCCCGCCAAGTCCCCACCCTCGCATTCAAGGACGTGGACTTCAGCGCATAAGCATCAAAAAATTGTAGTATATTTGAATTTTAAACCATAAAGTCATGAAGATAGAAAAAGGAAAAGTAGTCGCGATTTCATACAAACTGGATGTCGACGGGAAGGTAATGGATGCATCTCCGGAAGGGAGACCGCTTGAGTACATCCAGGGTGAGCATATGCTCATATCCGGTCTGGAGAAGGCCCTGGAAGGCATGCAGGCCGGAGAAAGCTATGAGGCGACCATCGCTCCTGAAGAAGCTTACGGAACCTACAATCCTAAGCTGAAGTTCGATATCCCGAAGAATTCGTTCGAAGTTGACGGAAAACTGCGCGAGGACCTTCTGGTAGTCGGCAATATGATCCCGATGCTCAACGGTGCCGGACAGGTAGTACACGGGATGATAGCCGATGTCAAGGAAGACCTGGTGACTATGGACTTCAACCATTCCCTGGCTGGAAAGACCCTCCATTTCACAGGAGAGGTCGTATCCGTACGTGAAGCGACCGAGAAGGAAATCAAGGAAGGGCTTCACGGAGAATATCTTCCGCAGGAGGAGGAGCATCATTGCCACCGCCATGGAGAGGGCAGATGCCACCATGATGATGACCACAAGTGCTGCCATGACGGCGAAGGCAAGTGCGACAAAGACGGAGACCACCAGTGCTGCCACGGCGAAGGTAAGGGTAAATGCGACTGTCAATAGTCATACTGAACTGGAACACAAAAGATTATCTCAGGAAGTTCCTTCCCGGGCTGATCGAGTCTGTCCATGGGTCTGATGCCGGCGTGATAGTTACCGACAACGGCTCCACGGATGGTTCCGTCAGTATGCTGGAAGAGGAATTCCCGTCTGTCCGCGTTCTCCCGTTCAAGGAGAATCACGGCTTCACCGGAGGCTACAACAAGGCTTTCGACATTATATACGAAGAGTTCAGGCCAGAGTATTTCCTATTGATTAACAGCGACATAGAAGTCGTCCCAGGATGGCTCCAGCCCCTGATTGCGCATATGGATGCACATCCGCAGTGCGGGGCATGCTCGCCAAAACTTCTCTCGTGGTACGACAGGGGTTCGTTCGAATATGCCGGGGCCGCAGGCGGATTCATGGACAAGTTCGGGTACACTTTCTGCCGCGGACGGCTTATGAAGGAAGTGGAGCGCGACGAGGGACAGTACGACGGCGTCAAGGACGTATTCTGGGCAAGCGGAGCATTTCTGATGGTGCGCAGCAGCGTCTTCAAGGAACTGGGCGGACTCGATGAGAGATATTTCGCCCATTTCGAGGAAATCGACCTGTGCTGGAGGATGCAGGTCCGCGGCCTACGCGTATCCATAGTACCCCAGTCGATGGCTTACCACCTCGGCGGCGGCACCCTTCCGAATGACTCTCCCTGGAAACTCAAGCTTAATTACCGCAACACCCTGCTTACCCTGGAAAACAACCTCGCCGACACATATGCACCATATGAAGGCCCGGAAAAGGCTGTCAGGCACGCCAGGAGAACCATATGCATCAGGATGATGATGGATGCCCTTTCCGCGACAGTGTACCTGCTGTCAGGAAAGCCTTCATATTTCCGTTCTGTCCTGGATGCCCACAAAGAATTCCGCAGAATGCGCACCGGCCCGGCCGTACATAACGGTACACAAAAGGCATATGTACCGCTGTATCCTCACTGGATAATACCCAGGGCCATGTTCTGCCGCAAGAAAATGATAGAAACAATCCACAACCTGTAATCATGAAAATAGTCATTGCCGGAGCCGGTGAGGTAGGATCTCACCTTGCAAAGATGCTCAGCCAGTCATCTAACGAAATAGTCGTCATAGACTCGGACGGAGACCGCCTCGAGAGGCTTGAGGCCAACGCCGACGTCATGACTGTCGAAGGCAATCCCACCAGTGTCAGCACCCTGAAGGAAGCCGGCACTGAAACGGCCGACCTGTTCATTGCAGTCAATCCTTCCGGGCACCAGGAAGTGAACATTGTTTCCGCATTGGTGGCTAAGCACCTGGGGGCTAAGAAAGTCTCCGCAAGGGTCAATGCCGAAGAGTATATGTCTGCAGAGAACAAAGTGATGTTCAAGCAGATGGGACTGGATTTCATCCTCTATCCCGAGATGAGCGCCGCCGACGAGATCGTTGACCTCCTCAAGCACACCGCCACCATCGACTCCATGGACTTCGCCCGCGGGAAGCTCCAGATAAGCGTCTTCCGCCTGGAAGAAGACTCCCCTATCCTGGAGATGAAACTCATCGAGCTTGCCGCCCTGGTCCAGAATGACAACCTCCAGATGAGGGTCATTGCCGTCTCAAGGGGCAGCGAGACCATAATCCCACGCCCGGACTTCCGCTTCACCTACCATGACCTGGTCTACATAATCACCACCCGCGAAGGCTATGAGCCCCTTCTCAAAATCATGGGAAAGAACAACATAGAGGTAAACAAGGTGATGATCATAGGAGGCGGGCAGATAGGCAGGATGACAGCAATGCAGCTCAACCGCAAGATCGACACTGTGAAACTTATCGACAGGGACAGGGACAAGTGCATAGAGATAGCAGAAAAGCTGGATGACGAGATACAGGTAGTATGCGGAGACGGCCGCAACATTGAGTTCCTCCTTGATGAGGGTCTCAAGACATATGATGCATTCATTGCAGCGACTGAAAGCGATGAGGCTAACGTACTTGCATGCGTGGTCGCGAAAAAGTTCGGAATCGAGAAAACTGTCGCACAGGTCGAAAATATAGAATATATCAGCCTCGCTGAAGAGATGGGCGTGGACGCGATAATCAACAAGAAGCTCATCACAGCCAGCAGGATCTTCAAATACACTCTCAGCGGCCGCGCACGCACGGTCCGGTATATGAGCGGGACTTCTGCGGAGGCTCTGGAGTATACCGTCGCCAAGGACAGCGCAATCACGAAAGGACCTCTCAAGGACATAGATTTCCCGCGCGGTGCAGTCGTCGGCGGAGTGATCCGGGGGAACCACTCGTTCATAGCAGTCGGAGACACCAGGATCGAGCCATATGACCGCGTCGCGGTGTTCGCCATGCCTGAGAGCGTGAATGACGTAGATGCGATGTTCAGGTAATGGCAAGCTGGCTGCAGATAGAGGGGATTTCCAAATCATATGGACTAAAAGTCCTCTTCGAAAAGATCAGTTTCAATGTCTATGAGGGCGACAAGATCGCCCTCATAGCTCCCAATGGCACCGGGAAGACTTCTCTGCTACGCATAATCGCGGGCAAGGACAAGTCCGACTATGGCGGCAGGGTCACATTTGTAAAAGATATCCGGATCGCCTTCCTGGAGCAGGAATATGATTTCGATCCGGAAAAAGGGATATATGACCAGATCCTTGCGGGAAGCGGGCCTTTTATCGCGGACCTTCCTGAAGAGGCGGTGTCTGAGTTCCAAAGGCGGGTCACCGCCCTGCTGACATCTTTCGGTTTTACGGATTTTTCGAAAAAGATGTCCCTCCTGTCCGGAGGCGAGGTCAAACGGGTCGCACTCACCCAGATGCTGGCGACAGACGCCGACTTCTACATAATGGATGAGCCCACGAACCACCTCGACATAGATGCGATCGAGTACCTGGAGAACTTCCTCTCCCATTCGCGCTGCACCCTGTTGATGGTTACCCATGACAGATACTTCCTGGACCACGTCTGCAATACAGTTATGGAACTGGACCACGGGAACATCTACACTTACAAGGGAGATTACCAGAACTTCCTGGAAAAGAGGGCGGAAAGGATTGAGAATTACAATGCTGAGACCGACCGGGTGAAAAACATCCTCCGCAGGGAGCTGGAATGGATGCATGCTTCCCCATGTGCCAGGACCGGGAAGGCCAAATACCGCAAAGATGCTTTCTATTCCCTGAAAGACAGGGCCGGGCAGGTATACAGGACGCAGCAGATCTCCCTGGATTCAGTGGGCGGGGCCTCCCGCCTGGGCAGCAAGATAATCAACTGCAAGAACCTGAGCTATTACTGTGACGGGGCATGCTACCTCGATTCGTTTACCTACAATTTCCAGAGATACGAGAGGGTCGGCATAGTGGGAGGAAACGGAGTCGGCAAGACCACTTTCATCGATATCCTGACCGGTAACATCCCTGAAGACCAGCTGAGCGGGCAGATTGAACGCGGACAGTCCCTGAAGATAGGTTACTACAAGCAGTCAGGGATGGAGTTCGAAGAAGGACAGACCGTACTGGAAACGGTTCCGGACACTGCCCTGCTGGGCCAGTTCATGTTCCCGCACGACATGCTTAACAACAAGATATCTTCCCTGTCGGGCGGCGAGAAACGGAGGCTCTACCTTCTGACTATCCTGTCCAGGAGGCCCAACCTGCTGATCCTGGACGAGCCTACGAATGACCTCGACATAGTGACGCTGAACATCCTGGAAGAATACTTGAAGGACTTTAAGGGGAGCCTGATCATAGTCTCACATGACAGGCACTTCCTGGACAGGCTGGTTGACCACCTGTTCATCCTCACCGGAGAGGGTGTCATTAAGGATTTCATCGGGGACTACAGCCAGTACCGCCAGTACATGCTGGATTACAATGCTGCACGGCGCGCAGAACAGAGGGCGGCGGAAAAATCCGCCCGCCAGGCAGCCCTGGACAGTGCTCCGGCACAGCCCCAGCCCCGAAGCAAGAAACTCTCCTACAAAGAGCAACGGGAGTTCCAGGCTCTCGAGGCTGAGATCCCGGAACTTGAGGCTGAAAAAGCTGAACTTGAATCCCTTCTGGCTGGAGGGACTACCGACTACCAGCAGATTGAGAAAGCATCAGCGCGCTACAAGGAGGTTGCAGCCGCTCTTGATGAAAAAGAATTGCGCTGGCTGGAGCTTGCCGAAGCGGCAAAATGACATCCGGCTTATCTAACCCTGTCAGCAGAGATTACGTCAACACGTTCCCTCAGTTTGTTGCATACTTCCGGGAACGATTCTGCTACATTGTGTTCCTCCCTGGGATCATCGCTCAGGCGGAATAATTGGTCATATGGCCTGTTCCCCAGGTCCGTAGCGGTTCCCTTGTTCCACGCAGGTCCTTTTCCTGAAGGAATGAATTTCCAATCTCCGGATATTATGGCCAGATTGCTTTCCCTGTTCTGAAGTACCAGTTCATCTCTTCCCTGGGCCTTTCTCCCAAGCAGCTGGGACATCATGTCCTCGCTGTCCGATGCTGCTCCTCCAGGGATGTCCACTCCAAGCCAGGACGCGAAAGAGCTAATCATATCTATCTGGCACATAAGTCCTTCCGGCTCTGAGGGCTTCACCTTTGAAGGCCACCTCAACATGAAGGGAACCCTGGTCCCGGCGTCATATATGCTATATTTTCCTCCGCGATATATGCCTGAAGGACGATGGTCTCCGAGCAGTTCGACGGCCTGGTCGGCATATCCGTCATCTATGACGGGACCGTTGTCGGATGTAAAAATGACTATGGTGTCGTCTTCAATCCCAAGGCGTTTGAGTGCGTCCAGGACCTCCCCCACCGTCCAGTCCAGTGAAAGTATCACATCTCCCCGGGGGCCGAGGCCGCTCTTTCCTGCAAACCTTGCATTCGGCACACGGGGGACGTGTATGTCGTTAGTCGCCATATAGAGGAAGAAAGGCTTGCCTTCCGACACGCAATCTTCCATGAAACTTATGGAGTGCCTTACGATGCTGTCCGGGATGTCTTCGTCCCTCCACCTGGCCTTGTGAGCCCCTTTCATGTAGCCTATCCTGGAGATGCCGTTTACGATTGTCTGGTCATGGCCCTCGGTAAGGCCCATCCGCAGCATTTCGGGATTGTCCTTTCCTGTCGGCTCACCCGGGAAGTTCTCGACATAACTCACCAAGAGAGGATCCGCCGGATCCAGGTCTCTCACAAGTCCGTTTTCAACCCAAACGCACGGGGTCCTGTCGGCCGTAGCAGCCATTATATAGGAATAATCGAATCCCAGGTCGCATGGATTCGGATTTATGCGGGAATTCCAGTCTTGTCCGCCTGTCTGAGTCCCCAGCCCAAGATGCCACTTTCCCACAGCAGCTGTAGCATATCCTGCATCGTGGAACATGTCCGCCAGAGTGTACTGACTGTCATGGATTATACTGGCAGCATCTCCCCTTGCAATTCCGGTATCGTTCCTGCGCCATGCATAACAGCCGGTAAGCAGGGAGTACCTCGAAGGAGTACTGGTCGATGCACTGGCGTGCATGTTCAGGAAGCGGAGACTCTCGGATGCAAGGCCGTCCAAATGCGGAGTAGGCACCATTGATGATCCGTAGCAATGGATATCACCGTATCCAACGTCGTCAGAGAGGATAAGGAGGATGTTGGGCCTGTCTTTGGAAGAAGGGAGCTGCTGCTCATGGTTATTGCTGCAGGCGGTGATACCGGCGGTGGCGGCAGCCCCGGCCAGTCCGGCAGAGAGGTATTTCAATCGGTTATGCATATGCTTGGAGTCTGGGAGTTCTTTTGCAAATATAGTGAACTGTTGCCGTTTTGATCTTATTGCATCCCTTCGCCTTTTTTATTTTGCTCAACTTGGGCTTTCGGCGTGGAGGAGAGTTCGCCCCAGGTGAGTTTGTACATGTCGGAGTAGCGGAGGCCGGTGAAGCAGGCGAACATGAATGCGGGCGAAGAACGCTTCCTTGTACACCCCGCTCAGTTTGCGAGGACGCAAATCATCAGGAAATCAGTGGCGGTGCCAGGAGATACCCATGTTCGCGTAGTACGGATACTCGCGCTGCGCGACGATCGTGAAGAACCGGTCGAAGTCCTCCACGAAGGCCGGGTCGTCCGGTTGCGTGGTCTCCTGCCAGGCGGGCGAAGCGTTCCAGCCGCGCTCAAACAGGCCGACCGCCTTCGGGAACAGGTAGTAGGTGACGTGGTCGAAACTACGGAGCGTATCCGACCACAGTTGTCCTTGCACACCGAGGATGTACGGTTTGCCTTCGACCGTCAAGGCCGGCTTGCCATTGCTGGCCGCGGCCAAGTCTGTCGGAAGTCCATTGTTGTCCCAGCGGACGGACTTGTACAGATCGTACGGCAGGAAGGAGAACGAACGGCGCTCGTCGATGAATCCCGCCCAGAAGTTTCCCCGCTCAGTCTTAGACCAATTGTAGGCGAGGTCGAAATAGGTGTTGGAGGAGTTCGAGAGAACCACGGGGATGCCATCGTTCGCGTAGGTGTAGCCGATGGTCTCGCGCTCACTGGAAACCTCCCAGAAGTTCGTGAAGGCGAGGTTGTGCTTTAGCCTTTCGTATGTCGCGGGCTCCAGGTGCTGCGCGATTTCCTGCCATCCGGCGATCTTCACACCCCGGGCCTCGGCTATGTCTAGCACGCGGTTCGTGAACCAGTCCTTGAGCATACGCGCGTCCTTCCACCCGTTCTCCGCCATCAGCGCCCGGCAGGAAGGGGATCCCACCCAGGAACCATCAGGGACCTCGTCGCCGCCGATGTGGACAGCTTCCAGTGGGACGCCGGCCTCGGCGTGGAGGGCTATGAGGTTGTCAAAT
>JAEEGL014832039.1_pt1 | contig 10017 bp, 9 predicted proteins | sample 9134231 | NCBI WGS metagenome assembly JAEEGL01 (sample SAMN16246548, study PRJNA631951) | gut metagenome | biome: gut microbiome; feature: rumen; material: fiber-attached | host: Bos | place: Iran: Karaj | collected 2018-10 | reverse complement strand
CGGGCCCGCTTCATGGAGATTCGGACCAAGTACCCCGAGTGCGACCTCATGCCCGACGCAGTCTACTGGTGCGCCATGGGCTACATATTCGACGGCGACTTCGAGTCCGGCGAGAAGGACTTCACGGAGCTCATCGAGAAGTACCCGGACTGCCGCTACATACAGGACGCGATATACCGCCGCGGAGTCTGCAGCTACGCGCTGGGGCAGTACGACATTGCCGAGGAGCGCCTCGCCGGCTTCGTCGGCAAGTACCCGGAGAACGAGCTCGTCGCCGAGGCCGAGATGACGCGCGGCGACATCGCCGGCGCGGTCGGGCGCCTGCCGGACGCGGTGGCCTTCTACCAGAAGGCGATGAACGTCGAGACGAACGAGCTCAACATCGAGCAGTACAACCACTGCGCCTTCCAGACGGGCGAAATCCTATTCGACGACGAGAAGTACGCCGAACTCCGCGAGCACTTCACCCGCTACATAAAGCGGAACCGCGCCGAATCCAACATCCCCCTCGCCGTGTACTGGATCGGCCGCGCCATGCTCCAGCAGGGCGAACTCACCGGCGCCCTGCGCTTCTACCGCGACGCCACCCTCCGCTTCGGCAAGGACCGCATGCAGGTGGGCGTCGACATGATTCTGGACGAGTGGGTCGCCGCCTCGCGCAAATGCAACCCAGCCGAGTCAAAGGCGGCCTGGGACGACATCGGCTACGTGATCCGCAACGCGAAGAACGCCGGTGACACGGTCTCTGCGCTCCGCTTCGCGCGCCTCAACCTCTACCGGCCGGATGTGACCGAATCGGAGAAGAGCCGCATTCTCGACGGCCTCTGCCAGCTCGAGAACCTCACGAACGCAAGCCCGGCGGTTCTTGAGACGATGCTCGACACAGCGAAGGAGCGGGGACAGACGAACTTCGCGATCCGCGTGGCGAACCAGATCATAAAGGACTTCACCGAGACGGACTACGCGCTCGACGCGCGCGCCCTACTCGCCGAGATGGCGATCGCGCAGGCGGCCGGGGAGCCGGCCGGCTCGAAGCGCGCAGAAAAGCTGTACGCGGGCGCGATACGCAACCTCACTGTGATCCGCGAAGTCTACGCAACGTCGCCGGAGGCGGCGGAGGCGCTGATAAAGCTTGGCGAGATATACACCATGCAGGGCAAGACCGCCGACGCCGACGAGTGCTACAAGGATGTTCTCGGCGTCCGCGACTGGCGTCCGCTGTGGCCGCGCGCCCTCTTCGGCCGCGGCGCCTGCGCCGAGAAGAAGGGCGAATGGCTCAAGGCCGCCGCCTACTACGAGCGCATATACGTGATGTACAGCGGCTACCGCGCCATGACCGCCAAGGCGTACCTCGCGCGCGCCAAGTGCCTGCGCCGCGGCTACGAGACGAAGAAGGCGATCGAAACGATCAAGGCCATGCTTGAGAACACGGATCTCAGTTCGTTCCCGGAATACGCCGAGGCGGAGCGCCTGTTGCCGACCCTGGGCAGGGGCGAATGACGCGGACGCGCCAATGGCGCTGTGGCTGGTAGGGACGTTTCCATGAAACGTCCGCGGACGCGCCGTGGGCGCGTCCCTACCAGAAGCGATGAATGAGGCCAATGGCGCTGTGGCTGGTAGGGACGTTTCCATGAAACGTCCGCGGGCGCGCCGTGGGCGCGTCAATGCCAGTGCTAGACCATGCGCGCCAGGTACGCCGTGAGCGCGGCGGCAGCGGCTACAAGAGGCAGGGAGCGGCCGGCGAGCGCCAGGGCCAGCGCTGCGGCGAATCCCGCGACGGAGCCAGCCGTGTCGCCAGTCGAGGAAAAGACGTCAGGTATTACCATTGCCGCGAGGATTGCGTATGGCAGGCGCTCTATGAAGGCCACGAGGCGCGGGTTGCGGAGCGGTTTGCGAAGCAGCGCAAGGGGGATGGCGCGAAGCGCGTACGATGCGAGCCCGACCGCCACGATGAGGGCAAGAAGCTGGCCGTGCGTCATTCGGCGTCCTCCTTTTTCGGAAAGAGCCATGCCGAGAGCGCCGCGGCCCCGACTCCGGCGAGGAGCATGGAGAGAGCCGGCGCCGGACGAGCCCCGGAGGGTAGAATCCGCAGCAGGCAGTTTGCAAGGGCCGCGGCGGCAACGCAGAGCAGCGTCGGCCGCGAGGACTTCGCCGACGGGACCACTATGGCGATGAACATCGCGTAAAGCGCGATGCCGAGCGGGGCGAGGGCCGATGGCGGCAGAAGGGATGTGCCAAGAGCGCCGGCGACGTTGCCCGCGTCCCAGCCGAGGGCCGAGGATACCAACACGCCGGCAAGGTACGGGACCGTGGGGGCGAAGGGGCGGGAAACCGCGAGGGCCGCGTTTTCGTCCGTGACGCCCATTGCGACGAAGAGCCGTCCGCCAAGCCCCACCGATTGTGGAAGCTTCTGGGCGAGGGCCAGGGCAAGGAGGACGTAGCGCATGTTGAGGCCGATGCAGAGCAGGGCCAGTTCCCAGAAGCCTCCATCGGGCCCTGGAATCGGCCTGTTTGAAATCGCGCCCTGGCTCGTGCCCGAAAGCTGCGTGAGGGATTGCAGGACGGGCGACCAGAGCGGGTGGCCGCCGGCGACGGCGGCCGCGGCGATGGCGAAGCCCACGCCGAAGTAGCCGAAGCAAATCGGCAGAGCGTCAACGAAGCCCTTGCGGAACTGGGACATAGCCTGCCGCCCTGCGCTAATCGACCGCGATGCCTTCAAGGCGGTATTCGTTGACCTTGCGGTGGAGCGTGCGACGGCTTATGCCGAGCTCCAGCGCCGCGCGGGTCTTGTTGCCGTCGTGCCGGCGGAGGCTGGCGATGATCCTGTCGCGCTCCATGGAGGCCAGGGAGCCGTCGCGCTTCGGCGCGGAGGCCGCCGCGGCCTGCGCCGGGCCGACCGAGTCGCGGACGGAGGCCGGGACGTCGCGCGCCGTGAGCTTGTCGCCGTGGGCGAGGACGACCATCTTCTCGATGGTGTTTCGGAGCTCGCGGACGTTGCCGGGCCAGGCGTAGGCGCAGAGTATGTTGACCGCCTCCGCGGTGATGCCCGTCACGTTCTTGCCGTTGCGTGCGGCGAACTCCTTCACGAAGGCGTCGCACATGGCCGGGATGTCCCCGGTGCGCTCGGAGAGGGGCGGCAGGCGGATGTCGACAACGTCCAGGCGGTAGAAGAGGTCCTCGCGGAACTTGCCGTCGGCGACGAGCTGCTTCAGGTCCTTGTTCGTCGCCGCGATGAGGCGGATGTCCGCCTCGATGGTCTGCGTCCCGCCCACGCGCTCGAAAGTGCGCGATTCCAGCACGCGGAGAAGCTTGACCTGGGTCGCGAGGTCGATCTCCCCGATTTCGTCCAGGAAGAGCGTGCCGCCGGATGCGAGTTCGAAGCGGCCGCGGCGCAGCGTGTCCGCACCGGTGAAGGCGCCCTTCTCATGGCCGAAGAGCTCGCTTTCGAGAAGGGTGGGGGAGAGCGCCGCGCAGTTGACCGCGACGAATGGGGCCTTTGCGCGCGTGCTGAGATGGTGTATCGCGTGGGCGACGAGTTCCTTGCCGGTGCCGCTCGGCCCCGAGATCAGGACTGTGGCGAGCGTCGGCGCTGCGTCTCGGATGATGTCGAACACCGGCTGCATCGACTCGGCGTTGCCGATGATGTTCTCCATGCCGTACTTTTTGTCGAGCTGCTGGCCAAGGCGCCGGTTTTCGTCCTCCAGGCGCCGGTTCTTCTCCTCGAGGTCCTGCGACTTGAAGGCGCGGTCGAGGACGGCGTCGAGGTGGTCGAGGTTCACGGGCTTCGTGAGGAAGTCGTATGCACCCTGCTTCATGGCCTCGACCGCGGTCTCGACGCTGCCGTAGGCGGTGAGGAGGATGCAGATCGTCTTCGGGTACTTGGCCTTTGCCGTCTTCAGAAGCTCCAGCCCGTTCATGCCCGGCATGCGGACGTCCGTGAGCATGACCTTCACATCGCCGTACGCGAGTTCGTCCATCGCCATCTTCGCGTCCGCTGCGAGGCGGACGTCGTACCGGAACTTCAGGGCACGTTGAAGGCCCTCGCGCGTGTTGCGGTCGTCGTCGACGATCAGAATTGCAGGCTTCTTGCGTTCCATGTTGCGCTTTTGCTGAAAGGTTGAAAGGTTGAAGGGTTGAAAGGTTGAAGGGCTTCTTCTGTTATCTGTTATCTGTTATCCGTTATCTGTTATCTGCTATCTTTCTCACGCGCTTCTCGGCGAGCGGGAGCAGGATGCGGAAGCAGGTTCCCTCGCCCTCCCTGCTGGAGACTTCGATGTGGCCGCCGTGGTCGTGGACGATGCGCTGCACGATCATCAGTCCAAGCCCGCTGCCTTTCGACTTGGTGGTGTGGTACGGCTCGAATATCCGCCCGAGCTGGTCCTCCGGGATGCCGACGCCGTTGTCCTTGAAGTCAATCCGCAAAAAGGCGTCGTCCGAGGATATGCCTATTTCAAGCTTTCCGCCGTCAGGCATCGCCTCCATGGCGTTCTTGGCGAGGTTGAAGAAGACCTGCTTGATCTGGTCCGGATCGACGAGCGCCGGCGGAGTCCGTCCCTGCGCGGCAACGGAGACGCCTATGCGGCGGTTTTCGATGTCAACGCGCATTACGCCCAGCGTCTCGCCGACAAGCCCCACGATGTCGCAGGGGCGCAGGTTCGGCTTCGATGGGCGCAGCGCGCCAAGGAACTGCCGTATGATTCCGTCGAGGCGCGAGACCTCGTTTCTGGCGACGTCGACGAGTTCGGTGAAGGAGTCGCGCATCTCCGCGTCCTCGACGTTGCGCAGTTCGCGGGAGAGGAGCTGCAGGTGTATGTTGAGGGCGTTCAGCGGGTTGCCGATTTCGTGGGCCACGCCCGCCGCTAGCTGCTTGACGGCGCTCTGCCGCTCGCCTTCGAGCGCCGAGGCCTCCTGCTCGCGCTCCGCGGTGACGTCGCGTAGTATGACGAGAATGTTGGACTCCCCGGATTCCTCGGGCCCCTGAAGCGGCACCGCATAGACTGTTAGCACGCGGCGCTCCGGATATGAAAGCTCGATCTCGTGGCTGATCATGTGCGACCACGGCGCGCCGGCGCCTTCGCCCGGCTCCGCCAGCCCGGAGAAGTCGAGGTCCTCGAAGAACGTGGCCATCGACTTGCCGCGCATTTGCGCGAGCTTGAAGGAGAGCAGTTTTTCGGCGGCGCGGTTCGCGTCCGACAGGCATCCGCGGGCGTCGAGGACGACTACGCCCTCCTGGATGGACTGGAGAATCGTCTCCTGCATCTTCCACTCGCGGCGCAGGCGCTCCATGTGCGTCTGGAGCCGCGCGGGATCGACCTTGTCGATTCGCGAGAGCAGCTTGTCAAAGAAAAGTGATGAATTCATTTACCCAGATGCTGGGTTGAAGGGGTGAAAGGCCGAAGAGCCTAAGGTTTGGCGTAGAGGCTGTCGAGGTCGTAGTACTCGCGCGCCTCGTGGGTGAAGGCGTGGACGATTACATCAACGTAGTCCAGCACGACCCAGCCGCTGTCCGGTTCGCCGGAGTGGCGGTAGCTCGGCACGCCCTCCTTGCCCATCTCGGAGCGGACGGCCGATACGAGCGCCCTGAGATGGGGCGACGAAAGGCCGGTGACGAGTATGTTGAAGTCCGTGATCGGCGACTTGCCGCGCACGTCGTAGCACTTGATGTCGGCGCCCTTCGCGGCGTCGAGAATGGCGACTATTTTCTGTGAGAGTTCCTGTGAGTTCATAAGTCGGAAGTCGGAAGTCGAAAGTTGAATGTCGAAAGTAGGAAGATGGGGGTCAATGCGCGTTCCAGCGGCGGCGGAGGTCTTCCATGAGCCGCGCGATGGCTATGGTCTCGGACCAGGGCATTTCGGCGCATTCGATCCGCCCCGCGCGGATGGCGGCGTCGGCGGCGCGGATTTCGTATTCGTAGCCGTTGAAGTCGAATGGACAGTTCACAATGCGTTCCTCGTCTGACGGCACCTTGCGGACGGAGAACGACTCGCACCTCGTCAGCTGCGCCGAGTCTATGTACCCGAGGGTTCCCGCGATGCGCGCGGAGGTGCCGAAGGCGGCCGTCATCGACGTGGCGAGCGACGCCATTCTGCCGTCGCCGTACTCAATGGTGATTGTGGACTGGTCATCGACCCCTTCGGGGGAGAGGGTCGCAGCGGAGGTGACGCGGCGTATCCCGGCAAGCCCGAAGTGCATCGCGGCGAAGTTGATGGGGTAGATGCCGAGGTCAAGGAGGGCGCCGCCTCCCAGTTCGGGGCGCTTCACGCGCTCCTTGTGCCCGATCGCCAGCGCGAACGTGGCCTGCAGAAAGCGCGGGGCGCCGATTTCGCCGGAGGCTATGACCTGGCGCATGAGGCGCACCGAGGGCTGGAAGCGCGTCCAAAGGGCCTCCAGCACGAAGAGGCCGCGCTTGCGGGCCATGTCGAAGGCGAGCTCCGCGCCTTCGGCCGTGGTGGAAAATGGCTTTTCGCATACGACGTGCTTTCCGGCCGCGAGACAGTCCATGGTGTGCGCGACATGAAGATGGTTTGGCGTCGCTACATAAACGACGTCAACGTCTTCGTCCGCCAGCATTTCCGCGTATGAGCCGTAGGCGCGTTCGAAGCGGCTTTCGCCGGCAATGGCTTTCGCGCGCTCGATGGAGCGCGACGCCACCGCGTATGGATTCACCTCGCCGCGAAGGAAGTCGAGCGTCCGCGCCATTTTGGCCGCGATGTGCCCCGCGCCCATGATGGCGAAGTTCAGCTTTTTGTCTGATGGTATTTCCCGCATGGAGAGATTGTAGCCGAAAAGGGCGTCCGTGGCAAGCAAACCGTTTTTTGAAAAAAGATGTTGACATTCGGTGGGGAAAAGTGTTGAATGGTGGTATGAAAAGGGGCGAAGTGTCAAACAATGAAGAGACCAGAAAGGAGCCGGTGAAGTTGGGCTCCCTTCTGGGCTCGTTTGCGTTTCGCCTTGATCCAAAGCGGCGGATCACGATTCCAGCGGTGCTCCGCAATCGCATGGGCGCGCCCGCGATAGTCTATGTTCTGCCCAGCCTCAACGGAAAGCGCTGTCTCGAGGTTTTCCAGCCAGAGGCCTTTGAAAACCGCCTTGAGGAGCTTAACAGGGCATCGCTCACGGACGCGGACGTCGCCGAGTTCGTGACGATGGTCGGCCGTGTTTCGGAGACGCTCGACGTGGACGCCCAGGGCCGCATCAGAATCAGCGACAACCTGCTCGACCACATAGGGGTTGACCGCGACGTCGTGATCATCGGGGCGATGAACCGCCTGCAAATCTGGGCCGCCGGAAGCGAGCCGTCCTTCGGCGAGGCCTTCTCCAAGGTCGTTTCGGCGGCGAAAACGGTGCATTTCTAAGTCGGAAGTCAGGAAGTCGAAAGTCAGGAAGTCGGAAGTCGGAAGTCAGGAAGGTTGAAGCAGTGCATTTGCCGGTCATGCCAGAGGAGACGTTGGAGCGCCTGGACGTGCGTCCAGGGGGCTCCTACATCGACGCTACCCTCGGCGGCGGCGGGCACAGCGCGGAAATCCTCCGTCGCGCCGGACCTTCGGGCCGCCTGCTTGGCATCGACCGCGACGAGGCGGCGCTTGCGCGCGCGGCGCGGCGGCTTGAGTCGCTTCCGGGCGAGAAGGTCTTCGTGCACGGCAACCACGGCGACCTCGGCCGCATAGCCGACGAGAACGGCTTTGGCGAAGTTGACGGCGTGCTAATTGACACCGGAGTATCGTCGGACCAGCTAGACGCCGCCGAACGCGGCTTCAGCTTCAGAAGCGACGGACCGCTCGACATGCGCATGGATCCGAGCATGGGGGAGACGGCCGCCGACCTGGTTGCGCGGCTTGACGTGGCGGGACTTGCGGAAATCTTCCGCAAGTACGGCGAGGAGCCTCGGGCCGCGCATGTCGCCCGCGCCATAGTGAAGGCGCGCGACCTTGCGCCCGTCACAACCACCGGCCAGCTCGCGGACATCGTTTCGCGCAGCCTCGGCGCCCCTGGACGCTCGCGCGGCCACCATCCGGCGACGCGCGTCTTCCAGGCGCTGCGCATGGCCGTGAACGGAGAGCTTGAGGCGCTTCAGAAGGCCCTTGAGGACGCAATCGCCAGGCTTCGTCCCGGCGGGCGCCTCGTGGTGATAACTTTCGAAAGCCTCTCGGACAGGCTCGTGAAGCAGTGCTTCGCGTCCCATGCCGGGAGGGAAGTCTCCTTGCAGCAGGGCGGGGCGCGCTGGGAAGGCGCGCTGCCGAGGCTGGAGCGGATCGACCGCCACGCGGTCGCCCCCTCCAAGGCCGAGACGGCGTCCAACCCCAGGGCGAGGAGCGCCAAGCTGCGCGCAGTGAAAATGCCGGAGCGGGCCGAAGGGTCCGAGCCGGGAAAGTGAGGATTTGAAATTATGAGAAGCAATCGCAGACGTCACAGCACCTTTCGCACGGTCAACACGCGCGTCGTGGCCTTCGTGGCCGTTTTGGGAGTCATTTGCGCCGGCGGCGCAATCGTAAACCTCTCGCTCCGCAGCAGCGTGAGCGCGATAAGCCGCGACATCAAGAAGCTGGAGAGCGAGCAGAAGGCCATAGCCGAAGACATCCAGCGCGAGAAGACGAACTGGGCGGCGATGATCACACCCGAAGAACTCGAAATCGCCATGACGCGCCACGGGCTCCACATGGAGAACCCCCGCGGCGAGCGCATCGTTGACCTTTCGCGGCGTCCTTCCGGCGGAGGCGTGTCGCCGGCCCGCACCGAATACGCATCCAACCGCTAGCGCGGGCCACCGGGGGAAAAGCCTATGATAAGCGATTCCCAGACCCGCGAGCGGCTTGGGTTCCGTTTCTTTTTCGTCCCCGTCCTTCTGGGGATGTGGTTCTGCGTGCTCATCTACAGGTTGGCGGATCTTCATCTCGGAGAGCGCACGGCCCGAAACCAGACGACAATTAGGGGTCCGCTTCCGGCGACGAGGGGCATCATATACGACCGCAGCGAGGTGCCCGTCGCGGTGAACCGGCCGGGCTACAAGGTCTTCGTCGATCCATGCGCGCCGGTAAAGGAAGGCCAGGACAGGCGCCTCACGGCGGAACGCATCTCGCAGCTCACCGGCACTCCGTTCCGCGACGTCTTCCGCGAAATCTGCGGCGAGGGCAAGAAGAGCCGCTACATAGTCGTCGGCAAGACCTTCGACAAGTCCGCGGTCGATCTAACGACCAACAAGGCGGTTTACTGCTGCTGCGGCATAGAGCCGTTCTCCGAGCGCGCCTATCCGCAGGGGCGCCTCTTCTCGCACATAGTCGGGTTCATCTCCGGCGAGGACGCCGTCGGGAGAAACGGCGGCGTCGAGCAGTCCGCCGAAAAGTACCTCAAGGGAATCGACGGCCTCTACGTGGGCGTCAAGGACAAGAACGGCAGGGAAATCCGCGAGCGGCGCCGCACCACCATGCACGCGATCGACGGCTGCTCCGTCCATCTCACAATCGACCACAACATCCAGCATGTGGTCTGCGAGCTTCTGCGCGCGGGTATCACCAACTACTGGGCCTCCGGAGGCAAGGTCATAGTGCAGAAGGTGGCCACCGGGGAGATCCTCGCCATGGTCAGCCTTCCGGACTTCGACCCCTGCAACTACCGCGCCGAGTCCGGGGATGCCAGGCGGAACAGGGCGATCGGCATGGTTTACGACCCCGGATCCACCATGAAGGCTATAACGGTGTCGGCCGCGCTGAACGAGGGCATCGTCACTCCTGAGACGGTCCTGGACGTGGGCCAGGGCAGCTGGTCCTACGGCGGGCGCATCCTGCGCGACCACCCGCGCGGGAACCTCACCGTCCGCCAGATCATCCAGAAGTCCAGCAACATCGGCGCCGCCAAGATTGGCCTGATGCTTGGAAACAGGAGGCTCGAAAGCTACATCAAGGCCTTCGGCTTCACGCAGCGCCTGGGAATAGATCTGCCCGGCGAGGAGCGCGGCATTCTCCCGCCGCACGAGACCTGGGAGATGGTGAAGCCCACGCGCGTGGCTATGGGGCAGGGGAT
>JAEEGL014564959.1_pt1 | contig 10017 bp, 10 predicted proteins | sample 9134231 | NCBI WGS metagenome assembly JAEEGL01 (sample SAMN16246548, study PRJNA631951) | gut metagenome | biome: gut microbiome; feature: rumen; material: fiber-attached | host: Bos | place: Iran: Karaj | collected 2018-10 | reverse complement strand
TGTGGCAGTTGCAGCATGTGGAGATTACGCTCGACGGCATGGCGCAGACCTACAACCGCGTGAAGGACTATGTCTATCGGGGCGTGAATGCCTTCGAGCGCGTGCTGGAGAACATTGGCATGCTGACCGCTGCCGGCATCCATGTGGACATTCGCCTGAATGTTGACAAGCACAACATGGGGGAGATGGCAGAATTGGTGCAACTGCTACACCAGCGTTTCGGCGCAAACGAGCATCTCTTAGTTTTTTCCCATGAATTGTATGGTGAGCGTGCACCAGAAGACAATGCCACGCTCTTTGCCCTGCGGATGCAACTGAAGCAGCAGATAGCAGCGTGTGGCTACAAAGGACAACGGCTATTGGGATTGCAGAGGGTGATTAAACAGAATCAATGCATGGCCGATCACGACGAAAGCGTATTAATAACTCCTGAAGGTCACCTCAGCAAATGCGAGCACTTCATCGACCGAGAGTTATTCGGCCACATCGACAGCGAGGAGCGCGACGAGGCCATCCTCCGCAAGTTCAAGGAGCGTCGGCCCGACATCGAGGCGTGTGCCACCTGTTTCTACTATCCCCAGTGTATCCTACTCACGATGTGTGAAATTGACGTTGGTTGTACTCCTGAATATCATCAGGAACGTCTGCACGAAATAAAGGAGTCTATGAAATACGAATACGAGCGCTATCTGTGCAATGAAAGATAATAAAAGCATAGCTTAGCGTCGGCGTGATGTTTTCCGTCTGCGGGCAGAGCATGCTGCCGTTTATCATCGGTGGAATCGCTGACCGGCAGATTATGTGAGGGGGAAGCAGATCCTTCACGTTGCTCAGGATGACAGACAAAAGAAACTGCCGTTATCTCAGAGTGAGGTGGCGGCGGTTTGTTTATAGGTAATCTTCATCTGCTTAGAATCAACATTATAAACATTGCGATGACGGTTACGATGAAGAGAACGCCCATAGCGTAGAACAGTTTATCACTCTTGACAAGCTTTTCTTTCAGTTTTTTGTTCTCATCCAGGATGCCTGTATGCACTTCGGACAGCAATTGGCGATCCTTTTCGACCAGCGCCCGCGGGCCGGTTGTATCAAGCGTGAACAATCGTCCATGCAGCATATCGCATTCCCGTTTTATAGTATCGGTTGTCGTCTGCACGGAATCAATTTGCTTTGACAGAATCTGCTGGTTGGATTTCACTGTTTTAAACTCCTTGAGAATAGCCTCCAACATTGGACCATAGGTTCCAATGACGATTTCCTTGAATTCGGCATCGGGGATATTTGTGTCTTTTGACATAATATAAAATGTTTAAACCGTTTACATATGAGGGCCGCGTCGACCTTTTTTCCTAAAATAGATATCGTCATCATGACTGCGGGGCCTTTCTGCGCCAACGGTAAATACGATGTCGGCAACGGTTGCTATCGTTTGCATTATGTTGTTTTCTTCTTTTGGCGCATTCTGGCGGATATCAGCCTCGGCTTCCCGTTCCTGGAATCCCCGGTTGCCGTCCATTTCTTTCTGGATATTGCCGATGGAAAGGCTGCGGTCCAGCTCTGAGCCCTTAAAGTGATGCTCCATACCGGCGGCATCCGTTACGGAAAAACTGATACCGTTGGGCTTTCCCGTGTTAGGGTTCGTCTTGATATGTGTAGTGATGCCATATTTGGCAGTTTCCTGGGGCAACTGAGCCAGGCTGCCGACCCTCTTTACACATTGGTGGACAATCTTTGCGGTTTCATAGCGCAGTTTCTCCGTGGGGTCGTTGGGGATAGATTTGGATTGCACCTTGCTTTTTCCCCAGGTAAGGCCTTCGCGCTGGGTGATGTCTTTGCAGATGTCCCGGCTGCGGGCGAAGTTGTTGCTGTCGCCGATGAGTTTTCCATCGTTGCCCACCCGGTTGTAAATGATGTGGACGTGCTGATGTGGCTTTTCGCTGTGCCGGACAATGGTGTACTGGGTGTTTGTGATTCCCATACGCTCCATATACTCCTGGGCGATTCTCACCATATAGGCGTCGGTCAGTTTGGGCGTGTCCTTCGGGTCAAAGGAGAGCATGATGCGCCCTACCGGTTTTTTAACGCCGGGATTCAGCGCTTGGGCCTGCGCCCGGAACGCCCGGCCGATATCGTTGGCGTTTGCGGTAAGATTGCCATTTTTGTCAACCTTCAGCGGTACTCCTTTCGAGTCCAGAAGACGCGCGTCTTTGCCGTTCTTTTTCCCCTGATCCAGGTCATATTTGGCGCAGCCTCCGAAGCCGGCGCCTTTTCCAAGTTTTGCTATCATTTCTTTGTGATTTGAGTTAGGAAGTAGTCATAGATTGCGTTGATGGCGACAATAGCCTTGGCGAATTCGGCCTTGGCATCGGCGTCTTTATTGAGCCGGCCCTGATTGAAGAGCAAGGCCAGGAGCTGGCCCACCTTGTACATCTGCCGGATGAGGTAAGATTCTTCAGCCGTTAAGGCGGTCTTGATGACGCCGCTGAAAATGGCCCGCCGGAGGTAGTCGGACTTTTTGAGCCCGGTCTTCCGAATCCGGTTCTGGAGCACCTGCCGGTCCACTTCGTCGATAGCCATTGACACGCGGTATTTCTTGGCTTTGCGGGGCTCCGCCTTGGGCCGCCCGCCTTTATTTTTCTTTTTCATCTTAGCGATGGCTTGTGTGTTGGATAATCAGTCTGCGACCATCGGGAGCAGGCTGCGAGTGGGTTTCGGTTTACCGAAACATAAACTCGCTACCTTCTTTCGAAGGTATGCCCCCGCCTGCCGCCTCTGCCGGTTCATCGAAGTTCCAGGCACTTGCCGTCGGCCTGCATTTGCACCAGCGTTTCCTGCAGCACCTGGCGCTTGGCTTTCCTTCGCGCTTTGTCCGTTTCCTGCGCGGCGATTTTGTCCAGGCGCGGCTGCTCCGGGTGGATGACCCCTTCTTCGAGCAGGTGGTCGAAAACGGCGGCGATGGTGATGTCGGTACTGCCGATGATTCGGCCGTTCTTCATCACGTCTTCGAAAATCTGGCGTGCCGAGCAGTCTAGCGCTTCCTTGTTTCTCCTGGCCGTTTCTTCTGGTGAAAGAGGAGGAGGCGTGGGGGTAGGAGGGTTCAGCACGAATGTCTTGGGCCGTTCTTTTCTCACCCTCGTTACAATTTTGACGGATGATTCGCTAAAGACTGCATTGCCCCAAAGATTATTCAGTGCTTCTTGAACTAAGGCCGTCGCTTCATCAAGTTCGTAGGCAGACAGTTTTACCAATTCTTTCTCGATCTGGGCATCATTCTTCTTCATCCATTTCGGCGTAGCGGTCAATTTTTCCCAAACATTCAAAAACGGTTCGTGAGCCAGCAACTTCTTGATTTTTATATTCTTTATTGAAGTACTTATAGATTCTATACTTCTTAATTGCTGCGGTTCTTCCGTCTTAGGATTGTCCGCAAACGGCTTTTCCGTAAAGGAGTATCCGTTCTTGGAAAAGCGGCCGTTGGCTTCGCGGGAAACCTCTTTGACGGCATAACCTTTTTCGATAAGCTCTTTTAGGGCAGATTGAATGGATTCGCGTCCTTCTTTCAGGAAGGGCTGAAGGCCGGAGAGGGAGAAGTCCCAGTCGTCCGGGAAACCCAGAATCAGCGTAAGCAGTCCTTTGGCTTTGAGGGAAAGGTCTGGATTAGTAATCACGTCCCGCGAGATTCGGTTAAACGGACCGTCGTTCAGATACTTTTTCATACGCGGTCCTCCCTGGTTTTGAGAATGCGTTGCACATCCTTCTTTCTGTACAGCACTTTTCGTCCCACTTTTACCGGTTGGAGAAAGTGAGCGTTTCCCCAATGCCAGAGGGTGGTGGGACAGATGTTGAACAAGGCCAATACTTCAGCCTTTGTGTAATAACTCTCGCCGTCAGCAGCGACCTGCATTTCATGCGCCTGCCGAGTAGCGATGGTCAAAAGATAATCTGCAAACTCTTTTAAGTCCTTTGCAGTAATCTGAATGGTTACGCTTGCGTTTCCATTCTCAAGAACAGACTGTAGGTCCATAGTAATGTAGTTATGGGCGGTCTGTAGGCTAATCCGCCAGTGGCCCATAACGGAATAGCCGCCACCCGACCATCGGGCGACGGCATGCCATTACTACAACAATAGGGGAAAAAAACTTGCCAGGCTCTTTTGGCAAGTCTGGCAAGCTTTTGTGGTCAATTTGGTTATTTTGGCTGGCTACTTTGGCAATTCCTTTCTTGTAAGATCCTTGTAGATGGTGTCTATCCTCTTTCGATCCTCGTTCCTGGCATGCCCCTGCGGCCTGTTTGTTATCTTGCCGCATGCATGTCGGATTGTGGTTTCTTCGACGAATTTCAGATTCGGATACGTGTTTACCAATGCCTCAAGAAACTTTCCGGGAGTGGCATCAACCAATAGGTGATTCTCCGTTAGAGCTAGATAAAGATAGGCTAACTTCGGTCCCTTTCGGTTGCTCGGGATAGAAATCCAACTGAAGAGATTTGCGCGGACGTTTAGCGGTGCATCTTTAAGTATATCATGCAACTCTACTAATCTAATCGGCTCTTCTAATGGTGATTCTGACTGACCATGACACTGGTCGTTCTTCTGCTCATCCTGTACAGAGATACCCTTTTTCTTGCGAATAATCCGAGAAATAAAGTCAACGAATAACGGTATGAAGAAGATCAATACCTTGATGCACCAGCAAACAGCCAGATACCCCAAGAAATACAAGGCAATCCTGGCAATCCCCAGCAGAACCACATAGCCGGGGAACGAGGGTGCATCCGTCAGTGTTGACATATCATCAAAGAAATTCCAAAAGAAAACAACCACAACCAAGGCAATTGCCACTAACAATATACCACGGTTAACAGCCTTCCTCCGCTCATCGTCTTTAATAAGCGTTTCGGGTATTGGCGTTATGACATCCAGCCAGGTCATTTTTCTTCTGCGCTATCTTCCTGTTTGGGCGCCGAGAGCCGCAGTATTTCCTTCTTGGTTTCATCGGCAACATAAGTGGTCAAATCGTCCACACTAGGTAAACTGACCATATACTTTTGCACAAAGATGTTTTGGTCCAAACCAGCAGTGGCATATTTGACCAGGGTGTCTCCTTTACCGGTACAAAGCAATATGCCCACCGGAGGATTATCTCCAGGCTGCATCACCTCATATTTGTAATAGTTGAGATATGTATTCATCTGGGAGGCATACTCATGACGGAAGCGGTCAATCTTTACGTCTATAATAACGTGGCACTTCAATATCCTATGATAGAAAATCAAATCGGCCTTGAAGTAATCCGAATCAATGAGTATGCGCTTCTGGCGGAATTCAAAGCAAAATCCATTACCCATTTCTAGCAAGAATTCCTGCAAGTGCCCCACGATAGCATCCTCGAGATCCTTCTCTGTCCAAGTTGATTTCTTCTCGGTCTCAAGGAACTCCAGTGCAACGGGATCATGAAGCATATCTGTTGGCTTCAACTTGACAGCCTGTTTATTCACAAGCGCGGCCAAGGCCTCCTTGTTCTTAGACATACCGCTGCGCTCAAAATACAGCGAATTGATCTGGCGGTCCAATTCATCGGTTGTCCAACAGCCGTTGATGGCTTCAATTTCATAGAATGCCCGCTTTAAAGGATCCTTTATGGCCGCAATTATAATAAGGTGGGTTGAAGAAAGACGACCAAAAAGCCTATCTGCAGGGATAGAAATTGCCTGAGTGTCTGCGCTTTGAGTCTCCTCTGTGAATTCGGCGGTCGCTAACCGCCGAATTGAGTCGAAAGATTCGGCGGTCAGTAACCGCCGAATTTCACTATTGTTCGCGACATAGGATACGACCGGGACAGCAAGTTGCGGATAGGTCAGGTACAGTCTCCTAAAATCCCGGAACCTTCGCTCGTTCATTCCTTTCCCTATAATACGGGACTCCAGCTTCTTTAAAAGTTTTTCTCCATAGGCGGCTCTATCCTCTCCATGCTGTTCAAACTCCACGATGTAATAACCAATCAGCCAATTTCTGGCTGTCAGGGCAAGATTAACGGCATGGGCGGCTTGTGCTTGCAAGGTCTCATGGACCGCGTTGATATTTTGGACTAATGACTCAAAGTTCATATCGCGTTCTTTCTTGCTGCGAAGATACAAAAAACATCTTGCGGATGAAACTATTTCCCGGTTTTGCGCTTGGGTTTCTCTTCGGGAAGGACATTGAGATTTTCGTCTACTCTGTATGCTTTCTGGCGGAAGGCTATGTTGCGCAAGGCGAAGTCATCCCGGATTTCCATATTGGTATAGCGCTCGACTGCTTTGCTTCCGCGGCGGTGCAGACCGGCGGCATAGCGGTCAATCTGGTATTTGTTCATAATGTCCACACAGGTGGAACGGGCTGTCTTACTGCTGGCGCATTGATAAAGCGGGAAGTACTCATTCTCTCCAAGTTCCTCGTTGTAGATGGAAATTTTCCGGTCGATACCGGCCAGTTCCAGCACCTGCTTGATCTTTTTATTGTATCCGCTTTTCCCGCCCTCATAGAAGATGACGCGGAACTTAAATTCCCTGGCCTTGATGATGTCGAAGGCATAGCGGACCAGCGGTGTCTTGATTTCCTGATAGTTGGCCTGCGACTCCTTGGTTTTCTGCGGCAGGTAATGGATATACGGGATGCCTTCATCGGTGACGAAGATATGTTCCATCTTCAGTTTCTTGAAATCACTGATACGGCACCCCAGGGCGCAATGTACCAGAAACGCATCCTTCGTCTCTCTCAGGGTTTCCGGCACATCAGTTGCCATTACGGTCTGGAGTTCGTCGATGGTGAGGAAGAAAGGATCGTCCTCTTTGGTTTGCGTAATCTTTTTCCGGCGGTCCCGGCTCATACGGCGAAATGGAGACTTTACAATCTCATCCCGGACCTCCAGATAGTTAAAGAAGGTAATGAGCATCTTCACTTCCTGGGCAACGGTGTTGCTTCCGCGATGCTTTGTGGGAATCTCCAGTTTCTTTAAGTCTTTATAAATGCGCTTATGTTTGGGGACATAGAGGTATTCGTCGAAAAGGAATTGACGGAACTTCATTATCTCGTCCACATCAAACTCGGCAGGGGTCATCTGCTCCAGCCCGTTTATTTTGAAGTAGCGTTCCATCCTGTTGTGCAAGCCGTTGAAGTGTTTATATCGGCTAATGCCGAAGAGGCCGTCACGATAACCATCCTCTATATATTTATGGAGGACGGACAGCAGCGTCTTTTCTTTTTTACGGATAATCACCTCCGGATTGAGTTCTTTTGCAACCTCTTCCTCGAATTTGACAGCCGTGATGATTCCGCCTGCTTCCACCATTTTACGGTATGCCCTGCGCATGGCGTCTATCTCCCTGGTGATGTTATCCTCCAGTTCTTTGTTGTATACCGACACCTTAGGTCGGAGCGAGCCATCCACATTGAACTTTGCAAGATCGGCCAGCGATGCTTTAATGTTACTCTTGTGATAGAGGTCGGCCCTCCGTCCGTCCGTAAGGCGGAAGCGCAGCTTGATGTCTCCTTCGGTCTTTGTTGTCCGTGCGAATATTACAATCCGTTCCATAAATGGCGCATTTTAGTGTTGTGCAAATATACGAAATTTGCACAACAGAATTGCAATTTTGCACAACAATAATCAGTTAAGTTGAATCTATTATCTCGTAAATGATTGATTCACAATTTAACTTGGTTTAATTGGTTTTAGTCCGATTTGAAACACTGAGTCCCTAAGAGTGCACTTCAAAAGCCTTGTAACCAATTGGTTATGAGGCTTTTAGTTTTTCCCGAAAAAGGCAAGGTACTGGGCCCAGTCCCAGGTGGTGATGTCGTGTGCGCCGGTGCGGACGTGATAAGCCACCGCAGCGGAAACAACGGGGGTATCGGGTGCGGGATAGCACTCCCCTATACCGCCCAGGCCGAAGAGGGCATAGACAGCCCCCGCTTCCCGGGCCGACAGCCACTCCCCTACGGGATCGGCCCAGGTATCTTCCGTGGCGCTGGCCACGTAAAGGGGACGCGGCGCAGAGAGGGCCAGCAACCAGTGCTGGTCTCCGGGGAAATCCTCTTCACGGCCCTTGTATTGGTCAAACGCGCGGGTGAACCAGTGCGGGAAGGCTGTATCGATGGCCTGGAAAGTCTCACCGACTTTCCGCCGGGAAATGGCCGCACCGCAACAGCCTGAATCATTGGAGACCACCCCGGCAAACCGTTCATCATTCGCCGCAGCCCAGAGGGCCGTCTTCCCCAGCCGGGAATGGCCGATGACCACCACCCGGGAGGCATCCGCCGCCGGATCGGCCTCCAGGTAATCCAGGATGCGGCTCAGACCCCAGGCCCAGGCCGAGATAGCGCCCCAATCGCCGCCGGCGTTGTACCAGGACCGCACGCCGCCTTCGGCCCCCTGCGCCACGTCCGGCTCAATGGAATCCCGCCAGGCCGTTGCTACGCCCCATCCGGCTTTCAGGGCCAACTCATAGGGCCAGCGGCTGGAGGCACGCTCATCCAGGGTGGCATCGTTTCCCTTGAAATTGAGCCCGGCAAACATGGGAACAGGTCCGTTGGCCTGGACAGGAAGGTGAATGAGCACATCGAAATAATGCTCCCCGACGGCATCTAACCAGATGCGAACGGTTTTCCGCACAGCCAATCCATCGAAGGCATCCTCAGATGAAAGCTCCTCAAAATGAAGTCCTTCCGGCCGTCCGGGAACGTGTCCATACATCTCCTGCGAGAACATTTCCAGCACTTCCGCCCGACGACCGTCCGCCCACTCCGTAGCCGTCCGGACAGGGGTCCCATCGGCCCGGACCAGGACATCCGGCAACGAGGTCTCATGCTGAGCATAGGCCACGCCACCGTTTCCGAAGGATGCGATGCAGCAGCCTGCCAGCAGTAAGAGGATGATCCTTTTCATAGAGATGGTTTTGCTTCTTGCAAATGTACTCATTTTCGCCGTATCTGTCAATTGCATCATCATCGCATCCCGGACAGATGTCTGGTGGTGCAGGTCTGTAGAGTGACCGGTGCAGGTCAGTATGGTAACCGGCGCGAGTCAGTAGCATAAGCGGAGCAGGTCCGATTTCAGCCTACTGACCCGCGCCGCGAATCGGCCTTCTGTGCATTCTGGCGGCGCCGGTCCCCCTCCCAAAAACTAACCTGCGCCAATCGGCCAGAAAATCAAAAGTTTTTTCTAACTTTGAACGATTTTTGCAATGCTAATGAATGAATCAAATTAGACAATACGCTATGAAAAGAATTCTTCTTGTTTCGGCCCTTTTGCTGGCTTCCGTTTCCCTCTTTGCCGCCAAACCGTTCAAGGTGACCAAAGGCAGCCTGGATGTGCTTAAGCAGGACGTTACTGCCACCTGGACCATCGATCTTTCCGAGGCAGTGTTTGTGAACAACGGTATTTTTGCCAAGGAAAACAAAGGGGACTTCAAAACCTGGTGCGAAGACGATTACGATGAGCGCGTACGCCTGATGAACGAGGCATTCTTCGATTCTTTCAATCTATACAGCCAGGGTATGGAGCTGGTAAAAGAAGGCGATGCTCCCTATCAGGTAGTCCTCAAGGTGGATAAATTCGAACGCACGCAGGGCCCCGGCATCATGGGAAGCTGCTACATCAGCGTTTATGGAACCTTCAGCGTAGTGGATTCCGCTACCGGAGAAACAGCCCTGGAGATTCAGGTAAACAATGTAAAGGGTGACACGGACTTTGTGGAAACCGACCGCTTCCCCAAGACCATGAACTGGTTCTGCCGCGATTTGTTTAAACTGAAAAAGTAAAAGGAAATGAAAAAGTTAGCCTTTGTCCTGGCCACACTGTTCGCTACGGGCACCTTTATGCCGGCCAGTGCGGGTCCCGGCTTCAAAGTCAAGAGTGTTGATGAATTCCTCTTCTTTCAGCCCTGTGCCCGCATCGATATGTATTATACGAATGGAGGTTTCTACAGCCAGCCCCAGACAGACAAGGCCGCTGGAATCGTAACCGATATCATCACCGT
>JAEEGL013614109.1_pt1 | contig 10017 bp, 8 predicted proteins | sample 9134231 | NCBI WGS metagenome assembly JAEEGL01 (sample SAMN16246548, study PRJNA631951) | gut metagenome | biome: gut microbiome; feature: rumen; material: fiber-attached | host: Bos | place: Iran: Karaj | collected 2018-10 | reverse complement strand
TAACCGTTATCTTTTGCAGGTCGATTAGTATACGCTAACCGTTATTCTTTGTTCGTGGGTTAGCTTATACTAACCATCGGTGGCTGCTGCGGCTGCCGGTCTCAGAAAGGAGATGTCTCGTATGATGCCGCTTGTCTATGCGGAACCCGGCGAGGAAAACATCATCCAGCGCGTGGGCGGAAGTACCGAAGTCAAACGTCATCTGGAGGATCTCGGATTCGTCGTGGGCGGAAAAGTCACCCTGCTCAGTCAGCTCGGCGGCAACGTCATCGTCCGGGTGAAAGAATCCCGTCTTGCCCTGAACGAGGACATGGCCCGCAGGATCATGATCTGACACCGGGCACACATATCAAAAGGAAGGAGAAAAGCATGAAGACACTGCGAGAAGTACCGATCGGGGGAACCGTCAAAGTCGTGAAGCTCCATGGCGAGGGCGCTGTCAAACGCCGCATCATGGATATGGGCATCACCAAAGGCACCACCGTGTTTGTGCGCAAGGTGGCTCCTCTGGGCGATCCGGTCGAGGTGAACGTCAGAGGCTATGAGCTTTCCATTCGCAAAGCCGACGCGGAAATGATCGAGGTCCAGTAAGTCGGAAACTATTACACATCGGTTAGCAAAAGCTAATTCAAGGAGGTAAAACAAATGGCACTGCGTATTGCCCTGGCGGGCAACCCGAACAGCGGTAAAACGACCCTGTTCAACGCGTTGACCGGTTCCAATCAGTTCGTCGGAAACTGGCCCGGCGTTACCGTAGAGAAAAAGGAAGGCAAGCTCAAGAAGCACGATGACGTCACGATCACCGACCTTCCCGGTATCTATTCTCTTTCCCCCTACACTCTGGAAGAAGTGGTCGCCCGCAACTACCTGATCGGCGAGCGCCCCGACGCGATCCTGAACATCGTCGACGGCACGAACCTGGAGCGCAACCTGTATCTGACCACGCAGCTGGTCGAGCTGGGCATCCCCGTGGTGATCGCGATCAACATGATGGATGTGGTCCGCAAGAACGGCGACGCGCTGGATACCAAGGAACTCTCCAAGCGCCTCGGCTGCAAAGTGGTCGAGATCTCCGCACTGAAAGGTACCGGCATCAGCGAGGCGGCCGAAGCTGCCGTGGATGCCGCGAAGCACGGCAGGACCATTCCGATGCACACCTTCTCCGGCCCCGTGGAACACGCTCTGGCTCACATTGAAGAGGCCGTCGTCCACAACATGCCCGAGGAGCAGCAGCGCTGGTACGCGATCAAAGTATTCGAGCGGGATGACAAAGTGCTTGAGAAGCTGAACATTCCGGCCGACACCCTGGCTCATATCGAGAAGGATATTGCCGCGGCGGAGAAGGAAATGGATGACGATGCCGAGAGCATCATCACCAACGACCGTTACGTCTACATCGCCCAGTTCCTGAAGGGCATTCATAAGAAGAAGGGAGAGGGCAAGCTCTCCACTTCCGACAAGATCGATAAAGTGGTCACCAACCGCTGGCTGGCGCTTCCGATCTTCGCCGTGATCATGTTCCTGGTGTACTTCATCTCCGTTACGACGGTCGGCACCTGGGCGACCGACTGGGCGAACGACGGCCTGTTCGGCGACGGCTTCCATCTGGTGGGCATCGGCGACCGCGAATACGGCGACGCGATGACCGATTACGCCAAAGAAAACGTCTGGACCGACGAATTCAGAGGCCTCGTCGATAAAGCTGCCGAGGCCGGCGTGATTGGTGCCGAAGATATCAAGGGCGCCATCGAAGACGAAGATTTCGATGCTTTCGACGAGGCGTTCGGCACCTACGCCGACGAGCTCGCCGAAGAAGGCTACGACCTGTCCGAACAGTACGAAGCCGCTCTCGGTGAAGAAGCCGAAGGCGTTCCCGATCCCGCGGATTTCGGCGTATGGGTGCCCGGCATTCCGGTGCTCGTCGACGGTCTGCTCGACTCCATCGGCTGCGCCGACTGGCTTCACAGCCTGATCGTGGACGGCATCATCGGCGGTGTCGGCGCGGTCCTGGGCTTCGTTCCCCAGATGCTGATCCTGTTCCTGCTTCTGGCCTTCCTGGAAAGCTGCGGCTATATGGCCCGTATCGCTTTCGTACTCGACCGAATCTTCCGCCGCTTCGGCCTCTCCGGCAAGAGCTTCATCCCGATGCTGATCGGCACCGGCTGCGGCGTTCCCGGCGTTATGGCTTCCCGGACGATCGAGAACGAGCGTGACCGCCGTATGACGATCATGACCACCACCTTCATCCCCTGCGGCGCCAAGCTGCCCATCATCGCTCTGATCGCAGCTGCACTGTTCAACAATGCCTGGTGGGTCGCGCCCAGCGCGTACTTCGTCGGTATTGCTTCCATCATCATCTCCGGTATTATGCTGAAGAAGACCAAGATGTTCGCCGGCGACCCCGCTCCTTTCGTTATGGAGCTGCCCGCGTATCACTGGCCGACCGTCGGCAACATCCTCCGTTCCATGTGGGAGCGCTCCTGGTCCTTCATCAAGAAGGCCGGCACCATTATCCTGCTTTCCTCCATCCTCATCTGGGCCGGTTCGCACTTCGGCGTGGTCGACGGCGTATTCATGTTCGACCTCGAGATGGAGCTCGAGAACAGCCTGCTCGGCATCCTCGGCAACGCGCTGAAGTGGATCTTCGCTCCTCTTGGCTTCGACAACATCCGCGCGACCATCGCGACCATCATGGGTCTTGTGGCCAAGGAAGAAGTCGTCGGTGTCTTCGGTGTGCTTGACTTCGTCGAGATGACCCAGCTTGCCGCCTACTCCTTCCTGGTATTCAACCTGCTGTGCGCACCCTGCTTCGCGGCTATCGGCGCGATCCGCCGCGAGATGAACAACGCCAAATGGACCTGGTTCGCCATCGGCTATCAGTGCCTGTTCGCCTATGCCGTGAGCCTGATGATCTTCCAGATCGGCAGCCTGTTCGCCGGCAGCGCAAGCATCATCGGCCTGATCGCCGCACTGATTGTCCTTGCAGGCATCGTCTATATGCTGTTCATCCGCAAGTATCAGGATGCCACCAAGCTGACCTTGAAGGTGTGATGCCTTCTGTTTACCTCCGGTCGCCCTTCAGGCCGCTTCCGGCCTGAAGGGCATTCCCCCCTTATGATCCGCTGTCATTTCGTTCCCATCTTGTTCAGGAAGGAGCTGATCCTATGAATCCCGGAACACTGATTGTTCTGTTACTTCTCGTTGCCGTCGTCGTTCTGCTCGTGCGGAATCTGGTCAAAGAAAGAAAGGCCGGCTCCGCTTCCTGCGGAGGAACGTCCGCCGGCGGCTGCGGAGGCGGCTGTGCCGGCTGCCCGATGAGTGGAAAATGCCATCATCGATAAACACGTCCACTGCAGACCATTTCAAAGACAGACCCGCAAAAGCCCCTGGAAAGGCTTCGCGGGTCTGTTTTTATGTCTGAACTTGTTCGTTACCCTACGGTGAACCGGATGTAGCTCCGGTCATCGTAGGAAACGTTTCCGGGCTTCATTCCTTTGGTGCTTCTCAAAACGCCCAGGCACATCGGATCGAGCGGCAGTACGCGCTGCAGATTCGCCTCCGTTTCGGCCAGCGTATCGAACAGCTCCGGATATCCGTCGGAAGCAAGCACCACCTCGTCGCCGGGCTTCAGCGTGTGGATCCTGACATGTTCCGGATGGATTGGCCCCCCGTTCAGCACGTCGTATCCGAAGGGCGACTCCTGGTTGGCAAACAGTGTCGCCATGCGCAAAAAGGGAAGAATCTGCTCGCGGCCGTAATCGCGGTCGCCGAGCTCCAGATTCTGCAGCTTCGCCGCCTCAAAGCAGAAGGCCCGCAGATCAGAGAGGAGATCGTCTCCTTTTTTCGTGTACTGATAGTTCTTTCCGTTGATGCGGAACATACAGTCGCCAAAGGACCAGATCTCGCGCCGGGCCAGGCTGTAGATCACCGCAGAAGCCTGGAAGCGTTCTTCGGAAGGCATCGTGTCGAAATCCAGTCCATGCAAGGCATACTGCCGATGCAGCGCTTCGTTGATCTCGCGGATCGCCGAAGGGCCGTCCGCATCCGGATCGAGCTGAAGGATCGCCTCGGTGAGCACGGAGGAAGCAAAGACATCGCTTCGCATACCATCCCACTGAAAACTGCCCTTCGGTGTGGCGCCGTCGACGACGCCGACAAAATTCTCTCCTTCCACCAGATGATCGCCGCAGAGGCCGTGGGTGCCGTCCTTGGGACAGATAAAGGTTTCGTGTTTCACTATCGGATGTTTGCTCATTTTTTCTCCTTATTTCCCGCCGTCTCGGGCTCCTGCCGAAGCCCTTCCTTCCCGGAAAAAGGAATCGGCCCCCGTCCGCGGGATGTCTCCGGCTGACAGGGGTCGGCTCAGTTTCGGACGATCGTATGAAATAGTACCGTGAGCCCAGACGGGAGGGACCTGTCGTATCGAAACAGCCCTCAGCGTTTCTTCAAACGGTCGGTGTAATACAGATGTCTCGGCAGACCGCCCACCATGATAGGCGACAGTTCGGCCTGGATCAGCGGCCGCACGTAGCTCAGGAACTCGGGCAGCACGTACTTGATATCGTTGTCGTACCATTCGATGGGAACGAATTTCTCGGCATTCGCAACTTCATGGATATCGATCAGATCGGTGGCGCACTGATAAGGCTCCTGGGAAAGACGCTTCAGCGTAACCATTTTGCCGGTCTGATCGCCCTCGAAGGCCGCCTTGACCGCCGCACCGCCCACCTGGAACGCCTCGGTGATATCCACGCGGGACACGATGTGGCTCGCGCAGCGCTGCAGCGTATTGAACTCGATAGCGCGGGTCTTGCAGTGATACCGCTCAGCCACCAGCTTGCACAGATACCGGGCCGCGCCGGTCAGGGTCCGGTTGCCGAAATCATCGGTGAAGGCCATGGAATCGGCCAGCTCCGCCACATAACGGCCGTCGGGCAGCTTGATGCCCTCGGAAATGGCTACCACGACAGATTTCTTCTTTTTCTGCAGCTCGCCCACACGGCGGAGGAAATCCTCCGGTTCGACCGGAAACTCCGGCAGATAGATAAGATCGGGACCTTCGCAGTCTTCCCCTTTGGAGAGAGCCGCCGCGCCGGCCAGCCAGCCCGCGTTTCCGCCCATGATCTCGACCACCGCGACGCTCGGCAGATCGTACACGGTCACGTCGCGGATGATCTCCTTCATAATGGAGGCCACGCACTTGGCCGCGCTGCCGAAGCCGGGGGTGTGATCGGTTCCGATCAGGTTGTTGTCGATCGTTTTGGGAACGCCGATGAAAGAGATATTGGCGCCGATCATCTGACCGTAATCGGACAGCTTGCGAAGCGTATCCATGGAATTGTTGCCGCCGATATAGAAGAAGCAGCGGATGCCCAGACGGTACAGTGTTTCGAAGATGCGGTTGTAGATCTCGTCGTTTTCTCCGATCTCGGGAAGCTTATACTTGCAGGAGCCGAGGTAGGCGGACGGGGTGCGCTTCAGCAGCTCGATATCGAGCTCGGAACGGATATGTTCGTCGAGATCGATATACTTGCCCTCCAGAAGCCCCTGGATGCCGTGCAGCATGCCGTATACCTTGTGCGCTCCGCGGTCTTTCGCCGTCTGGTAAACGCCGACCAGACTGGAATTAATAACGGCAGTCGGTCCTCCCGACTGACCTACCATAACATTACCGACCATGTTGATGTCCTCCCGGCTGTTTATAAGATTCAATTGATGCTTCGATCATGGTATGTTCAGTATAGCACAGCCACCCGTAAAAAGCAAGGGTTTAAATATGAAGCAATAAAAAAGGCGGGCAGATTTCCTTTTCTTGCCGCGCCTTTTATAGCTTCTCTGATTCGGTCTTTGACTTTGCCGCCCCCAAAACGTAAACCGCCGGGAAAGGAGCATCAGATGCCCCTGACTTTATAATCCCGCTCCGCCTGCCGGCGCTCGTCCTTCTTGGCGATGGTCTCGCGCTTGTCGTACAGCTTTTTGCCCTTTGCCAGAGCGATCTGCACTTTGGCGTAGTTGCCGCGGAAATACACCTTCACCGGCACGATGGTATAACCATCCTGCATAACGCCCGACAGGAGCTCCCGGATCTCGCTCTTGTGCAGCAGGAGCTTGCGGTTCCGCAGCGGATCGCGGTTGAAGATATTGCCCTTCTCGTAAGGGCTGATATTCATATTCAGGATATAGGCCTCGCCCTTGATGATACGGATATAGCTTTCCTTCACGCTGCATTTTCCCATGCGCAGCGATTTGACCTCCGTACCGGCGAGTTCCAGCCCTGCTTCAAAAAGCTTCTCAAAGAAATACTCATGAGAAGCTTTTTTGTTCTGAGCGACTAATTTGTAATACTCTTTTTCCATAACGTCACCGCCTGGCGCCGGACCGCTCTTCCGCGAAACTGCGGACGAACGTTACAGCTTGGCAACGATGATGTACAGGGCGAACGCGATCACAAGGAAAGCGGCTCCCAGGATCTTGGTCCACCTTTCCATGCGGCCTTCCATAGTACGCGCACGGTTCTTGCCGAAATACGTTTCGGCCGCGCCGCTGATGGCTCCGGACAGACCGGCCACCTTGCCCTGCTGCATCAATACAAGACCCGTAAGGGCCAGAGAATCCAGAATCAGAAGAATAGATACGATGATCATCAAAGCCTGCATACAGACACCTCCAAAATTAGCTACCCTGACAGTATATCATAGGTGCGGCCGGATTACAAGCATTATTTTTCAGCTCATCCCTTGTTTTCTGCGGTTTTCCGCGATTTTTCCGCTGCCCGGCGGTTATTCTCCGCCGATGATGATCTTTATCTCACTGTAGAACCGCGTACCGGGGATCTCCGTCACTGTCTTGGAGTATATCACGGTAATTTCTCCGTACATGGTCTTCTCCAGCGAATATCCGAGCCGGGTGTCTCCCATCAGATCGATGGTGGCCACACACTCATCAAAGGGGAAATCCACCATCGCCTGCGAGGGGTGGTGTGCACTGATCAGCTTCGACTGCATCACGGCTTTATACAGAGCGCGCATCTGTTCGCTGGCTGTGAAGAACTTGCTGGACGCGCTGTCGGAATAGTTGTAATCCTTGGTTTTATCGTACACATCCGGATCGCGGATGATGACCGAAACGATCTTGTCTCCCGAATCGGCTTCCACGATCAGCTGTACCTTGCCGGACGTATATGTCTCCATGTAGGAGATGAGCTGTCCGTTTTCGGCGTTATTCAGCGTCGTCGCGGTCAGTTCCGGCGCCGGGAAGACCTCTTCCAGTTCTTTCAGGAGCTGATCCACGGGGCGCTTGCCCGTCTCCGTCGTGCCTATGGGAACGTAGTACTGCTCCAGAATCTTCTTGCGGGAAGGAAGGTCTGACAGATCGCCGGAATAGAGGACTTCGAGCTTCTCCTCAGACGGGATGGAAGAAAGCTCATCCGGTGCGTTCTCCAGCGTATTCTGCCGGGTCAGTTGGCAGACGGTGCGCACGCTTACGTCGGGATACGACGAGTGAGCCTCCACCAGCAGGGTCCTGTCATCCGCTTTCCAGACAGTGACGCTGCCTTTCTTCTGGAATCCTCCCAGATACTTGCCGAAAACATTCCACTGCAGCGGATTGCCCGTCTGCGGATTCAGGAGGAGATGCCCATGCTGATCCAGCGGGAACAGCCAGATGTACCACATATCATCCTCGACCGTATAGCCGAGTACCGCCCCGCAGATGCCTTCCTGTTTTTTCACCGAAAGTGTCGGCATCCGCAGCTCTTTCTGATTGGCGTAAGGAGTGTTTTTCACCGGTCCGCCCGCGTAGTCCTGATTCTTTGCGGCCTTTACGAAATACTCTTCGTTTTCGATGCAGACCACCGGATGGATCGTATACTCTCCCCGCTTGTCGGTCAGCGCGGCCAGTTCCTCGTCGCCCCAGGAGAGGATCACTTCCAGGTCGGGAACGGGATCCCCGGTCTCCTCGTCGATCACGCGGCCGGTCACGGTCATGATCGGCAGGATGATATCCTCAGCGGTCTCTTCGAGTTTGTGGAAGATTGTATATGTATGACCCTCCGCGCCTCTGTACTCCGCTTTCACGTAATAGACGCCGTAATCGATCTCTTCAAACTTGTATTCGCCGTTCACGTCGGTCTCCGCGGTCTGCTCCGCTTTGAACCGATGATCCAGCCATCGATAGAGCTTTACTTCCACTCCGGGAAGGGCTTCTCCCGCCAGGTCGACGACTTTACCCTCCATCTCCCCTTCTCCCATCAACGTTCTGCCGGGCGTGCGGATATTATAGGAAACGGGCTGACTTGGTTTCAGGCTGTAGTACTCTGTTTCGTCTTCGCCCAACTGCGCGATCAGATTTCTTTCATACACCTCGTAATCGATCACCGTGGAGTTCTGTACTTCTCCCAGCGTAAAGGGGGTTCCGTCCTGATGATAGTATGTCAGCGTCTGATAGAGCCGTTCCAGCACTTCTCCCGCGAGCACGACCAGGAGCGGTTTTCTGGCGCCTATGACGGCGGATGCACCATGGTCTGTCAGACACCTCACCAGCACACGATCACTGTACGCGTAGCAGATCATAAGATAGACGATGGTATTGTCGAACATCGCGTCTCCGAGGTTAGCGATGAACAAGGAAGAAGTCATCAGGATGCAGAAGCTGACTCTCTCAGCCTCCTGAAGATCCGCCCCTTCAACGGAAACCATGTAGATCAGGTAATTATCTTCCGGATGCTCCAGACTTCCATAGAAGTTCTCACCCAATTCGTACATAGATTTGAACTTGTTGCCGCCTTCCGCCCACACCGCCAGATACATACACAGCATATTGGATTGGTCCGTGCTCCGTTTCAGCACAGTTCCATGTGTGTTCATGACAAGCAGGCCGGAATCGGCCATCATCTGTGGATTCAGGAAGTTGATCAGGCCCTCGTGCGGTGTCCCGTTATGATCATACTGATAATCCAGAACTTCAGCCATTTCCCGAAGTCGTTGGTCAAAGGTCGGCCTCACCAGCTCTACGACGGCATCATCATCTCTCACCGGCACCACGTAACGGATATAATCGTTGGTCATGACGTCGCCGCCGTAGATGACCCAGTCCGAAACGTCCTCTCCGTCTTCCCAGGCGTCGTACGTATCGTCCGTTCTGTGATACGAGAATCCAGCCGGATCATCGGGTCCGGCCGGTTCCGCCACGTTGACGCCTCCGATCAGGCCGTCGACCGTACGGTACAAAATGATATCCGCGTTCTCGACCGCGTCTTCGATCCGGTCATCTGCCTTCAGAAAGGCGATCAGCTTTTCCCTTGCCTCGGGCGACCAGTAATCCTCCGCAAAAGAGGTCGTGAGCTGTTCTGCAATGTCGTCGCCCACGTCCGCGAGCGTCTGCAGCATTGCCTCGGTCACTTCGGGAACGATGCGGATCACGAGGGGCGCACTCTCGTTCTTTCCCGCGGCTGCTTTCACCGGAAGGAACCGCGGCTCGGCCGTATCCAGGTCAAAGGAGCCCCGCTGCAGCCCGGAACCGTCCGTCTGAAAGCTGTCGAGCGTCCGGCCTTCTTCATCGGTCAGACGGATCTCCCCCGTCACGGAAGAGTCGTAGCGCACCGTGTACTCCGCGGCTGCATTCTCGCCCACGAGGAATTCCTGAGACGAAAAGCTGAGCACGATCAGCGATTCCGTCAGATCCGTATCGTCACCGGCGGACGGGTTCTCCGCCGACGAATCGTCTTTTCCGCTCGTATCCTTTCGGCTTTCCGCATTGCCGGAAGGTGACGAGCCGCTGCCGGATGTTTCGGATACGGGCTGCAGCACGGAACACGAAGAAGTGCACAGAAGGACCGCCAGCAAAAGACACAAATATTTACGCAGAGGTTTCATTTCCATTCTCCTTCTTTAGCATGGAAAAAGGGTGTAACACTGTCTATGTTACACCCTTTACGGTTTCAATCTGTAAGGGCGGTTCAGGCGTTCTCGTACACCGAACGCTTCAGGATGCCGATATAGGGGATGTTGCGGTAGTCTT
>JAEEGL013044868.1_pt1 | contig 10017 bp, 10 predicted proteins | sample 9134231 | NCBI WGS metagenome assembly JAEEGL01 (sample SAMN16246548, study PRJNA631951) | gut metagenome | biome: gut microbiome; feature: rumen; material: fiber-attached | host: Bos | place: Iran: Karaj | collected 2018-10 | reverse complement strand
GTGACGCCGGAGGAGCTGAACGGCCTTGCCTGCGTACAGATGGAGGACGATTTCTTCTCTTTGGAGGAGCTGTTGACAGAGCATGAGGCGTTTCGCATCGGAAAATGTGCCCTGCGGAAGTGCGTGCGCACCAACAGCGACCATCTGATGCTGGATATGCTTCGCTCCACGGATTACTGCAATATCGGCAGCTATTGGCTTCGGGAAAGACCCCGGGGTTCTGAGACCACCCAGGCGCTGATCGAGGGCTTCGAGGGCCGGGTCGCCTTCGGCTGTCTGTCCATCGACAACCGCCCGCTTCGTTCGCGCGCTGCGGCATTTCTTAACCGGCTGCGGGAAATGCTCGCATGACGATCAAACGCGCCGGCAGCACCTCTTTGAAAAGCATCCCGTCGCATTTCATGGGCAATACCTCTCGATACCATTTTCCATATAACATGCGCGCTTGATTTCTGCACGGTTTTTCATTAAAATACATACGATACATAAAAGAAGTTTGGGAATACGATCCCATGAAAGGAAAGGGGCGATCCTGTGAAACGCAAAGCAAAACGGCTGCTGGGGCTGCTCATGGCGCTGGCGCTGTGCCTGCCGCTCACCTTCGCATCCGGGCCTGCGGCGAAGGCGGCAAGCGTCGTCATCATCGGCGACGCGGACGGCAGCGGCTCTGTCACCAAGGACGACGTGACGGTCCTCTCGCGGTACATCGCGGGCTGGGAGGGCTACGCCGACAAGGTGGACACGGCCGCCGCCGACGTGAACCGGGACGGCAAGTTGACCAAGGCGGACGCCACCATCCTGGCGCGCTATGTGGCGGACTGGGACGGCTATGACATGAACATCGGCACCACCTTCGTCAAGGATCCGCTGACCATCGTCGAGGAGCCCCTGGACGTGGAGATGAACTCCCAGTCGGCGGTGCTCTCCATCACGGTCGCCGGCGAATTCGACTCCATCATGTACGACTGGCAGAAGAAGACCGCCAGCGGCTGGCGCAAGGTTGCGACCCTCAACAACGACGACGTCACCTACACCGTCAACAACTCGGCGCTGCAGATCGTCTCCAAGAACGGGACGGAAGGGCTGGGAGAATACCGCTGCATCGTCTCGGCCTATTACAAGGGCAATCTCGTGGACCAGGTCACCAGCCGTACGGCTGCGGTTGACCCGCAGGCTGCGCCTATGAAGGCTCTGCTTACTATGCCGTCTTTCTATACAGGGACTGATTATTACTACTTTTATCACACGTTTCATAAAACCACTGAGGTAGACGAGGAGACTGGTGGTATAATTGCTGAAGAAGCAGTTGGACGTATTTTGAAGAATTATCACACGCAGGAACGTTTTGAATATATGTCCACGCCCCTGCAGCTGATTCCCGATTATGAGTACGGTCTCGACAAATACGGCGACCCGATAGCCTTTTTGGGAAGTGTAGACGGCTTTTACGGCATCGCTGAGTTAAACCGCGTGGACCACCCTGAGATTTATAAGGATGAAAACGGCGACTGGTGGATAGTACCGGCAACACGTATTAATTATGTGGAATGTTCCCTCATGTCCGTGTCCGGCGGCAAAGGCCCGTATACTTATACCTGGTATCTCAGCCAGGACCGGTTCGGAAATGATGTTAAGTATCAACTGATCGAGGGCTACAACTGTATGGGACAGGGCACAGAGACCATCAGGGTCTGGCCCTTTAGACCGGGCACGGGCTTGTCTGAACCGGATTTCCTGGGCTTCCTCTGCTGCCGGGTCACTGACAGCAAGGGACGGACAACAACTGCCTGTCATTCCTCGCGTGGCACTGAAAACAAAACTCATACCTACTGCCTGGTCTATGCGATGGATGAGGATAACGATTGGTTTGATAGTCCAAATTCGCCGACCAGCAACGGGGGAATTTGGTGGTGGACTGCTCCCGATAATATTGGAGTCGGACGCTGGTGGTGAAGCCGGGCAAAACAATGCGGTTAAGAGGATCTTTCATAAATGCTTTTCAGAAAGGCAGAACATATCATATGACACATTTGAAACATACCAGAATCATGTCCATGCTGCTGGCCCTGCTGCTTTTGGCGGCGCTGCTCCCCCTGGGGGCGTCCGCCGCTGTCGACGGCCTCGCCCTGGAGGCGGGGGAGGTCACGGCCCTGGCGACGACGGGCACCACCGTTCGGGTCCCCATCAAAGCCACCGCCAACAGCGGATACGGCTCCGGCATTCTGACGGTCAGCTGGAACAAGGCGGTGCTGGAGCTGAAGGACGTGGAATACAGCGCCCTGGCCCCCAAGGGCTACTCCGCGGAAATCAAGAACACGGGGAAGTATATCATCGACTTCGGCGACGATCTGGCCACGAAGGACTTTACCGGCACCGGCACCTTCTTCACCCTGGTCTTTCAGGTCAAGGCGGGCGCCATGACCGGGGATTATCCCATCACCCTCACGGATTTCGACGTCAACGACAATTACATCGACCCTGTGACCGTGACCGGCAAGGCCGGTAAGGTAAAGCTCGTCGCCACCCTGCCCGCGACTGTGACCGGCGCCCTCTCCGGCGGGAGCCTGAAGTATACGGTCACCAACGCGCCCGAGGGCGCCAGGCTGGTCGCCGCCCGCTACGACGGGGGCCGCATGACGGCTTCAAAGGTGTTCACCGGCGCCCTGGCCTCCGGCTCCGTGACCTTCGGCAGCGCGGGAAGTTGCTACAAGCTCATGCTCATAGACAGTGCCGGCCGCCCGCTGTGCAAGGCCTGGTGCAGCGAATAAAGGCATCTCCTTAGAGGCGATATGAAAAAATCCACGGACGTGACCGCCCTGGGAGAGCTGCTCATCGACTTCACGGAGTGCGGCGTCAGCCCGCAGGGCAACCCGCTGCTGGAGGCAAACCCCGGCGGCGCGCCCTGCAACGTTCTGGCCATGCTGGCGAAGCTGGGGCGAAGGACCGCCTTCATCGGCAAGGTGGGCAGGGACAGTTTTGGAAAAAGCCTGTGCCGTGCGGCGGCGGAGGCCGGGATCGACGTGGGGAATCTGCTGTTCGACGACCGGGTCCCCACCACCCTGGCCTTCGTTCACAACGCCCCCGACGGGGAGCGGGACTTCTCCTTTTACCGGAATCCCGGGGCGGACGTGATGCTCCGACCGGAGGAGGTCTCGGAGGACCTGATCGCCCGCAGCCGCATCTTTCACTTCGGCTCCCTCTCCATGACCCACCCGGAGTCGCGGGCGGCGACGAAGCGGGCGCTTCAATTGGCACATAAGCACAGCTGCCTCGTCTCCTTCGACCCGAACCTTCGGGAGCCGCTTTGGGACGATCCCGAGGAGGCCGGAAGGCAGATCGCCTTCGGTCTCGGCCAATGCGACGTGCTGAAAATCGCCGACAACGAGCTCAAATGGTTCACCGGGCGGGCGGATTTGGCCGAAGGCGTCCGGGAGCTGCAGGACCGGTATGACATTCCCCTTCTCCTTGTCAGCCGAGGACGGGACGGCAGCAGCGCCTTCCACCGGGGTATGCGCGTGGACGAAGCCGCCTTTCTCATGGACAACACCGTGGATACCACCGGCGCCGGGGACGCCTTCTGTGCCTGCGTGCTCCACTTCGTGCTGGAATGGGGCGCGGACGACCTGCGGGAAGATCAGCTGTGGGAAATGCTGCGCTTTGCCAACGCCGCCGCTGCCCTGGTCACCACAAAAAAGGGCGCCCTGCGCGAGATGCCCACCGCGGCGGAGACGGAAACCCTGCTGGCGGAGCGTCAGCAAAAGAGCCCCCTTGCATAGAGATCGCACCGGCGTTATAATACGGTCGGTTCCCGTCGATACGGCAGAGAAATATGAAAAGGGGTACGTGTCATGAAACAGTCTCCGGTCAAAACCATCGTCGCCATCGGCATCGGCGCTGCGCTTTTCTTCGTTCTGGGGCGGTTCGTTGCGATCCCCAGCCCCGTTCCCAACACCAGCATCTGCATCCAGTACGGTCTGCTGGGCTTTATGGCGGTCCTCTTCGGGCCCCTCGCCGGCACGCTCATCGGTCTCATCGGCCACTTCCTCATCGACCTCTCCTGGGGCGGCGGGATCTGGTGGAGCTGGGTCATCGCCTCCGGCATCTTCGGCCTGCTCATGGGCCTCGTCTCCAAAAAGCTGAAGCTGGCTGACGGCGAGTTCGGCGGCAAGGGCATCGCCACCTTCAACGTCGCCCAGGTCGTCGCCCACCTCATCTGCTGGGTGGTGGTGGCCCCCATCCTGGACATCGTGATGTACGCGGAGCCTGCCAACAAGGTCTTCCTGCAGGGCCTGGTGGGCGGCGTCTCCAACATCATCACCACCGCCATCATCGGCACGCTGCTGTGCATCGCCTACGCGGCGGCCAAGCCCAAAAAGGGCAGCCTGAAGGAAGAAAACTGAGTTTTGCCATCGAATACGGCGGGGGTTCGCACTCCCGCCGTATTTCATGCGATCAGACCGGAAGGAGGAAAGTCCGTGGAGGAGCCCATCGTCTCCTTTCAGGATTTCGGTTTTCAATACAACGCCCAGTCGGAACCCACGCTCCACAACATCAACCTGACCATCCGCAAGGGGGAAAAGGTGCTGATCGTGGGTCCCTCCGGCTGCGGAAAATCCACCCTTGCGCACTGCATCAACGGGCTGATCCCCTTCTCCTACCGGGGAGAGAGCACGGGCAGCGTCACGATCCGCGGGAAGGAAACCAAAGAGCTGAGCCTCTTTGAGATCTCCCGCACCGTGGGCACGGTGCTGCAGGATTCCGACGGGCAGTTCATCGGCCTCACCGTGGCGGAGGACATCGCCTTTGCTCTGGAAAACGACTGCGTCCGGGACCCGGAGCTTCACGAGCGGGTCCTTAAAGCGGCGAAGGCCGTGGGGATCGACACCCACCTGCTCCACGCCCCCGGGGAGCTCTCCGGCGGACAGAAGCAGCGGGTTGCCCTGGCGGGGGTCATGGTGGACGACGTGGACCTGCTGCTGTTCGACGAGCCGCTGGCCAACCTGGACCCGGCCACGGGCAAATCCGCCATGGAGCTCATCGACCGCATCCACGAGCAGACGGGAGCCGCCGTGGTCATCATCGAGCACCGGCTGGAGGACGTGCTTCACCGGGACGTGGACCGGATCGTGCTGATGAAGGGCGGGCGCATCCTGGCGGACCTGCCGCCGGACGAGCTCTTGAGCACTCCCCTGCTGCGGGAAAACGGCATCCGGGAGCCCCTGTACGTCACCGCCATGCGCTATGCGGGGATCACGGTCACCCCGGAGATGCTGCCTCACAGCATCCGCTCCGTCCGCCTTTCGGAGGAGGACAAGGAGAAGGTGCGAAGCTGGTTCCGCAGCCGCCCCGTCCTGCGCCCGGAGGAGACCCGTCCCTTCCTACTGGAGGCGGAGCACGTGACCTTCTCCTACGACAGCGGACACCGCGCTCTGAACGACGTGTCCGTCTCCGTCCGCCGGGGAGAGCTGGTGGCCATCGTGGGCACCAACGGCGCGGGCAAGAGCACCTTCTCCAAGGTGGTCTGCGGCTTTGAGAAGGAGCAGGAGGGGGAGATCCGCTTCGCCGGGTGCGATTGGGCCTCCCTGTCTCTGAAGGAGCGGGCCGACCACGCGGGCTACGTGATGCAGAACCCCAACCAGATGATCTCCAAGCCGATGATCTTCGATGAGGTGGCTCTCGGCCTGCGGACCCGGGGCGTTTCCGAGGAGGAGATCCGGCCCCGGGTGGAAAACACTCTGAAGATCTGCGGACTCTGGCCCTTCCGGAACTGGCCGGTCTCCGCCCTGAGCTACGGACAGAAGAAGCGGGTCACCATCGCCTCCATCCTGGTGCTGGAGCCGGAGATGATCCTTCTGGACGAGCCCACGGCGGGCCAGGATTACCGTCACTACACGGAGATCATGGAATTCCTCCGGAAGCTGAACGGAGAGGGCATCACCGTGGTCATGATCACCCACGACATGCACCTGATGCTGGAATACGCGGAACGCAGCGTCGTGTTCTCCGGGGGCAGGGTGATCGCAAACGACACCTCCGCCGGCATCCTCACGGACAAAGACGTGATCGCCCGGGCAAACCTGAAGGAGACCAGCCTGTACGACCTGGCGGTGACCTGTGGGATCCCGGAGCCCAGGGACTTCGTGCAGCGCTTCATCGACCACGAGCGGGAGGTGTACCGCTCATGAGAAACATCTTCAACTACATCGACCGTCCCTCCCCCATCCACCGGCTCACCGGGGCCACCAAGCTGGTGTGCCTGCTGCTGTGGAGCTTCGCCGCCATGAGCACCTACGACACGCGGCTGCTGGTGTTCCTGACGCTGTTCAGCTTCGTGCTGTTTTACGTTTCGAAGATCCTCATCCGGGACGTGTCCTTCCTGTTGAGCTTCATGGCGGTCTTCATGGTGCTGAACAACGTGCTGATCTTCGTCTTCTCTCCTCAGCACGGGGTCACCCTCTACGGGACGAGCCATCCCCTCTTCTCCCTGGGCGGGCGCTATGTGGTCACCCGGGAACAGCTTTTCTACCATCTGAACCTGGTGTTGAAATACTTTGCCACCATTCCCATCGTGCTTCTCTTCGTCTGCACAACCAACCCCAGCGAATTCGCCGCCTCCCTGAACCGGATCGGCGTCAAATACACCATCGCCTATTCCGTGGCCCTGGCCCTGCGCTACATTCCGGACATCCAGAAGGAGTATCACGAGATCTCCCAGGCCCAGCAGGCCCGCGGGATCGAAATGAGCCGGAAGCAGAACCTGGTGAAGCGGCTGAAAAGCGCCAGCGCCATTCTCATCCCCCTGATCCTGTCCAGCATGGACCGGATCGAGGTGATCTCCAACGCCATGGAGCTGCGGGGCTTCGGCAAGGGCAAAAAGCGCACCTGGTACATGGGGCGGCCATTCCGCACGGCGGATTTTGCCGCCATGATCCTCTGCGCGCTGCTGCTGGGAGCCTCCATCACTCTGAACGCCGTGAACGGCGGCAGATTCTGGAACCCCTTTGTGCGATGAAAACGGAAGTCAAAGGAGAAGCGCCTTGATCTACATAGGAAACCACGTGTCCGTCTCCGACGGATACCTTGCCATGGGAAAGCAGGAGAACGCCCTTGGCGGCGATACGTTCGCCTTCTTTCCGCGAAACCCCAGGGGCGGCAGATCCAGAGCTCCCGCGCCGGAGGACGTGGCGGCCCTGGGCGCCTACCTGGCGGAAAACCGCTTCGGTCCGCTGGTGGTGCACGGGGCCTATACCATGAACGTCTGCGCGCTGAAGCCGGAGGTGCGGGCGAATTCCCTGGAAATGCTGACGGACGACCTGATCCGCCTCCAGGCCCTCCCGGGGAACTTCTACAACTTCCACCCCGGCAGTCACGTGGGACAGGGCGCCGAGACCGGGATCGCCCTCCTGGCCCGGGCGCTGCGGGAGGCAGTCCGCGGCGCGGAGGAGGCCTCCGGTGCGCCCCTTCGGACCCGCATCCTTCTGGAGACCATGGCGGGCAAGGGCAGCGAGCTGGGCGGCAGCTTCGAGGAGCTCCGGGCGGCGATGGACGAGACGGCGCGGATCGGCGGCGAAGAATTGCGCGGCCGCCTGGGCGTCTGTCTGGACACCTGCCACATCTGGGACGCGGGGTACGACGCGGCGGGCGATCTGGACGGCGTTTTGCGTGAATTTGACCGGATCATCGGCCTTAAAAGCCTCTCAGCCGTCCACCTGAACGACAGCAAGAATCCCCGGGGCTCCCGGAAGGACCGGCACGAAAAGCTGGGCCTGGGGACGCTGGGCGGTGAGGCGCTGCGGTCCGTGGTCCGCCATCCCCTGCTGCAGGGCCTCCCCTTCATTCTGGAGACCCCCAACGACGATGATGGTTACCGGGCGGAGATCGTCCTGGTGCGGGAATGGATGGCATGATCCTGTTGTGAGAAAACATCAATTTCAGCGTTTTTCAGAGCATAGCGTGACAGCCGCAGATACGGTGATCCCCTCCGGCATTCAAGCCGGAGGGGATCGTCTGTCTTTACTCGTCCCGGATGCCCATTTTCTCCCGGAGGTCTCCGAGGCTTTTGTCATGCTGGGCTTTGCTGATGGCGCCGCGGGCGAGGAACTCATCCAGCAGGGCCTTCTGTCGGCGGAAGAGCACCCGGTTCTTTTCCGCGTGGGTGAGCCCCTCCCATGCCGCATCCTTGTTCACGCGCCCGCCTCCCCCGCCGGCTGCATGGTGAGGACCGGGTCTGCATACGCGATGAGGTCCGCGGCGGCCTCCCGGTCCGTCAGATAGGGGCGCACATCCTCCTCTCCCACGATCACGGGCATGCGGTCATGGATGCCGCCCATGGAGGCATTGGCCGGCCGGGTGAGGATCACGAAGCGGAGGAAGCCGTCCACCGGCTTCCAGAGGCCGCAGAGATAGATCGTCTCCCTGCCGTCCCGGGTGAAGAAGTATTTGGTCTTCTCCCCTTCCCGACTCCACTCGTAAAAGCCTGCGGCGGGAAGGATGATGCGGCGCTCACGCAGGGAATCGGCGAAGGTCTTTTTCTCCGCCGCCGTCTCCGAGCGGGCGTTGATGATGAGCTTACCGTCCCGGAAGCCCGGAAACCCGAATCCGGCCGGAACGGCGGACAGCTTCCCACGGCGCAGGATGACCGCCGGGGCAAAATTGCCGGGAAGGATCTCCCCGGTCTTATACTCGCCGGGGTGCTCCCGCTCCATGGCCTCCCGTATGGCCTGCACCTTTTTATCCCCGCTGTCTTTGCTGAAAAAGTATCTGCCGCACACGGGCCTTCCCTGCCTCTCTCCGCGGAGTTCCGTATTTTCCGCACGGCCGAATTATACCACGCGCGGCGAAATGCGGCAACCGAACGCATCTCATCCGGGCCGCGCGTTCCCCGATCTCTATTCTGCCCCGGACACCCGTCGGTCTATGCAGCTCGCCGCCCGCCGGGTCGTTCAAGCTGCGGGAGACGGGTATCGAAGGATCGCAAAACGCGCAGCGGCAACCCGCTGCGCGTTCGTGTCGGATGGTCGTTCAGCCCTGAGGAGCTGCGCCGGGTGCCCCGGGCATGGGGCCCTTGGTGAAGTCCTTGAAGTTGATGCGGTTCTTCTTGCAGAACTCCTCCAGCTGCTTCTTGTAGCCCTCCCAGTACTTCTCGTCGGACTTCTCGTACTTGATGGGCGTGCCCATGGGCTGGGACTTTTTCCGGATGGAAATCATCTCCACCATCTGCTTCTTGAAGAGCTTCTTCTCCTCGATCTTCATGATGGTGATTTCCTGGAGCTCGTCGGCCTTCCAGCTCATGCGGGTAGCCGAATTGCCGAAGGTGACGCCGGCGACGATCTCCGTTTTATCCACAAAAATACGTTCTTTCATCTTGTGAAATCTGAACCCCCAAATCATTGAAATTCATTCTCGTATTATAATATAGTGTTTCGTCGGAAAAATCAATAAGTAATCGTCTGAGTTTTCCCGCATTTTGTGTATCTTTTTTCTTGTAGATGCCGAAAGTGTATGCTATAATGCGGTTTACTGCCACCCGAAAAAATAGAACAGGAGTGAAACAGAGTATGGACTTTCTTCTGCAAAACCTCTGGCTCGTCAGTCTGATCGCCGCCATTATCGCGCTGGTGTTCGTAGGCGTGCAGGCCAAGAAGGTTCTCGCCGAAGATGAAGGCACCGATCTTATGAAGCGCATCTCCCAGAACGTGCGCAAGGGCGCGGGCGCCTTCCTTCGCCGCCAGTACAAAACCGTCGGCATCTTCTTCATCTGCATGGTTGTCATCATCTGCATCATGGCCGTGCTGAAGCTGCTCACCTGGTATGTGCCCTTCGCCTTCCTGACCGGCGGCTTCTTCTCCGGTCTCAGCGGCTTCATCGGCATGAAGATCGCCACCAACGCCAATGACCGCACCGCCGCCGCCGCCCAGAAGAGCCTGAACAAGGGCCTGCGCGTGGCCTTCTCCGCCGGCACCGTCATGGGCTTCACCGTGGTGGGCCTGGGCCTGCTGGACATCTCCATCTGGTACG
>JAEEGL012413095.1_pt1 | contig 10017 bp, 8 predicted proteins | sample 9134231 | NCBI WGS metagenome assembly JAEEGL01 (sample SAMN16246548, study PRJNA631951) | gut metagenome | biome: gut microbiome; feature: rumen; material: fiber-attached | host: Bos | place: Iran: Karaj | collected 2018-10 | reverse complement strand
TTTCCGTCAGGAAATTTCTCGGATCCATGTAATAGGATACCGCCGCCTTTGTGGCATATGCCCAGTTCGGCTGCCCGGTTAACGCGCCGACATATCCCTTATCCCTGTTGGACTCATTGATATAGATCCAGCTCTTGTCCCCCATTTCACTGTTAACGGCCGTGTTAAAATCAAGGCCGGTATTCATAGGAACAAATGTCCAGTTTGGATGGCTGTTTTTCAGTTTGTTAAGATTTGCCTGATAGCCTGCCGGAAACTGCAGGACATCCGCATATTCCCCGCCGGCGTTCAGATGCTCCGTATTTTCGGGACTGACGCGTCCCAAAAGATCCGCATAAGACTCTTCCCAGGCCCGCCAGTCTTCATCTGATCTGGCTAAGAACCGGTCTTCGATATAGCCTTCTTTTTCTTCCTGCGAAACGAAAAAGCTTCCGTAATAGAAGACCCCGTCCCTTGTGATCTTTACATGTTTCAGATAAACCGTTGTTGCACTCTCAAGCGTGGCAGAAACAAAGGCTGCCGTATCGGGCTCTTCATATACGGGGCAGGCGTCCGTCAGATAGACAAGCGCCATGATATTTTTCTCACCCGCAAGTAAGGCAAAGCGCTCCTCCGCTTCCGCAACCTCTTCTTCCGACAGTTCTGTTTCCGGCACTGCTTCTTCCGGCTCCTCAACAGGAACTTCGGCCTTTTCGGTTTCTCCCGCCTTTGTTTCTTCTGCGGTCTCGTCTGCGGAAGCCGGTTCATTCTCTTTTTCTGCTGACATATCCGACGCTTCGATCCGGCCTTCCTCAGGTTTGACATCCTTCGCCGTTTCTTTGTCCGCTTCTTTTTCAGACCCGGTATCCTTTGGCAGGGCAGGATCTTCCTGCTCCTGTACAGCAGGCACATCCTCTGTTAAAAGCTGCGTGCTTGCCGGATCCTGTTCCGCCGCAAAAGCCGGGACAGGCACGCCCTGAAGCAAAAGCTCAAACGCCGTTATCGCGATAAAAAGCTGTTTTCCCCTGATCTTCATTTCTTTCCCCTCGAAACGATCGCCGGTACCCCAACCGGTATACATAATTATTCAATTTATTATACAATAAAAAAGAAATCTTTGCATCTTTTGTGCTATACTAATGCAGACAGTTACTGCGAAAGCAGGTGAAATACATGCAGCGGAGGTACCGGATGTTTGCAAAACATGATCAGAAACGGAATGCATTTATGCTGAATGGCTCTTTTGCGGATGAGGGATATGACTGGTGGTGGCATTCGTTCACGGCCGTCAATGACAAAACCGGAGAGGAAAAGTCATTCTTTATCGAGTTCTTTACCTGCAATCCCGAGCTTGGCAAGAATCAGCCCATCCTCGGTCAGGAGGAATACAATCTGCTTTCCGGGCATTTTCCCTCCTATGTCATGGTCAAAGCCGGATGGTGGGGCAAAGATCATACGCAGCTGCACCGGTTTTTCGGATGGAAAGAAGTAAAGATGCATAAAAGCGCGCCGTTTTGTATCGAAGCGGCCGACTGCTATGCAGACGAATATGAGCTGAAGGGTTCCGTCGCCATTTCCCCACAGGAAGCGGATGCGCATCCGGAATGGATGTGTGACAGCGGCAGCATGTCCTGGGATCTGAAATTAAACAAGATGATCCCCTTCAATGTTGGTTACGGCGCAGGAAAGCTGTTCCGGACACTGAAAGCCTTTTCGATGTACTGGCATGCGGAAGGCATGAAGACCATGTACAGCGGCACCGTCACGGCAAACGGCGAGACTTATTCCGTCTATCCGGACCGCTGTTTCGGATATGCCGACAAAAACTGGGGTGAAAACTTTACGAGCCCCTGGGTCTGGCTCTCCAGCTGCGACCTTATAAGCAAAAGCAGCGGCAAGCGCCTGTACGATTCCGTATTCGATATCGGCGGCGGCTGTCCCATCGTCTTCGGCGTTCCCTTAAAGAAAAAACTGCTCGGCGCCTTCTATTATGAGGGGGAAGAGATCGAGTTTAACTTTTCCAAATTCTGGACATTCTCCCGGACAAGATTCCGCTGCAGGGAATCCAAAGAAACCGTATTCTGGCATGTGCGCCTTAAGAATCGCAAATATCTTCTCGATGTAAGGGTCAAATGTCCGAAAAAAGATATGCTGCTCATCAACTATGAGGCCCCAAACGGAAGTAAAAAGCATAACCGTCTCTTTAACGGCGGTACCGGCAAGGGCCTCATCACCCTATATGAAAAAAGCCCCGTCGGTCTCTATCTTGTCGATGAGATCCGTGCGGAGCATGTTGGCTGCGAATACGGCGTTTATGACGAATGATCCGAAAAAGATCCTCCCGTGATCTTTCCGGAACGGATACCGATCAGCTGTGCCGCGATCGAAACGGCGATCTCTTCGGGCGTTTCGGAACCGATCTCAAGTCCGATCGGTGCCGTGATCCTGTCGATCTCACGGTCCGTATATCCGTCCTTTTTCAGGCGTTCCCTGCAGGCAGCGATCTTCTTTCTGCTGCCGATCAGTCCGATATACCTTGCCGGTGTCTTCAGCATTTCATATACAGCCTCATGATCGTGGCTGTGTCCCCTGGTCATGATGCAGACATAATCCTCCTCTGTGACCGCAGGGACCAGCGTATGCAGTCGATCGCAGGGGATACATCTGGTTTCGGCAAGGTTTTGAAACAGTCCGGGATCCGCAAAATCCGGGCGGTCTTCCACAACGATACAGGAAAAATCACACTTATCAAGAACCGGCACAAGCTGCTGCGCCACATGACCGCCGCCGAAAATATAGACTTTTCCGGCATGCAGCAGTCTTTCAACATAGAACTGCCCGTCCTTACATGCAACCAGCGCCGGGCGGCTCTTTTCAAGCATCACTTCTTCCGGCAATTCCTCATCGCACAGCGATCCGTTTTCCGTAAATACGGTAAAGATCCCGTCTTCCTCTGCGATCTGGGTGACCAGCCAGGCTGATCCGCGGGCTTTGAACAGCTCCATGATCTTGTCGGTAAGGGCTCGGAGTTTCTCGTCTTCAGCGCGGAGCAGGCGGAAATACACATCCACATCGCCGCCGCAGATCATCCCGATATCTTCCGTATCATTTGTATCCAGGCGGTAATGTTTGACAAAATTCTTTTTTGACGCAAGAAGCTCCCCTGCCAGCCGGATGCTCTCATATTCCACGGCACCTCCGCCGATCGTTCCTGCGACACGTCCGTCCTTTGTCACCAGCATCCTTGCGCCGCTTCCGCGCGGCACAGAGCCGGTGCTTGCGATGATCGTGACAAGGATACAGTCATTTCCGGCCTTCATGGCTTCCTGCAGTTTCCGAAAGATTTCCCGCATCTCTATACCATCCCGTTCATGAAAGAATCCACCTCGGACTGCGACATGCCGACTTTAAAATTTGAGGCCAGGATCTGATCGGCAAGTGCAGAGGCATCTTCATCGGAGATCGGCTCCATGCTTTCAGCCGCTTCCGGCGCATCGGGCGCTTGCTGTTCTTCCGGCTTTCTCTCCGGATGATCGGGATCGATCTTTCTGACATCATCCAGGTCATAGGTCCCGTACTTGATGATGGTCTCTCTGCCAAGGCGGGCCAGCACCTCTCTGCGTTCTCTTTCTTTTTCCTTCTCTTCCTGCGATTTCACGGCAGCTCCTCATTTCCGTTCGTTCATCATCCGGCACCCAAACGTAGCCGGTTGCTTCTGCTTTCTATTATATCATAAGCCATATGTGACAATTTTTTCAAGTAAAAGGCACATCCGCATGCAGAAAACGAACAAAAAGCCCCGGCTTAAGCCGGGGCATACCACAGATCATTGTTTATTTTCAGTTTTCCTCCTCCGTCAAAAGCATCCGGTCGTTATCGAGTTCGTGACCGCGCTTTTTGCGGAACATGTTCAAAAGGTCCTCCACGCTCATGCCTTCCCGTTCCTGTCCGCCGATGTCAAAAATGATGTTTCCTTCATCCATCATCAGCGTCCGGTTACCCTGTGTCAGCGCGGCATGCATGTTATGTGTGATCACAAGGCAGGTCAGATGATTTTCTTTTGCGATGTTTTCCGTCAGTTCCATAACCTTGGCGCTTGTTTCCGGATCGAGAGCCGCCGTATGCTCATCCAGAAGCAGAAGTTTCGGCGGGTTGATCGTCGCCATCATCAGCGTCAGCGCCTGTCTCTGTCCGCCCGAAAGCAGTCCGACGGGACTGTCCATCCTGTCTTCCAGACCCATTCCAAGCAGCGCCACTCTCTCACGAAGATCCTTCTTTTCCTTTCTGCTGATCCTCGAAAGCCAGCCGCCGCTGCCTGCCGCAAGCGCAAGGTTCTCTTCGATGCTCATATCGGGGGCCGTGCCTTTCAGCGGGTCCTGAAACAGACGGCCGATGGTTCTGGCACGGACATGCTCCGGCACCATCGTGATATCCTCTCCGTCCAGAACGATCCTTCCGGTATCCGTCAAAAACGTTCCCGCAATGGCATTGAACAGCGTTGATTTTCCCGCGCCGTTTGCGCCGATGATCGAGATAAAATCACCTCTTTCAACATGAAGCGAGAGTCCGGTAAGTGCTTTTTTCTCATTCACCGTGCCGGGATTGAATGTTTTACTGATCTCTGTGATCTTCAGCATTATTTCTTCTCCAGTCTTCTGGCAAATTCGGGATATTTACTCTTTAAGTACGGGCCGGAGATCGCAAGGATCACGATCACGGACGATACGAGTTTGAGCATATAGGCCGGCATGTTAAACCTGAGCGCGATCGTGTAAACGAGCCGGAACACAAAAGCGCCGACAACGGTTCCCGCGATCCGCACGCTCATCCTTCTGCTTCTTAAGAAAGTTCCGCCGATCAGAAGCGAAGCCAGCGCGATCGTTACCATTCCCGATCCGATGTCGATGTTGACGGATTTCTGGGACTGCGCCAGAAGGCATCCGGACAGCGCCGTGAACGAATTGGATACGCAAAGCCCCACCGTGGTTGTCATGACCGGATTGATCGAGGAGGAACGCACCATCTCGGGATTGTTTCCGGTCGCCCTGATGGCAAGACCGATCCTCGTTTTTAAGAACAGATGCAGAAAAGCCGCAACCGCAATGACTGCGGTTGTGGCTATGAGCAGCTTATTCAGACCCGGTGCACCCACACGGTCCAGAACGGACTGCAGTTTTGAAAATACGGTTTCCGTCTTGTTCATGTTCAGAAGCGAACTCCCTCCCATGATCCCGATGTTGACCGAATAAAGCGCGGTATTCATGATGATCCCGGCGAGCAGACTGTCAACGCCCATCCTTGTCTGCAGAAATGCCGTGATCAGTCCCGAAATCATGCCTGCAAGCATGGCTGCCGGTATGGATAAAAATGCATGTCCCGCGATGGCCGTCACCGCCCCGACCGTCGCGCCGAGCGTAAAGCAGCCGTCGGTCGAAAGGTCGCACACGTTCAACATGGAATAGCTTAAGAACAGTGCAAGTACGGTCAGTGAACTGATCAGTCCAAGTTCCAGTGCTGTCTGTAATAAAGGTATCATTATTCAAAACTCTCCGCTGTTTTAATTTCCTGTACTCTCAGGCAATAAGGCTCAAATACTTTTTTCAGTTCTTCAAAGTCGAGACCGAGTGTCTGGCAGATGTCCGTGTTGATCGTTGCCGTTCCGTTATCAAATGTCTTTACCGGTGTCGTTGCCGGATCGTTGCCGTCCACTAAGATCCCCTTGATCATGTTGGCGGTCTCCACGCCAAGATTCGCGTAATCAACGCCGTATCCTAAGAATGCGCCGTTCAAGGCGAAGGAATCCGCGCCGGTATAATGCGGGATGCCTGCATTTGCAAAGGTTTCATAGATCGACAGTTCCGCGGTCATGACCGTGTTGTCGGTCGGTGTGAATACGGCATCAACCCCGTCGGATACCATGGCCTGCGCTGCGAGCATGACTTCATCAACGTTTGTTCCCGTATGTTCCACATACGCTACACCCTTTTCATCAAGGTATGCTTTTGCCGCTTCGATGGGCGCCGTGCTTGCATCCTGTCCGATATCATACAGAAGGCCGATCTTTTTTGCATCCGGATCTTTTGCAAAGATCAGGTTCATGATCGCATTCGTATCAAGATAATCGCTGGTTCCGGTGATGTTTGCTCCGGGCGCGTCATTGGAAGCAACAAGGCCCGCGCCTTCCGGATCCGATACGGCCGCAAATACGACCGGGATGTTGGTTCCTTCCGTCAGGCTCTGCATGGTCATCGCTACCGGTGTTGCAACACCGACCATGAGGTCGACCTTATCTGCCATAAAGTTCGCCACGATCTGATTGAGAACGTTTGCGTCCGCATTGCAGTTATCGTAAGCGATCTCAAAAGTTACGTTATTTTCCTTGCCGAGTGTTTCCAGTTGTGCCTGAATGTTGTCGACGATCTGGTTTAAGGATGCATCATCCACATAATTGCAGATCCCGACCTTGAAGGTCTTGGCGCTGCCTGTTGTTCCCGCATCCGCTGCGCCTCCTGACGCGCAGGCGCAAAGCCCCGTCATGAGTACCGCCGTCATCAATACTGCTGCTGCTTTTCTGATTGTTTTCCTGATGTTTCTTTTCATTGTCCTGTCTCCTTTTCTTTTTGTGCGTTGTTTTCAGTATTCGTGAGACAGAAGCAATAAAAAGATCCTGTCCCACATCACTTCAGTGCTGGGACAGGATCAAATATCCTGCGGTGCCACCCGGCTTGATGCATTCGCATCCACTCAACGCATACCAACATATGCTGACTTTGTTAACGGAGAGTCTGCTCCGTCTCCCATACTCACCTTGCGGTTTTCCGTTCGCCCTCGAAAGTCCATTCAGACCTGTATTCTTTATCGCAATCCCACCGCCTGCGACTCTCTTTAAAGAAGTGACAGTACTTACTACTCTTTCTCACAGGTTTTGTTCATTTATATCACATCAAAAATTTAGTGTCAACTTTTTTCTGAAAAATTTTTCCGCTCCGTTTATTTCACCATCACGCAAAGCTCACTGTTGTCCGCCTGAACGACTTTAAACAGATTTCCGCCTTTGCAGTTTAGGTATGCCGATTTTCCCTGAATGACGGAAGTCGCCACCACATTCTGGTCCGCGTCGATCAGATCATATGATCTTCCGTCGTTCGTAACGAGCGCATAGCCGGCAGCATTGTACGCGCTTGCATCCCGATACATGGCGATCTCGTTTCCGTCCCCGTCCACATATCCCCACTCAGACCGGTCGGCATTCGATACAAAATATCCGTTCACGGCATCTTCTTTGCTGACGCTCCCGTACTTCTCATCGGAAAAGAACGCCGGTATATCGGTATTATTTTCACAGGCAATGATATATTCCTCTTCGGAGATTTCCTGCCTGGTGTCTAAATTGAAGCAGAAGATCGTTTCGTATGTTGCATCATTGTAGACCAGTTTGCGGCCGTCCACGGTCAGATTGTCAAGCTTCGGGAACTGTTTGCCGAAGAGTTTTCCGCTCTTCACTTCTTTTTCCAGGACCAGACGGAAATCATAATCATAAATGCCGATCGTGGACGTTTTGCCTTCCGACCCGGACGCGATCATAAAGCAGTCATCCGTAACCGTGACCGCATGTCCTTTGTAGGCCGATCCGGAAAGCCTGCAGTCAAGCGAGCGCTCATACACGGGGATCCCGTCAAGCGTATAAAATTCGTAATGCCATAGATTCTTCGGGTCCTGATATTCTTTCACGCAAAGCTCATCATTGATCACATGGCTCCAGGTCCCGCCGTCCAAGAAGCTCACATCCAGGATCTCAAACGATATGGGATCGCCCTCGGTCTTGCCGCAGTTTCTGCAGGTTTTCGGCGCATCCAGCGTTGCCGGCGCAAAGTCATGCTCCAACGGCTCCCCTTCGGTCTTGCCACATCTTTTACAGGTTTTGGGACTTTCGCAGGTCGCCTCTTCCCATTCATGTCCGAGCGGTTTCCCTTTCTTTTTCCCGCATCTTGCGCATTTCATCGGTTCTTCGCAGGTCGCCTCGATAATGTCATGTCCCAGCGCTTCCCCTTCGGTTTCTCCGCAGGTCTTACAGGTTTTCGGTTTTTCGCAGGTCGCCTCTTCCCATTCATGTTCATGACCGCATCCTGCGATCAGAAGAGACATCAGAACCGCAAACAGGATTACCGTGATCTTTTTCATGTTATTGCTCCTTCTGTTTTATTCTGCTGATTATTGTGCTTTTTTCATAAAATTGGAGTATAATCCTTATGGACTATAAAGTTTATGTTTCAGGAGTGTATTATGATCCGTTTTATCATCGCCATCATCGCAGTCGTTCTATTTTTCACAGCCAGCGTTCTGATCCTTCCCGTGGAATGGATCATCGGGAAATTCAATCCCGGCGTCAAAGAACGCAGCTGTCTTGCGATCGTAAAGTGGGCTTTCCGCGTTGTGATCTTTATTTCGGGCTGCAAGCCGAATGTCATCGGTCACGAAAATGTTCCGACCGACGAGCCCGTTCTCTATGTTGCCAATCACCGGAGCTTTTTTGATATCATCATCACCTATTCGCTGGTGCCGGGTCAGACCTGCTATATTTCCAAGAAAGAAAACCGCATCCCGATCATGGCCCAGTATATGCGCAATGTACACTGTCTGTTCCTGGACCGTAAAGATGTAAAGCAGGGAATGAAAGTCATCTTAAGCGCGATCCAGCTGATCAAAGACGGCGTCTCCGTCTGCATCTTCCCGGAAGGAACCCGTTCGCGCACCGGCGAAATGCTTCCTTTCAAAGAAGGTTCTTTCAAGATCGCTTCCAAAACCGACTGCAAGATCATCCCGATCGCGATCACCGGTTCCTCTTCGATCTTTGAGGATCACCTTCCCAGGCTGAAAAGCGGAGAAGTGATCGTGGAATACGGGAAACCGTTTAAGATCAGTGATCTTTCACCGGAAGATCAAAAATTCCCCGGAAGGTACACCCGGAATCTCATCGCTTCCATGCTGGAAAAGCACAGCTTGAGCAAGCCCTGATCATTCCTGCAGAACGTCCAGCAGCTTGGAAAATCCCATGCCGTGAGAGGCCTTGATCAGGATCGTATCATCATCCTCAAGAAGTCCCATGGTCTGTTCGGGCGCCGCGCTCCAGTCGATCGGCGCCGACCGGATCTTCCGTTCTTTGCGGATCTCTTCGATCAGTTCTTCGAGACTCTCAAACCAGAAGGTTTTCTGCGTTCCCTCTTTTGCTGCTTCATACATGTATTCTGACATTTTTCCGCAGCAGATCAGCACGTCTACTTTATCCTTCGCGTAAGATCCGACGGAAGCATGCATTTCACTGCTGTTCTCACCCAGTTCAAACATATCCCCCAGGATCGCGACTTTTCTGCCCTGCGCATTCTGCAGAAGATCGATCGCCGCCTGCATGGCCTTCGGGTTGGCATTATAGCAGTCATCGACCAAAAGGTAATCCTGTGTGTGGATCAGATGCGATCTGCCGCTCATGCCCTCCACGCTGCTGATCCCGTCCCGGATCGCAGACAGGCTCATGCCGAGCGTCAGTCCGACAGCCGTGGCTGCCAGGGCGTTGTCCACCATATGAATGCCCGGGAGCGGGACCCTTACGGGAAAATCACCCGCCGGGGTATGCACCATGCATCCGGTCCCCTCGAGACCGAAACTGACGATATCCGTGGCATAGACGGAAAGCGCGCATTTTGCGGTTTTGTCTTTCTGCGCGCGTTTTTCTTCTTCCGTAAAGCAGGAGCCGAAAAAGACAGGCTTCGTTCCGTCCACATCCGTGATCTGCTGCAGCTTTGGATCATTCCCGTTTAAGATCACGGTGCCTTCCCTGTTCCGGTTTAAAAAGATCTCCGTTTTCGCTTTCAGGACGCCATCCAGATCTCCTAAGAATTCCAGATGACAGGGTCCGATATTCGTGATCACACAGTGGTCGGGTTTTGCGATCTCACTGAGTCTTGTCATTTCGCCAAAATCACTGATCCCCATCTCGAGGACCGCCACCTCGTGTTCCTCTCTCAAAGAGAAGATGGATAG
>JAEEGL012188417.1_pt1 | contig 10017 bp, 9 predicted proteins | sample 9134231 | NCBI WGS metagenome assembly JAEEGL01 (sample SAMN16246548, study PRJNA631951) | gut metagenome | biome: gut microbiome; feature: rumen; material: fiber-attached | host: Bos | place: Iran: Karaj | collected 2018-10 | reverse complement strand
GGCATAGGTATAATGGAGTCGGTGAGCGTATCCGTATCCAATGAGATCCACAGCCTTTTGGCGGAAAACGGATTTTTTATAAACAGCTGCAAGGTGGTGTTTGACAGCGGGATCCGCAAAAAAGTGGTTATGTTCACCAAGAACATGGTGGTACTGCCGGAACATAACCGCATGAAATTTATGTTTATATGTCACAACAGGAGCGGCGCGCTGGCGTCGATCCTATCCATGATATCCGATTACGGCGTGAACTTAACGGAGATCCACTCACATCCCAATCACGCGGAAGAGTGGAACTACGAGTTCTATGCAGAGATCGAGGCCAACTTCCTGGAACAGGAGACCAAGGCGCTCATCTTCCAGCTCATGAACGAAACGGAGAAGTTCGTCATCCTCGGCAGCTATAGATGTGAGGGGGACTTTGTGAAATTTGTTAGCGAGCCTGAAAGGTGAGCTTACAAATTTCCATACAGGGACACTTAATGAACCAAGGTCGAAGACCGCAGGTGAATTTAGTGTCATCGGATGTGAAATACACGGAGGCACTATGATCTTTGAATCCCATGCCCATTACAATGACAGCAGGTTCGACGAAGACAGGGACGAAGTGATAGCAAGCCTGAAAGAATACGGAGTGGGCACGGTCATAAACGTCGGTGATACTCTTAAGTCCTCTGCGCGTTGCATAGAGCTTGCAAAAAAATATGATTTTTTCCATGCCGCAGTCGGCGTTCATCCTGAGAGTGCGGCGGAGGTTTTGGAAGAACCGGATTACATCGGTATCCTGAGGCAGCAGGCACAGACTGAACCTGAAGTTCTCGCCATCGGCGAGATCGGCCTCGATTACTACTGGGAAAAAACGGAAGAGGGAAAAGAGTTGCAGCGCAGGGTCTTTAAGGAACAGCTGGAACTGGCGGAAGAGTTAAACCTTCCGGTTATCATTCATTCCAGGGATGCCTGCAAAGACACTCTGGACATCATAGCGGAGTCCGGGTTCGCAAGGGGAAAGCTTTCGGGTGTTATGCACTGTTATTCCTACTCGCCCGAGGTTGCCTGCGATCTGGTCAAAAAATACGGTATGTACATAGGGGTTGGTGGAGTCGTGACTTTCAAAAACTCCAAAAATCTTCGTGAGACCGTGGAAAAGATACCGATCGATAACATCCTGGTGGAGACGGACTGCCCCTACATGGCACCTGAGCCATACCGCGGAAAACGTAATTTTTCCGGATATCTTCCGTATGTTATCGAAAAGATAGCGGAGATAAAGGGCGTTTTGCCGGGAGAGACGGAGCGTTTCACGGAAGAGAACGGCCGCAGGCTGTTCGGCATACATTAAGGAGTCTGGAATGAAGAAAAAAACGGTAGGCCGCCTTGCCGGCATGACATTTATGATGTGTCTTTGCATGGGGCTGACTGCTCGGGCAAACACTTACATCAACGATAAGGGAGAGATCGTCTATACTCCCACCTATGACGAGGAACATGCATCAAAGAATGCATTTGAGCTGAATGAGATCCTCTCTTCGGATGAGGAAAAGACACTTGTTTTTGAAAAAGGATCCACCACCTATCTTGGTGCGACTTTGAGAGTCGGCGATAACACCACCATCAAGGCTAACGGCGCTACTATTATCCAGATCGTGGACGGCCGCGGGATCCTGTCACAGAACGTGGACGGAACCGGCGATTACGATTCCATAGAAAATATCACCATCATAGGCGGTACCTGGAAAAACAGAGAGAACACCGCAACTCACTCGCTCTTCAGATTCTGTCACGGCAAGAATATGAAGATCAGTAAGGTGAAGATGACCACCAACTTCAAGAGCCACGGCATTGAGCTTATCGCCATGAAAAACGTCACTGTTGACAAGTGCACTATTAAGGCGGAAGGCGAGAAGGATGCCAAATCGGTGGAAGAGGCGGTACAGATAGATGTGGCTACCCAGAAGACGGCGCCCGGTGTTTACAGCGAAAACAGCGACGCTGCACTCTTCAAGGGACAGACCTGTCAGAATATTACGGTCAAGGGCTGCACCATAACAGCAAGCCGTGGTGTGTGCGCCAACTACACTCAGGATGCCATCGATAAGTTCCACAGCAATATCACCGTGAAAAACAACAAGATAACAGCTGAGAGTGCTGAACCGGTGGCGCTTTTCAATACCTTTAACGCAAATGTTTGCGGAAACACCTTAGTTTCCAACAGCAAGAGACTTGACGAGGCATATTCGGTAGGACTGAACATCATCATGATGGGTAAGCCGCCGAAGGCAGTTTCGAAGGCGACGGTAACCGCAAAAAACAATACGATAAAGGGCGGAAGACAGGCGCTCAACATAGTGACCAAGACAGGAACTCCGTACGGCGGAAAGGTTACCATAACCGGTAACAAGCTTTACTGCAAGTCGGGCAAAGATGTTGCGCTGCATGTGGAGACTCAGGCGGTGGTATCATCAAAGTACACAGCCTTGAAAAATACGACATATAACTGGTGATCATAAAGAACAAAACGGCATTGGGAAACCGGTGTCGTTTTTTCATTTAAAAGTGGTTTTTTTTTGCAGGATGTGGTATAATCCTTTGAAGTGCGCAAGTACTTCATTTTTTTCAAACGAAAGGAGAAAAAGACAATGAGTATTTTAGATGGAATCGGCGAAACACTTAACATGGCTTACAATGAGGCATCGAAGAGAGCGAAAGACGCATCCGGCATAGCAAAATTAAGCTATAAGATCAAACAGAAAGAGTCTTTTGTTTCCGTACAGTACGGTGCGATAGGAAAGGCATATTTTGAGGATCATAAGGATGATGCGGAGCCGGCATACGAGGGTATCGGCCTTGTAAACGACGCATTAAAAGAGATTGAGGAACTCAAGGAAGAACTTGCAAAGATCAAAGGCGCAAGAAAGTGCCCGGGCTGCGGCGCAGAGCTTAAAGGCGAGCCGGCATACTGCTCAAAGTGCGGCACAAAGATAGAGTACGAAGAGGCTGCGGCAGAAACCGCAGACACAGCAGAAGATGCGGAAAAGAAAGACGACTTTTTCGCTGAGTAAGACAGAGGGATAACATGGCAAACAAGGGAAAATATTACATCACAACGGCTATCGCCTACACCTCAGGCAAGCCCCATATAGGCAACTGTTATGAGATAATCTTAGGCGATGCCATCGCTCGCTATCGCAAAGCCGAGGGATACGACGTACGTTTCCAGACAGGAAGCGACGAGCACGGCCAGAAGATAGAGACCCGTGCCATCGAAGAAGGCGTAAGCCCCAAGGAATTCGTGGATGCCACAGCAGGGGAGATAAAACGCCTCTGGGATATCATGGGCACGGATTACGACCGCTTTATCCGTACCACCGATGCGGATCATGAGAAGCAGGTCCAGAAGATGTTCAAAAAGTTCTACGACCAGGGGGACATCTACAAGGGCGCATACGAAGGCAAGTACTGTACAGAGTGTGAGGCATTCTACACAGAGAGTCAGCTTAAAGAGGGTAGGTGCCCTGTATGCGGCGGCGCAGTACATGAGGAGAAGGAAGAGGCATATTTCTTTAAGATGAGTAAATATGCGGACCGTCTGATCGAGTATATCAACAGCCATCCGGAATTCATACAGCCCGTATCCAGGAAGAATGAGATGATGAACAACTTCCTTCTTCCCGGACTGCAGGACCTTTGTGTATCACGTACTTCTTTCAAATGGGGTATACCTGTAGATTTTGATGACAAGCACGTGGTTTACGTATGGCTTGATGCGCTTTCAAACTACATCACCGGTATAGGCTATGATGTAGACGGCAACAGCACTGATATGTATAAGAAGAACTGGCCGGCAGACCTGCATCTTATCGGTAAGGACATAATCCGTTTCCATACCATTTACTGGCCCATCTTCCTTATGGCTCTGGGTGAGCCCCTGCCGAAGCAGATCTTCGGTCACCCCTGGCTGTTACAGGGTGGTGAGAAGATGAGCAAGTCCAAGGGCAACGTTATCTATGTGGACGACCTTATCGACATCTTCGGCCTGGATGCAGTGCGTTACTTCGTGCTGCACGAGATGCCTTACGAGAACGACGGTACCATCACCTGGGAGCTTATGACCGAGCGTACCAACAGCGATCTGGCAAACACCCTGGGCAACCTGGTAAACCGTACAGTAGCGATGAGCAACAAGTATTTCGGCGGCGAGGTTAAGGATTCTAAGGTGGCAGAAGCTGTGGATGATGACCTTAAGGCAGTGGTGACTGCGGCAGCAGGCAAGGTATCCAAATGCATGGACACACTGCATGTGGCAGATTCACTTACCGAGATATTTAACGTATATAAGAGACTTAACAAATACATCGATGAGACCGAGCCCTGGGTGCTTGCAAAGGATGAGGCAAAGGCCGACAGGCTCCGTACCGTGCTTTATAACTTAACAGAAGGCATCATCATCGCGACTTCCCTGCTCAAGCCTTTCCTGCCGGATACCTCGCAGAAGATAAGTGCACAGCTGGGGGCGGACTTAAGAGACCTGGATACCCTTGATAAGTTCGGTCTGATCACCGATACCAAGGTTACTGACAAGCCGGAGATCCTTTTTGCAAGGCTTGATAAGGAAGAGATCCTTAAGAAAGCAGCAGAGGTTGAGGCTAAACAGCGTGAAGACTTCCGCGCACATGAGCAGAAAGCCTGCGAGAACCTGCTCAAGGCAGGACGCATCTCACAGGAGGATGCAGATGCAAGACTTGTAAGGGCAGGCATAGGCGCAGCAGCTGGCGCTGATGGCGCAGACATCCATGTGGAGAAGGCTGCCGAGATCGAATATGATGATTTTGCCAAATGTCAGTTTGTTGTAGGCGAGATCCTCAAGTGTGAAGAAGTGCCCAAGAGCAAGAAGCTTCTCTGCTCACAGGTTAAGGTAGGCGATAAGACCGTACAGATCCTTTCCGGCATCAAGGCTTATTACAAGCCTGAAGAGATGGTGGGCAAGAAGGTAATGGTGCTCCTTAACTTAAAGCCTGTCAAGATGGCAGGCCTCGAGAGCCAGGGCATGCTGCTCTGTGCGGAGGACGCAGACGGTAATGTTTCTCTTATGACCAGCGAGAAGCCGATGCCTTCCGGCGCTGAGGTGTGCTGATGGCGTGGCTTGCAAAACCGCAGAATACCATTGCAGTGCTGCAAAGGTATAATTTCAGATTTCAAAAGAAATTCGGACAGAATTTTCTTATAGACGAAAGTGTTATAAAACGTATCATTGACGGTGCCGGTATCACTAAAGACGACCTCGTGCTCGAGATCGGACCGGGTATCGGCACCATGACCCAGTACATGGCAGAGGCAGCGTCCGGAGTTCTGGCCGTTGAGATAGACAGAAACCTCATGCCGGTGCTGGATGATACACTTCATGAATATCATAATGTTGAGATCATATGGGGAGATATCCTGAAACAGGATCTCCCTGCTGTCTTATCAGAAAAGGCGGCGGGACGAAGGGTGAAAGTGGTGGCGAACCTGCCGTATTATATCACTACGCCCATTATCATGGATCTTCTGGAGAAGAGGCTTGAGATAGCTTCAGTTACGGTCATGATCCAAAAGGAAGTGGCAGTGCGGATGCAGGCTGCCCCCGGCACCAAAGATTACGGGGCTCTTTCGCTTGCGGTTCAGTATTACACCGAACCCGAGGTTATAACCAAAGTGCCGCCGAACTGCTTTATTCCGAGACCGAATGTGGAAAGTGCCGTGATAAGACTCACGGTCCTGGACAAACCTTCGGTTGAGGTAAAAGATGAAAAGCTTTTGTTTAAGATCATCAGAGCGTCTTTTAATCAGAGAAGAAAGACACTGTTAAACGGTCTTAAAAATTCGCCGGAGCTTGATTTTTCCGGTGAAGAGATCGCCGCAGCCATTGAGTCCTGCGGTTTTGATGCGGCAGTCAGGGGAGAGGCCCTCACCCTGGCAGAGTTTGCGATTTTATCGGATGCGCTCGGTTCATGAGTGCTTTTTGATTTTCGGGTTTTAACATGACAGTAGAAGAACTTTTAACCGTGGCAACTGAAAACAGCTGGAAAGATCCGGATCGCACAATAGCCGCCAGTGAGGAGATACTCCTGCTTGACGACTCTGTTGATGTTACCTTAAAAGGCGCCGCTATGTATTTTGCGGGCGAGGCCTGCTACGTGAAAGGTGATGTGGACGGTACTATCCACTATATCACAGGAGCCTTAAGCTGTCTGGAAGAGTCGCAGGAATACGTGCTGATGGCAAAAGCCGCAAATCTTATGGCAATAACAGCCATGGCCAGCGGAAACGCCATGACTGCCATGGAGTATTACCTTGAAGCGCTTGAGGTTGCCAGAAAAACAGACGAAAAAGAACTCGAGAACATGATACTCATCAATGTGGGTAACATGTATTTAAATTACAGCGATTTCAGGATGGCGGAGAGCTATTTTAAGGAATCGATAGAGTTTATGACAAATCACAAACTCGTTGATAATGAGGCGTTCTACTATTTTTCGGATTACTTAGGGCTCGGAAACTGTGCGCTTTACAAGGGCGATATCGAGTCGGCGATGCGCTGTGAAAGGCTCCTGAACGAATACGTAAGGCAGGTTGAAAACGCCGGAGCAGACCTGTGTTTTCTGGCTTTTAAGGCAAGACTGTGTCATCTTTTGGGTGAAGATGCCAAGAGAGATAATGTCATTGCGAGCTTTCACAAAAAACTCCGCGCCGATCTTCCGTTGCTGGATTACTTTGATGATTTCTACGATTATGCAAAGCTCCTGTTGGCCATAGGCAAGGAGGAGGAATTTTGCACTATTGTAGACATGCTGGACGAACTGGCCGAGCGTGCCAATATCGTAAAGTTGCGTCGAAAGGTCACATCCCTTCGCATAAAATATCACAAGAAAAACGGGGATGACGAGGAATACAACCGGGAGATCGAGAAATTCTACAGACAGACCCTGTCCATGGAAAGCGCAAACCGGACCATGATGGTATCTTTGATGACCACCAGGACCGAGCTTGAAAAGGAGCGGCGCCTTCATGAAAAGGAGCGCGCTGAAAAAGAACGCCTGGAAAGCGAAAAGAGAGAAATGACCAGACGAGCGGAGACGGATGGTCTGACGGGAATCCACAACAGGGCTAAATTCAATGAATATGCGCCGATCGCCTACACCAAATCACTTATGGCGGGGCGCGCATTTGGCATAGAGATCCTGGATATAGATTATTTCAAACAGTTCAATGACAATTACGGTCACCAGATGGGAGATCTCTGTATCATCACCGTGGCGAGTGTGCTGGCCTCTCTGGAAAAAACAGAGGGCGTGTCGGTATACAGATACGGCGGCGATGAGTTTATAGTGATGTATGAGGGACTGGAGTCGCAGGCGGTCAGGGTTATCGGTGAACACCTGAAGGCAGTGGTGGAATCCCACAATATGCCGCATGAATTTTCACCTGCATCGGATCATGTAACCATTTCGCAGGGTATATGTGTTGACTCGCCGAGACCGGATATTACGGTCTGGGATTTTTTGAAATGTGCGGATAACGCTCTGTACGATGTAAAAAAGACAAGCCGAAACGCTATGGTATTGACAGGATATGTACACCAAAACATGTCCTGAGCCACTGATAAAGACTTAAAAACATGTCTGAAAATATGAAAAAGACAAAAGAAGACAATAAGGAACTTGACGACCTTGCTTCAAAAGAGAAGTACATGAGGCAGGCATTAAAGCTCGCGAAGAAGGCGTATGCGCTGGACGAGACGCCCATAGGTGCCGTTATAGTGAAAGACGGCCGCATAATAGCCCGGGGATACAACCGCCGTAATACCGACAAAAGCTCCGTGGCCCATGCCGAGATAACTGCCATAAGGAAAGCATGTAAGATCACCGGTGACTGGCGGCTGGAAGGGTGTGAAATGTATGTTACCCTGGAACCGTGTCAGATGTGTGCCGGAGCCCTGGTGCAATGCCGCATTGACAAGGTATATATAGGCGCCATGAATCCGAAAGCGGGCTGCGCTGGATCGGTCATAAACCTGCTGGATATCGCCGGGTTCAATCACAGGGTTGAGACGGAAACAGGGATCCTGGGGAAAGAGTGCAGCGAGTTGATGTCGTCATTTTTTAGGGAATTGAGACAGAGGAAGAGCATTTAGATTAACCTCAAAATCTATAACACAATCGAGAGGATAGTTTATTATGGAAAATATCGAAGCAAATCGTCCGTATATGAACGTTGACTTAAATCGCGCTCCGCGGCTTCCGATCTTTAACGAGCCCATGGAAAGAAAAGGGGATGCGGCTCTTCTGGAGTGCCGCAATCTTACGAAATCATATGCATCGAACCGCCCGCCGGCCCTTGAAAATATCAATCTTTATATCGAGCCGGGACATATTGTGGGTCTTCTCGGACCTAACGGCAGCGGAAAGACCACGCTTATAAAGCTTGCCAACGGACTGTTGCAGCCGACATCCGGAGAGATCCTGGTCTACGGAGAAAAGCCGGGTATGGCCAGCAAGAGTATCATCTCATATCTGCCGGAGCGTACCTATGTGGATGCACAGAAGACGGTGTCAAAACTTCTCGACTTTTTTGCGGATATGTATCAGGATTTCGATGAGAACCGTGCATTGAATATGCTGGCGGCCCTCGGCATCAATCCGGCTGACAGGCTCAAGAGCATGTCTAAAGGTACCCGCGAGAAAGTTCAGTTGATACTGGTCATGAGCAGGGACGCAGGTCTTTATATTCTGGACGAGCCCATAGCCGGTGTGGATCCGGCTGCGAGAGATTATATCATACGCACGATGTTAAACAACTATAATCCGCACTCATCAATTTTGATCTCTACACATCTGATATCAGATATAGAAAACATCCTGGATGATGCTGTATTTATCCGATACGGTCATATTTTCGGGCAGTGTGCGGCAGACAGGATACATAAGGATCTGAACATGAGTATAGATGCATATTTCAGGGAGGTGTTCGCATGTTAGGCAAATGTTTGAAACATGAATGGATTGAAACATGGATCATCGGATTTGCCTGCTGTGCAGCGTTGATCCTGTTATCATTGATAGCTTTCATTGTGCTGCCCCTGGTGCCTGACATGATGGAATCCGACGTGGGCAAGATCATACTTCCGATATTTATGTTCACCATGATCGTAATGGGTGGCGCGGCTATATTCGGAACGGCGTTCCTCGGAAGATACTACTATTTTTACAGGTATTACAAGAATCTTTTTACAGATCAGGGTTATCTTATGCATACGCTGCCTGTCAGGACTTCGGATCTTGTAAACAGCAAGTTTATCGTAGCCATCATATGGCAGTACCTGATCGGCGCGTCATACATTATAGCGTTTTTCCTTGTGACCGGCGGGTTTTACGGGATGATTGGCAGAAATGAGCTCACCTATTTTGAATTCCTTAAGGGTATAGCAGAGGGCCTCGGGGATATCTTTTCGATCGGCTGGTTTGCGATAGGAACAGCTGTTGTGATCGCTATAATATATCCGGTCATGGACATGCTGCTGATGTATCTTGCGGTAGATATCGGCCAGCTCGGCAAAAAGAACAGATTGATCCTGTCGATATGCGCTTTGGTTGGTATTTCGTTCGCTAAGAGATTTGTAGCAAATATCGCATCTATTATATCCGCCTTTGCAAATGTTTCAAAATATGCAACAAGAGGGATTACGACTGATATGATGTTAGATCAATACAATGTGACGTTTGTGATCGTGCTGATATTTGAAATAGTTACGATTGTGGGATGTTATGTGCTGAATATGCACATTGTAAAAAACAAGTTGAATCTGGAATAAAAAATCCGGGCATTCTGCTTTGAATCCCTGCCACAGCCGTTTCGACATCCAGTTAGCTCAGCCCAGGCACCCTCACGGCACATGGAAAATCCTGCTTAGTGCTGCTTCATTCCTGACCTGACACGATTCGCAGGCATCCATTGCGCGAGACCCGAAACATCAACACCACT
>JAEEGL011348901.1_pt1 | contig 10017 bp, 10 predicted proteins | sample 9134231 | NCBI WGS metagenome assembly JAEEGL01 (sample SAMN16246548, study PRJNA631951) | gut metagenome | biome: gut microbiome; feature: rumen; material: fiber-attached | host: Bos | place: Iran: Karaj | collected 2018-10 | reverse complement strand
CTGCGTCTCGAAAATAAAAATAATTGCAAAAATATTTTGTATTTTACTCGATTTGCACTATCTTTGCAAGCAGTAACAGTTTGTAAAACTTAAAACAATGAAGCAGACCGCATATCGTTCTAAGCCCATCGGAGCACCTGCCCAAAATCCTATAGGGGGGGGTAATGCGCTGATTATCAGCGGTTTACGTAGTATTGCATTTCCTAACTTTGTCATCTTTATAGTCTCCTTCTTGTGCGTTTCGTGCGAGAAGGAGATTTCTTTATGTCCCGTGAATTAATAACTAAAACGATACGATTATGAAAAAACTATTAGTATTGGCTTTGTTTGCCGTAATGAGTTTAGCTGTAAATGCTCAGAGTCCAAATGATGAAAAATATGAGTATTTTATCGAAGTATATTTTGAGTGGACAGGTAAAAACTGGACACCACGAGTCGCCTTCGACGAAGAAGAGCAATATATTTACGATGCAAACGGAGAAAAATTGAAGTTTAAAAATCGAGGCGCTGCCATTAACTATTTCACAAAACTTGGTTGGTCATTTGTTCAATATGTAAAAATGGGCGACAACGGAGCTTCTGGTAATCATGTTTTTTTTAAGAAAACATTGAAATCAACAGAAGAAGCCAAAAAGGGATTTACTTTTAAAGAAGATCTCAAGAAATAACACTATGATAGAACATTGGTACGAATATCTTCCGGCAGCATGGTTTACACCCGAAGGGCGGTGGTACGTCCTGGCGAGTGTGCTGTTGTTGATGGCCATTGCCTTCGTGGTGGGCTACCTGTTGGGAAGAAAGAAGAAATGTGATAGAGGCTGGATATGAACAAAGATTGCAAGGCATCGGGTGAGACGGCCAAACGTGTTTTGGACGACAAGGACATTCCTTACGAAGTGAGGATGAAATACATCATCGATGCCTATCGCAAGGATCAGGAGAAATGGGCAAAGCTGGTGGATTATGCCAAGTTCATGGAATCGGAGGTGGCCAGACTGAAGGACGTCATAATAGCTAATGGCTATATTGACCCCGGTGCTGAAAACGTCCCGAAGTCAGCACAGGTGATTAAGGAGCTGAGGGCCCAGATTTACGAGCTGAAAGGCAGCCTGAAAGAGCTGAAGGAGGCCAAGATTAGAATTAGCGAATTGGAGAAGCAGGTTGATTCATTCCCGCTCAGAATATATAAAGCGGATAGTTTTAGGCGTGTCATCAAAAAACAGAGGATATATATCGAAGAGTTGCAGGGCTTGCTCGACGACAACGATATCCCCTACGAGCCGCGGCTCCCTATTAACAGCTTGGATAAAGAGGACATCGACAAAATAGTGGATAGTGCATTGGAGTATAAAACGGAATACGGAATAGAATACCCCCCGGCTCCAGCCCTATGAATTAAAAAACAAAGGTAAAAACGAGAGATATGGAATATGTACTTCTGATGTTTCTATTTATTGCAGGCATAGCATTGCATCAATGGACGAGACGAAGGAGAATTAAATAAAAAACAAGATATATGGAATACGGAATAGTTTACTTATTGACCAATCCTTATATGCCGGGCCTTGTGAAGATAGGCATGACGAAGCAAGAGGATTTGGATAAAAGGATGAAGGAACTCTATACTACTGGCGTCCCCGTTGCCTTCAAGTGCGAATTTGCATGCCGGGTAAACAACAAGGACTGCGCCAAGATTGAGAAAGCCCTTCATACCGCCTTTGAACCTCAGCGAGTGAACAAGAATCGAGAGTTCTTTAAAATAAATGTTGAGCAGGCAAAGGCCATTCTTGAACTATTCCATCATACTGATGTAACCGAAGACGTTACTGAGGAAATTCAGAATGATCTAACTGATGACGATAAAGCTGCTAGTTCAGAAGCACAAAGGAAACGCCCTGCGCTGAATTTCTATGAAATGGGAATTCAGAAAGGTGAAAGGTTAGTTTGGAAAGACGACCCGAGCATATTTGTAACAATTGCCTCAGATCGTAAAGTTTGCTATCAGGGCGAAGAAACGTCCATCAGTGCGTTGTCTGCCCAGCTTAAAGGTTACAAAGTAAGGCACATTCAACCAACTCCGCATTGGTTGTACAACGATCGATTACTAAGTGATATTTACGACGAAACCTATCCGTTTGAAGAATAAAGTATTGTAACATGATACACGAAGGAATACTTAAGGCTACCATCGCTGACAACCATTTGTCAGAGGAGGACATAAAGAACCAGTATATCCAGCCCAACATGGAAACGAAGGGATGGGATAAAAAGCACATGCGACTGGAGTATGCCTATACTGCCGGACGTATCATAGTGCAAGGTAGTTTGAAGCACCGCAAGAAGGGGAAGCGTTGCGACTATATCCTCTATGTGGATGAAAACTATCCCATTGCCGTTGTTGAAGCCAAAGACCACAAGCACCTGCCTGCTGATGGATTGCAGCAAGCAATGGATTATGCAAAGGATTTACAATTGCCTTTTGCCTATGCTTCCAACGGAGAACAATTCGTAGAGTACGATATGCACAATGGCACTCAGCGTACTCTTGAAATGAATGAATTCCCCACACCTGCAGAACTAAAAGAACGAGAAAGAAAATATCTGGAAGAGAGTGAACACCTTACTCCCGAAGGTGAGGCTTTGATGAATATCCCTTACTACACCGACAACGATAGCTTTCCGCCACGCTATTATCAACGTATCGCCATCAATAAGGTGATACAGGCAATTGCATCTGGTAAAAAACGAATAATGCTTGTAATGGCAACTGGTACAGGTAAGACCTATACTGCTTTCCAGATAATATATCGTCTGCATGAGTCAGGGCATTTTAATCGAATACTCTATCTTGCAGATAGAAATATCCTTATAGATCAAACCATGCGTCAGGACTTCAAACCATTCCGTAAGTTTATGACAAAGGTTCAGGGGAAAGATGCTGGAACTAGTGCTGAGATTTATATGAGCCTCTATGGTCAGTGGGTGAGAAATGAAGAGGAATTAAAACAAGGCATGAAGCATCCATACCTTGACTATCCACATGATTATTTCGACTTAATTGTTGTCGATGAGTGCCATAGGAGTAGTGTTGCAGAGGATAAACAATATCATAAAATCCTAGAGCACTTCCATTCTGCCGTTAAAATAGGAATGACTGCGACACCTAAGTGTGTTCCTGGCGCAGACAATATAGAATATTTTGGGGAACCAGTTTTTACTTATTCATTAAGGCAAGGCATAGAAGATGGATTCCTTGCCCCTTTCCGCATTACAAGATCTTACTTTAATTATGACCTTACAGGATATAATCCAGAGAGAGGTGAGGTTGATTTAAAAGGTGCAGAGATTGAACCTGACAAGTTTGAGCGATATGAGTTTGGTAAGTTCATAAATATATCGGACCGCCAAAGGAAGGTTGCCGAACGTATCACTGAGATGATGAAGATAGTGGGTCGTATGACTAAGACCATTGTGTTCTGTCCTACCCAGGAAGAAGCCCTGTTGATGAGGGAACTGCTAATAGGTATGAATCAGGACATGATGAAGAAGAATCCTAACTACATTGTCCGTATTACCAGTGACGACAGAGTAGGTAAAACCCTGCTGGATGACTTCATTGACCCATACGCACCATATCCAGTTATTGCTACAACAAGCGACCTTCTAACTACTGGTGTGGATTGTAAGACCTGTGGTCTTATTGTCATTGATAAGGAAGTAGGCAGCGAAACCACTTTCAAACAGATGATAGGTCGTGGTACCCGTATTTTTGAAAAGAAGGGCAAAATGACATTCGAGGTTCTTGATTTTCGTGATGTTACAACAAAGTTCTTTGATAGAGCGTTTGATGGCGATGCAGAACAGGAAGAATTTGAAAGACGTAAAAGGATGGAAAAGTATGCTGACGATGACGAAAGTAAGGACACTCCTCCATCTCCTTCTTCAACTGATCGAAAAAAATATTACGTGGAAGGTAAAGAAGCTCGAATTGTTCACGAGATGGTGCAGATTATCGGTGAGGATGGAAGAACACTTCGCACCGAGAAACTGACTGATTTCACACGCCGTGCCATTAAGAACATGTATCCCACATTGGATGCATTCAGAGGTGCATGGGCTAAGGCTGATAAGAAACAGGCTATCATTGATGAGATGAAAGAAAATGATGTCTTGTTGGATGCAGTCATCGAAGAGGCTCCTCAGCTTAAAGACTACGACTATTTCGACATCATTTGTCATTTGGCATACGACCAGACACCTCTAACTCGCAAAGACAGAGCAAAGCGAGTTAAAGAGAGTAGCTATCTAGATAAGTATTCCGAGTCCGCGAGGAAGATAATCGAGGGGTTGATGGATAAGTTCGGAGAAGTGGGTGTTACGGAAATAGAGAACCCGCTAATTCTGAAACTTGATCCGTTTGCTTCGATAGCAAAACGCCCTGTCATCCTTACCAAGTTCTTCAAAGGACAAGGTGATTACAATAAGGCTGTCAGGGAATTGGAAGAAGAATTATACAAAGTAGGATAAAACAAAATGGCAGTAAGTAATTTAGTAAAACAAATACAACAAAAGATGCGTCAGGACGCAGGTATCAATGGTGATGCCCAGCGAATCGAACAGATGGTATGGATGTTCTTCCTGAAAGTGTATGATGCCCAGGAAATGGAATGGGAGATTGATGCCATGGATAATGGTGAGGAATATGTCAGTATTATTCCAGAAGACTTGCGTTGGCGCAACTGGGCACCATCAAAGGATGAAGACAGAAAAATCAAGTCGAAGTTCTTGACGGGTAAACCTCTTCTCGACTTTGTCGACAAGATATTATTTCCTGTGCTCAAGGGCGAAGACATCATGGAGCCCACAAAGGAGGGCGAGAAGCCGAAGGTTAAATACAAAGGAATTCGCATTACCAGCGAATCGAAACGCCATGAGGCTATTGTAAAAGAGGTCTTCGATGAAGTGAACCAGTACATGAAGAATGGGCAGCTGCTTCGCGATGTTATTGATATTATTGACGATGTTGACTTGATGGATAATGAGGAGAGTCATCAGTTTGGCGACATCTATGAGAGTATCTTGCGTGACCTTCAGTCTGCTGGCAATGCTGGTGAGTTCTATACGCCTCGTCCTGTAACAGATTTTACGGTAGAAAGACTGCACCCCCAGATAGATGAAAAGATGGGCGATTTAGCTATGGGTACTGGAGGCTTTGTAATTTCTGCCCTTAACTATATGATAAATACCAAGCAGGTGAAGACGGCTGCCGATGAAATGAAATTCCAAGAGTCTGTAATGGGACAGGAGTGGAAGCCCTTTCCTTACTTATTGGCTGCAACAAATATCATGTTGCATGGTATCAAAGAACCTGAGATTCACCACATGGATTCATTGAGTCACCCCATGAGTGATTACCAGGAGGATGGAAAACTGAATACCATTGCCATGAATCCACCATTCGGTGGTGCAACAGATGCAGCCACCGCCAAGAACTTTAAGCAGGAATATCGAAGTTCAGAAACAGCTGACCTCTTTATGGTACTCATTATGCAACGCCTCGCTGAAAATGGACGTGCTGGTGTGGTGCTTCCAGATGGTTTCCTATTCGGTACTGATGGTCCTAAGTTTGCCATTAAGAAGCGTTTGCTAACAGAGTTCAATCTGCATACTATTGTCCGTCTGCCAACCAGCGTTTTTTCACCATATACATCTATAGCGACAAACATTCTGTTCTTTGATAACAAACCAGCAGAGGATTCACCTGAAGGCTATGCAACTAAAGAAACATGGTTCTACCGTTTGGATATGCCTGAGGGTTACAAACATTTCTCCAAGACAAAACGCATCCTGCCAGAGCACTTTGACCCTGTACGTGAATGGTGGGATAATCGTCGCGTTCTTGATGATGGGGCAAAGTCTCGTTCTTTTACTCCACAGGAGTTGATTGAAGAGTTGCAATGCAATTTCGATCAATGTAAGTTTCCCAAGGAGGAAGAAGACATTCTTGCTCCGGGCGATTTGATTACAAGCTATAAGTTGCGTCGTAAAGAGTTAGACATTAAAATCGACCGAACTCTTGCGAAGATTGAGGCAATGTTGGGCATTAAAACGGAAGAGGTATGACAGCAAAGCAACTAACAGATAGTATCCTTCAACTTGCCATACAAGGAAAGCTTGTTCCTCAAGACCCCAACGATGAGCCAGCTTCTGTCCTCCTTGAAAGAATCAGGGAGGAGAAACGTAGATTGGTTAAAGGAAAAAAGATAAAGGCAGACAAAAATGAAAGCCATATATATCTCTCTGATGATGGGCATTGGATGGAACACTTTGTAAATAAAAAAATAGAAGATATCTGTATTGACGATGAAATTCCATTTAATGTGCCATGTGGTTGGGGGTGGTGTAGGATTGATGAATATGCTTGTAAGGTTACAGATTTTGTGGCAAGTGGTAGTTTTGCTTCACTACGGGAAAACGTAAAGTACTATTCAAATAAAGAATATGCGATATTAGTACGAACTAAGGATTTTCAGACCAATTTTGAAACAGATTTAGTTTATACTGACAAACATGGATATGAGTTCTTGTCTAACTCAAACCTTTATGGTGGTGAACTTATTCTCCCCAACATAGGCGCTTCAATTGGTAAAGTATTTATTGTTCCAACTTTGAGTTACCGTATGACTCTAGCTCCCAATACGGTTATGGTAAGATTCTATTGGGATGAACAAAGGGACTGGCTTTACACTTTGTTCTGCTCAAGATATGGCAAGAATTTGCTTAATGACATATCTTCTTCCACTGCGCAAGGGAAATTCAACAAGACTGATTTCAAAAGACTACTAATCCCACTACCTCCTCTTGCAGAGCAGCATCGTATTGTGGAACGTATTGAAGAGATACTTCCTATAGTAAATGAATATGGTGAGGCTTATGAGGAGGCTTCAAAGATGGATGCAGAATTGCCGAATAAACTAAAGAAAAGTATTCTGCAAGAGGCTGTTAAAGGTAAACTGGGTACGCAAAACTCTAACGATGAGCCAGCAAGCGCTCTCTTGGAGCAAATTCGAGAAGAAAAGAAGAAGCTTGTTAAGGAAGGTGTACTGAAGAAAAAAGACCTTATAGAGACACCCATCTCTAAGAATGAAATACCCTTCGAAATACCTGAAAGTTGGGAATGGGTTACATTATCTACTTTAATAAAGTTGATAAGTGGCACATCATATTCCAAGAATGATGTAAAAAGAGAGGGTGTTCGTATATTAAGGGGTGGTAATATACAAAATAATGAATTATATTTATACGATGATGATGTTTTTGTCCCCTTTGAATTATACGATAATGAGAAAAATATAGCAAAAAATGATATTATTATTGTAGCATCAACAGGAAGCAAGGCTGTTATTGGAAAACCTGCATTCATTCGCAAAACATATGAGAATGTTCAAATAGGAGCATTTCTCAGAATTATTAGGCCTTATTTGGATCTATACGCTTCATATCTTGAGATAATATTTTCGTCTGAATATTATAGAAAACATATTAGAGACAAAGTAAAGGGAACAAATATCAATAATGTAAAGACCGAATATATTGAGGATTTGTTAATCCCCTTTCCTCCCTTAGCAGAGCAACATCGCATTGTTCAGAGGATAGAGGAACTCTATGCTGAAATAGACAACATGACAATAAATAAAAATAATAACGAAACAGATATAGAAGAAACAGAAGAATAAAAACTTATCAGCTTTAGCGTCAGTTAGGTAGCGTTTCGGAAAGCTCCAAAGAATCTGGTAAATTCAAGCGAAAGCAAATAAGTCCGAGAAAGCCTGACGATGAAACTATCTGGCCTGTGCTGTCAAAAACGGCGTGGGACGGACGGCTTGTCGTCTTTCTTGGACAGGCAAACCAGAGCCTTTTGGAGTGGGGCGGTGAGTGCAGTACGCTCCCACGCTTTCTTAAAGAGAGCTATGAGTATAGAGCAGTTACAAAATAAACTACAAAGTTCACTCGACCACTTTGTCAATTTAGGCAATGTGGTGAAAGACACGTACACTACGCTCTATCCTTCGGAGCAGGGTATGATGATATATGCTTTGTTAGTAGCCGGACGTCGATTAGCTTTCTTAATAAAAGAAATCCAATGGTGGCAAGATCGCTTTATTCCTGATGTAACAGGTATAGAATTGGTGGAAACACGAAAAGAGTTATATGGCATCATGGAATATTTGTCTCTCTGTAATTGCGATATGGATATTGGTTTCCAGCCCAGTGAGAATACAGAACCTATTTTTGAAAGCGAAGAAATCGTATATGAAGAGAACCTTGCCTTGCTTTTCCCCCCAAAAGAGCAGGACAGCGATTATACAAGAGCCAGAAAGTTGATGATAGAAACTTCAAAAAACAATTTCTTAGAACTGGAAGATTGCATCAAGACCGTCAATAATAGGATTGACAAAATGTTGGATGACGGGAAGAAACTGAAACGAGACAATGAATTAAGGATGGCTCGTTTTAAGGCAATGGAGGATTATTATTTAAAGAATTTGTGGTGTCAAGACAAAGCTGCTTTGATAGAACAAGTACTGGGTGAAATAAAATATAATGAAAATCTAAAATATGAAGGTAAAGATTTTAAAACTGAACCTGAGATTTTGGAGGAACTATTAGCAGATATTCATGCAGAAAACACTATTCCTGGCACAAATCGTAAAAATACTTTTATAAATCTGTGCAGATCAGATTCTGAAGAAGTAGCCAAAATTGTAGCTGATGAAAGGGATAAATTTGGATATGATGATATGATGTCGCACTTTAAGTATAGGGAGAGTGACAAGCTTATATCCGACCACTTGAATTCCAAATTCTTACTTACATCATGTGATGATTATCAAGGTAAGCTATTTGTGAATAAGGCTGCTTTGGGGTTTGCAAAACTGATAAAGAATGCAATTGCCTGCTATGTGGGGTTCGACAACAAGATGAATGCCGCGTTTCTATTTTATGCCATGAGGGATTTAGGGCTGGTATTCAGCGAAGAGAATAATGCCACCCTAATGGCCGACTTTATGAAAGAAGTCTATGAGGAAGAAATATCTGCCGATACCATTACGAGACCTCTACGCAAAACTAATGGGCAGGCATTCTGTATGATAGACGAAAGAAACCTTAGGAGCTTTACTGATAGGGAGTTCCAGAAATATAAGGAACCATACTGGCTTTGCTATTCTATAATTAATAAGGTGTTGGCTATCGAAGATGTGGAATGTGCTGATTATTTGAAGCAGTTGCACCCCACTATTGCATCGAAAGATGTGTTTGAGAACCTCGAAGAAGAGGATAAATCGAGACTTTATTTCCTTTCTTCCGTCCTACGGGGTGATACCCTTATGTTTTAGCGGAAGAAAATTAGGATTTTGAGATAGGGATTTTTGCCGATTGGTGAAAATCCCTTTCTTTTTTCCGTTGTTGCAAGTTTCTTGTCTGCATCAGCGGAAGGATTCCTATGTGCGTTGATTTTTTGCCGACCTTTGCAATGTCGAAAGACAAAAAGTGATCTTTGACATTGCTGAAACAACAAACCTCCAGTAGGCTGGAGAGCATTATAAATCAATAAAAAGGTATAAGTATATGAAGAAGTTTTTAAACATCTTCCGTCGCGACCCAAAGTCTAGTAAGGTCGGCGACATCAAAGCAGCTATGATTAAAGCTGCTTACAGTGGTGAACTGTTCTGTGATGAAGTAGTGAATTGCATCGAATGCGAGGATGCTTCTGAAGAACAAGTTCCTGCTATTATCTGTGGATTAACAAGAGCAACGGCAAGCTTTCTGAAATCGTTAGAGAAGTCGGAAATCAATGCCAAGCGATTGTATGAAGGTATGTTCGACGTCTGGTATAACGACGTTGATGACTACGCTTTTTTCGAGAAATGGGTTAAAGAATTAAAAGAACGCAGACTCGGACTAAAGTAAATCTCTCGATAATCCTGCTGGTGCTCCTTCGTGGGTGCCAGCGGG
>JAEEGL010712601.1_pt1 | contig 10017 bp, 6 predicted proteins | sample 9134231 | NCBI WGS metagenome assembly JAEEGL01 (sample SAMN16246548, study PRJNA631951) | gut metagenome | biome: gut microbiome; feature: rumen; material: fiber-attached | host: Bos | place: Iran: Karaj | collected 2018-10 | reverse complement strand
TTCATGGTGTAGGACCCGAACAGCGTTTCGGCATCACCGCTGAGGGCGAAGAACTTGTGGGACTCGGAATCCAGGATCCACAGCCAGTCCGTGAGCGGGTCATAGCACACGTCGGCGATTTCGGTAATCACAGGGAAGATCCTGCGCATCTCCTTCTTCCACAGCACTTCGCCGGTGGCCAGGTCGCAGCAGAAGAGCCAGGAACCCGTCTGCATGCCCGCAAGGATCTGACCTTCCTTGTAATAGGTGAGTCCCTCGAGACCGGCATTTCCGAAACCGCTGGTGCCGGCGATCGTAAAGAGCTTGGTCCGTTTGTTAAAATCCGGACCGGGGACGCGATAGATGCTCACCGGCTCCTCGTTGCCGATGAGGAGGTCTCCGGTGGCAGGGTCGATGGTAACGGCCTCATGTTCCCCGGACATGCTGATTTTCTGCAGCACCTCGCCTTCGAAGGAAATCCTTCCCAAAGGACCGTTGTCGTCCACGGCCCAGAGGAACGTCCCGTCGGTACTCAGACACAGGCCGGAAAGTTCGTTGAATTTCACCGAGAAATTGGTTCTTTCGCCCATTTCAGGCATTTTGGGCTCCGGTCCGGAGTAGGGGACCAGAGAAGCGGTAATGTCGCCCAAATCGGTGATTTTTCCCTTTTCCAAGGAGAAGTCCGTGTCCACGGTGTAGGCCATGGGCCAGGCCCCGTCCTTGCCCAGGTAGAGCGTGAACCCTTTCTTGAGGGTCAGGCCGCCGGGATACCAGAAGCTGGCGACGCCGCCGGTGATGTCCCCGTACAGGAAAGGATAGCCGTCCACACGGGGAGAAGCCGGGGCGGCACCGGTCGAATTATAGTCGGCGGAATAACTCAGGACGCGGAGGCCCGGCCGCTGGTTGCCGGCGAGGGCATAGGAATCATAGTCCCCGGACACCGAGAACCGGAATCCGGCCGTCGCGTCGGTAAAGGCGAAATCGGTTCCTTTCAGGTAAGCGAGGCAAAGCGGAACATCCCATTGTGTGAAGTCGATGTTGCTGTCCATGAGACCGTCGCCGGAAACAGCCGCCTGGGCGGGATACACGGCATACAGGAAATCCGGAAGGGCCAGGAATTCCATCATGCTTTCGTCCAGGTGAAGCGTGGCGGTTTTTCCGTCGGAAGAGATGTTGCTCGCGGCGAGGGTAAACGTCTTTGCACCGGTGAAATAAGACCCGTGGACATAGATCTGGTCACCCACGGCCCAGGTCCCTTTCAGGGCCGATGCCGTGAACGTGTAGTCGCCGGCCTTGGGTTTCCCGTCGTCCTGCTCTTTATCCTTATCCTTGTCCTTGTCTTTGTCCTTGTCTTCAGGGGTCTCCTGTTCCTGTTCGGGCTGGTCTTCCTGCGAGCAGGAAAGGCAACAGGGAAGGAAAGCCAGCGATGCTACGATGGCGAGAATGGGGAAAAAAGTCTTTTTCATGGCCTAACAGTTATTTTGCCAGTGCGTAACCGCGTTCCACGGTCCCGTCCGCGGCTATGATGAAATAAATGGGAGTCAATTGAATGTCGAAGACGGCCGAGCCCTGTTCGGGGAACAGGTACTCCCAGCCCGGGACGGTGGGTCGGGGGCCCCGCCCCAGGCAGACGGCGATCTTGGGGAGGCCGCTCCACTCGGGAGCCGCGGCCAGTTTCTCCAGCGCCTCCCGGCAGGAAGGGCAGCCGAGGTCCAGTACCAGCACCAGGGTACGGGTGTCGAAGGAAGAGATTCCGGGAACGGTGGCTTTGCCGCCTTCCACGTTGTATAGGATCCAGTCCCGCTTCTGCAGGAAAGGTTCGCAGTCACTTAGGGTCAGGACGCCGTCCTCCACCATCCTGTCGACGGCTTTGGAATACAGGGCGGCGTTCCGGCAGGGGGAAAACGGGCTGTAGAAAGCCATGTCCGCCCACTCTGCATAAAGATAACAGGCCACGGTGTCCTGCTTCAGTTTGTCGAAGAGGACGTCCATGGCGGCAAGGGCATCGGCTTCCGGGGCTGCCACGGCCAGTTCGGCAAAATCCGCGAACTGGTCTTCTGCGGCCCGGATATCCGAGTAATCTATGCTGCGGCTGTCCCAAAAGTTCCTGACACTTGTCTCCGTACAGGAAACAAGTGTCAGAAACAGGAGGGATAGCAGCCTCAGCGGTTTCATTATTCAACCGTGATTTCTTTCAGGACGTTGAATCCTGTCTTTTCGTCCCAGACGTTCTCGTTGGCCAGCCGGATGGCGAAGCGGGGATTGTCCTTCAGCGTAGCCTTCGGATCAGGAAGATACAGGTTCAGGACATATTTCCCGGGAGTAGCGGGAAGCTTGATGGTCTGGTCCAGTGTGAAGGTACCGGAATGCCAGGTGCGGGGATCGGAATTGACGGGATAGGATTTAACGGTCTTCCCGTCGGAGGAGGAGATCACCAGGAAGGCGTCGCGCGGATTCATCGGAGCGGCGAAGCCCACGTTCTCCATGTTCAGGACCACGTGATAATCGGAATCGGCCTTTGCGGTTGCGGAGAAGCCTCCCTCGCGCAGCACCAGGCGGTAGCCCAGGCGCTTATCAACCTCATTGAAGCAGTTCTGCTGCTTCCAGCGGCCCAGAACCTGCGGATGATAGCTGATGTGCAGGTAGGAGAAGTGGTATTTCTCCATGGTGGTGACGGCACCGTCATAGGTCTCGCCGTCTTCGCAGTCGCAGTATTTCGACAGGCCGCAGGACTCTCCGCCCATGATGGTATAGCGGGTCTCGGCCATCCAATATTCGCGGTCGGTCTTGCTGTTGAAGGTTCCGGTGTCCGTGTCGGAGGCCAGGAAGCAGTCGTTATGTCCGGCGATGCGCGCCTTCACAGTCGGTGCATGCGCTTCCGCAGCGGTGAGCGTGTCGGCCAGGGCGTAGCCGTAGATCTTCATCTTGAAGGCAGGGGTGCGGACCTCGATCTGCCGGTCATCGGGGAGGGCGTCCAGGAGGGCGTCCAGCAGGTGCTTGCGCGGCAGATAGTGCTCCGCCTTGTAGGGATTCATGTTGAAGTTTTCGGTGTAATACCATTCTCCCCATGAACCCACGAATCCGGCTTGCATCACATAGATGACGTCGGAATACTCCTGAAGGATGGGCTTCAGCTGGGCGACGTGACGCAGGACCTGCTCTTCGGTAGCATCCCAGGGACGGTCTTTCTCAGAATAGCCGTTGGAGTACGCAAAGCGGATCAGGGCCTTTGCACCGTTCTCGCGGATGACCTGGAAGTTATTCCGGATCAGGGCCAGATACTCGTCGGCGATGTCGCAGGCGACATAGTCGGTCAGGTAATACTCGAAAAGAAAGATCGAGCGTCCGGCTGCGCGGGCCACGTCGATGGCTGAAGCGGTAATCGGATTCGCCGTCGCACTGTGCGCTTCCCGGGTCGAGTAGAAACCGCGTTCGGGATTCGGGAATACGGCGTCGGATTCCGTATAAGTCACTTTTTCAAGTCCGGCGAAGGGATCGTCCTCGCCGCCTTTTCCCTTGTTGCACGCGGTCGAAAGGACCAGAAGGGCCATCAGGATATAGATCTTCTTCATGTTGATTAATGTTTCTCCGAACGTGACGGTTTTAAAAAAAGGCCATAGGCCGGCACAGAGTGTCGCGCCTATGGCCATAAGAAAGGGCGTCAATTACTTGACGACGTTCACTCTGAGCTTCGGTGCCAATCCGTTAGGATTCTCATCGGTGATTGGAGCGTTCGGAAGAATGCCCACGCTGCTCCAATTGGCCTGTATGTCGAAACCAAGCGTAAAGGTGTCGGCAAACTTGACCTGCTCTTCGATCATGGCGCGCATGATCGAAATCTCGTATTTACCCTTGGAGGCATCGCCGGCGCTGGTACCAAAGCCGCTACCTTCAGGAAGGATTGCACCCCAACCGTTTTCGGTAGAAGGCTCCACCTCAGGATCGGTCCAGTTCCAACCATTTCCTCCTGCTTCGCCCCACCATTTGAACAGAGCGCAGTCATAGGCGGTAATGGAAGTCTCGAGCAACCATTCGGCATCCGCTTCAGCGAACTCGTCGCCATATCCTCCGGTTTCGGCAGAATTGTCGGCGTTCATGTACACGTGGAACGGAATCCATTCATCCTCCATCGGATCGTATTCGACATACAGGAAAATGAACTGCTCATCGGCATAAACCTTCACAGTCTTGAGGGCAAGCAGTTTCGAATCCGGATTGCAAGTGGTCACAGCCACCTTGGAAGCGTCGAGCTTGGCCCAGTCGGCGAAGTCACCGTCGATGGTGATGGGAGCTACATACTCGGGTTCCGGTTCCGGTTCCGGTTCCGGAGTGGGTTTCGGATCGGGTTTCGGGTTTTTGTTGCAGGAGGCAACGAGCACCATGGCCGCAATGGCCAGGAAAGACATAACTTTCTTCATATCCATACTAAGTTTAAAGTGTTCAATTACTTAACAGTTTTTACAGTGAGCATATGGCCCCAACCCTTGGCGTCTTCTTCGGAAACGGCAGCGTTCGGCATGCCACCGAGTTCTCCCCAGGCAGCAGTGTAGAACGTGATACCCGTCTGAAACTCATCGCCCATAGGCTTGGGTGCAGAACTCGTCGCGCAACCGGCGTTAAAGCTTTCGCGGAGCAGGGAGATCTCATATTTGTTGTCCTTGCCGGCACCAGCGAGCATACCGCTTCCTGCAGGCAGGAGAGCAGGGTCACCCCAACCGCTTTCGAAGCGCTGGAGAAGATCACCGTCGAAGGAACACCACTGGCCCTTGGAGGCAATGCCGCCTTCGATGATGAAATCGTATCTCTCCTGGAAATACTTATTGTAACCGGATTCGAACTCGCCGTCAGTGTTGATGTCCAGACGGATCGGGAGTGCGTCATGGTCAGGATCGGAGGGATCGTTGGAACCAGCCAGGAGATCGCCGATCTGAGCGTTGTCGAATTCAATGTAGTAGAACACATAGAATTCGTCAGCATACACGCGGATTTCCTTCACAGCGGTGTACAGAGCATTGGGATCGCACTTGGCGGAAACCACCTTGGTTGCATCGAGCTTGGCCCAGTCGGCGAAGTCACCGTCGACGGTGATGGGCATTACATACTCGGGTTCCGGCTCCGGCTCCGGCTCCGGTTCCGGAGTGGGTTTCGGCTGGGGCTTCGGAGTCTTGCTGCAAGCAACAAGCACCATGGCAGCGATGGCCAGGAATGAAAGTACCTTTTTCATTGTGTTGATAATTAATAAGTTAGTAAATGGTTTGGTGTTAAACAATTATCTGGGATTCTGCTCGATGCCGCTCACCAGGATCTCGTCGTCCGGAATCTGGTAAGGGATGCGCAGGTCGTTGCAATCCACCACCTCCCAAGGCTGGACACCGGCGAAGCGGCGGTCCATGCTCAGACGGTTGCGATAGACGTCGAAGGCACGGTGGCCTTCAAAGCAGAGCTCCATGCGGCGCTCGTCCAGGACGACCTCGAGGGCGCTCTTGTACTCGTGCGTCTTGCACTCAGCCAGGTTGGCCCACTCGTGGATGCCGGCACGCTTGCGGAGGATGTTGATGTCCTTGATGGCGGCCTCATCCTGGCCCAGCTTGGCCTCGACTTCGGCGCGGTTCAGGATGATCTCCGCCCAGCGGAGGATGACCGGGGAGGAAAGGTTGGGATCTCCGTCCTGCCAGGCAAACTTGGACATGTAGTACTGCGGATAGGTGTTGCGGACACCGGAGGCGAAGTCGGTGTTGTCGCGGACGAACACCTGGGTCTCCTGACCTTCGTAGTTGATGAAATACTGCGGGTAGCCGTTGTTGACGCCCGGCTTGGACTTGTACACGGTCGTGTAGGTCTTGCCCTGATAGGTGAAGGTATAGTTCCCGTTTTTGTCAGGGGTAAGTCCCTTGCCGTTACCGGCCACGATGGCGTTGGAGCGGAAGTTGTTGACACCGTCGTCGATGGGCCAGTGGACCATCTTGGTACCGTCGTTGAGCTGGCCGTACAGGCTGAAGTAAGCGGCGAAGCGCTTGTCGTCCGGATAGCGCTGGAAGAGCTCGATGAGCGGGTCGGCCCAGTACATCTCGCCCCAGCCTTCACCGCCGGTGCCGTTGGTAGAATAGTACATGGAGCCGATGGAGCCGCGGGCCTGGGTGTCGGTCGGGTTATGCGCGAGACACCAGATGGTCTCCTTGGCGGTACGGGCATTGGCGAAGTAGGTGGGCAGGTCGGCGGTGGCCATGAGGTTGGCCGAAGGATCGCTGCCCAGCAGTTCGTTGCAAAGGTCCAGGCACTCCTGGTTCTTTTCCATATACAGGTAAACGCGGGTGAGCAGGCCGGCGGCGGCTTCATAGGAAACGAAGCCCTTGTCGCCGCGGGATTTCTTACCCTTCATCAATTCCATCGCCTTCTGGAGGTCCAGGACGATCTGGTCGTACACCTCGCCCACCGTGGCGCGGTGGGTTTCGGAGCAGTCCGTGGAGGTACGGAGCACGACGCCCAGGTTATCACGGCCCAGGGCATACTGCTTCGCAAACAGTTCCACCAGGTGGAAGTGGCCGATGGCGCGGAAGAAATAGTTCTCACCCAGCATGTGGTCGCTGAGGGCGCTTGCGCCTTCCTCCATGGCCTCGATGTTGGAATTGGCGGCATAGATCACCTTGTAGGCGATCCACCACATGTAATAGTTGGACTTCTGGGCGCCGAAATCGTTGTATCGGATCTGCTGGCACAGAGGGTCGGAGGTTTCACCGGAGAGGCAGACGTTGTCGCCGCGGAACTCGGACATCTGGAAAATGTTACGGGCATATTCCATGCCGTCGATGCTCTTGCCGCGGTATGGCACGTTGTCCTTGAACAGCGAGTAGATACCGTCCGTGGTATAGACCGCTGCATCCGGATTCTCCTTCAGCATGTTGGAAGTCATCACGTCTGACCGGTAGAAGTCCATGTTGCAGGCTGCCAGGGTCAGGAGGGAGATTCCGAAGATTATAAGCTTTTTCATGTTGAAATTCTGTTATTTATTGGTTCCCTTACCCGGATTCTGGGAAATTCCGCTTACGAGGATTTCGTCGGCCGGGATAGCAAAAAGGAATTCATCACAGTCATACGGGTACTCCTTCCAGGGCTGTACGCCGGCGAACCTGTGGTCTATGTTCCGCTTGTTGCGGATAAGGTCGAAGGGGCGCTGGGCCTCGAAGCACAGTTCCATCCGGCGCTCGTCCAGGACGACGTCGAGGGAGGTCTTGTACTCGTGACCCTGACACTCAGCCAGGTCTTTCCACTCGTGGATGCCGGCCCGCTTGCGAAGCACGTTCACGTCCTTGATGGCGGCCGCATCCTGTCCGAGCTTGGCTTCCGCCTCGGCCCGGTTCAGGATCACCTCCGCCCAGCGCAGCATGACGGGAGAGCTCAGGTTGGGATCTCCGTCCTGGTTGGCGAACTTGGACATGTAGTTCTGCGGGTAGGTGTTGCGGGTTCCGTTGGCAAAGTCAACGTTGTCGCGCACGTAAACCTGCGTTTCCGCGCCGTTGTAGTTGATGAAGTACTGCGGATATCCGTTGTTCACGCCGGGTTTGGACTTGTAGACGGTGGTGTACTGCTTGTCCAGATAGGTGAAGGTGAAATTCCCGTTCGCATCGGGGGTAAGGCCTTTGTCCTTACCGCACACGATGGCATTGGAACGGAAGAAGTTCTTCCCGTCATCAATGGGCCAGTGCACCATCTTGGTACCGTCATTGAGCTGGCCGTACGTGCTGAAGTAAGCGGCGAAACGCTTGTCCCCAGGGTAGCGCCGGAACAGCTCGATGAGCGGATCCGTCCAGTAGACTTCGCCCCAGCCGACACCGCCGGTGCCGTTGGTGGAATAGTACATGGAACCCAGGGAGCTGCGTCCGACTGCATCCAGCGGGGTGCAGGCGATGCACCAGAGGGTTTCCTTGGAAGTGCGCGCGTTGATGAAGTAGTTGTCCAGATCCTGGTCCAGGTTGGCGGCAGGATCGGCCCCCAGCATCTCGTTGCACAGGTCCAGGCACTCCTGGTTCTTCTCCATGTACAGGTACACGCGGGAGAGCAGGGCGCGGGCGGCATCGTAGGAGATGTAGCCGGCGTCGCCGCGGCGGGTGGTTCCCTTCAGGAGCTCGACCGATTTCTTGAGGTCGGCCTCGATCTGGTCATACACCTCACCCACGGTGGACCTTTCCGTCACGGAACAATCCGTGGAGGTGCGGAGCACCACGCCCGGATTGTCGCGGCCCAGGGGATACTGTTTGGAGTACAGGCAGCTCAGGCACAGGTGGCAGAACGCCCGCATGAAGTAGTTCTCTCCGAGGAGCTGGTTGTTCAAGGCTTCACCTTCCGGAACCATCTCGATGATGGAGTTGGCCGAGTAGATGATCTTGTAGCAGCACCACCAGAAATAGTAGGAATGCTTCAGTTCAGGGGTATCGTCATAACAGGCCGAGTTGTAGATAGGAGACGACGTGGTGCCGGAAAGCATGGCGTTGTCTCCGCGCATCTCGGTCATATGGTTCCACATCTTGATGAATGTGAGACCATTATCGGACTTGCCCCTGTATTCCATCGGCGTCTTGAACATCGCGTAGTTGCCGTCCGTGGAGAACACGGCGGAACTCGGGTCGTTCTTGAACTGGGAGGAAGTCATGGTATCGCTGCGATAGAAATCCATGTTGCACCCGCCGAGAACGAGGACGCCGGCCAAAAGCAGGAATATGTCAAGTCTTCTTGCCATGAACCTGTACGATTAGAACTTCACGTCAACACCCACGGAGACGGACATCGGGACCGGATAGTTGTTGCTGTAGGAACCGGCCAGACTCCAGGAAGTAGCCTCCAGACGGACCTCCGGGTCCATGCCTGCGAAGCGGGAGAGGGTGAGGATATTGTCGGCGCTCACGAACACCTTGGCGCCGGACATGCCGATGTGCCTGATGACGTTCTTGGGCAGGTCATAGCTGAGGGTGACGTTGCGCAGACGGAAGAAGCTGCCGTCTTCGAGCTGACGGGAAGAAGGCTTGCAGGAGTTCTTGTTGCCGTTCAGGACAAGGCGCGGATGGGTGGCGGCATAGTTGAGACCGTCCGGATCTTTCTCCTTCCAGCGGATCCAGCCGAGGCCATTGTCGTGGGACATCTGGTTGTAGTCGGTGTATGCACCGTCGGAGTCCATGACGCAACGGGTGTAGTTGAAGACCTTGTTGCCATAGATGAAGCTGCCGTTGGCGCTGAGGGTCAGGCCCTTCCAGCTGAAGGCCATGTTAAGGCCGCCGCTGAACAGCGGGGAAGCGGTGCCGACGAACTGCGGCGTGGCCAGGGCATAGTCGGAGGTTTCGGAAATGGTTCCGTCGTCATTCACGTGCTCCCACACAGGGTCGCCGTTGTCGACATTCACGCCCACCCACTTGGGGATGAACCAGGAGTAGATGTCGCGGCCGACGGAGATCTTCTGGTTGTAACCGGAAGAAGTGGTCTGGAGGATGTCGTCCGGAATGCCGTTGCCGTCACCGTCCGGAAGCTCGATCACGCGGTTCTGGTTGAAGCCGATGTTGAAGCCGGCATCCCAACGGAAGTCGCCGATCTTGAGGATTGCACCGTCGATGGCGAATTCAACACCACGGTTGCGAACGGTTCCGCGGTTGTCCATGAACTCGAAGAAGCCCGTGGAGGTGGCGGTAGGAACGGCAAGCAGAAGCTTGGTGTTGATGGTGTTATAGAGGTCAACAGTGACGTTGACGTTGTTCTTGATGGTGGCATCGAGACCGAGGCTGGTCATGTAAGCCTCTTCCCAGCCCAGACGGGGGTTGGCCTGCTGGGAAAGGACGGCGGCGGTGATGCCTTCGTAGTTGGCGCTCAGCACATAGGTGTCCTGATAGCGGAACGCAGCGATGCTGTCGTTACCGGTCTTACCGTAACCGGCGCGGAATTTCAGGAAGCTCAGGAAGTTCTGGTGCTTCATGAAGTTCTCGTTGGAGATGATCCAGGCACCGGAAACGCCCGGGAAGAAACCGCCGCGGTTCAGCGGACCGAACTTGTAGCTCT
>JAEEGL010029640.1_pt1 | contig 10017 bp, 5 predicted proteins | sample 9134231 | NCBI WGS metagenome assembly JAEEGL01 (sample SAMN16246548, study PRJNA631951) | gut metagenome | biome: gut microbiome; feature: rumen; material: fiber-attached | host: Bos | place: Iran: Karaj | collected 2018-10 | reverse complement strand
CCAACAACAATATGGGCATCGACCGCTCAGTCATAGACTATGTGACAGGAATCGGAGGCCTCACCCCAACCCTCTCCAAAGGAGAGGGAGACACATTTAATCTCAGCGGCTGCCAATTGTCAAATTGTCAATTGTCAAATTGTCAAATTCAGAGGGGCATTTACATAATGAATGGAATTAAAGTGTTGAAATGATTGCTGAATCGTGACTCAGCAATTGCTGCAGCATGACAAAGCATTTGCTGCGTCACGATGCAGCAAACAACTTAACAGGTTAAATATGACAAATAGCATCAGAGAAAGAGTTGAATCGCTTCGCGAATATATGCGAAGGAACGGGCTTTGTGCCTTCATCATACCAAGCACCGACCCGCATCAGGGCGAGTATGTTCCCGAACATTGGCAGACGCGGAAATGGATTAGCGGCTTCGACGGAAGTGCAGGAACGGCAGTCGTCACCCTCTCCGACGCAGCACTATGGACGGACAGCCGCTACTATATTGCTGCAGCAAAACAGCTCGAAGGCACGCCCTTCCAATTGATGAAGGAGGGACTGCCCGAAACACCAAGCATCTACGACTGGCTCATTGATGTAATTAAAAATGAAAAATTAAAAATTAAAAATGAGGCGGACGGAGAAACTGTCAATGGTCAATGGTCAATGGTCAATGAAAAGGTTGTTGGCATTGACGGGGATGTCTTTACTGCGGACGAGATTCAGGAGATGGAAGAGGTTTTGGGCAAGGCCGGCATCAAGCTTCGCACGGACTTAGACCCTGCGGAAGAGCTGTGGACAGACCGACCTCCGATTCCCAAGAACAAGGTTGAGATTCAACCCTTGGAGTTTGCTGGCGAGACTGCCGAAAGCAAGATAGAGCGCGTCCGTCAGACCCTTCTTGACAGAATTAAAAATGAAAAATTAAAAATTAAAGATGGAAATGCGGACGCTTGCCCAGCTGGAATCGTTATTTCCCAACTGGATGATATAGCCTGGCTGCTCAATCTTCGTGGCTCGGACGTTCATTGCAACCCTGTTTTCGTCAGCTATGTCCTGCTGACACTCAACGATGTGACACTTTTCATCGACAGCGAAAAACTCGATGAAACCGTAAGGAATTACCTCAAAGGAATAGGGGTGAAGGTGAAGCCATACGGACCCTCTCCCAACCTCTCCCTTGTAGGGAGAGGAGCAGATAGTTCTTCTGCAAAAGTAACCACGCCTCTCCCTACAAGGGAGAGGTTGGGAGAGGGTCTGGTCTCTTCTTTGAAATCCATCAAGAATGATGCTGAGATTGAAGGCTTCCGCAAGGCAATGATACGGGACGGTGTGGCTATGGTGAAGTTTCTGCACTGGCTGAAGCCTGCCGTAGAAGCAGATGGAGAGACGGAACTCAGCATAGACCGAAAGCTGACGGCTTTGCGGGCAGAGCAACCACTATACCGAGGTCTGTCTTTCGACACAATTGCAGCCTACGGTCCTCATGGCGCTATCGTCCATTACGAGGCCACTCCTGAATCGGATGTCGTGCTCGAACCGAAAGGATTACTGCTCCTTGACAGCGGAGCGCAATACCAAGACGGCACAACAGACATTACGCGAACCATTGCCCTCGGCCCGCTTACCGACGAAGAACGCCTTGACTACACCCTTGTCCTCAAAGGACACATCCGCTTGGCACTGACCAGGTTCCCCGACGGCATCAGCGGCACACAGATTGATGCGCTGGCCCGCTATGCGATGTGGCAACACGGCATCAACTATGGACACGGCACAGGTCACGGTGTAGGCTCGTATCTCTGCGTCCACGAAGGACCGCATCAGATTCGCCACACTTGGAAGCCTGCCCCACTCCACGCCGGAATGACCGTCACAAACGAGCCAGGCATCTATCGTGAAGGCAAGCATGGGGTAAGAATCGAGAACACAATGCTCATCGTGGAAGATGGCGAGACAGAGTTCGGCAAGTTCCTTCGCCTCGAACCCCTCACCCTCTGCCCCATCGACCTCACGCCCGTCATCTGGGAAATGATGACGCAAGAAGAGGTGGACTACATCAATAATTATCATAAGAAAGTATATGAGACGCTCTCACCTTACTTAAATGAAGAAGAAAGGAACAGCCTCCCCCAACCCCTCCAAAGGAGGGGGGAATAGTTAAATGGTAAATAAATCGAAAATTGTAAATCGTCAAATTGTAAATTACAAGGATGGCAATAATCAAGACACTCAAGGGGATGCCCGCTCCCCGCTTTGGCAAGCACTGCTACTTCAGCGAAGGCGCAGTGATAGTGGGCGACGTAGAGATGGGCGACGACTGCACCGTCTGGTTCAACGCTGTTGTTCGTGGCGATGTGCATTTCGTCAAGATTGGCAACCGCACAAACATTCAGGACAATTCCTGCATCCATACCCTCAACGGCAAAGCACCTTGCATCCTTGGCGACGATGTAACCATTGGCCATTGCGTCACCCTGCACGGCTGCGAGGTCCGCGACGGCGCTTTGGTCGGTATGGGAGCAACCGTACTCGACCATGCTGTTGTTGGCAAGGGAGCCATTGTTGCTGCCGGAGCTTTAGTGCTGAGCAACACCCAAATAGGCGACGGAGAGCTTTGGGGCGGCGTGCCTGCCAAGTTCATCAAGAAGGTTGACCCCGAACAGGCCCAAGCCCTCAACAAAACCTACGCCCGCCATTACATCGAATACAGCGACTGGTTCCGCGAAGCAGACAACGGCCCGAAGAACACCCAGACAGTAACGACAAGCGAAGACTACTTACCAGTCCATAGTTTATAGTCCATAGTTCATAGTTATTAATCTTTCCACAATAATGAAACTACTTTTTCCTTTGGCACTGCTGTGCCTATGCCTCTGTGCTTGCAACACGCAGAAAGAGGTTGAGACAAAGACAACAACTGTGACGAACCCCATTCCCTTGAAGTTTGGCGACCCATTCCTGCTACACGCCAGCGACGGGCGCTACTACATGTACGGCACTTCGCTCGGCGACGGCTTCGAGGCCTTTGTGAGCGACGACCTTGTCCAATGGGATTCGTGCGGCCAAGTGTATAAAGGCGGAAGCGAAGCACAATGGAACCTCGACTGCTTCTGGGCACCAGAGGTTTATGAGCGTGACGGCAAGTACTACCTCTTCTTCAGTTCCAACTATCGCGAGAACCCGACCAACGAAGGTGAGAACTTCAAGATTGGCGTTGCCGTTAGTGATTCGCCCGCAGGTCCCTTCACTGACCTCTACGACCGCCCCATCTTCAACCCTGAGTATCCCATCATTGATGCCAACGTCTTCTTTGATGATGAGAATGGCAAGTGCTACCTCTACTTCAGCCGTTGCTGCTACAAGCACGCCGTGGAAAGCGAGATTGCCAATAGCCTTCGTGAGGCTGGTAGCTTCCAGGAGATTGAGGAAAGCTGGGTGTATGGTGTGGAGCTGAAGCCCGACTTTAGTGGCGTCATTGGTGAGCCTGTGTTGCTGCTCTGCCCACCCACTAAGCTTGCTGACCGCCAGAGCGAATGGGAAAGCCGAAGTGCCACTCATAGCGAGGTGAACCGCCGTTGGACTGAAGGCAGCTTCCTTTTCCGCGAAGGCGACACATATTATATAATGTATAGCGCCAACCACTACGGCGGACAATACTATGCCGTTGGCTATGCCACAGCAGACAATCCGCTTGGCCCCTTCACCAAAGCTGACAACAATCCCGTGCTGCAAGAGAATGTGAGCAAAGGCGGAAAGGTTATGGGAACAGGCCACAATATGGTGCTCACCATGCCCGACGGCAACCGCTACTGCGTTTATCATGGTCGCATGATAGACAATCCAGACGAGCGTGTCGTCTTGATAGACAAGCTTAACATTGACGAGAACGGTGTGCTCACAGTTGATGGGCCCACCACAGAGCCACAAAGCCTTACCCTCTCCAAAGTAGAGGGAAAATAACGAATGAACACGTCAACATGAACCGTGTTAGAGGTGTCGGTTAACCGAATTTGAATTATCGGTTAACCGATTTTGTCAAGTCGGCACACCGACTTTGTCATTACAACGGCTTGTTTTGTTACCTCCTTTGCATCATTTTGAAAAAATCGGTGTTTTTTTCAAGAAAAACAGAAAAAAAGTGCAAAGTTTCTTGACGTTATAATAAAGAATGTGTAAATTTGTAGGCGAAAACATATAATTAACCTTAATATTAACTTAAATTCAACAAGTATGAAGAAACATTTATTAATTCTCGCTTCGCTTGTGCTTGGCTTCGGTCAGCTATTTGCTGATGAAGTCACTTTCTCTGTAAGTGACCTGAGGGCAACGCTCCCAGCTACCAACACAAACATTGCTTTGCCGTATGCATGGAAGACTTCCCCCTACCATGTAACAGCAACCATCGAAAAAGTCGATGGTACTACAGGCACACTTGGTGTCAGCACAGTTATTGCGCTCAATGCCAACCACAAGGTGACTGTTTCTGTGGCAGGTGCAGGTACGCTGAACAGCATTAAGTTCACCACGAACCCCGCTGGCCAGAGTGCAAACGCAACAGCCAGCACCGGCACATACGCCAGCGGCACATGGACACCCGAAGGCACGACGTCTTCCGTTACCTTCACCGCAACAAGCAACTTCCGCCTGACACAGATTGTAGTGGACTACACACCCGACAGCAACTACACGCCCGACGACCCCAATGCTGGTTCTGAACCCATTGAGGCAACACCCGTTGAGAACCTTGCAAACTACACAGGCACAGACCCCTTTGTCTATGACCAGAAGACATTGAAGTACTATGCCCTCAACAGCCTCGGCGATTATGAGGAGTATGGTGTTTTCACAGAGGTTAGTTCATTGAAGGTTGCAGGCAATGCCGTGACAGAGATTGAATCCCTCAAGAGCCCTGATGGTGCTTACATCAACCTGAACTACATTCCAAAGGCCAACTCAAAGGCTATCTGCACGATGGTTGCCGAGACAGGCGGCGATTGGAAGGCAGCTTACGGTTGCGGCTATTTCCAGAATGGCTGGAAGGATCGCTTCTGCTTCTTCACAACCAATGCCACCATCAACCTCGGTGGCGAGACTGGCAACAGAGACGCAATGCGTTATGGTGAGAAGATTGTCACCGTTCTGGATGCCGTTGCAGGCAAGATGGACATCTTTGACGCCGACGGCACAACACTTATCGGCACCATCACCGACTCTCCGAAGACTGCCGACTGTAAGACTCCTCTCTATGTCTTCGCACAGAACAAGGACGTTCCTGGCGGCGACAAAACCACCGACTGCTACAATCCCTTCGTTACCATCTACGGCTTACAGCTCTATGAAGGCGAGACACTCGTTATGGATCTCGTGCCCGCAATTAACGGCGAAGGCAAGGGCGGCTTGAAGGACAAGCTGACTGGCACATTCTACGGCTCAGCCAACAGCGCAGAGTTTGAGCTGAGTGCCGACGGACAGGCTATGGCTTCCCAAGCAGGTGTTCCCGTTTACGAAGGCAAGATGGTTATTTACAATGGTCATCAGTATGAGTATTCCAATGGCAGCTTCGTTGACAAGGGCGCTCTGACATACGCTCCTGTTCCAGAAATTGGTACCGACTATCGCAACCTCTCCAAGTGGAGCTATCCTGGCTCAGCATACGACAGCACCTTCGGTGTAAACGTATTCGACGAAACAACTGGCAGCAACACTCTCAACCCCTACGAAGGTAAGGGCGGATGGGAGCCTCTGTCATTTAAGCTCACTGGCCTGACCAAGGGCGAGAGCTATCGTGCATCCTTCACCTACACAGGTACAGCTTGGTACTCGTGGAGTTCTTATACCGTATTGCCTTTCTTCGTGCTTGACAACGAGAATATGCCCGACAATGCGTTCAACAATCGTGATGCAGCTCTCGGTTACATTGCTCTGCCAAACACAGAGACAACAAACCAGTATTATTCAACCAACTTCATAGCTAACCACGCATACGCACTCCTTTGCATCCAATTCGGCGTTGTTGACGACGGAAGCCACGACCCTGCATTTGCTTTCACCTTCACCGACATCAAGGTTGAGAAGCGCACCTTCCCCGCTGCTTACAGGGCAATCACATGGGCTGATCCTGTTAAATATACAGAACTGGCTTACATCGAGAGCACAAGTGCAAGCAGAGAGAATGCATTCACACTGCCTTACATCCCTGTTACTGCAACACAGATTGACGCCAAGTTCCAGGTTTATGACACTTCTTCTGGCTGGTGCGGTATCTTCTGCGCACGTAACAAATACGCTGGTTCAGGTATCTCCCTCTACATGAACGGTAACGACAGAGCTCACTTCGGTTACTTCACTGGTGGCACAACAGGCGCAGGCGACAACTTCGCTCCCTTCAGCCTCAATACCGACTATGAGGTAACAGCCGACGTAACCAAGCTGGTTGTAAACGGCGAAACATATGAAACAGGCAACACCGTTACCAACGCTACCACACGCCAGTTGTCACTCTTCGCTAACCCCGAATGGGACAACCCAATGCGAGGCCGTTACTACTACTGCACCATCAGCGAGGCTGGCGAACAGGTTTACGCTTTCAAGCCAGTTATGCGCCACGACGGTAAGTTCGGCTTCTACGACAAGACTTCAAGAGTTTTTGTTATGCCCGCACAGAACAAGCTTGATGGCTATAGCTTCGCAAAGCTTGACGACAAGGCATACGTTACCTATAATAAGGAGACCCGTATTGTCATCGTAGGCTCTACCGCTCAGTTCCTGCCCGACGTGCAGAACCTCGACGGTGCTACCTTCACTTGGACATCATCCGATGAGACCAAAGCCACTGTTGCAGCAGATGGTACTGTGACAGGTGTTGCAGCAGGTAAGGTGACAATTACTGCTACCACCGATGCCGACCAGGGCTGGACTGCAAGCTACGAGCTGACCGTTTCCGAACCTGATTACAAGCGCTACGATGCAAACAATGTTGGTTATGCAATCGTTACTGGTGGTAATGGTTGGGGCGACTCTCCGCTCTCCGCTCTCCTCGACAACGATGCAACCACCAAGTTCGGTACTTCCAATGTTGGCGAAGCTTGGGCTATCATGATAGCCAGTGAGCCTGTTGCTGTTCAGCAGTATTCTATCGTAACAGGTGCCGACACCTACAACTATCCCAGCCGCAATCCCGTAAGCTGGAAGCTCGAAGGTTCTAACGACAACGAGACTTGGACACTCATCGACGAGAAAGTACAGACTTATCAGCTTCAGGCTAAGAACAAGGAAGAGTTTGAGTTCCCCGTTAACGGCACAGAAACTTACAAGTTCTTCAAGTTCTCTGCTACTCAGCTTGCTGACGGCTTCCAGATGGGCGAGTTCTGGATCAATCCTCAAGCACACAATTATGCTGAAAACAGTGAATTACGTGTTGAAGCAACCTGCACAGCAGAGGGCAAGGTGGTTTACGAATGCACCGACTGCCACGCTCTGTATGTTAAGCCAATTTATCCTACAGGACACACCTATGCAAATGGTGTCTGCACAGTTTGCTCTGCAAAGGCTTCTGAGGTTGTCCTCCTGCCGACCCGTGGAAACGACAACACACCTTACTATGCTAAATTCCGTCATGCAAATGCAGTCGTTGATGAAGAATACGTTGACATCGAAGCAGGCTGGAATGAAGCAGACTTTGACGACTCTGCATGGGACGAGCTGATGATGCCTCTTGGCTCATTTGGTCCTTATCACACACGTTGGGTCAACGACTACAACACATTCTGGTTCCGTCGTAACTTCTACATCGACAATCCCGCAGCAATCACCAAGCTGACGCTGAAGGTTACTCACGATGATGACTGTGCAGTATTCCTCAATGGCACGAAGGTATGGAATGAATTCAACTGGACTGGCGGCGAGAACGACTGGAGATTAATTGATGTAGATCCTTCTCTGCTTGTAGAGGGCAACAATGTACTTGCCATGTACATCGAGCAGAACTGGGGCGGTGCATACTGCGACTTCGGTCTCGAGGCTAATGTTGGTGCTACCATCGAAGTAAGCGATGCTGGCTATGCAACCTTCGTTGCTCCCTGCGACGTTGACTTCACAGGTTCTGACGCAACAGCTAATGCTGCCACATTCGACGGCACATACGTTTGGCGTACTCCTGTCACCAATGTTCCTGCAGGCACGGCTGTTATTATTAAGGCTGAGGAAGGCACATACACAGTTCCCAAGACCACTGATGCAGTTCTTGGTACAGCTAACGAGCTTCTGGCTTCTGATGGCGTTGTTGCCGATGGCACGCAGTACATCCTCGCTAAGCAAGGAACAACTGCTGGCTTCGCAAAGGCAATATCGGGAACCACCATTGCTGCAGGCAAGGGCTACCTCGCTCCGAGTGCACCTGTCAAGGGCTTCTATCCCTTCGGTGAAGACGATGAAACAGGTATCGAAGCAATTGCTAATGGCCAATCTGCCGACGAAGTTATTTACAACGTTGCCGGTCAGCGTCTCAATAAGATGCAGAAGGGCATCAACATCGTAGGCAGCAAGAAAGTACTGAAGTAACAGAAAAGAAAGACCTTAAGGTCTCTAAGGACATTAGGGACTTTAAGGTCTTTAACTAAAAACAAGAAATTATGAAGAAGACATATTTGATGCCTGCCATGAAGGTAGAAGAGGCTCAAGCCGCTCAGATGCTGGCAGAGAGCCTGGCAATCAACAATAACACTAAAGTTGACGGCGGCGACGCCCTCACCAAAGAAGAATTTGCTTGGGACATCTGGGGCGATGAATAACAGCCCCCTCTAACTTCCCCTCAAAGGAAGAATTAAAATCCCCGATGCGTACAAACACATCGGGGATTTTTCTATCTTGCATAACCTATGGCGCTTATCCTCTCCTATTGCAGAAGGTCACAGAGCCACAGATGCTGCCAGAGTAGATGTTATGAACGGTAATGACAAGCTTACCCTCCTTTACCTCTCCATCAATCACAGTCGGGAAATGCTTTGGGTTCTTGCCCGTCATGTTTGGTCCTCCGCCAACAATCTGAAGCCATTTATGTTCTTCATTAGGTGCATCGATACGGAACACATGCTGGTGTGCAGTAAGCAGAAGCTGACAGCCAGCCTCTTCGAGTAGAGGTCCCCACAGCTTTGCACAAGTGCGCTGCCACTCCGCAAAGTTACCCTTGTGCTTGTCATCCACATCAGCAGGATATAGGTCTCCAGGGTTCTGGTCGGGCCGCGGGTCATAGAGAGGAATGTGGCACAGGGCAACGAGATAAGGCGCACTTGCTATCTCTGGTCGTCTAAGCGCATCTCGAAGCCAAGCCTGCTGAGCAACGCGGTAAGGCTCACTGACAAAAAGGTTGCAGAACTTAGGGTTCGTGTCGAGTTTATCCTCACCTGTATCAAGGCCAACAAGGGCAACTTCGCCCATACGAACAGCAAAGTTGCGACCTAAATCCCAATCGCGAGGCAGACGTTCCTCTGGCTGACGGTACATCCAAACACGTTCCAAGTGGCGGTTTGCCAAGCCTCGATTGTCATGATTGCCAGGACAGAAGAGATAAGGAATGTTGGCAGCAAAGTCCTTTCTCCATATCTCAGGCTTGAAGAAGATGCGCTTCTGGGCTGCAATTGTCTCTTCGGTATTGCAAGCATCACCATTCCAGATGACACAACTTGGCTGCAACTGCATCACTTTGTCGATGGTTGGAGCAAAAGCCTTCCAACTGGCATGTGTGTCGTTGATGACACAGAAGTGTGCGCGGGCAAATTCTCCAGCTGTTCTGAAAGAGTAGATTTGTGGCTTTTCCTCATTGCCAACGATGCGGATATGATAGCCGTCCTTGTACTCGATACGGTCTGCTCCTATCTTATAATAATATAATGTATAGGGCTTGAGTCCTGTGAGGCGGACTTGAATGACCTCGTTGTCCATTGCCGTCATTCGATAGCCGCCGCACCATACCTTCCTACCGTCACTCAGGTCTGGTTTCTCGCCATAGATGACATAGCCATT
>JAEEGL017034285.1_pt1 | contig 10018 bp, 8 predicted proteins | sample 9134231 | NCBI WGS metagenome assembly JAEEGL01 (sample SAMN16246548, study PRJNA631951) | gut metagenome | biome: gut microbiome; feature: rumen; material: fiber-attached | host: Bos | place: Iran: Karaj | collected 2018-10 | reverse complement strand
TCAGTAAAATTCGGAACATCAGATTGTTCAAATATTTCAATTGCATCAGAGACTTCCTTCATTGAAGTTCCAACTTCTACTAATAATTTCAACACATTAGTCATTATTCTTGCAATTCCAGAATCAAGTTCTCCAACAATATGCTTAGCAGTATCTCTTGCTGTTTCAAGAGCTTTTATAGCTTCATCTAGCTTCTTTTTTGTAACAGCCGCATTATATATTTCTTCTTGAAAAACGCCATCAAAAACACCGCCTAGATAGAATCTAGCTTGATGCCTATCCAAATGAACCTTTATCTTAGCCATAAGATTATTTTTTTTAGTTTCATCATCAGGCCAACCATCAGCATAGGTATTAGCATTATCAACTAAGGTTTGTTTTTTTTCATCAAATAATTGCTTTCTATCACCGACAATTTCATTAATTTTATTAATGATATCACCTAATTTTTCGGTGCTTATTTTCAATGACATAACATCACATCTTTCTATTAAGAGTATTATTAACTTTTCCCTTTATTATCTTGTTCATTATATTCTGCTTCTTTTTTATCTACTATCTCATCAATATCATCTAAATATTCAGTAGCTTTCCTTAATTTATTTTTAATTTGTGTCCAATTAGCAACAGAACCACCAATTGTATCCGTAGAACACAACCCTTCAATTTCTTTTATTGATTTTTTCAGATCATTCGCTGCAACTTTAATTCTACCAAAATTTATAGAACCCATATTATCACCAACTATCTTAACTAACTTTTCTATTATATTCAGCAAGAACTTCTTGAATTACTTCATCATTTTGTTCAATGGTATATTTAATTAAATCTACCCAAGTACCAGCCAATTCTCGAAAAGATTCATAATTTTTAGCATTATCATCCCAGAATTTCTTCAAATCAACACCATATACGTTGCTTTGAATTCCTGAGTTTTCACCAGCTTGTAAAACTTTATTAACAACATCATTCACCCATTCATAAGAAGTAGCAAAACGATTAAACATATCAGTAAACGCATTTGCCAAAGCTTTCATTCCTTCTTTTGAATAAGATACTGTATCGGTACCTAAAAATATTTTTTTATCTGATAAAGCAGCAAAAAAATCAGTTGTTGTTTTACCGCTATCAGCCATATAAGCTTCATATTGGGCATTTGTAATACCTTGCTGGACAGCTCCTGCAGCAGTTTTTTTTGCAGCATCACTAAGTATCGCTCCAGATACTCCTTTTTCATATTTATTTAATATATTGACTCCTAAAGCTGTTGCAGCTCCCATACTATATGTTTTAACAGTAAGAGCTGCATTATCTTCATATTCTCTATTTGTAAGAACATCCCTTACTCCTTCCAAAGCCATGGCATCAGACGCAATAGTTTGTACCATATCGTTATTTTGAATAGCCGAATTCAAAGAATTCGCCCCATTAACAAGACCTGAAGACGTAGCTCCTAAAAGACCAGGCACATTATTGTCCACATTACTACCTTTTTTAGAACCATCTAAATCATATTCTTTTTTATTATCTTTTCCCATTTCAAACCAGCTCTCATTTCACTTTTTTATATTTATTATTACTTAGTCATAGCTTTTTTAACATCGCCCTCTAACGTTTCTATAGCCTCTAATGCAACATTTTGAAAAGCACCTAGATATACTTCTATCATTTCTGCATAACTAAAGAAATAGTTAGAATACTTACCCATCATTGACGCATATCCTGTATAGGAAGCTCCTTGCCAATGTGAAGCGGCTTCTAATAAAGCGGTATACATAGAATCAACAAAATCATTTACAAATTCTATTTCCTTATCTAATGCTTCAATTACCTCATCTATCAAATCATTATTAACAACAATATCATGCATACAACACACCTCTATCATACGATAACCATTCATTATCTACCTTATATCAAATATACTATTTTATCAAAAGAGTGTCAATATAACCACTAAAAAAAGACAAATAATTTGTCTTTTTTTTACAACGTTTCGTATTCTTCTACTTCGCCTTCTTCAGATATGTATTTAACTAGAATTGTTGTATTCCCATCAACATAGTATCCAAAGTTTTTGTCAAGTTTAGCAGAAAGCATCCTTGTTGATAATGAAGATTTAAGTGTAAACTGAGATCCCATACCATTACCAAGCCACATTCCTCGAGTATTATTAATTGTATCTTTATACCATGAATCAAATTCTCTCTTTTTGAAGTTGTCGCAAGAATCAATCAATACAAAACTAATTTTAGGCATACCTTTAATCATTGATAATAAGCCACTAAATGCTCCATCGAAATCAGCACCAAGCATTGTTTTAAATTTATCAATACCTATAATAAAGATTACTCTTTCTGGTTCATCATCTAATGCCTTTGCATCAAATCCAGCCTCTTTATACTTGTTATGCATATCAAACAAGATTTTTCCATAAACCTTGAATTCTTCTAATAAATTACTATCATGATAATCTACTATAGATTCATATTTTTGACATATTTTTTCAACATCAAATACAATACAATTTTTGTTAATTACATTAGCAACTTCTTTAATAAACAATCCTGCGAAAGTTTGCAACTCAGGTATTTCTAGAGCTGTAATCATATTAACAGTATCTTTCGTCAAATCAACACTTCTAACTTGTAATGATTCCTTTTCAATACCAATAGGTACAGCTATTAAACCATTAGCTGATTCTGCACAATCTGCAATTGTGACAACTTCAGGTAATACTGGAACTCTAGGCGCCCATCCATCTTGATACATAGTACCCAATTGTTTTATTTTTTCTAAAACAAAGCCACTCAAATTTTCTCTTTCTGTTGGACAAGCAGCTTGGAATTCATATATTCCTTCTAATTTAACCAAACCTCTACCTGGTATATCTGAAGGTAACAGTTTTGTTCTTCCAAGTAATGAAGAATAATCATATTTATCATTCATTTGGAACACTAAATGATTAGGTAAATATTGTGCAAGTCTAGATCTAATACCATTAGATGTTGTTGCAGTCATAATGAAATAAATTCCATATTTCTGACAATCACGAGTAAGAGTCGCCAATGTATCAAACGTTTCATCACCATAGTTTTCGTTATATAACTCAAAACCATTAATAATAACTATGATATTTGGTATTACTTCACCAGTTGCTTTTGAATAACTTATATAATCTCCACCATAATCAGCGAACTTTTTCTTACGTTCATTTATTATTTCAGAAATCATTCTAAGTAAATTAGTAATCTTATCTGCATCATTTTGTAATATAACATCACCAACTTGTGGAGCTTTACGATACATCTTTAGTGTCTCAGCACCAAAATCAAGTAGATATAAGTTTAATTCTTTTGGTGAATAAGTTGTAATACAAGAATACACAAAAGAATTTATCATATCTTCTTTGCCACTATCTGCCATACCATATACTATCCAGTTACCATTCTTAGTAACAGGCATTGTAAGTAATCCTTGGAATTGTAGATCAGGAGCATCATACTCACCAATTACCGGATCAATATCACAATCAACTTTCTTGAATGAGTATTTCTCTTTTAATGCATCTACATATATGATTGCTGGCAATGCATTTAACCACAATTGTTTAACATGAACATTTTCCTTTTTAGCAATTTCTACTAAATATTTCATAATATTAGGTAATTCTTCACCTTTAAGTACACCAGTAAAGTTTTGTTTACCATCATCTACTACTTTAGTAGGCATTCCTAAATTATCAACAAATGTTATTGCTGTATCAACTTTCTTCTTACGTACATCTGATTCATAATATGGAGCACCTGTCCATGCAGATTGACCCATAGCAAAGTATTCATCATAACCAACTTGTAAGAAGAATCTACCAGTTTCTTTAATAGATGCAGCATCAGGTCTTTTAATCATTTCCTGTGAATCACTACTATCTTGAACCTTCAAACAAACCTTAAACTTAGCGTTTGACCAGATTTGGTCATTAACAACACCAGACGGTTTTTGTGTTGCAAGAATTAAATGAACACCAAGTGAACGACCTATACGTGCTGTTGAAATCAACTCATCCATGAAATCAGGTTGTTGAGCCTTCAATTCGGCAAACTCATCTGAAATCATAAATAAATGAGAGATTGGTTCTTTAACCTGACCATTACGATATAATCTTTGATATTTATAAATATCTATTGTTGATTCTCCAACTGCATCTCTTGCTACGTTAAACTCTGCTTGTCTTCTTTTCAATTCACTTTGTAATGAAGCTAAACTACGATTTATCTCTGATACATCTAAGTTTGTAATAGTACCAGCTAAGTGTGGCAATTTAAGACCAGTTTCTCTATTTTCAAAAGCACCTGCTAAACCTCCACCTTTGTAGTCGATAAGCACAAATTGTACTTCGTTAGGATGATAATTAATTGCCATCGACAAAATAAATGTAATAATAAATTCTGATTTACCTGAACCAGTCATACCTGCTATCAAACCATGCGGTCCATGGAATTTTTCATGTAAATCTAATTTAAATAATTCACCATATTCATTTAATCCAATTGGTGCAGCAAGTGAATTAACTGGATCACTTTCTTTCCAACGTGATACAGCATTCAATTGATTAACATTAGAAACATTATACATTTCTAAGAAAGTATATGTAGCAGGTAAAACGAATTTACCACCGTTAATAGCAATTGGAATATTAGATAATATATAAGTATATTTATCTAAAGAACCATACATAAAATCAGGTACGAAATTAATTCTCTTACTATCTGATAATACTCTCTCAAATACTCCACCATTCTTTTCATCAACAGAAATAAAGTGTTCAACTTCATTTGGTAAAGCATTTAATTTCTCAGTAAAGATTAATAAACTAATACCAAAATATTCCTCTGATTCTACTAATGTACGAATAATACTCATATTTCTAACTAAATCTATATCATCCGTAATAATTAAATATCTGGTTTGTAATTTAACCGTTTCTTTCTTAGAACTAATCCCATGACTTCTTTCTTCATTAGCAGCTTTAATAGAACTAATCATTTCTTCAAAATAAGAACTAACTTGAGTTATTTCATCACTATTTGTTCCAAAGAATCTAATAGTTCTTAAATCGTCCCAGAAATAAGGGCAGTTCTTAATATCATCCCAAAAAGATTCATTTTCACTATTTGTAAGAACACATATCTTCAATGAATCATAACCATGATATGCAAATATTTGTAATAACAAACCTCTTAAAAATGGATTTGTAACAGATTTTTGTCCTATTACAGCTGTAATATATTTTTCAACAAAATTATAAGTAACTGGAACATTAACTAATTCTTTAGTTTCTTTTTCAAGTTCCCTTAAATATCCCATTAAGTTATCTTCATCTTCCATTGAGAAGTGTTCATCTGGATAATTAATCGTAAAGAATGGAGGAATAGAACCAATACCTAATCTAACCTGTAAATAATCATAATCATCTGGATTCTTACACCATAAATCACGTTTTTTAAATAGTATTACATCCCCAACTTCTTTTAAAGGAATATATTTATCAATAAGTAATTGTTGTTCTCTTTTCATCTCTAGTAAGAATTCTTCTCTTTTCTTACTAACATACATACTATATGATACTTGTCTTTTTCTTTCATATACTCTTTTTTTATGTTTATTTAACATCTTACTAATAGATGGTAATACTAGCATACACAAAAGCATTGCAGCTGCCGTTAACAAAGATGGCCAAGCTTGACTAAGTGGTGTTGATTTATTAACAACACCAGCTAGTGTTATAACACCAGTCATGATAGAACTCATACCCATCATCATCATTGAACCCATAGTTAAAATAGCAGGCATTTCTTCCTGTTTTTGAGATGCTGGTGGAGGATCTATAACTAAAGTTTTCTCCTCTATTCTTTCATCAAAACGCGGTGGTTTTAAGAAATAATCTTCTTTTTTATACATTTCTACCATTGGATCAGCATCTGTACTAATAGTAGAATAATCCAAAGTAGGTACCTGTCTTAATGTAAACGAATGACTATCATATTTAACTAATTTATTTGGATTATTTAAATAAAAAATATCTTTAATAATCGAAAATTTCAAACCTAAAATAAAGACAGAGTCTCCATATCTTAAATTGGTCTGATCACAATGTATACCATTAACATACATTGGTATTGAAGTATTTAAATTATATATTGCATATACACCGTTTTGATAACTTATTTTTAATTGGTTTTTGGAAATACCAGGTTGTTCATAAGAAATAATATTATTAAATGAACCACCATCGGTAGCTCCATTGTTACCTATATACCAAGAAGTTAATCCATTAACTCCTGTTAAAGAAATATTTAATTGAAATGCATTAGCATCAAATACGGGACAAGTATAAATTACATAGCTATCGCCAGATAGAACATTTTTTAAAGTATAGAATTTTTCATTTTCAAGCATTACGTCGTCAACAGCTGTACCATTTCTGAATACTTTAACTTCACTATTGCTCTTTAAAACCCAGCTACCATCAACACTTTCAACGCTAACCAAATTTTCCTTTTTATCATTTACTATCCAGTAATTACCGAATACTTCGGTTGGAAGAATAAGATTAACGAGTTTAGTAGCGTCCATTAACATGATCTTCATACTGGCCACTCTCCCATATTCTAATATAAATTATAAACTAAATAATTATTAAATACAACATAAAAAAAGAAAACCTTCAATGGTTTTCTTATTTATCATATCTATTTTTATTGTTTATATCGTCTTCTAATAACTTGATAAATTCATCAAATGAAACAGTTGTTGTTTCTTCGCTACCAGCTCTTCTATAAGAGACACTTTTACTGTCAACTTCTTTTTGACCTAATACTAACATATAAGGTATTTTTTTCATAACAGCTTCTCTCATTTTATATCCAAGTTTTTCATTTCTATCATCAAGTACAACTCTATAACCTAGTTCTTTTAATTTATTAAATATTTCCGTTGCATACTCTAAATGGTATTCAATATTAACTGGTAATACTTCTACTTGTTTTGGTGCTAACCATAATGGTAAATATCCTCTAGTTTCTTCTAGATAATAAGCAATTGTTCTATCTATAGAACCAAATACTGCTCTATGTAAAACAACTGGTGTTTTTTTGTTACCATCTTTATCAATATAATTTAAATCAAATTTCATTGGTAAGCAAAAATCTATTTGACAAGTAGATAATGAGAATTCATTACCAACAGCAGGTTTAACTTGAACATCTAATTTAGGACCATAGAATGCTGCTTCACCAACTTTTTCTACATATGGAACACCAATATCATCCATTATTTTTCTTAAAGCAGCTTCGGCATTATCCCACATTTCATCATCATGATGATATTTAACTTTATCTTCTGGATCACGAAGTGATAATTCAAAACGATAATCAGTAATGCCCATTTCTTTATAAACTTCAAGTATTAAATCTACTACTCCTTTAAACTCTTGTTCAATTTGTTCTGGAGTACAGAAGATATGTGAATCGTTTTGACAGAATGTTCTAACTCTTTCAATTCCTTTTAAAGATCCACTTGTTTCATAACGACAATCTCTTGCTATTTCAGCAATTCTTATCGGTAAATCCCTATATGAATGAATATCATTACCATACATAACCATATGATGTGGACAATTCATTGGACGCAATACATATTGTTCATCTTCAACATCCATTATTGGAAACATTGCATCTTTATAATGTTCTAAATGTCCAGAAGTTTTATATAGATTAACATTTCCAAGTGGTGGAGTTTGAACATGTAAATATCCTCTATCTAATTCTTTATTCCTAATATATGTTTCTAATATATTCCATACCATAAATCCATTTGGTAAGTACATAGGAAGTCCTCTACCAACTAAATCAGACATCATAAATATTCCTAAATCTGTACCTAGTTTTATGATCTCTTTGTGCTCTTTCTTCTAATTCTTTTATATGTGCATCTAGTTCTTCTTCGGTTGGAAAACAAACGCCATATATTCTTTGAAGCATTTTATTATTAGCATCACCTTTCCAATAAGCTCCACTAAATTTAGTTAGTTTAAAATGTTTCAATTCTTTTGTATTATCCATATGTGGTCCACGACAAAGATCAGTAAAATCTCCTTGTGTATACATAGAAATAACAGTGTCATCTCCATCCATTCTAGATATTAAATCTATTTTATATGGATCATCCTTAAATTGTTCTAAAGCTTCTTCTTTAGATATTTCTTTTCTAACAATATTCTTAGCTGCCTTAGAACACTTCTTCATTTCTTTTTCTATTTTTGGAAGATCTTCTTCAGTTATTTTTTGATCTCCTAAATCAATATCATAGTAGAAACCTTCTTCTACTACTGGTCCTACCCAAAATTTAGCATCTGGATACAAATGTTTTACAGCTTGTGCAAGTAAATGAGCACAACTGTGATTCAATTTGTTTAATTTTTCATCTTCTTTAAAATTTACCATTTTATCTCTTCCTTCCTCTTTCTTCTTGTTTTTTCTGTTCATTATATTCGTATAATAATCTTGCAATTTTATGATTGATTTCGGTTCGCTCTGATGCTATCTCAGCACGCTCGTCAGCATCCCTCGTAAACTTTTCCCTCAATCTATTTTGAAATAACGCTCTTCTTAATTCAACAAATCCCGGTATATCTTCATGTTTCATATAATCACTTCCTATAATAAAAAAACACATAACTTGCAAGGAGCAAAGTTATGCGGTACCATCCTATTTTTTACTTAATTTAGATAACGGCTATCAACCGGATTTTATTAAATCTCTCAAGAAATAGTAATTATTAAGTCTTCTATTCACTCACACCAACCATGAACTCTCTTTAAGTAAGATCCTTAATAATCTCGTTTTCTCTCATCGAATTAACAAAATACTACTCCAAAAAAGATATTTTGTCAACAATTGCAAAACATTTTACTTATTATATATTTATTGTTATAATAGCTAACCAGAAGCGGGGGTTGCTATATGGACGAATTAGCAGAAGCTATAAATAGAATAATAGAAAATGGAACAAGTGAAGAATTAGAAATACTATCTATTTGTTTTGAAAACTACAACAGATTAAATTTACAATATAGTCGCATTGTAAATATGGCTCATAATCAAAACAAAGAAAGAATTGATTATTCTGCTGATATTGAAGATGCTAAAAGAAGAAAAGAAGAAGCAAGAAAAAATCTTGTTGGAAACATACAATTATTAAATTTAAAATACCCAAAACCAAGCGGAATGAAAAGAGGACAATAACATTGTCCTCTTTATTTTATTTCTTCGTCCTTGCTTCCTCTATTTTTAAATTGTAATGTGATTGGTGTCCCCGTAAAATCGAAATTCTTACGAATAGTATTTTCTAAATATCTTTCATAACTGAAATGTACCAATCCTTTATCATTACATCTAAAAGTGAATTTTGGAGGACAAACTCCCGTCTGACTCGCAAAATATATTTTTAACTTTCTTCCTTTGTAACCAGGAGCTTCATGTAATTTACAAGCATCATGTATAACATTATTTAATAATGATGTTTTTACTTCTCTTCTGTTGTTTTCATAAGCACTAATTATTTCTGGCATTAAAGTATGAATCCTTTTTTTAGTTAAAGCTGATAAAAATACTTGTTTTGCATATGTCATAAATTGAAATTCACTATCTAAAAGTTGTTTCCATTCTTTCATAGCTTTATCTTTATCCTCAATAACGTCCCATTTATTAACAGCTAGAACTAATCCTTTACCAGCTTCAATTGCATAAGATGCAATATGTTTATCATGTTCAATAATACCTGTTGACGCATCAATTACTAAAACGCATACATCAGATCTATCAATAGCTTTTAAACTTCTAAGTAAACTATATTTTTCAACTGATTCATATATCTTACCTTGTTTACGCATTCCAGCCGTATCAATAACTATATATTCTTCACCATTATATTTAAACTTAGTATCTATTGAATCTC
>JAEEGL015598669.1_pt1 | contig 10018 bp, 7 predicted proteins | sample 9134231 | NCBI WGS metagenome assembly JAEEGL01 (sample SAMN16246548, study PRJNA631951) | gut metagenome | biome: gut microbiome; feature: rumen; material: fiber-attached | host: Bos | place: Iran: Karaj | collected 2018-10 | reverse complement strand
TTCCCTGTAGATACCTCCACGTATGATCACTTTTGTTCCGGGTACCGCTTCTTTTGCGGCCCTGTCAAGTGTCTTAAAAGGGGCATCGATGCTGCCGCCGTTTTCGTCAGAAGCCTTCGGATCATCGCAGGCTACATACAGAGTTTTTTCATACGTACATTCTTTTTCCCAGAAGTCAAAGCTGTTTCCGTCAGGCAGAATGGCCGTCAGATCATCAAGTTTTCTCATAGTCACTCCTCCTATTTTGTTTACTACAGCTTATTTGATTATATGACAGAAAGGTTATGGTTTCAACGCTTGAAGGAAGCATGATAATACGGTACAATTGTATAGTCATTTCTGTAATGAATAAAGGGGGAGACAGCTGTGAGAGATTTTTCAAGAATGGATAAGCTTTTACAAAGATTCGTGGAAGAGGGGAGCAATCCCGGCTGCGCTGTTGCGGTAATGCAGGGAGACGAAATGATATACCACGGGGAAGCCGGATATGCGGATATCGCAAGCGGAAAGAAAGTAGATGTTCATAGCATGTTCAGCCAGGCTTCTACGACGAAGCTTTTTACCTATGCGATCCTCGGAATGATCTTTGAAGAGGGGAAGTTCCTTTTCAGCGATCCGCTTTACTATTATCTTCCTGAGTGGAAGGATACACAGAAATATGTCTGTCTTCCGAACGGTAATATAGATATGGTGCCTCTGGAAAAACCTATAACGATAAGGGATGCTGTTGCGATGATGTGCGGTCTGCCATACTGCATGATACCTTCAGTCAATGCAACGACTCCGACTCTTGCAGCTATGAGCAAACAGATGGCGGAGCTGCTTAAGAAAGGTCCGAGTACCATTGCCGAGGAAGTAAGGGTTATGGCTGATGTTCCGGTCATGTTTGAGCCTGGTTCCCACTGGCTTTACGGCTTCGGATCTGAGATAACCGGTGTATTGGTTGAGACCTTCGAAGAGAAGCCTTTGAGGGAAGTATTTAAAGATCGTCTTATCGATCCGCTGGAACTGGAAGATACGGATACTTTTGCAAGACCGGGTAATAAGGATCGCATTGTGACCAATTACGCAAAAAAAGGACAGGGCCAGTTTGAAGCGGCAGGAGATTTCTCATCTCTTGATCCGGACAGCGTTCCGGCAGGAGCACGACCGAACCTTCTTACCAGCGCACATGATTTTGCAGTTTTCATGCAGATGCTTGCCAACGGAGGCACATACAAGGGAAGAAAATATCTGGGAAGCGGTACGGTAGCCATGCTTCATGAGAACCAGCTTGGTCCCGAACAGCTTAAGGATTTTGAGAACGATTATCTTGCAGGTTACGGATACGGTCTGGGCTTCCGTACGCTGATGACACAGAAGTACGGACATAACGGACATCTCGGTAATTTCGGCTGGACCGGCGGAACGGGTATATGGGTGGAAGCAGATCCTGTTGATAAGTTTTCTGTAGCTTATATGCACAATATGAGGCCCAATGATGAGCTATATCATCATCACAGAGTGCGAGCGGTTGTAAACGGGATAATGCTCTAAGTGTGATCAGGCAAGAGGAATCAGAAGTCTTACTTCAAAGCCCTCTTTATCGCTGATACAGATGAGCTGTCCCTCCATCTTTTTCATCAGTTCACTGGAAATATAGAGACCGAGGCCGCTGCCTTCTTTTCCGGCTGTATTTTTCTTGCCGCGGTAGAACTTGTTTGTAAGAAGCTCCAGCTCTTCGGGATCTACTCCTTTTCCGTGATCCCTTATCCTCATTTCGAGGTAACGGCCATTGAAGCGGTAACTTATATCGATCTTTGTATCAGCGTATTTATATGAGTTGCTGATGATATTGCCGATGATCTGGGATATGCGGTTTCTGTCCAGTTTTAATATACAGTCAGGGATTTCGCCGGATTCAGCCTTGCCGTAGATATCATGTTCTCTTACGAGTTCATCCAGGATATCCGATGTTTCTTCCGTGGTGTTTACATTCATTTCTCCGAGATCATCCAGGGCAGAAGCCAGCAGATCACTTAAGAGCGTGCTTATCTCGCGGGTCTTTTGTTCGATATTCTCTACTTTTGCTTTCAGATATTCATCCTGAATCTTTACCGAGAGGACACCGCAGATCGCCCTTATTCCCGTGACAGGAGTTTTCAGATCGTGACTGAGAGAAGCAATCAGCTCTTTTTCCCTCATTTTCAGCTCAGTTTCTCTTTGCTTCGAAGACTTCAGTTCCTCCCTCATAATGTCGAAGCTCTCCGTGAAGACTCCGAAGATATTATTACGTTCCATTATAAGAGGTTCATCAAGCCTTCCCTGTGCGATAAGACCCGCAAATTCCTTCATGCGTTTAAATGGCTTTATGACATTTCTGTTGATATAATAAAGGAAGCTTATATAAGATATGATCAATAATAATGTCACCAAACCCGTTACCAGTATAAGTTTCTGAACAGCCCTGCGGTATGCGACCCCGGCAGGGTTCGGAACAACTACTGTGCCGAGAAATAAGCTGCCGTCATTTACCGGCATCGTTATCATGCCTCTCCTTACGGCATCAAGGGGGGTATGAATATCTGCAAATACTTTGTCTGAAGTTGAATAAAGAGTTTTATTATCGCTGTCAAAGATCAGTATATCCGTGTCAAAAGTTTTAGCTTCTAAGGCTTTTATATCATCCCGGTTTTCTTTTACGCTTTCTATGACATCGTTCAGCATGATGCTGTCAACGTAAGATAAAGGCGCTGATCCGGCCACCAGGACCAGCAGCGTGACAGACACTGTAAGTAGTATTGTCAGATAGATAAAGAAGCTTTTAAATCCTTTCATCATTCAATTATATATCCAACACCCCAGATGGTCTTCAGTATCTTAGGATCATCAGGATCTTCCTCCAATTTCATTCTGATACGTCTTGCGTGGACCGGTAAGGTACCTTCGCCGATAAACTCATCTTCCCAGGCATATTTAAGAAGTTCATCTTTTGTAACGACTCTTCCCCTGTTTTTCAGGATATACAGAAGCATGTTGTATTCCCTGACTTTCAGCTCTGTCTCTTCGCCGTTCTTTACCAGCTTATGGGTTGAGGTATCCAGGAAAATATTATCGCATATTATCATTTTGCCATTCGGATCAGCGGAAGGCTCCGATATATCTGCAGCCTGTCCGGGAGTATTGCCGACGGCATTCGCCATGCTGACCGCTTTTTCATAACGCGCAAGGACTGCCTTAACCTTGGCAAGAAGTATGCTCATGGTAAAAGGCTTACTGATATAATCATCGCCGCCTATATTAAGAGCTGTCAGAATATCATCATCGCTCTTTCTTGCGCTGATAAAGAGGATGGGCATATCAAATTCACTACGGATCTTTTTGCACAGTTCAAAACCTGATCTGTCTCCGAGATTGATGTCCAGAAGCACGAGAGAAGTTTCGTTTTCTTCAAGAAAGCGGACTGCCTCATCATAGCCTGTAACAAATGCAGTGGAAATATCAAATATGTTAAAGTATTCTGCGGTATTCTCGGCGATCGTAAGATCATCGTCTACGATCAGGCATTTATAAACCATCTTCCGGTCTCCTTCTATCTGCCGATGTTTATTGTCGAACCTGTTTCTCCGATGAATACTATCATACCATATTCCGGCAGGGGAACGCTATACCCATATTCGGTCATATAACTGCTGTATTTTATGTTCATGTATTTATCGTATACATAGACAGCTGCATTCTCGGGTATATCAAGTCTCAGCGTTTCATTTTCTGCACCATCGATTTTGTACCAGCAGGCCTCTTTGGTCTCAAGCTCCACGTTTGTAACATCATTCGTGAGTACGGGAATGTCTTTTTCGGAAATGAGTCTGTAACCAAGATCATCCAGACAGACATATTCTTTTCCGTTTATTGTCTCCATACGCAGATCACTGATATCTCTTGAAGCTGAGCCGGGCATGATATGATCATAGCCTGCATGATCTTCATCCTGTATCACGTAGCCGTTTACAAAGCCGGGAGCCTGATCGCTTGTACGAAGTTTCAGATGATTGTTTTCGGTATAAGCCATATCAGAAGCAGAGCCGCTTACCAGATAATATGAAATACCGCTACGTTTATCCCAGGCATGCTGTATCTCTTCATCCACAGTCTTTTCAGAGACTTTATAAAGCTGACAGCCAAATTCGGGATGTGACAGATACATCTGTCCGTTCTTTTCTTCAAGTACATAAGTCTGAAGAGGCTGTACGGGTATGGCATTACCGGATCTCACATCCCCGCTCATTTCCACGAAGGTACCTTCTGTAGTATACATATACTGCGCTTCGAATTCTTTTTCCGAGGTGACAGAAAGGATCTGCATGAACTGTTGGTCCGGAAAGCTTATGCTCAGTGTCTTCTCAGTGTCTGCATATAAGCCTTCATACTTAAGGAACTCATCAGGCACTGTCGTTAACTCCGGTTTTTCTTTTTCCGGGTGAACTATATCGATTCCCTGTTCCGAAAGAGCAACGTCGAGAAGCTCTAGACATATCTCTTCGCAGTTGCTGCTGGATCCGCCTGAGGAAAGCACTGCCACACTTATCTGCTGATCGGGAGCCACCAGCAGGTTTGCATGCTGCATTGTATCTCCGCCCTTTGAGAGTACTTTTACGCCGGCTTTTGTGTAGTCTTCCTTTTCTACAGTATCCCAGCCAAGACCGAAGGTTTCAGGACACTCACCTGCACTGTTGTTTTCAGTCATTTCTCGCTTTGCTTCTTCGGAAAGCAAAATATTATTGCCGGTAAAGAAGGCCGTGCCAAAAGAACAGACATCAGCTGCGTCTGACATAACGCCACCGGCGCCGATCAACTGCGGAACAACAGGGCTGAGCTTTACATTACCGTTTATATAGATCGGAACCTGTCTGTCAAAATCCGTATCCCATAAAGTTCCTGTATTATCCAGGGAAAGCGGTTTGCTGATGTTTTCCCTGAGATAATCCGTAAAGCTCATGCCGCTTACACGCTCTACCAGGATCTCAAGCAAAGAGAAGCCGTCATTGCAGTAGCAGTTGAATTCTCCGGGATCAGCTTTTAAATGCTCCTTTTCAAGTTTCTGTAAGAACGTATCGTGATAGTCCGTGCTTTTTTCATCAAAGAGAAGGCAGCCTTCATAGATTGATCCCTTGAGGCCGGAAGTATGGTTCATCAGCATTCTTACAGTGATATCCTTATAGCGTTCGTCAGCCATTTTAAAATCCGGGATATAATCAGTTACCGGGGCATCGAGGGAAATCTTGCCCTTATCGGCCAGCTGCATTGCAGCTGTAACTACATACATCTTGCTGACAGAGGCGATATTTAAAACGCTATCTTTCGAAGCTGTATTTACTTCCGTCAATGCATTTTCATTACTACGGTCTTCCGCAAACGCAGCCATGTTGCTTACCGGAAATGTAAGTGCCAGACCCATCATGATCCCTGCATATATTTTACTTATTTTTTTCATTATCGAATACCTCCCTTATTCCGAGATCAGCTCATATACTGAGATCTTTTTGATCCTTCCGGCGCAGATATAAGCGCAGATAAAACAGTAGAGAAGGATGGCAAGATCCATCATTATTATCGAAAAGGCTGATATTATGATCTTGCAGACATAGGCATTCACAACTCCCATAAGAAGTATTGAAAGGATCGTGCCCAGGATAACGGCCAGTACGGCAAGCGGTACGATACGGAATGCCAGCTGGAACTTAAGCTCTCTCGAAGTGTAGCCAAGACCTTTCATGATACCGAGTTCTCTATACTGTTTCCTGATGGTTGAAGCCATCAGTATGGAGAGGATCAGGATCACAACGATTCCGGAGATAAGCATCATTATGACTGCAATACCTGCAAATGAGACAAGGAGCATATTTGCTATTTCTTCATTTTCCTCTTTTTCAAAAGTAAGGCTTTTTATCTTCATTATAGAAGTGCTGCCTGTAATAGTCTGATCTCCCACACGTATCGCATATTCCATGTAGCTGACACCTTCTTCGGTCATGGCTTCAGCCATCTTTTTATCAGCTGCGTTTCTGATCTTTTCTTCAAGGGCTTCGCCTTTTATATCATCATCCTTATATTCTGCTATTTCTTTTCCGTAACGCCTGCGGAGCAGCTCCGCGAATTCTTTCTTGTCAGCACCATCGTTTAAGTAGATGTCGAAGGTAGAAGGTGTATACGAGGGATCCATACGTTTAAAGCCAGGAGTTGTAAGATAAGCTGTTATCGGATTTACCGCTGAATTTACAATACCCGTTATAACATAATCTTTCTTTATCTTTCCGTGTTCCAGAGTGATGGTATCTCCAAGATCTGCTTCGAGCTTTTTCTGTTCCTGCACTGTTACACATACTTCATTCTCATGTTCCGGAAGCCTGCCATTTATGACGAAGATAGTTGATGTTTTGGAATAATCCTCATAGACTTCAAGGGTCACCGGATAATCTGGATCAGAAGTATTCGCGTTGCTGTCTGTTGTAATCTTCACTCCGATACCGACTGCAGGTGTCAGAACCTGTCTTACCTCAGTCATATCTTCAAGCTCCGAAGCAAAAGCTGAGGGCTCTATATCGCCTACTGCTTCTAACCTGATATCGCAGAGTTCATGTCCGCAGACAGAACCGAGTATCCTGTCAGGACTTGCGAAAAAAGTTCCCAGAATAAAGCCCAACAAGGTCAATACTGTGCAAGTCGTGATACATACTGTCAGTCCCACATGGTTCTTTGCATTTTGGAAAAGTTCTTTTATTGCAAGACGGATATGTACACTGCCTTTAGTCTTATCAAGCGGTAAGATCGTCTTTTTGAAATTATGGGTATCAATACCTTTTCTGAAAGCCATGACCGGAGGATATTTCCTCACAGCAATTGCTCTGCTGAGAGCTATAAGACCGACAAAGATGATCATGGCCAGTACACAGAGCATAAGCGGAAATGCCGGGACCGTAACAGGACCGCCATAGTAAATATTTGAAGCAGCATTCTGAATAAGTCCCTTTGTCATAAAAAATGCAGGGGCCAGTCCGATGAGTGCGCTTATAAGAGCTATGAGTACATATTCTGCGATATATGAAGCAGCTATCTGTCCGGAGGTATATCCCATTGCTTCCAATACTCCGATGGATACTATCTGTTCCCTGATATCACTGACTATACGGAATCTGATCATTATCATGATAGCTGTTACAATCACTGCAGACATGATCATTATGATGATACTGAGCAGGGACATGTTAATGTCGTTAGTAGATACGGTATCTTCATAAGTATATGTATACACAGAACCTGACAGATCATTTATGGAAGCATCTTCTGCAAAGGTCTTGAAATCAGAGAGTAGTATTCTGTTATCAACTCCTTCAGCCGTATTGATACCGATCATTTCGTAACGTTCATCCATACAGTTTTCAAGGTATTCAAAATCTTCCTCGCTGACGACAGCTTTGGTTCCGTAATTCCAGATACCGGTTTCGTAGAATCCCGCAACCGTGAAAGAGAATTCTTTATTGTTCCATGTGATTGTGAGATTATCCCCTTCGGTAACATCCAGTTTTTTTCTGTTTGCGGAAGCAAGTACGATGGGATGATCTGCCGAATCAAGACCAACAGTCGTATTAAAGTTTTCCATCCGGCGTTCACCGCTTTCCGGTACAAAGCAGATGTCGGTAAGCATATCTCCTTCATCAGTGCTCTTAACCTTGATGATATCCGAAACAAAGCTTGTATGGTCAAAGCTTTCCACATCAGGATTGTCTTTAAGGAATTCAAGATATATATCCGAATAATGATCCTGTTTAAAATATGCAAAGTTTTTATAGCAGCCGCTTTCTTCCACCATTTTCGGAGTGATCTTTTTTATTCCGATCACTGATGAAACCGATGCAGCAAGAAGAACAAGGCCAAGAGTGATCAGGATCAGGAACAGGATCGATTCTTTTTTATGTTTTCTTATATTTGCAAATGAAAGTCGTAATATTTTCATGATTCTACCATCCCATGTCATTCAAAAAGTTTTGTAAGGATTCTCTGCGCTGCGTATCATCGTCAGTTCCGTAAGCCGGCATCCTGTGTTCTCCCACGATACCGCCGTCTCTTAAGTAAATAACCCTTGAACCGCGAAGTGCAGTCTTTATATCATGTGTTACCATTACGACACTCTGGCCGGTTTTATGGAGTTCCGTAAAAACATCCAGCACATCACGACCGGAGGATGAATTCAGCGCTCCGGTAGGTTCATCGGCAAAGAGGATCTTCGGATCGTTGATCACTCCCCTTATGATGCCTACTCTCTGGCATTCGCCACCGGATAGCTGGTTCGGATATTTCTTCCACATATCTTCTGATATTCCGACTTTTTTAAGAAGCATTCCGGCACGATCTACCAGTTCCGGGGAATTCTTTTGTGCTACGAGAGCTCCTGTCATAATGTTGTCAAAGACATTCATGTTATCCAGCAGGTAGATACTCTGGAATACAAAGCCGCAATGCTTTCTGCGGAATACGGCAAGCTGGTCGTTGTTGTAAGAGGATATCTCTTCGTCTCCGAAGTAAACCTTGCCAAGAGAGGGCTTATCCATGCCTGACAAAGCGTATAGCAGTGTACTCTTGCCTGAGCCTGAGGATCCCATGATGACAGTGAAATCACCTTCAAAGATTTCAAGATCCATATTTTTTATCACATGCTGCTGTAATCCTGCATTAGAAAAGGACTTACAGAGTTTTTCGGTTCTGAGTATTCTATTCATGGTTTTATCTCCTTTACCGTTCTTAAGCCATACTATATCATCTGTTCATGGCAACATCTTTACACAAATCTTAATAATTCTTACAGAATTCTTACCTATATCCTCTGCAGGTATTTCTCCGGAGTAGGATTAAGTATCTTTTTCATGTGGTGTTTACAGCGCTACTCTGACAGAGTATTATAGCTTTAAAAGATACATAAGTGTAATTGCGGCTGCCCTTCATATTGAAAGATGAAAAAGTTTACCACAATCTTATTTATATTTTTTCTTATATCTCTTGTATCCTGCGGTGCACCTCCGGATGTAAAACAGGAGGCTCAGGATAGATTAAAACAATATAAGCCTTTATTTGAACAGAAGGTTGAGGAGGTCTATGGTTCCGACGCCAGGCTGAAAAAGGTTAAATGTGATGTGACTACATATGTTGGTTCACCGGTTCCTTCAGTGAGTTACAGTGCTGATAATTATTTGACGGGAACGATCAGTATCAGTGGCCGGAATTATGATGCTATCTATCTGACATATGAAAACCGTATGATTGATAATGTTCACACAGAAGATATCTGTAGTTCCGTAACAGATGCTCTTCCTTTAGATCATGATAAGTTTATTCTGGTGAAGTATATTAGTTCTGTGGGCTTTGAACCAATGTTTGAGTCGGAAGTTGATTCTCTGGAAAAAGCGGCTGAATCAGATGAAGGAAACATAATTACATTTGTTATTATTACAAGTGAGGATTTATCAGTCTTCAAGGAAGATGATTTTACAGATATACCCGAGCTTCAGACAATAACGAATAGCAAAAATCTGAGCGGCAATATTAAAATAGTATCTGTTAAAGATAAGAGCATGGCTTCATCTCTCAGCGGCAAGATCAGAGATCTTAATTTTTCGTATGATACCCATCCCATGGTATATAATAGCAACGGAAATAAAGATGCATTTGATGTTTATGGAATCAGAAATGCAATATCGATTGAGCTGAATCCTGACAATTTGGTTTATAATTATATGGATTAGTTATTTTCCAGTTTTATATAGCAAGGGAGAAAGATGAAAAAGGGAATTACAAAAAAGGTATTGAAGATTATAGGAAGATTGTTGCTTGGAATATTAGCGGTCTTTTTAGCTTTTTTGATTATTGTGAAAATATGGAATGAAATTGCTATGAGTCATGAGAAAGAACTGCTTGAAGATCATCCCGGTGAATTCGTAGAGATAGATGGCCGAAACATGAATATATATGTAGAGGGTGACGGAGA
>JAEEGL015406655.1_pt1 | contig 10018 bp, 6 predicted proteins | sample 9134231 | NCBI WGS metagenome assembly JAEEGL01 (sample SAMN16246548, study PRJNA631951) | gut metagenome | biome: gut microbiome; feature: rumen; material: fiber-attached | host: Bos | place: Iran: Karaj | collected 2018-10 | reverse complement strand
TACAGATGCTTTCTTTGATGGTCACCGCGTACAAATGCTGCTTATAGGCGAAGAAATAAGCGAGCAAATAAGCAAGAGCGGTGAAACCGGCAAAGAACATAGCGTAGCGGCGAGCCAACATCAACGGGAAGAATCTTCCGGTATAGCTACCGACCGCGCGAACGGTACAGAGTTCTTCTTCCGTGTAGGCATCGGAAACAGGCCGTCCGTTATCGGACATCGTGATCCCGCCGATACGGCCGTTTTCCTGATCTTCGGTGTACAAAACGCAAGCGTTGTTATACCCATGAACTTCCGCATAATACTTGGCGTAAGCATAGGAACGAAGCGTTTTGTCTTTAATAAAGTACATGCTGGGCAGAACGTCAGGCATCTGATAGAAACAGAATTTATAAACCAATTTCATGATGACTTCTTTCGTCGTCATTTCTTCGGTCGTTACGACGCCGAGGCTACCTGCGATAGTTTTAATATCAAGGCCAAAACTATCTATGAAATCGGCAGCACTTTGCAAATTAAGGTTTTGGATATCCTCAAGTGACACAGGCAAACCCGGCAAAGATAAAAGAGAACTGACTACTTCGATAGAACCAAGTCCGCTTCCGAGAGCGGTAAGGAGTTCGTCAACACGCTTTTCGGTCAACATATAGCTATAGGCTTTTCCGTTCGGGCCGTAGGCATCCTGATATTCGTCGGAAGCGACGTACGCAAGCCACTCCGGAGAACTTTCCGCTTCGGCATACGCCGCGGCCAGAGCAACGTCGGCGTCCAAGCCTTGCGCTTTATAATCGTTTTGGGTGCGATAGATGGTGAGTAGAATTTGAATGGTCTGTTCCACACCGAAGATATAGCTGTCGGCATACAGACCGTTGGGATTGTAAACGGCGCCCGTTTCACCAAACCAAATTTCGGGCTCGTTGTCGTTTATGGACGGAGCGGCTCCGCCTTTGGTCCCGTCGGTGTTCTTATTACCGCCGCCGCTACCGTTGATATTATAGGTGCTGATTAGACCGCCGCGAAGCGAATTGATCGAGCCGGAAAGACCGGACCCGCCGGACCAAGGTTTGAACTCGCTGAGGTGCTCGTTATAGCTCTTAATGGGCGTTTCCGCGCCGGTAATCTTTTCTTTTTCCGGATCGGCAAAGGTGATATCGGCATAGATTTTATCTTCTTTTGCGTATACGCTGACCTTATCTTCTTTTTCTAAGCGGTAGTAATCGCGCGTATAACCCTCGGCGACCTCGTTCAATTTGTCTTTCGCTTTGAAATCGAAAACGAGGGAAAACCCGAGCAAAAGAATTACGCTGACGATGACGACGCTGACCGCCCTCGCAGAATAACTTTTTGTAATGATCGTGACAAGGATCTGTACGGCAGTCACGGCAGCCCACGCGATCACTACGACTTGCGTAGCAATGCTTTTCGTCCCGAAACCGAGAGCAAAAGCGCTTTGCAACAATAAAAGCAACATGAGCGGGTAGCCGAGAAGGTAAGATACTGTCTTTAACGTACGAAACAGATTATGTCTTCTCAACGCCTTTTTCGCATCCATAAAAACACTACTCCTCTATTATAAATTATATACAGTATACAATATGATAAAGGGATAGTCAATAACGATTTTTAAAAAAAGCTTAATTCCCGAAAGAAAATGCGTCTATTCGACTGTTTTTCCGCCGCAACTCTTCGCAAGCCGATCCATCAGGCTGTTTTCGATACCGCCCGAACCCGGTTTTTCCACCAAAATCACGTCGAAAAGCTTTTCGCAATACCGTAAAAGTCGAAAAATATTGGAAGCGAATTCCTCTCCGCTGTCTCCGACGTTCATATACGAAAAACCCTTTTCTTCCCAGTAAGGAACGTTCTTTTTTCTCGATAAAATAACCGCTTTCTTGCCCATGCCGGTCCACTCGACGTACTCCCTCTCCGCGCCGCGGACCGAGCCGTACAGGATACAAGGCACGATCGGCGCGTAATGCTTATATTTCATACCGGGAGCGGGCGCGACTTTGACTTTTCCGGAGAACAATTTAACGGTGGGTAAATACGGACGAAGCATTTCTTCCGTGATCCCGCCCGGACGCAAAATGGTCGGATCTCCCACCAAAGAAAGCACGGTGGATTCGATCCCGACGGAACACGGGCCGCCGTCGATAATGGCCGGCACTCTCCCGTTCATATCGTCGAAAACGGCGTCCGCCGTCGTGGGGCTGACGCGCTTGGAAAGATTGGCGCTGGGCGCCGCGACCGGCGTTTTACACGCCTCCAAAAAAGCCCTTGCGATCGGGTGAGAAGGAATACGGATACCGACCGTATCAAGACCTGCCGTCACGGTATAAGGTATTTTGTCTTTTTTGGGCAAAACGATGGTCAGCGGTCCGGGAGAAAAGACGGAAAACAGTTTTTCCGCAAGAGGCGATACTTCCGCCGCTTTACGCGCTTCTTCCACGTTCGGAACGTGCACGATCAAAGGATTGTCCGAGGGCCGACCTTTGGCAAGATAGATCTTTCTTACCGCTTCTTCGTTCAGCGCATCCGCGCCCAGACCGTAAACCGTCTCCGTCGGGAATCCGACCACTTCTCCTTCTTGTATCAATCGTGCGCAAAGAGGAATGATCTCAGCGCCGCCCAAAACAGTTTTCATAACCGCATTCTACTCCAATTTATACAAATAACACTTATTCCCTTCGGTCGCGATAACAAAGCTCTTCTGGTATACTCCGTTTACCATATAGTTATCCGAAAGGGAAATTTTATCGAATTTTGATTCCAACAGGATCTCTCCTGCGTTATTTTTCAAACCGACCTTTTCGCCGTCGGCGAAAATATACGTTCCGTCCTTCATGATATAAAGATCGGTCAGGACCGTTTCCGTCCCCTTTTCGTCGATCCTGTAATATACGGCCTCGCCGCCCACCATTTTCGCGCCGATGGCGTATCCGCCGTAAAATGCGGACAGCTTGTTATAAACGCAATCGACGATGATCTTTCCGTCGGTGGATATCGCGCCGTACGTCATGCCGATCTGATCGGTCGAAGAAGACCGAGCCACGGTCAGGTCGACGGCGGCCACGATCGCGCTGTTTCCTTTGATGCCGACAACGGCGTATTCGTGTTCCGCATCGGCGTATAAAACGGTCTTTTTCCCTTTTTCCGTATACAAAACGGCATCGCCGAATTTGATATCGAAATAAGGATCGGCTGTTTCGAAACCGCATCCATCCACCGTAATTACCGGAAGCTCCGTCGTCGTTTCGACAAGGTTCATATTGCGATCCAAAATGCAATAGGTCTCCTCGCCCTGAGCGCGCAAAATGTCTTCCAACGTCTGCCGATCGTAGGTTTTTATCAATTCTTCGTTCAATTCTCCGAGCCTGCTCGACACGTCGGCGACCTCGATATAAGGACGATAATAATAATACAAAATGGAGTATCCTTCTTCTACCATATCGGCGGGATTGAGACAGGGATAATCGTCTTCCATCGTGGAATTGTTGTTATAACTGTTGGCGGTAGCGGCAAAGGCTTCCGCGGTATATTTGTTGGCGACTTCCAAAATGGTGGAAACCTGCGGCAGTCTCCGTGTCACGCCCGTTTTCACGTTGTAAAATTCCGTCGACGTACGCGCGAAAACAAGGGTAGTATTCCCGGTAAGGTCCATAGACTGATAGCAAATCATATACCCCAAGAAAGGCGAAGCGGACGTCTGCGAAGCGTAACGGACGAACCAGCCGTCGCCCATGTATTGCACTGCCATCCGAGTGGTGTATTCCGTCGACGTAAACGGAGAAAGATAGGTCCCCGTTTTGGAAATCTCCAGATATCCGCCGTAAGAAAGGTCCCTCGTAATGTCGAAAAAGTAGGCGCCGCTCTTGTTGTAGGCGACCACGTAATCGTCGTATTGCAAAACGGTATAGTTGACGCCGGAAGAAGAATCGTAGCCGTAGCGGATACGGAAACACTCCAAAAGTTGCGAACAATCTTTATATTTATAGAACGTGGTGTAAGAGGCTTCCGAAGAAGGAAATTCTATATCCCCCATCACGCACAAATAGTCGCCGCAAAAATAAAACTGTTCGGTATTGGACGAACTGTATTTTATCGTAAAATCAGACAAATTTTTGACGCCGTCTTCCGTTCCTTCTCCGCGAAAACGGATCAGACCGATATAGTCTTTACCGTTGGCAAAGCGATTGACGACGATGGCATAATCGCCCTTGATCGAAATCACTTCCACAAAGCACGGCTTCGGGGTGTACTCGCGGTCCCACCCGGCCAAGCCGTACAGCGTGACGGCATTCTGCGTCAAGCCGTCCATATACTTTTCTTGCGTGATAAAAACGTCGTTCGTCACGTCATACTCGTATACTTCCACGTTTTCGGACAGTTCAAGAACGCGTTCCGCGCGGGTAAAGCTGTCGTCGGAACTGTAAGAACGCAACATTACGTCCGTTTTTTTGTTGAAAACCAAAAACCAAAGACAGAGAAAAACGGTCAAAAAGACCAAAACGGCGGCCGTACAGGAAAGTGAAATTACGAGCGTTTTTTTGCTCGGTTTTTTGCGCTCGCTCGCCTGCTTTTCGTTTTTATCGACCAAAAAAGTCCTTCTGTCTTTACGCATATCCTTATTATAGCATTGAGACGACTAAATTACAATTAAATTCGTAAGAGTCCGCAATTTCGTCTTGAACTGAACGATAAATCCTGTTATACTGTTTCCATGAAAAAACAGATAAGATCCATTCGAATAGTTTTAACCGCGATCTTGGTCGCGTCGCTTGCGCTCTGCGCCCTGTCCTGCGAAAAAAAAGAAAAACAGCCGCCCGCGCCCACGTATGCGACGCTCACGTTCATGAGCTATAATATGCGTTACGACGGAGACACAGGCAACCTTGCCTTAACGAAACGCATACCGCGAATCATCGACCGACTCATAGAGTATTCTCCGGACGTATTCGGCGCGCAAGAAGCCCAACCGTACCATATCAGAAGACTGACGGATGAATTTTCCGACGAGTATACCGCCGTGTATTGCTATCGCGATACCATCAGTTTGTTCAATCTCTCCCCGGAATCCTCTCCTATTTTCTTTAAGACGGAAAAATTCGACCTGATCGACTCCGGACACTTTTGGCTATCGCTTACGCCGGACGTAGAGTCGCGCATGCCGGGCGCCGGGCACAATCGCATCTGCACCTGGGTACACCTGCGCGAAAAGGAATTCGGCGAGGACTTTTTTTACTACAACACTCACCTCGACTTCGGCGAGGCGCAAACGAAGAGCCTGCCTATCCTTCTGTCTCGCATTGAAAAGGACGCGACCGTCGTACTCGGCGGCGATCTCAATATGGATCCGACCGAACCGAACTACGCTACCGTTTCCGCCGAACTGACGGACAGCCGTGTGACCGTCGGCACAGACATGACGATCGGCACCTTTCATAATTACGGCCCGCCGGAGGACAGGATCGACAGACATATCGACTTTTTATTTTATCGCGGAGATATCGTCCCGACCGAGCACAAAGTTATCACCGACGACGAAGAACAATGGGGAGAAGGCAACTTCGCGTCCGATCACTATCCCGTTCTGGTCGTTTTCGACTTGAAAAAAATTGGATAAAAACATTTGACAAGCCGCTGCGCGGCGACTACAATAAAAGACGTGCTGGGGGTGGCAAACCCGTTTTGCCTGAGAACAGACCCTTAGAACTTGCTTACGTAACAGTAAGAAAGGAAGCCGTTGATATTACATAAGAATATTTTTTGCGGCTCCTTTTACGAAAAAGGAGTTTTTTTTATTCGGCGATAAAATCGCGCAAGCGGTTTTTTGCATTACTCTTTTTCCGGAACGAGTTCTCCCCCTGCCCTGACGTAAGCATTATTATTACCCGGGAGGTATATTATGGGTAAAGTCACACAATATTTTACTAATTTTTCCGACACGACCAATACGGCGCGCGCAGTCATGCTTTGGTTAGCCATCGCCATCGTTTTGGCATACGTAATAACGGTGCTTCTTACCAAAGGTAAAAACAAGATCGTCGGCAAAACCTTTTTGATCCTTGTCGGCGCATACGCGGCAACTTCTATCGTTCTTTTCGCCGTTTTGACCGGCATCGAAAACAAAGAAGACGGCGGCGTCAGCCCCCTCAGTCTGTATCCGATGATCGTTTTTGCGGCCGTTACGCTCGCCACGGCGATCGTTTTCGCGCTCAGCAAGAACAAAGCGCTCCGTATCGGCTTTTTAATCGCAACGCTACTCGCGCTCGTAGCCGTAGTCGTCTGCCTCATCGTTTACTACTCCACCGGCGAACCGGGAGAAAGAAACTGGCTTACCGAAGACGACGTTCAGACCGTTCCGCTGTGGATCTCGGCAGTCTTATTGATCGTCGCCGTCATCGGACTGACCTTTATCGACAAAAGAAACGCCGACTTTGACACCAAGGCCATCACCTATGCCGGCGTATCCGTTGCGCTTGCGTTCGCTCTGTCTTATATCCGCATTTTAAAAATGCCCATGGGCGGCGCCATTACGTTTGCTTCGCTTTTGCCCATCATGCTTTATTCTTACGCTTTCGGCGTCAAAAAGGGCGTGATCGTCGGCGCCATATACGGCGTATTACAAGCTATCCAAGACCCCTTTATCCTACACCCGGCGCAGTTTTTACTCGACTATCCTGTCGCTTTTGCCGGTATCGGTCTTGCGGGTATCCTGCGTAACGTCAAGTTGGACGCGCGTCTCGCCTTCACCCTCGGCGCGCTGATCGCCGCTTCGTTCCGCTTACTGTCTTCGTTCCTGTCCGGCGTTTTCGCTTTCGGCACCTTCGCGTCCTATTACGATATGACCTCGCCGTACCTGTACAGCATTACGTATAACGCCATGTACATCCTGCCCGACGCCGCTCTTTCCATTGTCGTAGGCATCCTGCTGATGTCTTCCAAAACCGTCCTGACGATGATCAAGACCGCCGACGCGAAAAAGACGAAATAATTATGGATAACAAAGAACTCTACTTAAAGCAAAAAGAATTATTGGACACCTTTCTTGCGCACGGCGCCATCAGTAAGGAACAATACGACAAGAGTCTGGGGACGCTGAAAGAAAAACTGCTCGGTGAGTCCTCGGACGAAAGATCGCCGCAATAAACCAAGCGACAAAAAAATAAAAAAGACCTCGACGAGGTCTTTTTTTTACAAACAAAACCGCAAAGAAATGATCTTTGCGGAAAAGAATACGTAATATATTGCTACCGGAAAATTACTCAGCCTTGCTTGCTTTGACAGCCTGGTCGAGCATCTTGGACAGTCTCGCCTTTTTACGAGAAACGGTATTGATATGATATACGCCCTTTCTCTTGGCTTCGTCGATAACGGATACGGCGGTCTTCAACAATTCGGCAGCTTCGTCCAACTTGTTTTCGGCAACGGCGATCTCGAATTTCTTAACGGCAGTCTTGACTTCGCTGCGGATGCTGTTATTACGAGCTTTTTCTTCGGCGGATATAAGAACACGCTTCTTTTGCGATTTGATGATAGGCATTTTTTTCTCCTTTATTTATGCGAATAACTTTTTATGCTCGTCTATTCTAACATATGAAAGATAAAAAAGCAACAAAAAAACAATAAAAAAACAACCGTTTCCACGAGTTTTTTTCAAGGATACGTTTGCCAATCTTTTTTACGGGTGATATAATATCGGTAACTGACGGACAATGGAGAATTGTTCCGTTAAAACCGAAGGAGGATACGTCCTATGAAAAGAGCAGTCAAATTCGACGCGAGAAAAGTTACCGGCATCGCCCTTTTCGTCGCATTGGAAGTCGCTCTTTGTTTTATCACAAACTACGTTCAGTTCGGGGCCGTCAATATGAATCTGGCCCTTTTTCCCATCGTTATCGGCGCCTGTTTTTACGGACCGTGGGTGGGCCTTGCGCTCGGGCTTATCAACGGTGTCATTACCATTCTTGCGCCTACGACGCTCGCTTTCATTTCCCTCAGCCCCGCGGCGACCGTTTTCGTTTGTCTTTTTAAGACTTCGCTTGCCGGTTTCCTTGCCGGACTGTTCCATAAACTGATCGCAAAAAAGAGCGATCTTGTCGGCGCCCTCGTCGCGGCGATCACCGTGCCCGTCGTCAACACCGGGATCTTTATTATCGGTTCTTTCATCTTCTTTGCCGACCTTTTCAAAGACGCCGCCGGCGACACCAACCTGTTCGTCTTTTTGGTAACGGCTTTTATCGGCGTCAACTTCTTGATCGAGATCATCGGCAACCTCGTTATCGACCCCGTTATCTATAAATCCGTCCGCCATCTGACGCCCCGATTCAAAAGAGAAAACAACAAGAAAAAAGAGGATACCGATCCCGAACAAACGACTGGACCTGTCAACGACGCATCCGAAGTCGAAGTCGTTTACGACCCCGATAAAGAATAAATATTTTTTCATATAATGAAAAAGCTCTTTTGTTTTCGGCAAAAGAGCTTTTTTTTATCGGTAAAAATCGTTACGTTATTTCTTAAATTTCAACGCGCCGTCGAAAAGACGATTGAGGGTCATTTTGTCCTCTTCTGAAACGGCCTTTTTTACCTCGGGCGTTTTGAATACGAGATTGTATTCGTCCCCCGCTTCTTGGCTGATAAGTTCGCGGACCAGCTTTTTATTGTTGTCGCGTTCGAGCAAGGAGAGAGTAGCTTTGTCGCCCGTTGTGATCACGAAATCTTTGCCGCTGATACGGACGGCTTTTTCTTTGATGTCGTTGGCCGCCATAAAAAGGGACATCTCTCGCATATCGTTCAAACGGAGTACTACTTTGGACCATATCTCGGCGGCGTTTTGGTCTACGGACGCGGAATATGTATCCTGAAAGATCTGTTGTCCGTCCTTCTCTTCCGTACCGACTTCGGCAAGTAAAGAGGAGATATCCACGGACGGTTTTTTCTTCTCGACCGGAGCGGGACGCTCCACGGTCTCCTCTTGACGGGGCGGGCGGGTGGGAGTCACGGGCATAGAGCCGTCGCAAACTGACTTCAGCTTTTCTTCCAACTCTTTGACGCGGGCGGTCAGTCCGTCCAAATTGAGATCGGTGACCAGTTCGCATCCGCGCACCACGGCCGCTTCCAACAAAATACGCGGTTGCGTGGAAAAACGAATTTTATTCTCCAATTCCGTCATGATATCCATCAATCGGGAAATGCGGTAGTTGTTATGATCCGTCCTTGCCTGCATCAAAGCAAATTCGCTCTCGGACAAAGAACCGGGCTTATAGCCGGGTACGTTCTTTACCGCGATCAGTTCGCTGAAATAATGCGCAAGGTCTTTATAAACGGTCGTTCTGCCGTTTTTCAGCAGTTTATCGAGCAGAGATAACGCCTGCGCGCAGTCGCCGTCTAAGATAGCGCCGCAAAGGGCGTCCAGGTCGTTGAAATCGGTGGCGCCGAGCACTTCCAACGTGCCTTCGACGGTAATGTAGTCTCCGCAATAAGACATACACATATCTGCCACGCTGAGCGTATCGCGGACGGAGCCTTCGCCGGCCGTTGCAATACGGTGCAAGGCGGGTTCTTCGTACCCTACTCCGAGTTCATCGAATATCTTTTTCAACAATCCAACGAGTTCCTCTTCCGAAACCAAACGAAAATCGAACCGAAGACAACGGGAAAGAATGGTTTGCGGTATCTTATGCACTTCGGTCGTCGCCAAAATAAAGACGACGTGCGCCGGGGGCTCTTCCAACGTTTTCAGAAGAGCGTTGAACGCCGACGTGGTAAGCATGTGCACTTCGTCGATGATATAAACTTTATACTTTCCGACGGTCGGTCTGTAATAGACGTTTTCTCTCAGCGCGCGGATCTCTTCAACGCCGTTATTGGACGCGGCGTCGATTTCCAAAACGTCGATATTGTTCTGATTTTCAAGCGCCTTGCAAACATCGCACTTTCCGCACGGAGACCCGTTGACGGGAGAAAGACAGTTGACGGCGCGAGCGAAGATCTTCGCGCAAGAGGGATTACCCGT
>JAEEGL015157432.1_pt1 | contig 10018 bp, 6 predicted proteins | sample 9134231 | NCBI WGS metagenome assembly JAEEGL01 (sample SAMN16246548, study PRJNA631951) | gut metagenome | biome: gut microbiome; feature: rumen; material: fiber-attached | host: Bos | place: Iran: Karaj | collected 2018-10 | reverse complement strand
GTTTTTGAACCTTGTCTCTTCATATAAAAATAAAGAAAGAGACAGTAGGCTTGTTGATATCATTACTCGTCTTCACAATATATCTATGTCATATCCCTATCCGGACAAATATCTTACCGGACTTTTGAATGACTATGAGATTACAGATGAAAAGAAACTGATGGAGTCCGATCTTGTTAAGTCGCTGATCGACAGGGCCGGAAAGATCATTGGGGATTATCTGGATGAGGTGAAGGAAATTCATATGGCATTGTCCGAAAGCAGACATCCATATGAGGCAGCTTTTGCTTCGGATATTTCTCTTCTTGAGGATCTGTTGGCAAGCAGGGACTATAACAGCCTTCATAACAAACTTGTAGATCTTTCTTTTGCCAGACTTGCAAATTGTAAAGAAGAACAGTACCTGGAACTCAAGGAGGTGGCGGGACCATTTAGGGATGAGATGAAAAAGACTCTTGGCAAACTTTCCGAAAGGTTTCAAAAGACCACGGAGGAGATCCTTAAAGAGATTGTTATGGCAAAGCCTTTTGTGTCCGAACTCGTACGTCTTACCCTTCGTTTCAATGAGATGTATTCCGAAAAAAAGAGAGAGCGAAGGCTCATGGATTTTTCGGATATGGAGCACTTTGCGCTGGACATCCTCGTAGACAGGAATACCGGAAAGGCCACTCAGATCGCTGAAAGCTACAGAGAGTATTTTCGTGAGGTAATGGTAGATGAGTATCAGGACTCCAATATGCTTCAGGAGTATTTGCTTTCTGCAATAAGCGATCCTCATAAAAACTACTTTATGGTAGGAGACGTTAAGCAGAGCATATACGGCTTCAGGCAGGCAAGACCGGATATTTTTACCGAAAAATACAAGGATTATAAAGATGAGGCAACAGGACAGTTTCGAATTGACCTTTCAAAGAATTTCAGAAGCCGCCCGGAAGTTCTTGAAATAACCAATGATGTTTTTTCAAAATTCATGGATGAGACCATAGGAATGGTTACCTACGATGAGAGGGCCAGACTAAATTGCGGAGCGGAGTATCCTGAAGGAGAAGGTTATGACAGCGAGCTGATCCTTGTGCCGACGGATTCTGATGTGACGGATGAGGACGAAGAGTCTATCATGCTGGAGAGTCGTGCCATAGGACAGAAGATCCGCGAGCTGGTGGGAAATCTCATGATCGGTGGTAAGGATGACCGGCGTCCTCTGACTTACAGTGATATAGCTATCCTTAACAGAAGTGCTAATTCATATGGAGATCTGATATGTAATGAACTTGCAGATATGGATATTCCCTGTGAAAAGACAGGTGGGACCGGCTACTTTTCCGTTATAGAGGTTGAGACGTCGCTGGCAATACTTTCAGTTATCAATAATCCTTATGATGATATTGCAATGGCTGCCGTTCTTAAGTCACCGCTTTTTGACTTTTCGGATGAAGAACTTCTTCTTATCCGAATGGCAGGAGGTGATATTGGTTTTTGTGAGAGCATCATGGATGTTCCGACGGATAAACTTCATGAGGAGACAGCTACAAAACTATCCGGCTTCAGGACTTTTCTTGATAATTTCCGAAGCATAAGTGAGTACGAATCCGTAGATGCACTTTTATACAGGATCTATGATGAGACAGGATATCTTTCCTATGTTACGGCTTTACCCGGTGGTGAAAAAAGAAGGCGTAATCTTGAAAAACTCCTGGACATGGCCCAGGCCTATTCAAAAACAAGTTACAGGGGAATATATCATTTTGTAAAGTATATAGAAAAAATGAAAAAGTATGAAATAGACCAAAAGGATCCGGAAGGAGATCCGGAGACAGATTCGGTCAGACTTATGACGATACACAAGAGTAAGGGCCTGGAATTCCCCGTGGTTTTTGTCTGTGGTCTATCTAAAGGGATACGTTTTGACAGAGATGTTTTCTCGGTGAGTGACAAGTATGGTTTTGGACTTGATATCTATGACAGGGAAAACAGTCTCAAGATTAATACCTTCCATAAGAGTATGATATCATACTTTGAAAAGGAGCAGGTTATCGGTGAGGAAGCCCGGGTACTTTATGTTGCCATGACAAGGGCCAGGGAAAAACTTATCATGACGGCTGCCTTAAAGCAAAATGATATTGATAAAATACTTGAAGGCAAACCTGTGCCGCAAAAGGTTACATACAACAAAAAGATAAGCGCAGTCAATTATCTTAAAATGGTGCTCCCTGCATTTTTATCTAAAGCACATAGGTCACATATTTATGAGGCATCTCCGGAAAGTTTGATCATACGGGAAGTGATCCGTGAGCATAACAGACCTGATCGTGAAATCTTTCTAAAAATGGCAGGAGACAAGGATGCCGATGATATATCCCGTGAGCTTCTTGAAAAGAGTAGATTTACATATGATACGGGAAGCGGCACGGAGTGGAAGAGTAAGTATTCCGTTTCTATGATAAAAAAGCAGGCCTTTATGGAAGCAGTTGACGGTGACGGAGAAACAATGCAGCTTTTTGCACCGGAGCCGGAACTTACAGAATATGTTCCTAGATTTATGGGTGGGTCCGGTGAGGTCAGTACAGGTGCTGAAAGGGGAACTGCGATGCACAGGTTCCTTGAATGCTTTGACTTTAAAAAGGATGATCTTTCCGGTGCTATTGATGAAGAGATAAGACGTCAGGTTGATGGCGGGTTCCTTCAGGAGGATCAGGAGAAACTTCTTCAAATAGCCAGACTGAGAAAATTCCTTGGATCGGATCTGGCAGGGAGGATGCACAGAGCATCACTTGCAGGAGAACTTTTCAGAGAGAGGACCTTCGTCATGGGTGATAAGCCCCGGGCATTCTTCGAGGATATCGCCGGTGAGGATGAAGTATTCTCAGATGATGATCCACAGGTTCTGGTGCAGGGAATCATAGATGCATATTTTATTGAAGACGGTAAGGTATTTCTTATTGACTATAAGACCGACAGGGTAGATACTAAAGAGGAACTTCTTACACGGTACAGAAAGCAGATGCTGTTATATCAGGATGTCCTGAATCGGACTTTGCATCTTGAACCGGGCGGAGCTTACATGTACTCATTTGCACTTGAAAGTCTTGTTGAGGTATAGGAGGATAATATGGATACTTTTGATTCTGCGGTTATAAGTGCATTCCTAAAAAAGCAGCGTCAGCTGTTTCCTGAGGATGTTGCGACTACAGAGGAGGAGGCTGAGTTTTTCCTTGAGGATGTTTGTGCCATTGTCTGTGATGATGACAAGGATGCTATCGAATATATGAAGGACAATCTTGATGTTAGCGGGATGTCCGATAGCGAGATCCTTTCTTGTGAGGAAGTATTCTCGGTAGGCGACGGCAGATATTTGATCGTAGAGGGATAGACTTATGAAAAAGGGCTTACTTTTAATATCACTTCTTTTTACTCTTTCATTGGTTGGATGTTCCTTTCAGGGTAAGCAGGTGTACTTTACTGCAGGTGACGGTGCAGGGACAGTCTTTCGGATAGATAACTCCAGATGCAATGAAAAGGAAGTCAGGGTGTACCTTGCAAATGCATACAATCTATATGGCAAGACTTCCGTTGGTGATATCTGGGATCTGCCTCTTTCCAAGGAGGGCATGCTTTCCAATATCAAGGATATGACCCTGGAGCATCTTACCATGGTATATTCCATGAACCTTTATGCTTCGGAACTTGAGATGGATCTTTCCGATGAGGAAAAGGAACAGGCAACTAATTGTGCTGCTGAATATATGAGTACGCTTTCAGACAAAGACAAAGAGTACCTTGATGTTAGTGAAAAAGATATTGCAGCCATGTATGAGAGATACATCCTTGCGGTAAAAGTTTATGATCACATCATAACCAGTGTTGATGATGAGGTATCGGAAGATGAAGCGAGGATCATGGACGGATATCTTATCTATGTTACCGACAGTTCCAAAGTCTCCAAGATCGAAAAAGCTTTTGCTAACGGAGAAGCTGCGGAGGATATTGCCAGGAAGTACAGCGAGAAGGATAAGGAGCAGGTATCCTTTGGAAGAGGTCAGTATCCGGATGCTTTTGACAGCATAGCTTTCGAACTTGATGACGGTGAGTACGGTGGTCCGGTAGAGGCTGATGGAGGATATTACTTCATCTATTGCATAGATAAATATAACAAAGATCTGTCTGAAGAAAACAAGCATACCATCATAGAGACAAGAAAAGAGAATACGATTTCGGACATAATGAACGAACAGTATGCTAAGTCCTATTCCGGACTTAACAAAGAAAAGTGGGAAAGTATATCTCCGGAACCGGACAAAGGTGTTACGACGGATCAATTCTTTTCGATTGTTTCCCGATAGTGAAAAGTATACAAAAAACGGAATCAATTAATTTTGTTTTTAATAAGTAAATTATATTTCAAAATTGTTAAGAGGATAGTATAATCCAATTTGTCAAGTAAATTTTGATCAAGCACGTTCGTGTAAAAGGAGATTAAAAATGGCAGAGAAGAAGACAACTAAGACAGAGGCAGCAGACATCAAGGCAACTGTTAAGGACATTCTCAATGCAGGCAAGGTAGAGGAGACAGCTAAGGCACCCGCTAAGAAGGCACCCGCTAAAAAGGCTCCCGCCAAGAAAGCAGCTCCTGCTAAGACAGCTACCAAGTCTACAGCAACCAAGACAGCAGCTAAGAAGACAGCATCCAAGGATGCACCTAAGGCTATCGTTCAGCTTTGGGGTCAGGAGTTTGATGTAGCTGACGTTATCGCTAAGGCTGAGAAGGCTTACAGCAAGAAGAAAAACGTTAAGGAAGTATACATCAAGCCTGAAGAGGGCAAGGCATACTATGTTGCTGATGATGACAGCGGCAGCGTTGATCTTTGGTAATATCTGACAGATATATTGAAGCACACCTTCGGGTGTGCTTCTTTTTGCGTTTGGAAAGTATTTATGATAGAATAACTCTATATGTCGTTTAGGGAAGGGGATTGCGTTGAAGTCAATTCGAACCAAGATCGTTAATGTTCTTTTTGCATCCGTAACATTTACAGTTGCGGCCATACTTATAGTATCTGTCATTTGTCTGGGAATTTTGGCTGAGCAGGATTCGGGCATGCTTCTCAAGCATATCGGTGATGAAAACGTCAATAAGATCAACAGTTCAATGAGCAGCGTCAAATCATCTGTTGACAGTATTTTTTATTATGCTTCGGATCAAGTTGGCCATTCTGTTTCATCACTGCAGAGAGAACAGTATCGCAAAAATTATCTGGATCAGATGGAATCCATGTGCCTTGCAGAGGTTAGAAATAACAGTAGCGCAAGTGTCGTTTATTTTCGTATGAATACGGACTATCCCGATCCTTGCGGATTTATTTATTCCAGGGATCCGCAGACGGGAGAATTTCACAAGGGAACACTGACAGAGATCGAACTATATGACAAGGATGATACGGACAGAGTAGGTTGGTATTATCTGCCTCAGACTACTAGGAAACCGGTATGGATCGGGCCCTACATGAATCTTAACCTCAACATCAAGATGATGTCCTATGTGGCACCTCTTTATCTTGGCGGAAGTTTTGTTGGTATCATGGGTATAGATATCGATCTTTCGGAAATGTCAGAGATGTTCAACGATGTCAAACTGTATGATAACAGCAGTATCATGCTCATGTCAGGTGATGGTTCGCTTATTTACAGTACGGATAATCAGACCGGCCTTTCGGCAGAGGATTTTTCTGAAAGATATCCACATACCTTTGAGGCTATTGAGGCATCACTGGAAAAGGGAGAGGCGGTCAAGTATGGCAATATCTTAGATCAATACAAGCTTTATGCGTCCAGACTTGAAAATGATATGTTTGTCTGCGTTCAGGTTCCGGTCAATGAGATCAACAGTTCACAGAGGACGGTACTTGCTGTATCTGTTATCATCAGTATCCTCATTCTTTTGGTAACAATGAGTGTGACCATGCTTGTTATCAATGGATTCCTTAGTCCTCTCAAGGAATTGACAAATGCTGCTCAGCAGCTTGCATCAGGCAAGATGGATGTGAAGCTTCAGTATAGTGAGGATGATGAGATAGGAAGTCTTTCCAAGACGTTTTCCATGATGTCTGCATCTCTCAAGCATTACTTTGATCACTTCCATTCTTTGGCGTATACCGATAGTCTCACGGGCCTCAATAACAAAGCGGCTTTTGATATTACCAAGGGCGTTATAGAAAGTGAGTTGGCCTTGGGCAGGGCGTCTTTTGCTATTATTATCATGGATGTTAATAATCTCAAGATCGTTAATGATACCAAGGGCCATGAGGTTGGAGATGAGCTCTTGGTCCACGTTACATCCTGTCTTCGCGAGACCTTTGTAGGATACCCGCTATATAGGATCGGTGGAGACGAGTTTTGTTCCATCATCAACAATGCGGACCCCAAGCAGCTTATTGAAAAGCTTCATGAAGTCACTTCCAGGCGAAGCAAGCGAGACCTTGATCTTTTTGGGACCAGGTATCAGATAGCAGCCGGTGGCGCCATATATGACAAGAGGATCGACGAATCCTTCCAGGATGTTTTCAAGAGAGCGGATGATCTGATGTACGTCAATAAAAAAGCACTTAAAGAGCAGGACAATGTATAGCAACAGAGTAATCAAATATATAAAAAGTACATATGGTAATGGTGAGCGTTATCTGGTTGCTGCGCTTGTCATTTGCTGGGTGATCAATGCGGTTGCTTCTTTTATGGATTGGGATGTTTTATACAACCTGTTTTCACCCATTACGGCATTGTGTGGTATCAGCCTTATGGCAGTAGGTATTTCCAAGGTTGGGAAATACTGGATCAGCGGCTTCTATTTTTTGATGGGAATCTTTTTCTGGGTTATTTCGGATTCCCTGGTCATCGTGTACAGTTATTTTCTGCCTAACAATCCCTATCTTGTGGCCATAGCGGATGCGCTTTATCTGGCGCCCAACTATGTCTTCGGGATAGCGATATTCATGTATATGAATTCGGACTTCAGGAAAAACGAGAGGCTAGCGCTTTATATCAGCGTAGTTACTATTATAATAGTTGGATTGTATGTGATCATTGGATACGCCGGGTATGATTTCGGACTTGCATATTATACCAGTGATTACGGTGTTAGTTCGGTAGCATATTTTATCGGAGTTGGATTTACCGGTTCCATGATGCTTGTCCATTTGCTGATACGTGGTCTTCATGATACCAATAAGGCTGTCAAGGCTATATTGGCAGCTCTTCTTATCTATAATATTCTGGAGTTTAGATACGGTTATTATATAGCATTATCTATGGATCCTGAGGCACCGGCGCTGGATGTTATCTATTTATCCTGCGTTCTTGCCTTCGCGCTTAGTTTCAGGGATCCGTCGATCAATGATTAAAAAATAGATGGAGATAATATATGGATTGTTGGATAGTAGTGGTAGATGATGAGCCCATCAGCCTTACCAATGCCAAGACCCTGCTGGAGGAGGAGAATATTCGTGTAAGTTGTCTTACATCAGGCAAGAGTCTTCTTAAGTATATAGAAAAGTACTCGCCGGATCTTGTTCTTTTGGATGTTATGATGCCGGAGATGGATGGATTCGAGACCTACGAAGCACTTCGTAATCGTGAGGATGAACTTGGGAAAAATCATATACCCGTTATTTTCCTGACAGCGGATTACGACAGTGATTCGGAGCAACGCGGTCTTAAAATAGGTGCGTCCGATTTTATCAGAAAACCCTTTAACAAGGATATCCTAAAAAAGAGGATCCAAAATACCATAGCCAACAGCAGGACTATCGAGTCTCTGACGGAAGAGGCTACCATTGATCAGCTTACGGGATTTTTGAATAAGGCTATCGGTACCAAAAAGATATCTGATCTTTGTAACGAGAATACCGGATCACTTATGCTCTTTGATCTTGATAGTTTTAAACTGGTCAATGACCTTTACGGGCATGATATGGGAGATCAGGTTCTTCAGGCTTTTGCCGATATAGTCAGGAAAAACACGAGAGAAACGGATACTATCAGTCGTATAGGTGGTGATGAGTTTTTAGGCTTTTTCCCCGGAATAATAGAGGAGTCGGCTGTTTTTTCGCTTACAGAGCGTCTTAACAAGCAGCTTTTTGAAGAGGCTGCCAGACTTATGGGAGATGACAACGGCATTCCTCTCGGTATATCCATCGGGGTGGTTTTTGTTCCCGAGTACGGTAGAGATTTTGATTCGCTTTTTGCGCTGGCGGATACCTCCATGTATTCTGTGAAGCAAAACGGAAAACACGGATACTCTATTTATGACTTGTCTGAGCAAGAGGAGCAGCTTGCAGGTGACCTTGAGGACCAGATGGAGCGTATCCTCAAGACAATAGAAGAGCGCAACGAGAAGACCGGAGCCCTTCTTCTGGGACGGGAATCATTTTCTATTGCTTACCGCTTTATTATCCGCTTTTATAAGAGATACGGCGGTAGCGACGTCAGGATCATTTTTTCCGTATCCTCAGACGGAAGCGATCCATCCTACAGTATTCCTGAGATTTCGGCCCAGTTTGGTCTTGTGCTCCAAAATATCCTTCGAAGCAGTGATCTTATCATGCAAAACCGTTCGGATCAGTTCTTTGTTCTTTTGACCGAGCGTAGTAAATTCGAGGCAGAAGCGGTCATTCAAAGAGTTCTCAGAGCCTGGAATAATACGGAATACAGCAAGGGAGTTAACATCAGTTACTTCTTCCGGGCGACAGATTATTCCGGAGAGATATAGCAACAAAAGGAGAAGACGGTGGAACAAAGAAATACGGAAAACTTTATCATACTGATTCTTTCCATTGGATGCTTGGGTCTGGCCATTGAGAGTGTTCTTATGGGGTGGGAGTTTTGGGTTCCCCCGATCATTATCATAGGCACCATAATTCTGTGGGTGATCAATATCACACAATCACCGGACTATGAGCTTCGAAGAATGTACTATCTGGCTTTTGGTATGTTTGCAGTATTGTATCACGGTGTTCATTCTACCAGTTTTTTTGATGTTGCTATCGTAACGGCTCTTATCATGGTTACATACTCTTTTATGGGTATCCTGTATGTCGAGCATTTGCTTTTGGCGGAATACATCGTGCTTATGATCACCCAGATAATCATGGCTGCAACTAATAAGAGTATAGTTTTTGATGCACTGAATATTTCCAGACTTATTCTTCATGTCGCTGTAGTAATCCTTATTTATGCCAGCTGTGTCAGGGCCATTATAAACTTGAATGAATCTCAGAAAATAGGGGAGATCAAGGATGCGCTTATTGACTCCGCAGAAGCTGATATGGAGGACTTCCTTTCCAATATTTCTCATGAACTCCGTACACCGGTCAATGTAGTTAACGGAATGTCGGATCTTCTTATAAAAAAGCATGTTGGAAGTGAGGCTTTTACCGTAAAAGACGCAGGTATCCGTCTTGCGTATCTGATAGAGGATATTCAGGATTATACCGAGTGCAAAAGAGAAAAGGTAATGCTGGAAGAAGAGGACTATGAGAGTGTTTCTCTTATTAATGATGTTGTGTCCGGTTTCAGACTTATCGGCGGTGAAGGCCTTGAATTGGTTGTTGATATGGATCCTTCGGTTCCCCATATAATGCACGGAGATGTCAAAAAGATCCATAAGATATTTAGGATGCTTTTGGAAAATGGCGTTAAATTTACTAAACGTGGCGGTATATACGTCAGGCTGGTTGCAGAGAATGCCGAATATGGAGTAAATCTGTGCATTGAGATGACCGATACAGGCATAGGAATGAGCCGAAAAGCCCTGGACTCTGTTTCGGAAGGAATGTATCAGGTAAATAAAAAGAGAAACCGCAGTGCCGGTGGTATCGGTCTGGGGCTTTTTATCGTGTATGGTTTTGCTCACAGGATGGGCGGTTTTGTTAAGATCGAAAGTGAAAAAAGGGTAGGAACCACAGTACGAGTTACCATCCCTCAAAAGGTGGTGGATCCTACTCATTGTCTTATGCTCAAAAATGCTTTT
>JAEEGL014955944.1_pt1 | contig 10018 bp, 7 predicted proteins | sample 9134231 | NCBI WGS metagenome assembly JAEEGL01 (sample SAMN16246548, study PRJNA631951) | gut metagenome | biome: gut microbiome; feature: rumen; material: fiber-attached | host: Bos | place: Iran: Karaj | collected 2018-10 | reverse complement strand
TTTCCAAGTTGATTCTTCTTTCATTTTTTCAAAAGCATTATAAAAAGCATTTTCTAATTTAAAATTATTTACTTCTAATAAAGGTTCTTCTAATTTTGGTTCAAATTCAGGAATAGGTTCTTGAATATTTAAAAAATCAAAAAATAATTTATCTTTTTCTCTATTTATTTCTTTTGGTTTATCTGATTTAATTAAATTTATTTGAGTTTGAAAAAGAAGATTTGTTCTTCCAATTTTTTTCATATACTCCCTAAACATTTTTAAATTCTTATTTTAATTAATTCTTAATTTAATATAAAAAAAATAATAAAGAATATACCTCAAAAATAAATAAAAAAACCAAAAAAAAAAAATTATTAAAAAATCCAATAAAAAAAAATGGGAGACAACAGTATAGAATTTGTTTTAACAAAGATGATTAACCAAATGCGTTACAACCGTCAAATATATTCTTTAAATGAATTATTATCAACAATATACACTCAAGATTTTTCAGGTTCAAAATCAATATCAATATCAGGATTAGATGCCTTTCTTTCAGAATTTGGAATATTTTTAACAAAAAATGAGCAATCAACTTTAATAAAACAAATAAAGAAAGATGAAGATTCAATATCAGTACATAAATTTAGTGATTTATTTACAATTGAACCACCTCATTTATTAGTTAAACAATGTAAAGATGTGTTTAGTAAATTAAATAAAAATGGAATTATTGAAATTAATGATGTTTGGAAATATGTTAATATTAAGAAATTACCTTTAGTTTCTATTTTTGGAAGAAAAGTCGATTTTGCTAAAGAGAAATTTGAAGCTGGAATTAATTTTGCTGCTGTTGGAGGTTTAAGTATTAATGAAAAAGAATTTATTAATTTACATAGAGATATGTATGCTTTGTTACCTCCTGATAATGCTAAATATTTTGTTAGTTTAATTCCTGAAATTTGGGGAGTTAATTAAATTTTTATATTTTGTTTTAATTTTATTTTTTTTTTTTTTATCGGGTTTATTGATTTTTTAATTGGTAAGAAATAATTTTTGTTTTGTTTTTGGGATTTAAATTTGGTTTTTTTTAAATTTTTTTTTTTTGACATTTTTGAATTTTGGGAATTTTTTTTTTTTTGTTGATTCTGTCGGTTATAAGATCAAAAATATTAAATTCTATTTTTTTATAATTAATCTTTTTTTTTATTAAATTTAGAATATTTAATTCTTGATTAAATAAATAAATCAAATTAAAATAAAATCTTAATTTTTTTTCTTATAATAAAGATGTAAGAAGAATTAATTGATAAATTATTGAATTTAGAAAATTATTGTGGAGATAATATTTTAAAATACATAAAAAAATAATTTTAATAGGTCTCCTCAATTACAATTATTTTTTTTAAATATTAATATTTATTTAATGTAATTAAATTATTAAAATAATTCAATTTGACAAAGAGGAAATAGCATAAATGGACTTGAAACTATTTAAAAAACTCAATATAACTCTGAATAATATTTCTCAAGCTCTTTTTGTAAAAAATCAATTTTTTCTTTTTGTTTTTTAATTGCTATTTCTTTTTCTTCTATAATTTTATTTTTAACTTCTCCTCTTTTTACTTTTTCATTATCTTCCATTAAATTCTTAATAAAATTTTTATTTAGCTCAATATCATCTTTAATCTTTTCAATTTGCTTATCTTGTTCTCCTAATTTCTTAACACAATCCTTATATAACTTTTGATTTAATTTAATTTTATATTTTTTTTTTTTAATATCATCTAAAACACTATTTAACTTACTATTATTATTATTATTATATTTCTCTTCCATTTTTTTAACTTCATCTTCATAATATTTTCTTTGTAATTCTAATTGAGTAGCAAGTACTTTATTATATTCTTCAATAACATTTTCCATTCTCTGTAAAAATTCTTGAGTAGAAGGAGCTTCTTCAATATTATTATTATCTTCTAATAATATTTGAGAATGTTCAGTATTAATTATTCGATGAACAAATTTATCTGTCATATAATCCCATATTCTTTGAGTACTTAACTCAATTGAATATCTATGATTAGTTTCTTTATAATGTAAAATTGAATGTTTTTCTTCATATCTATTACAACCTATAAATCCACATATTAAACAACACCATAATGAATTTGAATTTAAATTTTCACATTTTTCACATTTTAATAAATTAATATATGGAAATTTAGAACATACTTTACAATTTTTTTTATAATTTAACCATCTATTACAAGGAAATATATTTAACATTGTTTCTATTCCAATTGAACTTGGTTCTACCTTTTCTATACATAAAGGACATGTTGGCATTTCTGTTATATTTAAATTATTATTTTTTTCATCGTCATTATATAATATTTTTGATATAAAAACACAATACAGAAATTCACTTTTATTTTCAGAATAATTTTTTGTTTTAAATTGATAATAAAAATTATCTGCTGAATCTTGATTGTTGAAATGTATTATTAAACTTGTAAATTTATTTTGAGATTTTATGAATAAAATTCCTTTTATTTTTTCTACTTCTTTACCAAAGTAATTTATTATATTTTCATTTGTACAATTTTCTGGAATTGCTATTATAAATATTAAGTTTGTTCTACTTATTGGTAAAAAACGAAATGTTTCAAATTTATCTGTTAATGATATATTTTCTGAAGGAATTCTATATAATTTAACTTCTCCATCTATATTATCATAAAATATATTATTTTTTTCTATAGTTTCTAAATTCTTTTGTGAATTAGTAATAATATTTATTTGGAACATATTTTTTTTATTCCTCAAAAAAAAAATATGTATAAATATAAATTAAAATAATTTTTATCATTTATAATAAAAAATCTTTAAGAAAAAATATACAAATTGAAACACAAAAACTCCAAAATTCCAAATAAAAAGCTTTTTTAAAAATAAATAAAAAAGAATAAAAAAACTATTTTTTCTTCTTTTCAACTCTAATAGTCAAATTTTTAACAGCAGAATAAATTCCATTAAATTGATCAATAACTAATCTTAATTGTTTATTTAATTCTTCAGGTTTAGGACTTTCTCTAAATTTAATAGTTTTAATAAAAGCTTGATCAAATTTACTGGCTAAAATTTTTCCAGCTTCCATTTCAAAAACAGAATCTCCACAACAAATAATATTAGTAACTAAATTCATATCTAAATTATTTTTTAAATTTAAAAAAGTTTCTATTTTCCATTGTCTAGAATCATTAGGGTATTTTTCTTCATATTCTCCTCTTGCAGAAATAATTTTAATTTTCTTTAATAATTTTAAAATATTAGGATAAAATTTTTCAGCTGAAAATTCAACCCAACCAGGACCTGCATTAGTTATAATATATACGTCACCTTTATCAATACAAATTTTTAATAAATTATATACTGATATTTCTAATTTTTGTACTTTTTCTTTTTCTTTTTCATTTAATACTATATCTTCATCAAAATAACCTTTTGGAGTTAAAAATGTTGTACATAATAATGTATCATCCCAATCAAATATTATTAAACTATTATGTGTCTTTATTTCTACTGATGGCTTCCATATTTGTTTATATATTAATTTAGCTATATAAGTATTTCTTATGTTTTCACCATTTCTATAAAATTGAAATTCATAATCATTTTTTTCCATTTTATTCTTATTTGATAATTTATTTAATTCTTCTTCATTATATTCTTCATGAATTGGTTTCATTTTAAATACTTTTTTTATATCAAAATTTATATCTCTAAATATTGGTTTTTTTTCTTCTTCTTCACTATCTGAATTATCATAATTTGAGATTATGTTATTTTTTATTATAGGGTTTGAACTTTTTCTTTCTTGATCAGAAAAATTTCCTTCGATTATTTCATTGTTAATTAATTCTTTATCTTCTATATTTGTATTTAAAGAAGATAAATTTTCTGAAGATTGAGAATTTTTTTTTGACAATTTTGTCTTTTTAATTTGGTTATTGTTTATTTCTTGTGAATTATTTTTTGGAAGATCTTCTTGATATAATTTGTTTATATTTAGATTTGAGTTTTGTTCTATTTTTTCTTGTGTATTATTCATATTATTTTTTTCTTCTTGTATATTATTTTTTTCTGAAGAATTTTTTTCTTTTTCCTCTTCTTTATTTTGATTATTTTTATCTAAATTATTTTTATTTATTGAATCTGGTTGTTCCATATTATACATTAATTGACCCATATTTAAAAATGAATTTATATATGTGAAAAAAAATTAAAAAAATATTTATTTCTTTTGAAATTCTAATTTAATATATAATTTATTGTACTTAAGAAATAAGTATCTATTACTTTATTTAAGTTCTTATGTTATTTATATTCTTTTTACAAATAAAATCTCTTTTATTCTTTTTTATTATTTTTATTATTGCATATATTAATATTTCATTAAATATAAATATTGAATACAATAATTATTTATTTAATTTTCATTTAATATTTCATAAATATGAATGAATCAACAACATTTCCCCCAAATATTAATAACAACTTAGATATATTAACTATCCAACAAAGTTCCTTTCAAAAAAATATATTATTATTTAAAGATGATGTTTTAAAAGATTTAAAAAAAATAGAAATTAAATTAAATTCTAAATATGAAAATAGCTCTTTATCAATGGAAAGCAAATTAAATGAATATAATTTAAAAATAGAAAATTTATCTCAAAAAGTATATAATTTATCTAGTTTAATTTCAACAGATAAAAATTTACAAGAAAAAGTAGATTCTTTATTGAAATTTAAAGATCAAATAAAAGAAAATTATATGGAACAAGAATTAAAAATAAATTCAAATTATAAAGAATTACATGATTCAATATTTAATCATGATAAATTAATTACAGAAAGTATATTATATCCAGGATTAATAGGTCAAATGTGTAGATTTCAAAATTTACATCAATTTATTGATTTTGTTTTACTTAATATAAAAGAATTATTATCTCATAAAGATCAAACTATTTCAGAGTTAAAAAATTATAAAAATAAAATAGATTCAATAATTAAAAATATAAAAATTCAAATTGAGAGAATGAGTAAATCAATGAGTGATTATACTAAAAAATGTGTTAATTTAACTGAAATTAGATTAACTGATATAATTAAAGGTTATGATGATAGAATAAATGAAGTTAGGCTTGAAAATAGTAAATTTATAACAGATTTACAAACTAAAAATGAAAATTTCATTTTTGGAAAAGGAAAAATCTTTGATGATAAAAATGATCCTTATAATAAAATTATAAAGGAAATTGAATATATTAAACAAGAAAATAATAATATTAATCGTAAAATTGAAAATTATAAAAATGATTTTAATGAAATTAAAGGACAAATTTCACAATTAAATGATTTTTTTAGAGAAACCGAATCAAAAGTTAAATATTTGAATGAAAAAAAACAAGATAATAATATTAATAATAATTCGAGTGTTAATAAAAATTATAAAACAAATCAAACTGTTAAAAATAAAAAAAAATTTGAAATTAATCATCCTAAAAAAGGTAAAGTAATTGAAAGTTTTTTAAAAAAATATATTCAAGGAGAAGTAGGAATAAATGAAATTATACATAGGAATAATATAGAAGAGAGTTCAAATGAAAATCAATTACCAAATATAAGTAATTTAGAAGAAAAAAATAATAATAATATAAATAAAAAAAGTAATAATGAATTAAATAATATTATGCTTAAAAATACCATTAATAACTTAGGGAATAATTTTTATTATCCTGAATATCCAAATGAAGAAGAAATAAATTTATTTAGTCAAAGAAAAATATTTAAAAGATTAAAAAAAGTAAATTCCCAAGATAAAATGTTTTCAGAATATCAAATTAAAAATAAATATTTAATGGATAATATATCAGATTCAAAAGAACAAAATAATAATAAATGTGATTCAGAAAATGAAGATGAACCTAAGAAATTAAAATTCCAAAATCGTAAATTTAATAAATCAATGACTTCAGAAGATATAAAACAATTTGCAACAAGAAGTTATTCGGTTTTCCCTAATTTATCGAAAAGAAATTTTCAAAAAAATAATTTAAAAATGACAAGATCATTTTCAGAAGAAGAAAGAAATAAAAATTTAATTGCTTTAAATTTTTATAAAAATAATATTGAGAAGAATAATAATAATAGTATTAATATAACGACTTTAAAAAAATTACCTATTAATACTATTACTCCAGATATGTTTAAATCAATTGATGGTGAAAAAGGTTATTTTAATAATAAAAATAGTTTAGTTTCTTTTATTGGAAATTCTATTCAAGTTATTCATTCAAAGAATCATTCTATTACTGTTAAAAATTTTAAAAGTGAAATTAAAGAAAAAGAAAAAGAAATTGAAAATCATAAAAAGAAAAAAGATAGTTTAAATTCTAGTTCTAGAACTAATGAAGCTAAAGAATTGGAAAAATTTGTTAATCAAATGAAAGAAAATATTTCCTATTATAAATTTGAAAAAAATAATTATGATGATAATTATATTTCTAAAAAATTATTGTTTGATAAAAATAAAAATCATGGATTTAAAAAAAATAAAGATTTACAAAATTTTTCATTAGATAAAGGGAATAATTTATATAATTTAATTGGAAATGAAAATCCAGATATTAAATATTCTAAATTATCTAAAATTTTAAATAATGTTCCTAAAAATGTTTCTAAAAAAAAAAATCTATTATTGAATGATTCTGATAAATTTTCTTTAAATCATTATAAAGATGAAGATAAATAATAAGTAATAGAAAAAATAAAATCACTTCTTAATTTTATAAATGTAATGATTTTATTTTTTTGAAAAATAGTTATTTCTTTTTTTTTATTTATGTTTTATTAGTAAATAATTGAATGTATTTATTTTTCGATTAGAATGTTTATTATAATATAAAAAAATTAAAAAAAATTATTTAAAAAAAATAAAATTAATATTTAAAAAAATTTTAAACAATTTTTCATACATTCATTAATTCAAAAAAACATAAAATATTAATTAAATACACAAATTTAAAAATAGGTAAAATATTGTAAGTAATAAAATAATTATGTTATAAATCACCTTATCACAATAAAAAATAGTTTTAGAAATTTCAAACAAAGAAAAATTTCAAATTAAATCTGTGATTTTTATCAAATCAAAAAAATCAATATTAAATCTTTTTATAATAAATGAATAGAGCAACAATAATAATAATAACAGTATAATTAAAAAAAATAGTGATTATAATTTATATTAAAAAAAAAAGATTAGTTATTAATTCTCCATTAAAAGATATACTTGAAAAGATATTGAATTTTCAAAATCAAAATTAATGAAATATTTTATAAATGTAAGTATCAATTTTCAACAAAAATATTTTTTCTCAGAAAAATTCTTCAATGAAGAATAGCAAAATTCTCCCTGATTAAAAAATTTTATTTAAATAAAGTTAATAATTGAAATTAAAATATAAAAAGATTTAATGGTTTAATATAATAGAAAATAATGAAAGAAAAAAAAGATTATATAAATAGTAAAGAAAGTTCTCTGATAGATTTGGCTCTCCTGTTAATTTCATTAATATGAATAAAAATTCAACAAATATTTATTTTTAATTTCTTTATATGAAATTAAAGAAGTTAATTGTGATAAATATATAATTATAATCCAAGAAATAGGAATTATATATATAAAAATATTACTTTTTCAAAAAAAGAATAATACCAATAAAAATTATTATTATTATAAAAAAAATTATATATTATAAATAAGATGATAATATTTTTATTCTATAAACTCTTTTGAAAAAAAATTAATTAATATTTTTTAAAAATCCCTATTTTGAAATTATATATATAAAAAAAATGAATTCTAAAAAAAAAATATAATATCATCAAAAAACCGTGTAAACCTAAAGGAGAAAAAAGAATTATAAATAATATATTTAAAACAAGATAAAAAAAGTGGAGACATAAAATTAAATTTCATAAAGAAAAAATCTTTAGCCAAAATAATATATGATTGGGAAGATGAGAAAAAAATATAAAACAAAACCAATAACTTTAATAAGCAATAAATGATTTACTTCAAATGTTATATGTCAAAGAATGGTAACATCATTATTTATTCCAAATAGTGGTAATGCTATGGATATGATTAAAAAAGATATATTTAGACCATTACCAAATTCAAATAGAAATAATATAAATTTAGGTGTTTGTGAAACTGCAATTGAAGAATATGAACAAGAATCATGTTATTTTCTTTAAAAATTTAATTTTTACTCTTCATAAAAGTCAAATTTATTTTTTGTTCAATATTATTTTAAATATTCAATATTATCATTTCCTTTATTAGAAAGTATATTAAAATGCCAAACTTTTGCAAATTATGCAAAAGAAACTATCTTTTTACAAGAATCATCAGAATTTTTTTAATTTTGTGATATTGAGAAATTACAACCTTTACTAATTAATTTATTTAAAAGAATAATTAAATTTATATCAGGTTTTCATTTAAAAGTTGTAGATAGAACATTCTATTTGTTTAAAAATGAAAGTTTTATTACTATAATTAAATAATATAAAACTTGAAAAGATTATTACCAAAAATTGAGCCTCACTCTTATATTAATTCTATGCAAAATATTGAACAAAAAAAAAAAATCTCAAGATGAAATAAATAAAATGGCTCAAAAATGGAAAAATTATGTAAATTTGCCGAAATAATCCTAATTTTATTGAACCAATTTTTACCTTTTAGAAATAATTATGTTATTAGTGATTACAATGATGTTTATAAAAGAGTTGTTAATAAGGAAAATAATTAAACTATTAAAAAATGGTTATTCGAGAAGAAAGAATTTTTTTCTTTTGATTTATCTTTCTTTTATAAAATTAATTCATTAATTAACTATTTATTATATACAAATATTAATAAAAATGGAATTTCTTAATGAGGAAATAAAGAAAAATTTAAATCAATTCCCTGATTCAATCATAGATAATAAATATTTAGAAATAACAATCAATTATTTGTTTTTTACTTTAATAGATAAAAATGAGCTTAAAGAATACCTAAAAAAAAACAATGATGAAGAAATTAAAAATAAAATAATATTGACTCAAATGTTAGAAAAAGAGTTAAGTAATATGATGGATTTAGATATTCTTCCAAATAATATAACTTCAGATTTCACAAATGAAAATTATAAAAGTATACTTACTTATTTATATAATAATACAAAGAAAAAAGAATATTTTCCAGATTTATTAGAATTCTGTTTGATTATTGCTTTATCATTTGTTGTTTCTTCTGAAATTGGTCATACAATAAACATATATTTATATGATAATTTCTCTAAAATTAAAAAAGCAAAAACTTTCGAAAAACTTCAAAAAAATTCTACTTACATAGTTGACATTTTAACTCCTTCATTCAAAAAATATATCAAAGAAACAGATGAATTAAATTTTAACGAAGAAAAATATATATTTATAAATGAAAAAAAAGAAATAATAAAGCCAAAGAAATGTTTTATTGATTTGTTTGAAAATTTACCAGAACCAAAAATAAAAAGTTTTTTTAGTGATTTTGAAAAAAATATAAATTTAATATTAAATCTAACAGAAAAAGAAACTCCATTTGAAAACAATATATCTCCTTTAATATATTTAGGAATGGTAATAAAATTTGGTAAATTACAATTTATATACAAAAATCAAGATATTCCAAAAGATTTAGAAAATTTTATTTTTTCCCAAATAAAAATGTTATATTATTACCCAAAATCAGCATATATATATTTATTTTATATATTATTTGCAGTTTATAAAATTAGAAATTCAACTTTAATAAATTTAGAGGAAATTCCTTATGAATATGATATTGCACAAGCATTTTTAGAATTTGATAGTTCTTTTGTAATGGCTTCTGTTATAAAATATGATAATAGAATTAAAAAGATTATTT
>JAEEGL014771995.1_pt1 | contig 10018 bp, 9 predicted proteins | sample 9134231 | NCBI WGS metagenome assembly JAEEGL01 (sample SAMN16246548, study PRJNA631951) | gut metagenome | biome: gut microbiome; feature: rumen; material: fiber-attached | host: Bos | place: Iran: Karaj | collected 2018-10 | reverse complement strand
TCTGACTTCCTCTTCCTTGGACTTCAGTTCGTCGACTCTCGTCTGGATCTCCTTATCCTTGGCGGCTATCTCCTCTTCCTTCTCGCGCTTGATCGCGTCGGAATTATCAAGGACTGCCTGAAGTTCCTGTGCCTCTGCTACGACAGCATCTCTCTTGCTGATAGCTTCCGCATATTCCTTCTCAACCTGGATGGCCAGTTCTTCTGTCTGTCTCTGTGCATCTTCGAGGATCTTCTGCTGTTCCTTCTCGGCCAGCGCGATCATCTCCTGATACTTGGCTTCGCCCTCGTCGATCCTCTCCTGACGGATCCTCTCTCCGTCCTTACGTGCCTCATCTATCTTGGCTCTCTCGGCTTCAACAGCCGTTCTTGTTATGTTAAGTTCTTCCTCGAGCTTCAGCTTCTCATCGATAGCGTTCTTCTGCATTGCCGCATATTCGGCGTCGAGCCTTAACTTCTCGGACTCGAACTGAGCAGTCAATGTGTTGATCTCACGGGTGATCTTGCCTCTTATCTCCGTAAGGTGCTTTTCCTCTTCGGACTTCTTGGCCTCCGCCCTTGCCAGATTCTCCTCTTCCTTCTGCGTCAGTACCTTCTGAGCCTCGGCTACTGCGGTATCCGTCTCGCCCTGAGAAGCCTTCTGGAAATCATACTTACACATTGAACAACGTGCGACATTGTCGCCCATCATTACTCCACAAACAGGACACTTCTTCATAGTGTTCAACTCCTATATCGACAAAAAGTGAAGCGAACCGATCCCGATCCACTCAAACATTATAGCACCAAATATCATAAAAAAATTATATTCTTGTTTAATTATTTGTGAATTAGCGTATTTACGGGCACTCTGAAGTTTTTGCCCATCGAAAAGGCCGCCCCGTTCGGGACGGCCCGTTGCTATTCATCGATCATCAGCCGCCTGTAAGACTTACGCTGAGTCCGCCGGGTCTCTGAGCAGGAGACCACGAGATGTTATAGATCTGGATCGTATTCTGCGGGGCATCATTTCCGTTCCACGTAAGTGTGAAGCTGTTGCCGCCGCTATAGCTGACGCTGTATCTCCAGTCACAGCTGCCGATCTGGAGCGTGTAGCCTGCCGGGAATGTAACAGTCGCCGACTGGATCCCGCCGCCGCTGCTGCTGACAGTCAAAGCACCCTGGGTATCATTCCAACATGTAAGGTTGGCAGAACCGCTGAGCGATCCTCCGCCGCCACCGCCGCCGCCGGCAGGTGTAGGTGTGTTGGTATTATGTACCGGCGTAGGAGTATGTGTCGGGAAGGGCGTACTCGACGGAGGGGGCGTAGGTGTAAACTTCGGCGTAGGTGTAGCCGTGTTAACTCCCGGCGGCGAATAATTATTAAGCTCTTCCTGTGCAAGTCCCTCGAACTGAGCGTTATGCTCGGCATTTGCATCTGCCTTGGATCTGTAGTGAGTTATCGAACTGACTATACCGAAGGTCGCAGCACCGGCCAGAATGACAATGATGGCGATTACTGCCACCAGCTCAAGTAATGTATAACCCTTTTTATTTGATCTTGTCATATAGCACACCCCCACATATGCTCTGATGCCACTTGGATATATACAGATATTATACAGCGGAAAGTGCCGTTTTGTATATATTCTTTCGGCCTTCGGGAGCAAAAATCATCTCAGATCGATATGTTTCAACGCGTATTTGATCAATTCATCGTGAGAATTGCTCACCGTCTCCTCGATAACGGCATTCATTAGTTCTTTGAGGGCAAGTCCTATCTTCTGCCCGGCCGGTATTCCCACAGCGGTCAGATCGTTCCCGTTAACGGCCAGATCCCTTATGGAAGTGCATACGCCTTCTGCCGTAAGCTCGCGTCTTATCTCCTCGATCGCATCCAGGCGGGATAGTCTCTGACGCCCCCGTTCGGAGTGTGCAAGGATATCGGCTCTCTGAAGGATCGCGAGTTCATCCAGGAAGTACGGGGGATATTCTGTCATTTGTCTGTGAACCGATACTCTGTCCGGCTTTACGAACACATCGTGAAGAAGGATCAGCTGAAGTACGTTCTCCTTGAGCCTGTTCGGGAATCTGAGCTCATCTGCCACTCTTCCTGCTATACGGCACCCGGCTTCGGGATGTTCCTTCATGTGCCCTTCTCCGTTGCCGTCGAGACGGAAAGTCTCCGGCTTACCTATGTCGTGGAAAAGAGAGGCTATTGCCAGATCCTCGCATCTCTTTCCGTCAGGACCGATCGGGATCCCGTCAAGAACTGCCAAGGTGTGCTCCAGAACGTCGAGATGATGATAGACCGAATGCTGATCGAATCCCTTCATCGCAAGCAGTTCGGGGATCATCACACCGAGGATATCAAGATACTCTCTTATTATCGGGCTCGCATATCGTCCGGTCACTATGCCGGTGAATTCAACATGTATCCTCTCCCCGGAGATATTCTTGAGAAGATGAGCATTCTCCCTCATGGCACATGCAGTATTATCCTCGATCTTATACCCGCGCATAGAAGCAAGGCGCAGAGCTCTAAGGATCCTCAGTGCATCCTCGGCGAATCGCATCTGCGGGTCACCGACCGCTCTGATTATCCCGGCCTCTATATCTGCCTTCCCGTTTACAGGATCCGTTACGACACCATCTGTCCCGAGATAGAGCGCATTCATCGTAAAATCCCTGCGCGAAGCATCCGTCTCGAGGTCTCTGGTAAACGTTACGCTGTCCGGGCGGCGGTTATCCGAATACTCCCCGTCTGTCCTGAAGGTCGTGATCTCTACGCTGTGTCCGTCAGCCATGACAGTGATGGTCCCGTGTTTGGCCGCATGATCCATGATCGACTTGATACCTGCTTCACGCATTGCTTCGATTATCTCTTCAGGGACAGCAGAAGTCGCCAGATCGTAATCGGCCGGCTCAGTGCCGCCGATCATGTCACGCACCGCGCCTCCGACGACATATGCCTCATACCCTGCGTCGTTAAGGATAGCCAGGACCTTGCGGCAGTAATCGGGGATATATGCCCCGTAATCCGTATCAAATGTCATCTTCGGTTCATCTCGCTCTGCGCTTCGAGCGATGCTCCATAGAGGATCTTGGCCATCTCTTCCTGCGGCAGCTGGCCGGTTATTCCGAATACCGAAGCCTCCTTATCGGCTTCAGCAGCGATCTTCTTGGCATCCGCCTCCGTAATTACCGGTATCTCGGCAATGTCCCTGTATCTGGAGAAAAGCCTGTCGACTCTGTCTGCCAGGACCTGCGCTGCATCACGGTCATCGAGATTAAGCGTGCACATATGAAGTTCCTTGGCAAGTGAAGCATAATCACCCGTCGGATGTGTCGCTATCTGTGCGCGAAGGAATCTCGGGAATATCCTGTTGAGTCCTGCCGCATGATCGGTCCTGTACTTGGACGCGAGGCAGTGCATAAGGATGTGCGCCTCGCCGAGACCGGTCTTACGCATCGCGAGTCCCGCATACATACCGCCGACGGAACATATACGCCTAAGATATGTATCAGACGGGTTATTACTCATCTTCTCGACATTATCGAAAATATTAATACAACTGTTCAATGCATCCGCCTTATACTGCGGCGTAACGCCTGCCATCGGGCTCAGGTACGCTTCTATGGCAGACGCCAGCGACTGAAGTGCAGTCGATTCACAGATCGCCGGCTCTGTCCTTATAGAGAAATCCGTATCTATGACCGCTATCTGCGGCACGAGGAACGCGCTGACACACGTGACCCATCTGCCGCTCGCGGTATCGCGGAATTCGGCAATGGAAGAAGAACACGCCTCACTGTTATCGGTAACGATACAGCAGAGTACGGATATGTCGTGCTTGAGCTTATCGACTCCCTCGAACTCCGTAGGATGCTTGACCGGGTTGATGGCTGACGCAGCGACGAGCTTGCCGCAGTTGATATCTTCGGCACCGCCCGCCGTTACAATGGTATCGCAGTTGAACTCGTTATATACGCGAAGACCTTCCCTGATATCGAGGTCGCTCACGGTATGTCCGTTACGGTAATAGTAGAAGAGCCTGAATCCGGCCTCGGCATAAGCGGCCGTCAGATCTTCAAAGTTCTTGTATCTTCGAACATACTTATCGCAGATGAGCAGTATCCTTCGGGTGCCGAGCCGCTTAAGCTCATCGACGACCTTATAGGCCGAACCGCTCTCGAGATATATACTCTGAGGCTCCGTCTCATTCTTACGGGCGTATTTGATATATCTGCCGCCTGCCATTATATCCTCCCGGGAATCTTATCTGAGTACGCTCTTGATCCCGGCAAGGAATTCATCGAATCCTTCGTAAGCCGGAAGATCGGGGTTGTCTGCCTTGATCTGATCTGTGCTCCTGAACAGGAAGCCGGCACGGGATGCTCTGATCATGGCAAGATCATTGAAGCTGTCACCTGCCGCGATAGTATCGAATCCCATCGCCTGAAGCGACTTAACGGTCGTAAGCTTTGACTGCTCGCAACGCATCTTAAATCCGGTGATCTCTCCGTTATCTGCTACTTCGAGCGTATTGCAGAACAGAGTGGGATATCCGAGCTTCTTCATGAGCGGAGCGGCAAACTGCGTAAACGTGTCGCTGATAATTATCACCTGGGCGATCTGCCGGAGCTCATCAAGAAACTCCTTGGCTCCCGGCAACGGATCTATGGTGGATATTACATCCTGTATCTCCTTAAGTCCCAGTCCGTGTTCCTTAAGGATGCCGAGTCTCCACTTCATGAGCTTATCGTAATCCGGTTCATCTCTCGTGGTCCTCTTAAGTTCCGGTATCCCGGAAGCCTTTGAGAATGCGATCCATATCTCGGGAACAAGAACACCTTCCATATCAAGGCATACAATATCCATCAATAAATCCTCCGTGTGATTATGTCCAAGAGATATTTTATCACACGGAGGATATTATCTGCACATCTATTATCACCACTTGGGCTGCCGCTCTTCGTTATAGAGTCCGAAGTTGCACTCGCTCGCTTCAGGGACATCGCCCTTCCAGAGCTCATCAAACGCCTCGAAAACAAACCCGATTATCTTCTCTTTCTCGAACCAGTCGGCAACCTCTCTGATATAGCGGGAGGCCACTTCGACCGATTCCCTCGCCGTTCCGTCTTGCATGATCGTCAGCGGTACGCGGCTCGTCGACCAGCCGAGTTCGGTAAAGATGACCTGCATATCCGGATGGCGCCTTACCATATCGTAATAGTGTTGCTTATTGAATTCCAATGCATCGGCCGGTGCCACGGGATTGTGATAGGGATAGCTGTGGATGCTGATGAAGTCGACCTCGCGGATCAGCTTATCGAGTGTCAGCCACTCGAGATAGCCTTCGCAGAATGTTACCGGCTTATCAAGGTTGGCCTTGAGCTTACGGGCATGCTCCACAAGCCTGTCTTCACTGACCATATGCGCACCCCATACGGGGGTATTCTCGTTGCCGACCGATACCGCGATCACCTGATCCGGGAATTCCCTGACCAGTTCGATCAACCTGTCGACTTCGCCGTCGTTACGGATGCGGTTCTTCTCAAGCTGCTCGGCAGGATACTCCTGCTTCTCGGTGCCGCAGTTCGGATTGTTGCTCTCCGGATCAGAGTCGATGCCGATCATGCACTTTATCGGAAGATCCTTCTCCTTTATGACTTCGAGGGCACGCCTCGCATGGAGGTTCGGATCGTACATCCTTATGTAGTCATAGCCTGCCTTATGAAGGATATCCAGATCTTCGGCGATCTGTTCCTTGGTCGGAGCGACAGTCTTGGGGGACTGCCCCTTGCGGTAACCGGAATAACATATTGCCTTGCCGTACTTAAGTATTTCCATATGACATCGCCTCCTCTGATCATTTGTGTTATTTACTCTTAAATCTTATCAGAAAAGGTTTTCGAATAGTCAAAATATCGATATTTGCGACGAAATATTGTAAAAGGGGCAAAACCCATTATAATGAGGGTGTATTGTATCTCGACAGAGAATAATAACAGGAGAATTGAATATGAGAAATGACAAGACAAGAGAATTAGTGCTCCTCGCACTGTTCGCCGCCATCATCCTCTTGATGGCATTCACCAATCTGGGCTACATCCCTCTCGGAGTCATCAATGCCACGATCATCCACATTCCGGTAATCATCGGCGCATTGTTCCTCGGACCTAAGAAGGGCGCAATGCTCGGATTCCTTTTCGGACTGACCAGCTTTATCAACAACACCTACAAGGCAGCGACAGCTTCGGCGTTCGTTTTCTCGCCCGTGCTCGCTTATGACCTTGTCGGCTGGACAGGTATCCCCAGAAGTATCTACATCTGCTTCGTACCGAGAATACTCGTAGGCGTTGTTCCCTACTTCGTCTTTGTATTCGTCAAGTGGCTCTTGAAGAACGAGAACAAGATCGGCAAGATCGCCGTTAATGCTATCGCCGGCGTCATTATCGGATTCGCCATCAGAGCATATCTTGTAAGAAGGTTCGACAGCATCAATTCGACTGCCGGAACAGTCATCGGTGTCGTTGTAGCGCTCGCACTGTTTGCCGTGCTCTACTTCATCACATACAAGAAGACATCCGCCACAGTCAGCTACATCTATGCAGGACTTACCGGTGCCTTCACAAATACATTACTCGTCATGAGCGGTATCTATATCCTCTACAAGAACGCCTATGCTCACAAGATCGAGAAGGCACCTGATGAGGTTATGGATGTTATCATGGGAGTAGTAACCTTCAACGGTATCGTCGAGGCGGTTGTCGCAGCGATCATCGTTGTAGCTGTCGGAACAGCCCTCACGCATGTCGTACCCACATATGATGTGAAGCTGGCCCTTGAGAAGAAGAACGCTTCTTCCGGGAAGTGATCCCCCGTTGTTCCAAGGAACAACATACCAAAAGTCACGGAGAGTACAATACAATGATCTTAGCTGTAGACATCGGAAACACTAATATAGTCATAGGCTGTATCGAGGGCGAGGACGTTATCTTCGCTGAGAGGGTATCAACGGATGCCTCCAAGACAGAACTGGAGTACGTTGTACAGTTAAGCACGCTTTTGGAATTATATGAAGTAGACAGCAGCTGTATCACCGGGGCCATCGTTGCCTCGGTGGTACCGCCGCTCAATACCATAATGACCGCTGCCATAAGGAAGCTCCTCCATACCGATCCCATGATCGTGGGTCCCGGCATCAAGACAGGGCTTAACATCCTTATGGACAACCCCGCTCAGGTCGGAGCGGACCTTATCGTAAACGCTGTTGCCGGCATCAAGTATTACGGCGCCCCTCTTATCATGATCGATATGGGTACTGCAACCACACTCAGTGTTGTTGACGGGAACCGCAACTACATAGGAGGCATGATCGTTCCCGGCGTTCGCGTATCACTTGATTCCCTGGTCAACAGAACAGCGCAGCTGCCGCGCATCAGCCTCGAGGCACCGAAGAAGATCATCGGACGTAATACGATCGACTGTATGAAGAGCGGCATCGTTATGGGTCAGGCTGCACAGATGGACGGTCTGATCGACAGGATATGGGAAGAGATGGGACAGGAGATCCCGATCGTTGCTACAGGCGGATTGTCAGGATCGATCGTAACGCACTGCAAGCACGAGATCATACTCGATAATGAACTGACACTTAAGGGCTTAGGAGAGATTTACAAGAAGAATACGGAGGTGTAAGTTATGGCTTTCAATGGCAAGACCGTAGTACTCGGTGTCACAGGCAGTATCGCGGCATATAAGATCGCGACACTTGCAAGCAGCCTCGTCAAGCTCGGCGCTGACGTGCACGTCATTATGACAAAGAACGCTTCCAACTTTATCAATCCGATCACCTTTGAGACGCTGACAAATAACAAGTGTCTGATCGATACTTTCGACAGGGATTTTGAATTCAATGTGGAACATGTGTCACTTGCCAAGAAGGCAGACGTCTTCCTGATCGCACCGGCGACGGCAAATGTCATTGCAAAGGCAGCTCACGGCATCGCCGATGACATGCTGACAACGACGCTTCTTGCCGCTACATGCCCTAAGCTGATCGCACCGGCGATGAATACGCAGATGCTCGGCAATCCCATCACTCAGGATAACATCAAGACGCTCGGCAAATACGGTTTTGAGATCATTACTCCGGCAACCGGCCGTCTCGCATGCGGAGATACGGGCAGCGGTAAGATGCCCGAACCGGACGTCCTGCTCGAACATATCAGGAGAGCATTGACTCCCAAGGACCTTAAGGGAATAAAACTTCTCGTCACCGCAGGCCCGACAAGAGAAAAGATCGATCCGGTGCGTTTCATTTCCAATCTGTCTTCCGGAAAGATGGGCTATGCTATCGCCCGGGCTGCCGTGAGACGCGGTGCGGACGTGACGCTGATCTCCGGGCCGGTATCTCTCGAATGTCCTGAAGGGGTCGAGCGGATAAATGTGATATCCGCATCTGATATGGCAGATGCGGTTATCCGTAATGCAAAGTCATCAGATATCGTCATCAAGGCGGCCGCCGTTGCCGACTATCGTCCCACGGTCATCGCTGACGAGAAGATCAAGAAGCATGACGGTGATGATATGAGCATCGCTCTCGAGCGCACCCAGGATATCCTCGGCTATCTCGGCAAGCATAAACGCGAAGGACAGTTCCTCTGCGGCTTTTCGATGGAAACGCAGAACATGATAGAGAACACGCGTAAGAAACTCGAATCCAAATGTGTCGATCTGATGGTCGCCAATAATGTCAAGCAGGAAGGCGCGGGCTTCGCAGTGGACACGAATGTCGTAACTCTGATCACTAAGGACGATCTGATCGAACTGCCGATCATGTCCAAGGAAGAAGTCGCCGATAAGCTGCTGGACGAGATATTGAAGAGAAGATAAGCCTGAGATATCAGGAATCTACAAGATCCTCCATATCCCAGTAATCAACTTCATTCATAAGTTCGTAGTACTCCTCGAGGAGTCCGTCGTTAACCCGGCCCAAATACACGCTCATGATTATGACATTGCCGTTCTGTTGTACGAAGGCTCCCCCTGCAATGTTGATGTCAGAACCGACCATCATCAGTGCGAAAGTATCCTCTGCTTCGACAAGACCATATTCAAAGCCGCGCGTCTCGGCTGCACGATCGATCGAATCCCGACTGTATCCTCTATACACTAAGTAATCCATTATTCTCTCAAAGAGATTCTCGGCGCAAGTCTCATTCTTAGCCTCTATGACATCCGCGCAGATCATATCGCTGTATCCTTTAACAAACTCTGTCATGTTCCGGAGTTCACTGCTGTCCCATACATCTATCCCAAGATATTCATTTATCGGCAAGAAATCATAACTTCTGAGATCATCGCTGTCCAGGGTATAGTAGACTCCTTTCTTAAAGGCGCTATAGCTTATATCCGAACCGTTTATCAGGTCTTCCCTCAGGGATTCACTTGCCTCATGTGCCCCACAGACATTTTCGGCGGCCCTGATCAGATCAGCAGATGCATCACTGTACCTGACGGAACCTTTGCTCAGATACTCTTTGGAGTTTGAACAACCCGAGAAAGCGCTTAACAGTATTGCTAAGATCATAACGATCGATAACAGACGTCTCTTCATTTTCCGCTCCTCTATTGTCCAAAAAGAATCCCTTACTCTTATAATATCTCAATATACCCCCTAAAGCTATAGCATGATTGCCGGAGTCCGAGCCCCCTGATTCTGGGTTTTTGCCAAATCAGGGGGCTTACGCGTCGCTATATAGTTGTGTGATCAGGGGGTAGTAAAGATAACAAAGGGCTGTCCGTCAGGACAGCCCCTTTGTTGTTAACCACTGAAGTGATCTTCATTCGCGAGCGATTACGCTGTTACGATTTCGCGAAGCGCCACGAAACTGAAGTGAACAACGTTCGTGAACGATTACGCAGGAGTCGCTTTGCGACTCCGAGGACCTGAGTGAACGAACTTGTTCACTTCAGTATCCCGTAGTCCGCACATATCCCGGCCCACTCCTGCGAACCTGTGAAGCCGTCG
>JAEEGL013342528.1_pt1 | contig 10018 bp, 7 predicted proteins | sample 9134231 | NCBI WGS metagenome assembly JAEEGL01 (sample SAMN16246548, study PRJNA631951) | gut metagenome | biome: gut microbiome; feature: rumen; material: fiber-attached | host: Bos | place: Iran: Karaj | collected 2018-10 | reverse complement strand
GACTTTTGTATTGCAGGCAGTGACCAGATGATCGTATCCTTCCACTTCCACGACGCACATCTTGCAAGCGCCTATCTCATTTATTTCCTTAAGGTAACACAGCGTAGGCACATTTATATCAAGAAGACGGGCGGCTTCGAGTATTGTTTTGCTGTCATCCACGTTAAGCCTGTTTCCGTCTATGTAAACGGTTATCCTCATACCCTTCCTCCTTCCAGCACACCGCAGCCGAAATGATCGCATCTTAAGCACTTGCCGCACTCCTGCATCGCCTCATCAAATGACATGCCGTTTTCGACCGGCTCGAAACTCTTCTTTCTTTCCCTTGCGGATTTGTCCGTCAGATGAACACGTCCGATGTGTGTCCTGTCGTTCTCCTTTGGCTCGGGATAGCTGATCGTATCCGGTATCTTATGGTGGTATCCAAGATATGAGTCTATGTTAAGAGCCGCAACCTTGCCCGCTCCGATAGCCTTTATCACTGTAGACGGTCCGAATACGCAGTCACCGCCCGCGAAGATCTTCTCATGCGATCTGAGCCTCGTGGTCTCAGTGGTATTAAAGGTTTTCTTCTTGGGATTCACATCATATCCGGCAAAAGGATCGGAATCGATATCCTGACCCACCGCCATAAGGACTATATCGCAGGGATGTACCCTCTTTTCCGTATTTGCCGCCTTGACGGTCGGCTTGCCTCCTCTGTGTACCGATGTAATCTGCGGCTGCATCTTCAGTCCCGTTACCCTGTTATCATCGTCGGTTTCAACCGAATCCGGAGCATTTAAGGTAAGAAGTTCAACACCTTCCTCTATGGCTCCCTGTATCTCGGAAGGAAGGGCCGTCATGTCCACCTGCCTTCTCCTGTATATGACAGTCACTTCTTCCGCATTGCACCGGATCGCGCTGCGGCTCGCATCCATTGCGACATTGCCGCCGCCGACCACGACCACGCGTTTCCCGGTATAATCCGGAAGAGTTCCCTTTCCTATCTCATCAAGCACTTCGACAGCGGAATAGACACCCTGTGCATCTGCACCCTCAACATCCACTGTCCTTCCGAGCTGGGCGCCTATGGAAATATATACGGCATCATATTCCTTCTCGATATCTTCCATCGTGATATCATCCGGTATCCTTACATTATTCCTGACTTCGATATTTCCGGTTGAAAGGATCGCTTTTATATCCTGATCAAGCCTGTCTTTTGGAAGCCTGTAACCGGGTATGCCGTATCTTAACATACCTCCGAGTCCTGACTTTTCTTCGAAAACAACGACTCCGTGTCCCATCAGTGAGAGAAAATATGCCGCCGTGAGTCCGGAAGGGCCTCCGCCTATCACGGCAACTCTCTTACCCGTGGTCACATTGCATTCAGGGACCCTGACACTGTCAGCCGGGACCTGATCCACCGCAAACTTCTTAAGCCCCCTTATGTTCACGGGGCTGTCAAGAAGATCGCGCCTGCATTTTTCTTCACACGGATGCTCGCATATAAATGCGCAGGCCGTCGGGAACGGATTATCAAGCCTTATGCAGTTGATCGCATCCGCATATCTGTGCTCACCTATGAGCGCTATGTAATTGGGGATATCGACATGGGCCGGACAATATGATACGCACGGGATCTTCTGCCCCACCTCGGGAAGACATCTGTGATCGTTTATATGACTCAGATATTCATCCCTGAACAGATCGATACTCTCAAGGACCACATGCGCCGCCTCATATCCGATCGCGCAGTCGGCCGTATCCTCGATCATGCGGCATAGCCGGGTCATGTCTTCAAGCGTCGCCATGTCTGCCTTGCCGTCCACTATGTCGCGCATCATGACCTCTACCTGATAAAGGCCGTCACGGCACGGCACGCATTTGCCGCAGGTCTGGCTGCGCGCGCTCTGAAGGAATGAAAGCTGAACCGCCAGGGGACATACCCCCGGCGGATTACCTCTTACCCGTTTTATGAACCGTTCGAGAAACTTCATTGTTTTCTCGTTCATCTCGTTTTTGTATATAACCGGACTTGTATACATTCACTTACCTCACTTTAGACTGTTCAGACAAAATCCTCTCTCATCGGGGTGAAGATATCAAGAAGCTTTACCTTTGTAAGACACTCGATACCGTGCATGGCATCAGGCGGCACGATATAGGTATCACCCGCATTGAGCACCACATCCTCACATCCTTCCTCCTTATACACGAGTGAGCCTTCTATAACATATCCTATCTGCTCGTGAGGATGAGCGTGCATGGCGCCCTGCGCTCCCTTCTCAAACTCAAGCTCCACATTCATGATATTGGGGCTGTATGCAAGGACCTTCCTTAATACACCGCCGCCGAGATCTTTGTATTCTCTCTCACTGCCTTTTACGTACATCTCATTTCTCCTTTCAGACCGTTTAATCCCTGAAAAGCTCACGCTTGTTCTCCCTTAAAACCTCAATATCATCCTTAAAATATGATATATGCTTATAAAGGAGCGTTCTGTAGCCTTCCTTATCTTTCTGTTCTATGCATTTGATAAGCTGATCGTGCATGGCCAGCGTCCTGTCCTTGTTTGCATTCTCCATATCGATGAGAAGACGTATCCTGTTATAGTGCGTCATGGACCTTGCCACGATCTCCGCGGCCAGTTCCTGTCCGGCCGCAAGATAGGTGATCGTATGAAATTCATTGTCGCATCTTAAGTATTCATATATCATTCCGGGATCCGTCATCTTCTTCGCGACCTTCTTCATGTCTTCGTTGAGTTCCCTCATGTTTTCCGTATCCACCTCACTGACATGGTCGAAAAGACCGTCGACAACTCCCATCTCCAGTGTCTTTCTCACAAACCATTCCTGCTCGGCCCTGTCAATATCGATCCTTGAAATAACGGAACCCGATTGCGGATATATGTCTATAAGGGCTTCGGATTCAAGCTTTACTATTGCTTCCCTTGCAGGTGTCCTGCTCACGTTATATCGCTCCGCTATCTTGGCGGCCGATACGGGTTCCCCGGGCATGAGAGCCAGAGTCATGATATCCCTTTTAAGGTTTTCGTATGTCTGTGTGTTAAGAGAACTGCTCATTAGATTACACTCCTTTATTCCGTCAAAATACTTGCCTTGATGCGACTGACATGTTACAATCATCTTAACTATAACATTCTGACATGTTAGTTGTAAAGGCGGAATATTTACCATAATACAAATGATATTTTAGTGAAAGTTGACTATACCGCATTTTGTTTACAATCGGCCGTTTCTTATGCTATTTTTGAGATGTGATCACTGTTTGGGATAACGATGGGTATCGCTTATGAAGAAAAAGATACTTACAATTTTACTCATATGTTTCGTCCTTATTATGACCGCGGCATGTTCATCCGGAGCTAAAAACGGAGATGACGCTGCTCCTCCTCTCTCGCGTTTCGAGCCTGTTACCGATGTAAAGGAGGGGCGCAGGAACATATACCTTATAATCAAAGTGATGGATTCAAGCTATTGGAAGGTCATCGTCAACGGCGCCGCTGACGCCGGAAAGGATCTTGACTGCAACATCTACTGCGGCGGAACAACAATAGAAACCGACTGGCAGGGACAGCAGGTATTGATACGCGAAGCTCTCGGCGCCAAGGCCGATGCCATAATACTCGCGCCCGATGATTCCGTTGAACTTGCCACGGATGTTGACAGGATACATGATATGGGCATACCCGTGATCCTCATTGATACCGCGGCAAACACCAACAGTTTTGATATCTGCTATATGACGGATAATCTGCTGGCGGGGCAGAATGCTGCTGAAGAAATGTTAAAGCAGCTGAAGGCTACAGGACATTCCGAAAGCGAAAACCTGGCCGTAGGCATCATGGTTGGTACCGCAACATCTCAGACGATCAACGAACGCCTCGCAGGCTTTTATAAATACTGGTCCGAAAATGCACCCGAAAAATGGGATATAGTATCCGACATAATGAACTGTAACGGAAACATAGATCTGGGTGACAAACTGGCATTGGATTTCCTAAAAAACTATCCGAATACCTGCGGACTATACGGAACCAACAACGGTCCCACAAGGGCCCTGTGTCAGGCTCTTAAGGCCGAGGGGCGGACCGACATCATAGTGGTGGGTTTTGATTTTTCCGACGAAATGAAGGAACTTATCGAGTCGCCCGATTATCACGCTTCAACCATGCTCCAGCGTCAGTACGACATGAGTTACAAGGCGGTCATCTCCTCTCTGGAACTTCTTGACCGGAAAGTGCCGCCAAGAAAATTCGAAGACACCGGTGTAGTAACAGTAAACGGGGATACCCTTTCGGATCCCAGCGTAGTCGAAGTTCTTGAGCATAACTAGATGAGCAAAACCAGAAGAGACGAAAAGGACATAAACCTTATAAAGGGCGGAAAGTCATTCTATATGACTCTTATCATCTGTCTTGTGGTCTTCCTGTCGGCGATCACTCTGCTTCTCATTGCCTTTAACCGGCTCATATCGCGGCATGACCAGCATCTTTCCGGCGAGATATGTACTATAATGTCCGAAAAAATGAACACTTCCATAGCGTATATGACGCGTTCCACACTGGGTATGGCATCCGTGCTTTCGGCCCAGGGGTTCTCGTCACCTGATGACATATACGAAACCCTTAAGAGCAGCAGCAAATCGGATTACTTAAGCGTGGGATTCATAGATGCGGACGGGAAACTGTACTCAACAGCCGAGGAAGCCGCCGAATTCACCAAGTGGTCACTCTTTAACACGGCAAAGGAAGCGGCACCCGTTTCAATGTCCGCGCCCTACCGTTCATCCGTTTACGGACAACCAGTCATAACTCTTTTCGCCGCATTTGAATACGGTAATTCCAAACACGGATATATGTTCACAACATATATGCTCAAAGATCTGCAGAGTGTGGCGGTCACCGAATCAATGGGAAAAGATATCGAGATATGGCTCATGGATGCCAGATCGGCCAACGTGATACAATGCGCCGGTGCCGATGAACGGGCGACCGGAAGCTGGACCAATGCCTACCTTACGATGCAGAATGTTAACAAAGAAGATATGCCGGTTTACAATGACTGGCTTAACCGCATGCGCAGTCAGGAAGACAGCATAGGCATAAGCTACTCCATAGGAAATACCATTTATTCACAGTACTGCTCAAAGATAATAAGCATGCCGGGATGGTATGTCGTTGTACGTATCCCAAGCAGTGCTCTTTCGGCAACCATGAACATCTTCCGCAATTATGTGCTTGAATTCCTTGCGGTCCTGCTTTTCGTGGTCATAGTCCTTATAGCAAACATGTACCGCCTTTCAAAGCGCGAGAACAAAATGCTCAACCAGCTGTCGATCCACGATCCCCTGACCGGTTCATTAAACCGCAGGGCATTTGATTTTGCTGCCGAAAAGAAACTTGGCCACGGCAAGAGCGCGGCACTCATCTTCTTCGATATCGATTTCTTCAAACAGGTTAACGACCAGTTCGGACATGATGCCGGAGACAAGCTGTTAGTCGCCTTCTCGGATACCCTTAAGAATAACTTCCGCGACCGTGGCATCATAGCGCGCTTCGGAGGAGACGAGTTCGTTGTGCTGACCGATATGGACAGCATCGAAGAGATCAACGAGCTTCTGGGAAAGACCACCGATGATGTACACTCCATCGATCTTACCGACGAAAGAGACGGCGGGCGCGGATTCATGATAAGCTTTTCCGCAGGTGCGGCAGCCTACCCCAAGGATGCGGACACTCTGTCGTACCTCAAGAAATGCGCCGATATGGCTCTGTATTCCACCAAGGAAATGGGAAGGAACGGATATACCTGGTTTGCGCCCGGAATGATCGATCCCAAGGCCAATCCGATACCCGATAAGGTTGATGAGATAACGCACAAACCGGTCTACCCCGATGTGCCGGATGCCGATCAGAGGTTCTTTGTACCGTCAAAAACAGAAGAGGCTCCAAAGACCGAAGGAACTCCAAAGGCTGACGGAACTCCAATGGCCGAAGATGCACAGAATAAGAAAAAGGTCGTTAAAAAAGTGATCAGAAGAAAGGTAATCAAAAAGGTGGTGAAGAAAACTCCGCCACCCGCTCAGTAAACGTTACAGCTTATATATACCGGGACTCATTGGAAGTCCTTCGGAATTATATATGAGAGCGCCCGAATTAGTCTGTGAATAACAGTACCTGATCTCCTTAACGGATCTGTCAAGGCCGGGCACATCAAGGATCAGCTTATCTTCCTTTACGGTCACATCCGCTTTTATCATCCTTCCCGTATCGTCGGTTACATACATATCCGTAACGATACCGTCTTCGCCCCTGCCGTTTACCGTCCTGACTTCCATGCCTTTTCCGGTATGCGACATATCAAGGGTCATTTCGACACCTTCACCCTTCTTAACACAGACTGACTTCTCAATCCTCGGACCGCTGTATTCAACATCCGATCCGCAGCGGTAATGCGCCGCAAGAAGTGCGAGACGTCTTCCAAGCTCCTTCTTATCCTGCGGATGCAGATCGTTATCTTCTCCGAGATCTATGGCGACCACACTGTCGCAGCCTTTGATCCCTTCGGCCGCATTCCGGAGCACTTCCCTCATACGTGTCCACGCTTCGCTCTCGGGGTTATTGTCGATCGTAAAATTAGGCAGCTGTACAACATAAACGGGAAGGTCGGGGGTATTCCAGGCTTTCCTGTAGCCCTCCGTCATCCTGTTGAAAAGATCCGTATAGACATCCGATTCTTCACAGTCCGACTCGCCCTGATACCAGTTGACTCCGCCTATCGTATACTTATGGCAGGGAGCGGTCATGGCGTTGTAAAGCCCTGCGGGTTTCCAGCTCACAAAATCCTGTCTGTAACCTTCCTTATCGGCTTCGGCCGCTATCCTGTATTTCCATTCGCCGGAAAGATCTATCATTTCCGTATCGTTAAATATCTTATACTCTTTGCCGGGCGTAAAACGTCCGCCCGAGAAACTGCCCGGAAGGAATTCGAGATAGTATTCGACCTTTACCCTTACGGTTACGGTATTTATCCCCTCACGAAGAAGGCCTTCCCTTATATCATATTTTCTCGGAGGATACTGATACTCCGTCTGACCCACAAACTCACCGTTAACATATGTCTTATCGCTGTCAACGATCGTACCGAGCCATAACTTCGCACTCTTGCCCGCCATTGAAGCGGGAACGTTGAATGACTTTCTGAAATATATGCATCCAAGGATATTTCCTATATCCGTATCCCTGAAAAAGGCGGGAAGCTCTACGGTATTCCATGTACTGTCATCCGTACCCTCTGCTTCCCAGTGCTCCTTAAGTCCGATATCTTTCGCATCAAGGGCCGCATGCCATGCATTAAGCCCGTCTTCATTGCCTTTAAGCGCTGATGCCCTGAAATCATCATCCGCATACTTATCCGCAAGCGCAAGCTTATCATCGTAACCATCAAGCATTTCCCTGCTCATCCAGCAGTGTATCTTGGATCCGCCGAGGCTTGCGTCAATGAAGCCCACGGGAATTCCCGTGAGAATATTTAATTCCTTTGCGAAAAAGTATCCAAGTGCCGAAAAGTCCTGAATATAGGATCTGTCGGGTCGCCTCCACTGCCCTGTTGCGGGCTCTGAAAGCGGTGATGTGAAATCTACTGCCTCTGTTATCTTGAACTCACGCACATTCGGAAAATCACAGTTTATCAATTCTTCCGGAAATCTGTCCTTTACGCGTGCCATCGGCAGCTCCATGTTGGACTGACCCGAACACAGCCATACCTCTCCTATAAGGACATCCTCAACGGTGACCGTTTCACCTGCGTCATCACTCACGGTCAGAGTATAAGGTCCGCCAAACGGCTGGGCATTGAGCCATAACTCAAAATACCCTCTTGCGTCGGTCACCGTCTTGTAACTGTCGTCAAGAAAAGCGACCGTGATACCCCGGCCGGGCGCATCATAACCCCATATATGGGTCTTCTTATCCCTCTGCAATACCATACCGCTGCTTATAAGCCTCGGCAGCCTAAGATTATCCATCTTTCCTCCACTATATCAGTTCAAAGTCAAGCAGATTAAGATTGCTTTCGCCGCGGAAAACAAAATACAGAGCATAGATGCCGTCCTTTATATCAACATCCGTTTCTCCTCTTACATAGGTATTCTTGGATGTTACCGGGATGCTGCCTATGAGCTTCCTCTCGGAAGGAGTATTCCTGTCAGCCGCATATATCTCCATACGGCCCCTGCCGTAACCTTTGGTCCTTATCGCGATCTTCTTAAGTCCCTTAATGTCAAAGTATTTGAATCCGGCTACCGCGCCGTCCCTTAAGTTCGTTATATAAGAATTGATCGTCTTTACTGCCGTTATCTTCTCATATTCATCCGGCGTTACATCCGAATGATCCTGAACGATCTTAGGATACTCGTCACTAAGCCACCCTATCCAGGGAATTATCATATGACGGGGACTGAAAACATCATATACATTCAGGTCATCTCTCTTTTCATCACTCTCAAGGTAAAGATTGCATGCTATATATGCAGGATATACGCCGCTTCCTTTAAGAGGTGTTCCGCCGCATGAGGTTATCTCCGCCTGATCGATGCTTCCGTCATCATTTATGTGTATCTTCTCAAGGCACTCCTGCCTGCTGTAATTATGCCCGTTTGTATGCCTGTGATAGAATATGTACCATTCACCGTTTATGAATTCCATGCTGCCGTGATTGTTCGCATAGGGAACGCTCGGCATACCGGCCTTCTTATAGGTATCTATTCCCACATCACAGTTGCTCACTATGACTCCGCGGTATTCAAACGGACCCTCGGGTGAAGAGCCGGTCGCATAACACAGCTCATGATTTACTACCGAAGAAAAGATAAAATAGTAGCGCCCCTCAGCCTTTCTGATGGAAGGCGCCTCAAAGAACGCATGCCCTTCATAGGGCGTGCCCTTGCAGTACTGTTCACCGGGAGCAATGAATTTCGGTCCCTTTTTAACCGTCAGCATATCCTTATCGATCACGGTCACCATGGCACCATGCCTGCTCGGATCGCCCGGTCCGCAGAAGCCTGTATAAAGATAAACGGTATCGCCTTCCGTAAGGACTCCCGGATCAAACTGGGGTTCATCGCCCTCTTTTTCGCCGAGCGCGGTCCCATCCTCATAATGCACATATCCGTAAAAGTCATAACTTCCGGCGGGTTCATCGCAGACGGCTACTCCTACGCGGCCCATGCTGCTTAATGAATAATACAGGTAATACCTGCCGTCGGGGCCGACTGTTACATCCGGAGCATACAGGTTCCCGTCAAGTTCGTCATTGCAGGGATCCTGATCCTTCCTGAAGATCACACCTTCATAGCTCCAGTTGCCGAGATCGTCAACGGGTGCCGACCAGCACACATAATCAAGCTCACAGTATACATCACCATTATACTTGTCATGCGAACCGTAAATATATACCCTGTTTCCGAACACATAGGGTTCGCCGTCAGGGATATATTCGTATGAGGGAAGGTACGGATTTACAAGCTGCTTAAGATTAGGGTTCATACGTTTTCCGTCCTTTTATATTCCTTATCATTCCTTAACGCCGCCGATCGTAAGTCCGGTAACGAAGTATCTCTGAAGGAAAGGATAGAGACATACTATCGGGAGCATCGTTACGACCGTAGCTGCGGCACGGATGGTGACCGGAGTGATCGTAGCTGCACCGTTCTTGGCATTCTCGGCACTTCCGCTCTGCTGCATAACCGATGAGAGCAGTTTCATAAGCTCATACTGAAGAGTTGTATACTCGGTCTTCATACGATTGTAGAGCATCGCATCAAACCATGAGTTCCACTGCCATACCGCGATGAACAGGGCTATCGTTGCATACACCGGTTTGCAAAGCGGTGATATTATGTCCTTGAATATCGTAAAATATCCTGCGCCGTCAAGCTGTGCCGATTCCTCGAGACTCTCGGGGATACCTTCCATATAGGTCCTCATTACCAGCATGTTGAACGCGCT
>JAEEGL013161280.1_pt1 | contig 10018 bp, 5 predicted proteins | sample 9134231 | NCBI WGS metagenome assembly JAEEGL01 (sample SAMN16246548, study PRJNA631951) | gut metagenome | biome: gut microbiome; feature: rumen; material: fiber-attached | host: Bos | place: Iran: Karaj | collected 2018-10 | reverse complement strand
ATCCGCGTGCGTAGGAACTGTGCCATATGCTACGGTGGTAGTATCGATGACTGAACCGTCATCGTTCTTCCAGGTGATCGTGTACTCGTTGACAGTGCTTGTGTATGTAGCGGTGTAAGTTGCATCGCCGGTAACAGCTACAACTTCAGGCGTCCAGCCTGCGAAGGTGTAGGTGTACTGATCGTCTGCCGCTCTAGTAGGCGTTTGACCGTCATAAGAAGGAGTCGAGCCAGATTCGACATCGGTGTCGATTTCCAGAACTGTGCCGTCATAGTTCTTCCAGGTAACAGTGTAGTTTTTCGCCTTTTGTATTGCTGTAAACTGTGCAGTATATGTTTTGTCAGTTGTTACTGCACCAAGAGCGGGACTCCATCCGTTAAAAGTATATGTATAATCGTCATCTTCGGGCCGTTCAGGAGTACCCCAAAGAGTTGAGGGGTAGGAAGGTGTTTGACCACTTTCTACATATGAGGTGTGGAGTGTTGTGCCATCCCAATTATTCCAAGTAATAATCTTGGGATTTTTCAGCCATTTCTGTTGAACTAAATCATAGTAAAATTTATCACCATTTACGGCTCCGGCGGTTTCGGTATAACTATTATCACCATTATGAAGTTTGGCTGGATTCGTGATAATTTCTACGTCTGTAGTTGCACTCGATTGTGTCATTTGATAAGTTTTACTATTACCCGGTGCACTAGTGTTAAACCTGATCAATCCTGTTCCCTTTGAACTAGTAATATTTGCACCCGAAGAAGTCGTATACAATCCTGTCCCATTAATAGTAATAGTCCCGTTTACATCAATTTTGGCATCAACAGGAATACTATTTGGTCTAATTGTCGTTGTCCCGTTTGCAACTGAGTATCCAACTACACAAATATAATTGTTTACATACGCGTAATAACCCCACTGATCAGCATCGTAAATATTAGTTTCAGCGTTAACCGATAGTTCTCCATTGCTGTCAATAACCAATTCTGTTCCTGGCAAGAAATCAACGCGTTGGCCATTAATTGATGTCGTACCAGATTCCACTATAATAGAATAATTATTTGGTATAGGAAGACGATAATTGCTAGAATCCAAACCATAGGTATCAAGCGAAATCGATCCAATTTTACAATTGCCGTTAATTCTAAATTCAATCCTATCTGTTTCTTCCAAATAATCCTTTGTTATTGCGCCAGATTGAAGAATAAACAGCCCGGACGATCCAATTAAAGTACCATCAGCAACTACTGCATCGCCGCTTGCATTTATTGCTGCTTTCAATAGTTCTTTTGCACCGTTATTAATTTTCAAAGGTACTTCAATATTTTGAACATAGAATTGATTAATTAAAAATGCTTCTTTAGCGTAACCATCACACCCTCGAGACCATTTTAAAGCAATCGTACCCCCACGCCAGTTTTTTAGTTGAAAACACTCGTAGACTTCCGATCCAGAAAGGGCCTCAACCTCACCATCTCCAAATATATATCCCCATGCATAAAGCTTCGCACCGTTATTCAGTGTTATTTTTGTGCCGGTATTCATCTCAATACGTCCATCTGGACCTGATGGACAGCAGTTCCATCCATTACCTTGACCGACAGCACACAACTTTGATCCCAAACTTATTGATCCATTAACTGTTATAGTTGTTCCGGTGTTAAGAGTCAAAGTGCGATAAGCAGTCGGGTTAACATGAGCCTCATTCGCTATAGACGGTGAAGTCGTTATAGCTGTATTAGTTGTGTCAAAAGGAACATATAAAGTCACGCCACTTGGAATGACAAAAGAAGTTTGTCCGTTTGAACCTGCGACAGCACCATTTGACGCCACAACAATCGTTCCGTTTGAGCCGGCTGCTGTTATAGCTAAATCTAGATAATTATATGTAGAATCTCCAACTGTATAAGTTGCATTAACGGAAGCATTTGTTGGGCGAACGACATTCGGCGCAGCCACAGATGGTTCGTTATTAAAGTTGTCATTTGTACTGGCCTGAGAACCGAGTACAGTCGTCATGATAAAAAACATAACAACAACCAAGAAGAATAACGTGAACCGTTTAAACACATCTTTTAGCATCTTATTACCTCCTATTATGAACAGGTCATCAAGTAGTCCTGTATGAGTTCTTTTTATTTTTTTTCTTTGATGCTTCAGCAGCAGTGAGACTAAAGTAAAGCGCTAGGCCGACCAAGAGCATAAGAACAGCGTGAAGCGCAAGGTTTGATATGCCTAAAAACAGTTTGTTGTTGTCTCTGGCAAACTCAAGTAAGAACCTGGTTGATCCGAAAAGAATTAGCATTATAGGGTATGAGAGTCCATCCACCTTGTATTTCTGCTTATATTGCCTGACGCAGAGGAACACTACAATTGCTATCGCCACAAGTGCTTCAATAGGCTGAATCGGGAATGTCTTATAGTTTAGAGCAGGGTTCCAAATACCGTATTCCCATTTATATCCGTGACAACATCCATCAAATATACATCCCAAATGTGCCACTCCGTGGACTACACAGAGGCATGGTGAGATATAATCACAACAAGTTTTCCAGTCAAGTTTCAGCAATTTTGCAACCGGCCAAGCAAATAGCGGCACCCAGATGAAAATTCGGACAATATTGTTACCTCCAAAATTCTTAAATCCGGTGGCAGCCCAAAAAAGGAAGAACATCCACGCTACAGTCATCGCATAAACTAAAACTGTTAAAATGGCCGCTTTCCAAACAGGAATTTTGAAATTTTTACAGTTAATAGCATTGAACACCATAACCGCTACAAACCCAGCTATGAAAAAAATAACATAGAAAGTATGGTTGATGCCATTATCCACTGTCCAATGTATCAATTGGCTTATCAAAAATTATCACCTCTATTGCAACAACATTTGGGGGATCGATTGGTCACACTTTCCCGCCTTATCGCGAGTACTATCCAGCCGATGCCGGCTATGACAGAGAGCCATTGACCGTGGGACAGACCCAGCCAGTCTTTGGGCGTATCGCGCATGAATTCGATGATGAAGCGCACCACTCCGTAGGAGATCAGGAAGCGCGGGTAAAGGAGGCCGCGGCGATTGTTCGGTCGCGACTCGATGATGAGTAACCAGGCCAGAATGCCGAAGTCACATACTGCTTCGAGCAACTGTGTTGGCCAAGTGAAAGTGCGGGTACCTATGTGACACATTGTCCCTCCGCAACAGCCGTTAAGGAAGCATCCGATGCGGATCGTGCCGAGCATACCGAGAACGTTGATGGCAGAATTGTCCAGAGTATCGCGCCAGTTCATACGAAACGCGAGGCCGAACAACAGCATCATCAGCGGCACTAAAAGCGCGGCTCCGAAGAACGAGAACCCGCCAAATGTCAAGCCGTCGCGCCGCACGATATCGAAATTTTCGGCAATGTAGAGAAGTTTGCAGCCGAGAATGCCGCTGAACAGCACGGCGGTTGCGAACAGTAAAGCTTTGAGCTTGCTGATTCCGTAAATGACACGGCGGCGCGGCAATAACATCAATACTACCATCACCACGTATCCGAGGAACATGGCGGTGTAGTACGTCGATATTTTAAACGAGCCAATATTTATGTACGGCAGCAAACCTGTTCAGTCCTTTCGTAAATTTTGCGTCATAAAGTACGGTAAAACACATGATTTTGCCTGATGGCAAGAATCCTACGTAATAAACCCATTATGATTATACTCCGCCCGGTACCGTTTTGCAACGTTTTGCAGAAGAACTTTTCTCTTTTATTTGTATTTACTCTCAAAAATCGCTTTTTAGCCTCAGGCAAATATATACCATTTTATAATATTATCCTTTTTTGTTAAAAAGATGAACCGACCGCCAAACTTCGACCCACCTTTATTAATAGTGACAATCATTATGCAAATTTAGTTTCAAACACACAGACAGTTGTCAAAAATAATAAGTATCGCCAATGGCAATTTCAAACAAAATATAGATTCTTTTTTACTCTATAGCCGATGCTTTTTCAATACTCCAATGCGTCTGCATTGCTATCACAACGCGGCAAATGCCATATACGGAAGATCTTTTAATATACAATCCGCGGCAACAAGATTTTGTGGTGAAAAATCAGAGACTCTCCGATTCTACTATGATACAGCTTATCAAAGCCTTCCAATGATAATGCCTCAATAAAACGCAACATATAAAACTAAAAGACTTGCAAAAAGACGCAATATAAACAATTCACACCTTGCAAACCACCTCCCAAACTGGTATCATTACTATGCCATCAAAAGGATCGAGGTGTTAATATGTCAAACAAACTCAGCAACCCAATGAAAAGCAGGATATGTGGGGTTTCGGCGGCCTTTGTTATTGCCGTTGTGTTCGTTGTGGTGTTGACCTCCGTCATCGCTTTTTCGGAGTCCTTGGAGCATCCGGACAACGGGCTCGAGGTAACTACGGAGAACGGCAAATGGAACGTTGACGGCAGAAATTATTACGGAGAGGCGACAGGCCTTGCCGCAGTGAATAACGATCAACCCGCCGTGGCGGAAACAGCGACGCTCACACTCAAAAACACGGGCGCGGCTGCCGCAATGCTTGCTTTCTCATACGAAAAACCTACGCTCGGATCGGGCGGATCGGTGAAAATCGACGGCACCAGAGTCACGGCGGCCGGGGCGTTCACGAAAGTGCTGGCGCCGGGTGAAGAAACAACTGTCGTGATCGTATCCGGAAGTCCCGGAGCTTATGTTTCATCTATATTTATCGGCGACGTCCGTCTGCTCAGCGACAGACAGACCACAGTCACGTTCACGCCGGCGACCTCCGGAGGAAGCTACAAGGTCAACGGAACCACCGTCTCGGCAGAACAGAGTATGACGCAGAGCTCGTATACAGCATATCAGTTGACCGCGGTGCCGGAAAGCGGCTATAAGCTCATGGGCTGGTACGGAAGCGTTGACGGCTATCTGTCCGACGCGACGACGTACAGCGCAAGACTTGACAAAGATCAGACCGTGACGGCAGTCTTCACTGCAGCCGCAAATCCGGTATTCGACGTAAACGGTAATTTGTTCAACGATCTTAACGCGGCGGTCAATTATTCCGTCAGTGCGAATGTCGAAGTCATCCGTCTGCGCTCGGGCGGAACACTTCCGGCAGGAAATTATACCATCCCCGCCGGGAAGATACTCCTCATCCCCTTCAACGCCATCAACTCCGTAAACATCACGGAGCCTGCGAGACTTGACACTGCAAACGCAACCGGTCAGTCCCTGTACCGCAAACTTACGTTGCCCGCAGACGCCGTTATCAACGTAAACGGAACCATTGAAGTCGGCGCAAAGATCAACTCTAAAAACAACGGCTATACGGGCTGCACCACGGGCAAGTACGGTCAGATCGAGCTTCTTGAAGGCAGCCTGATCTCTGTTAAGAGCGGCGGCAAGGTCGTTTGCTGGGGTTATATAACAGGCGACGGAGAGATAATCGCAGAATCCGGCTCATCGGTCACCGAGCCGTTCAACGTATGCGATCTGCGCGGAGGCAGCGCTACCAGTGCCATGCTCGGCAACGATAAACTGGTATTTCCCTTCACCCAGTATTACATCCAGAACATCGAAGCATCGCTCACTATACAGTCCGGGGCAATAGATTATGCTTACGGCAACGTCACAATATGGAATATCGCCATGAACCTTTCGGTTCCGTTCGTTGGTACGAGCGGCTCGCTCTTCAACCTCAGCAGCGGAAGCAGCTTTACCAAGAAATACGATATCGCGACGGGGCGCAATATCATCGACGTATACGGAGACGCCTCGCTCGACAGTATGACGATATCGCTCGCTTCAAACGCCAATATCGTTTCGAGCCAGTATTATATGCCTCTGATGGAAAATATCACCATCAACCTCCATTCGGGCACAACGACCGTTAACCAGCACTTGTGCCTGCTCCCCGGCTTCAGGATGAATATCGACGAAGGAGCAACAGTATCGCTTGCCTCTAAGAAAAGAATTATGATCTACGACAGAGACGAATGGATCGGGGGCGGATTTGTATACGGCGGCGTTGACTTTCTGCCTCCTCTCTACTCCCCTTCTTGCGACGCGCAAAGCAGCGTTACAGCCGAGGATCTAGTTGACGTTGTAATAGATCTGAACGGCACGATTCGGGCGACTGGTTTTGTTTATACCACTCAATCAGGAGCCGCCGTGATCAGTTCAGAAGGCACCGGAAGAATTGTTTTCGTGACTAAACCCGCAGATACCACTATCACAAAAACCTATCAGGCTGTTCAGAACGGAACCGCCATTACTTACACTGAAATTCCAGTTACCGTGGTTAAACTGCTTAACGAAGATGGTTCGTATACCGAAACAAAGAGCGCACCTAGAAATGGCGCGTACTTCTTCTGCACCGCCTGCGGCAGGTGGGACCGTACAAACTCGACTGCCCATAACCACTATAAGATCACCTGGGAAAACTACGACGGGACAGTGCTCCTTACTCAGGTGGTTAATAAGAACGTCGTTCCGGAATATAGCGGAGAGACGCCAATAAAAGAGGCAGACGCACAGTACACTTATGAGTTCGCCGGATGGACGCCTGAGATCGTTGCCGCCACGGCAAACGCGACGTACACTGCAGTATTCAATCCAGTAGTAAAAACCTTCACCATCACCTGGAATAACTGGGACGGAACTCCGCTGGAAGTTGACGAGAACGTACCATACGGCCAGATGCCCTCCTACGACGCAGAAATGCCTCAAAAAGCCGCGAACAGCAAATTCGAGTATAGATTCACCTCCTGGTACAAAGTGCCCTCAGAAGCCACGCAGGACGCCGTGTACACGGCAGTGTTCTATGCAGAAGAGATCGGTTCAGAAAATGTTGCCATCGCGGATGACCTCGGATTCGCATACCGTTCGGTGACGCTGCGCGACAGTATTTCGTTTAAGTACAAAGTAAACAAAAACGTTGTTGACGAACTCGGGTACACCAATCTTCGAGCGATAGTTACGCTAAACAACAAAGGAACACTCATATCCAACGGCGTTGTTGACGGAAACCTGATAGTATTCGAGTTCAGGAACGTTAATCCGCAGTATATGAGTACACTGCAGTACGCGGTACTTTTTGCAGAGAAGAACGGTGTCACGTATAAGAGCGCGGTAATCGAGGGCAGTATCGAAAACTACTGCATGAATCTACTTAACAACTACACTGGCAGCGAGTACGCAAAAATGCGTACGGTAATTGTTGACCTACTGAATTTCGGCTCGTCAACGCAGATCTATCAGCAATTCAGAGTTGATGATCTGGCTAACGGCAGACTTACTCCCGAACAGGCAGCTCAAGGCACACAGACAATGCCTGAAATGGAAAGCCATTATAATGATCTCGGAGGCGTTTCTTCTCCGACAGTGATCTGGAAAGGCCAGGGTCTTCGTATTCAGGATTCTATTTTCATCAGGTACAAGATAGAGGCTTCAGATATCACGGGGCTTTATCTTAAAGTAACTGCTGATGACGGGCGCGTATGGACTATTGCTTCTTCCAGATTCGAGCCTGTTCAAGGAGCGGAGAATCAGTATTACGTTATCTTTGATAAACTGATCTTCAGTGAAATGCGTACTGTTGTAAGCGCCGCAGTGTTTGACAGCAACGATAATCAGCTTAGTACGACGCGGGTTTACAGCATTGAGACGTATGCGGCACTTTGCTGCGGAAGTGATCAGCCGGCCTATACGGAAGCATTGAAAAACGTACTTATCGATATGATGCGAATGGGCGATTCTGCAAAGGCGTTCGCATCATAACGCCGTCAATTCAAGGCGGCGCGCAGGTATGTTCCGCGCGCTGCCTTGTGCCTGAGACCAATTTGTTATTGGATTGACGAAAGAAAAAAGAATAAAAAATTACCGCCGTATACGGGCAATGCGCTCCGTTGCGGCGGTATCTTTTAGCTTTTTGCAACTCTATAATGTTTTACTTATCAATGACGTGTTGGCACCGGATCATCCGGTAAATCAATAGGTTCGCCGCTTGTTACCACAGTATCTGTATCCAAAAAAGCAACATAATCGAGTTCCGGTGCTTCGTATGTTTTTTTATCAGGCATTGAAGGTTACCTCCTTAGGAGAATATAAGTATTCTTCAGTATTGTAAGCTATTCGGGCTTAAATATCAACCCCAAATATCATCAGGGAAATCATCTATCGGATCTGCACCATTTTGATTTCCGGATAGGGAAACGTTGCCCTTATATATGAGCACAGTACCGTTTTTTGCTTTGGCATCGATAACGTCAGCGCCGGTCCCGGTTCCTTCTACAGCGGAAGCAGTACCTGCTAAAGTGGTATAAATAGCTGTTTCAACGTCCCACGCATCGACGACGGCGAGTGTTCCTTCAGCATAAGTGCCATTTTCATTCTCTGAAGCTTTCTTATCAGTCGTTCCGATGGCCTGAATCGTCTGAGCGGCGATCTCGACGCGCAGCACATAGCCGTCTTGGCGAACAGGATAAGGATCTTCACCATCCCATATCTGAGTAGCTTCATTGATCAGAACAGCTGTTTCGTTTTCCCCCTTGATCCCAGAGACCGGAGAGGTGTAATAATAAAAACCATCAGGAGCAAAACGCCATTGATCGGGAGCAATATTTCCTTCTGCGAGATTAAGATCTAGCGTATAATCGGTGCCAAGCACAGGAGCCTCGGGGTGTACAAGATGGGTGATGACGTTCCCCTCTTCATCGAATTCATCCTTAGCCCAGGTTACAACAATCGCAGCCCGGACGTAGACAGTATAATCATTATCGCCGACTGACACTGAAACGTCCTTTTTTATCGGATATCCGGGTCCATCTGCAGGAATCATCGTTTCTTTGACCTCGGGCTTCGGGTCAACGTCCGCGACAAGAGTGTTTTTAAGAGCTCCGCTTTTACCTGATAAGTGTGCAAAGACCACGATCGTCCCTATCGCCAGTGCCAGGGCAAGGCAGATAGTTATGACAAGGTATTTTTTACTTGTTTTTCGGGAATTTCTGTTTTTCATCATTAGATCCCCCTGAATTATTTCTGATTCGGGCTGATCCAGTTATCAGCGTACGTCTCAGCGCGCAACCAGTTAGTATCATCAGCCTTATTAGCAAAGGTCACTACTTTGTCACCAGTCTTCAGATCTGCTTCCTGCGTAGGCTCGCCGTCAATGTCGTAATCATATGACCAGTCAGTCAGTTCAGTTACGTTATACGTTCCGAACAACATATCTTTCAATGTGACGGAACCGTTGCCAACGATGCAGACGATCTGCTCGAAATCGTTTACTCCGGTTACTTTGAACAGGAATACGCGTGCGCAATCTGCTTCGTCCGTAACTTTCTTTGTAATGGTCAAGTCGGGAGTAAGGCGGGTGTTGGTTATTGTGAATCCGTCTGAAGCACTGCCTGTAACCGCACTCTCATATCCATATACGTCAAGCTCTTTCAACGAGTAGGTGATCGGAACGAGTTTACGTTCACCTTCAACTTCCACCAGCTTGCTGTCAGGAATATGCATATCGGAAGCTTCTCCGGGAAGATGACCGAAGGTGCCTTTCCATTCGCCGCTTTCGTTCAAAACAAGTGTCCACTCGTTTCCGTCGCCGTCTTTCAGAACAACCGTGACCGAATCGGGACGTGTGTTGTAACGGTTGTTTGAATCATCCCAAATCTTCTGAACGTCGATCTTAGTGCAGGCGATATAGCTGACAACAGGAACATCAAACACGTAACTGCCGTCATGTGTTCCGTCAGTAGATTTGTAATTCAAAATCGCCCATCCGTTCGTATCGTAGAAGCCCGTCGGAGCATCTTCTCGAAGTTCCAGTTTATAGGAAAGGGTAATCGGTTTTGCGTTTTCAACCGGTACGTTGATGATCCAGGTGATTAACTCGCGAGCAGGTTTAGTTTCGTCTGCATACTTAACAACGTACGGATATACGCCGTTTTCGTCGGGTGTACCGAAGCTCCATACACCATTTGCGTACGTCACTTCTTCTATT
>JAEEGL012311945.1_pt1 | contig 10018 bp, 5 predicted proteins | sample 9134231 | NCBI WGS metagenome assembly JAEEGL01 (sample SAMN16246548, study PRJNA631951) | gut metagenome | biome: gut microbiome; feature: rumen; material: fiber-attached | host: Bos | place: Iran: Karaj | collected 2018-10 | reverse complement strand
CAATAAATATGTTGATAGAGGGCGTATCGTGGCACGGTGGCTTTCAAGAGAAATCCGTGTGGCTGCGGGGAAAAAGATTTACTACCAGCATATTGGCTTTGAGCGGAACTATGAGGAAGAGAAAATAATAAGCATCGACAAAGGGAAAGTAACCGGATGGAAAGAGTTTCACAATTTCGTGGTTGACGGCTACTCCTTTGAAAAAATCAATTCCAAGAACAAAAGAGAAGAACTCCAAGAATTGTTCCCTTTACACATTGAGCAATACCCAGAACTTGCCTGTGCCGAGCGCATTGTGTTCTATATCAAACGGGCGAAAGTGGATGCCCAGGGCAATCTTGTGGAATGTGAAGTGGAAGTAAAAAGCCCCAATGACAATCCGCGCCTTGCTGCCGAAATGGCTGAGTTGATGAAGGCCTACCATCCATGGAAAGTGTTATTCATCAATGGGGAATACCGAGCTGACGGAATTGAAGGATGGACTGTCCCATATCTGTTAGATGAATAAATCACATTTATTCGCTTCGACTTTTCAAAGCAAACGCGGTTACCGTACGACAAATGTACGATAACCGCTTACTTTTTGCGACCAATTGTTGTGGTTAAAGTGTTGTTACTTCAATCACGTGGCTGGTGAGGCGGGTGGTGCCGAACAGGTTCAGACCGACGGTCATTAGGTACTCGCCGCTGTAGGTCTTGCCGTCGCAGCCCAGAGGCCAACCTCCCATGCGGTTCACCTCGGTGACGCGATACTGGCGGTTGGGGTCGAGTCCTTGCAAACGCACGGGCAATAGGTTCTCGCGGTAGCGTGGGTTGATGTCAAAGGCGAACACTACTGCATGCGACTGGTCAGGCGACACCATCATCGTTGAGGCATGGTTGCCCTCGTAGGGCGACACCAACCGATACATGTCCCCGTCCAGGATGACCGGCTTCAAGCGGTTGTAGGTCGCGATGGCCTGCTGGCAGAACTTGATCTCGTCGTCCTTGAGGTCGCTGCACTTGATGTCAAAACCCAACTTCCCCATGCTCGCCACATCGACTCGGAACTTGATGCTCGCTTGTTTGTTCCAGGTGGTCACATGCGCGCACTGCGCCTTGGCGGGATAAACGCTCGAGAAGCCGTACTGGATGTACAGGCGCTCGACAGGGTCGGTGTTATCGCTGGGCCAGAACTCGGTGAAGTAGCGCAAAGCCTCATAGTCGATGCGGCCACCGCCGCCCGAGCAAAGCATCATCGGCAGGTCGGGGTACTTGGTGCGGATGCGCTCCAGCACTTTGTACAGGCCGCGCACATAGTCGACATAGAGGTGGGTCTGCTTGTCTTTGAGGTAGGGCGAGAAGATGTTGGTGATGGGGCTGTTGCAGTCCCATTTGAAGAACGCGATCTGCGGGTAATCGGTCATCAGGCGGTCAACCACGCCGAACACATGGTCTTGCACCTGCGGGTTGCTCAGATCCAGCACCATCTGGTTGCGGAAATAATACTCGTCGCGGTTGGGCAGATGAATCACCCAGTCCTTGTGCTTCTCGTATAGCTCGCTCTTGGGGTTGACCATCTCCGGCTCAATCCAGATGCCGAACTTGATGCCCTTCTTGGCGGCCTGCTCGCACAGATAACCCACCTTGTGTGGCAACTTGCTGGCAGTCTCCTGCCAGTCGCCCAAGCCCTGGTGGTCGCTGCTGCGGGGGTACTTGTTGCCAAACCAGCCGTCGTCGAGCAGGAACATGTCCACACCCAACCGCACGGCATCGTCCATCAGACCCACCAACTTCTGTTCGTCGAAGTCAAAGAAGGTCGCCTCCCAGTTGTTGAGCAGGGTCATCCGATTGCCCTCGCCGTTCTTCAGGCGGTAGTGGCGTGCCCAGCGGTGCAGGTTGCGGCTCGCCAGGCCACGCCCTTGCATGCTTAGCGTGAAGATGAAGTCGGGCGTGACGAAGGTCTCGCCAGCTTTCAGCTCGTAAGCCGAGAAGTAAGGGTTGATGCCCGAAATCAGGCGCAACCGGTGGTTCTGGTCCACATCGAAGGTGAAGCGATAGTTGCCCGTCCATGCCAATGTGCCCACCAGCACCTCGCCCGTGGTTTCGGTCGACTTGCCGCCCAGCGACAGTTGGAAGAACGAGGGCATGAACATGCTGGCGCGGCTGCCTAGCTTGGTGTCAAGCACCTTCTTGCCAAAGTTCAGCTCGCTCTCGCTCATGTTCACCTCGTTGGCCCAGTCGCCGCTGAACTCGGTGAGCCAGTACTGGTTGCGGCTGAGCGACAACAAACAAGAGGCGTAGTTATGCAGTGTCACCGCACGCTTCTCGCCGTTGACAATCTCGCTGTGCGCCACGATGACATCCTGGTCGGCATAGGCCTTGAAGATGAGCCGCACCGTCACGGGGTATTTGTCGTCGCGCAGGGTGAACACCGTCTGGCTGGCGCCGTCGCTGGCCGTACTCGTCTCATGCGACACATACTTCAGTTCGGTCGACGGGTTGCCGTCGGCATGCTGGATGTGCAGGGCTGGCTCGAAGTAGTCCTCCATGCCGTGCGTCAGGAATGCCTCGATGCCACCGGGCAGGTGCTCAAGGTCGGACGCATGGCTCAGTCGGGGACCCAGGTAGTTCTGGTACAGGCGACCGTTGTCGCCCACACCGAACACCAGCGACACATGCTGCGTTTCAATGGTGAATTGTTGCCGCTGGGCTGTCGCGCCCAATGAGCACAACAGCACCAACGACAGTATTAAGGAAGCTTGTCTCATTTCTTTTTCCACAGTTTGGTCATGTCCTCAAGCGTCTTGCCCTTGGTCTCAGGAACCAGGCGCCACACAAAGATGGCGGCAATCACGCACATGAGTCCGTACAACCCGTAGGCGAACATGTGGCCGAATTTCTCGCCCATGTCACCCACCGACATGTTGTACATCGGCAAGAACGACGACGACACGATGAAGTTAAAGATCCACTGGAACGCCACGGCGATGGCGACAGCGGCACCACGGATGGTGTTCGGGAAAATCTCGCTGATGAGCACCCAGCAGATGGGACCCCACGAGAACATGAACGAGGCGCTATAAATCATGACGCTCAACACCGCCATGATGGGAGGCAAACCGTCAACGAGGTTGAAAATTGCCACACCGAACGCACCTATCGCCATGCCCAGCGAACCCGAGATGAGCAGTGGCTTGCGGCCCCAGCGCTCGACGGTGAACACCGCCAGCAGGGTGAACACGATGTTGATCACGCCCATAATCACTGTCTGCAGCATCGGGTTGCCCATGTGGATCGATTCGAAGATGCGCGGAGCAAAGTAGAGCACCGCGTTGATGCCCACAACCTGCTGGAACACACTGAGCATGCAGCCAATGAAGATGACCAGCACACCATAAGCGAACAGGCGCTCGGTGCGCTGTGTGACGGTGCTCTTGATTTCGGCAAGAATCTCGCGCGCACGTTCCATGCCATTGATGCGGCTCAGCACATGCAGTGCCTTCTCGTCACGACCCGTCAACACCAGGTAGCGAGGAGTCTCGGGAACCAAGCAGACCAACAAGGCAAACAAGCCTGCTGGAATGGCCTCGCTGACAAACATATAACGCCAGCCAGTCGAGATGGTCCAGGGATCGCTTTCGACACCCACGCTGTAGATGCTGCTCGAGATACGCTCAATCACGGGGTTGGTGTGCTCGCCCAAAATCAGGAAGTTCACAAAGTAGACCACCAGCTGTCCGAAGATGATGGCAAACTGGTTCCACGACACAAGCTTGCCTCGGATGTTGCTCGGGGCAACCTCGGCAATGTACATCGGGCAGATGGCAGATGCCAGACCGACGCCCATGCCGCCCAGGATGCGGTAAAGGTTGAACGCAGCAAGCAGACTGCGGCTAGGCTTGCCATACTCAAAGAACAGGAACTCGGGGTAATAGGAGCCTAGTGCCGACAGGAAGAAGAAAATGCCAGCGAGCACCAGCGAACGCTTACGGCCCAGGCGAGAGGCAAAGATGCCCGACAACGCGCTGCCGATGATGCAGCCAATCAATGCGCTGGCAGACGTGAAGCCGTGAGAGATATCGGTGTACTGGAAATCCTCCGCGCCGATAAAGAACGCCTGAAGACCTTTCTCGGCACCCGAGATGACCGCGGTGTCGTAACCAAATAGCAGGCCGCCCAACACGGCAATCAACACAATGGAGAATAGGTAGACTTTGCTACCTTGCGTTTCGTTGCTCATGTCTGTCACACTGAATACATGTTGATAATTGACTCATATAACTCTTGCTTGCCGCTGGTCTGCTTGGGCTCGCCAACGGCCTTGCCGTACTCATAGGCCTGCTCGAAGGTGAGCTTGCCGTCCTCAAAATCCTTGCCGATACCCGAGTCAAACGATGCGTAGCGCTCCTTGCGCATTTGGCAGTAGGGTGACTGCTCAAGGATGGCTGCTGCGCTCAGTAATGCTTGTGCCATCACGTCCATCGCCGCGATGTGGGCGATGAAGATGTCCTCGTCGTCGGTGGAGTTGCGGCGAACCTTTGCGTCAAAGTTAGTGCCGCCATCAGTAAAGCCGCCGTTGCGGATAATCTGAAGCATGGCGCGCGTCAAGGAGTAATGCTCGATGGGGAACTGGTCGGTGTCCCAGCCATTCTGGTGGTCACCGCGGTTGGCGTCGATTGAGCCGAGTAGGCCGTTGTCGACAGCAACACCGAGTTCGTGCTCAAAGGTGTGGCCCGCTAGGGTAGCGTGATTCACCTCGATATTGAGTTTGAAGTCCTTGTCCAGGCCATGGGCACGCAAGAAACCGATGACCGTCTCGGCGTCAACATCATACTGGTGCTTGGTGGGCTCCATCGGCTTGGGCTCGATAAGGAAAGTGCCCTTGAAACCACGGGAGCGGGCGTAGTCACGCGCCATGGTGAGCATGCGCGCCAAGTGTTCCTTCTCACGCTTCTGGTCGGTGTTCAGCATGGTGGTGTAGCCTTCGCGACCGCCCCAGAAGACATAGCTCGTGCCGCCCAACTCGATGGTGGCGTCGATGGCGTTCTTGATTTGCACTATTGCGCGGGCAACCACGTCAAAGTCGGGATTGGTGGCGGCGCCGTTCATGTAGCGCTTGTGGCCAAACACGTTGGCGGTGCCCCAAAGGTTCTTGATGCCTGTCTCGGCCTGTTTCTCCTTAATATAGGCGACGATGGTCTTGAGGTTGGCCTCATACTCCTCGACGCTATCTGCCTCTGGAACCAGGTCAACGTCGTGGAAACAGAAGTACTCGATGCCCACCTTGGTCATGAACTCAAAACCGGCGTCCACCTTGTCCTTGGCGGCCTGGATACGATCGCTAGCGGCGTTCCAGGCGAAATGCTTGGTGTCGCCACCAAACTGGTCAGTGCCCTGGGCGCAAAGCGTGTGCCACCACGCCATTGCAAACTTGAACCAGTCTTTCATCTTCTTGCCCATGACGATTCGTTCGGGGTCATAGAAACGGAATGCGAGGGGATTGCGACTGTCGCGGCCCTCAAACTTGATTTTCCCGATTCCCGGGAAGAACTCTTTTGTTGCCATTGAAATGTAATATTTTTAGGTTAGTAGTTATTTTATTTTTTAGACCGCTCTGCTGGTAGACCGCTCTGTTGATAGACCGCTTCGCTGGTAGACCACGCTTCGCGCTGGTAGACATTATGCATTATGAATTATGCATTATGAATTGTGCATTATGCATTAAAGAAGTTCTTTCCACCGCTCGTAAGCGTCTACATAGGCTTGCTGGTTGGCGTTGTCAGGCTCGACGTCGGCTAGTTTTCGCAAGGCGGCAAACGCCTCGTTGGGACCCAAGTAGACGCCCGCGCCGATGCCTGCGCCACGTGCCGCACCCACTGAACCGTCGGTGTCATACAACTCGATGGGAGCACCACTGATGCTCGCCAGTGTCTCGCGGAACAGAGGACTCAAGAACATATTGGCGTTACCGGCACGGATGCGGTTCACGGGCATGCCCATTTCCTGCATAATCTCGATGCCGTACATGAATGAGAAGACGATGCCCTCCTGGGCAGCACGCATCACATGGGCGCGAGTGTGCCGGTTGAAGTCAATGCCGTGCAGCGAGCAGTCCACCTGTCGGTTGCACAACATGCGTTCGGCACCATTGCCGAACGGGATGATGCTTAGGCCATCACAGCCGATGGGTGCCTTGGCGGCAAGGGTGTTGATTTGGTGGTAGCTCGTCCCCGGCTCGGCGATATTGTGTTTGACCCAAGAGTTGAGGATGCCGGTGCCATTGATGCACAACAACACGCCCAACCGCGGCGACTCGGCGCTATGATTGACGTGGGCGAACGGGTTCACGCGCGACTGTGGGTCGTGGGCCACCTCGCCCAGTACACCATAGACCACGCCTGATGTGCCTGCCGTTGATGCAATCTCGCCCGGATTGAACACGTTGAGCGACAGTGCGTTGTTGGGTTGGTCTCCGGCACGGTAGGTAATGGGTGTGCCCTGTGCGAGTCCTAACTCGGCGGCAGCCTGCGCACTGACGATGCCCTGCATGCCGAAGGTGGGTTTCACCTGTGCGACCAGTTCAGGGTCGATGCCTAGGCAGTCGAGCAGCTCGTGTGAAATCTCGTCGCGCTTGAAGTCCCACATAATACCCTCTGACAACCCAGATACGGTGGTGGCGATGGTGCCGCTCAGGCGCATGGCGATGTAGTCGCCAGGTAGCATGAACTTGTCAATGCGGGCATACACGTCGGGCTCGTTCTGCTTGACCCAAGCGAGCTTGGCGGCGGTGAAGTTGCCAGGAGAGTTCAGCAAGTGTTCTAGGCAGAACTCTGGTCCTAAGTCGTTGAAAGCCTTTTCGCCGTAGGGCACCGCGCGCGAGTCACACCAGATGATGGCGGGTCGCAACACGCGCTGGTCGCGGTCAACGCACACCAGACCATGCATCTGGTAAGAGATGCCGATGGCGACAATGTCCTCACTGGCAACACCGCTGCTGTACATCACATGGCTTGTGGCGTGTTTGAGATAACTCCACCAGTCGTTGGGGTTTTGTTCGGCCCAGCCACGCTGGGGCGATGAAATGGGGGCTTCACTCTCGGGATAGGCCGCCTGCGCGACACATTTCCCGCTCTGTGCGTCTACAAGGCTTGCCTTGACCGACGAACTGCCAATATCGTAACCTAGCAAATACATCCTTGATGTTTTTGTTTATAGTTAATAGATGAAGGGGTAGGGGGGCTTGTTTTTTATCGTCTAGCCCGCCTGAAAATCTTCCTGTCAAAGCGGTAGAGCCTAGCGGCGCGATGTGCCACGCCCTGTTCGCGCTCGTCGAGAGCGACAATATAGTCAAGTTGGGTAACCTTCTTGTGGAAGTTGCGTACGTCCTGCGCCTTGCCGTAGATGCGCTCATACAACGTGCGCAACTGCAACATGGTAAACTTTTGAGGCAAAAGATTGAAGAGGTACGATGGGTCAATATCTGCGCGGTGACGCACCGCCTCGATGGCATCGCGGATGAGGATGTTGTGGTCAAATGCCAGCGTGCCGATCTCGTCGAGCCCCACCCAATGCACCTCGTTGCCTGCAGGCGGGGTGGCCAACGGACGGCTGATGCGCAGCAGCGACAGGTAGGCGATAGTCACGATGCGCTCCATGTGCTGGTGCGTGGTCTGTTCGAGCCACTCCATGTCCTTCTTGGTGATGCGGTCCTTCGAGCCGTAAGCCTTGAATTGGAGCAGGTTGATGTTTGACATGCCCGTCAATTCGTGAAGCACGCGTTTGGCGGCATCGTCCAGGTTCTCGTCTGTGTAGATGAGGTCGCCGGGCAACTTCATGTCGCCGAATTCCTGCCCACCGGATTCGCCAACGCGCTTGAGCAGCAGCACCCGCAACTGCTCACCATCAAACCCCAGCACCACGCAGTCAACCGAGATGTGGTTCACCGCAAGCTGCAAGTCTTGTCTAAATGAAGTACTCATAGTTCATCTTGTTTGATGTTGCAAATGTAGGAAAAACAAATCACATTTACAAACAAAATAGTGATGATTTAAGGTTTTATAACTAATTAAATAACAGCTAAATAAATATTGTATATAATACAACAACCGACTTATTGTAAATTGAACATCATTGCCGATGCTCTTCGAATTGCTATGCTATAGGCATCAACGATAGGGCTTATTGTGTTTTCCAAAGGCATAAGCCCTCGTTTCATTATGGAAACAAAAAAAATCTCGCTGGAGCCAGCGAGATTTTTTGTGAGCCTATGCCTTATCTATAATCTATAAACTAAATCTTACTGGAAGGCATTTTCGCTGAGGCCCTTGCCGCTGAGGGCGAGGTCCTTCATGTAGGCGGGTACGGGTTTGCCCAGGTATTTGTCGACATAGAGCTTGGCAAGGTACTGGCCGAGCATGAAGCCATGTCCGCGCAGACCGGTGAGCAGACCCACCTCGGGGTCGATGATGTAGCGCGGCTCGATGTAGTAGCCTGCCCACACGGCATGGAAGCCGACCGATGCCAGATTGGGAATCCACTGGGCAAACATTTCGCTGACGACCTTGAGGAAAGCCTCGCTATTGTACTTCAGGTTCTGGCGTGCCTCGTAGGGGTCGCAGTCGGGCGATGCGCAGCCGATGATTTGTCCGGTGTGCAGGAACTGCTGACCGTAGACGGCGTTGAAGCCCTTGTAGTGACGGCGGTCGATGATCATGTCGAGCGAGTCGCCGTTGACACCCAGATTGGGCAGACGACGGGTGATGAATGCCTGGTGCTTGACGGGATAGAGTTGGGTGTCGATGCCGAGCATGTCGGTAAACTTCTCCGAGCCCCAACCCATGGCGTTGACAAAGTGGTCGCATGTGTATTCCACATAGTGCTTGTCATGACGGCGCACCAGCACGCGGTACTTGTCACCGACACGCTGCACGTGCAGCACCTCGCAGTCTTCGAGCACCTCGCCACCATGCTGCTTACCCACAGTGCGCACGTAGTCGATGGTGCGTCCCGGGGTGGCTTGCCAGCAGTTCTCAGATATCAGTGCGTGGCTGTAGATGTTGTCATCGGGATTCCAAAAGGGCGAGATGACACGGGTGAAATCCTTGCGGTCAATCATGTATGCTTCGCTCCAGGCGCGTGAGGCGTCGAGTGAGCGGTAGGTGGCGTCGTCGTGAACGAGGTTGACATAGCGGGTCATCTTCAGGTCGATGTTGCAATGCTGCTGGTCGTCGCGGAAGATTTCCAGGTTGTGCATGGCGATGTCGCTGATGTCGGGGTTGGAGAAGGCGGGACGTCCGCCGCCGATACAGCGCCATGTCGAGCCGCGGTCAAAGTTGACCAGGACGGTGCGCTTGCCGGCCTCGGCAAAATAGCGGAATGCCGCGCTGCCAGCCATGCCGCCGCCAGCGACGAGGATTTCGGTCTCGGCTTTCTCAATGACCGAGCCGTGCTCGAAAACGAAAGTCTCCTTTGCCTCGCCATTGTACACATCGCCCAAGGTGACCTGGTTGGCCAGCGGAGCACGCGGGGTGCTGTCGCCGGTCACCTCAATGCCGTGGGCGCGCAAGATCTGTTTGGCACGTGACACGCAGCGCTTACCGCGGCACGGTCCCATACCCATACGGGTGGTATGCTTGAGCTCATCAACCGAGATGTACTTGCGGTCGCCGACCACAGCCAGCAGGGTCTGCACATCCACATCCTCGCAGTGGCAGACGAAAGACTTGCCTTCATTGGCATCGGTGAGGGGACGCAATTCCAAGGGTTCGGGATAGCGATCCTTGAGAATAAAACCTTTTACTTGATTCAGATCCTCCACCTGGGTGGCTTGTACGCGGGCCACATTGGTCTTGTTATCTTTCTTGAGCACCTTCTCGATGACGCCTTCGCCCACCTTGGCGCCGTTGTCATCAACCAGAAACACTTCCTTGCCTTCTTCCACCTCATATTCTACGGGCAGGAACACCACATTCTGGCGCTTGTCGTAGCCGAAGATGGCCAGACCGGGGCAGCGGTTCACACACTGCATACAGCCGAT
>JAEEGL011273900.1_pt1 | contig 10018 bp, 9 predicted proteins | sample 9134231 | NCBI WGS metagenome assembly JAEEGL01 (sample SAMN16246548, study PRJNA631951) | gut metagenome | biome: gut microbiome; feature: rumen; material: fiber-attached | host: Bos | place: Iran: Karaj | collected 2018-10 | reverse complement strand
TTTTATAGCAATATCAATTATATATTCATTTTTTATTCTTTTTATAATGGTTATGCTTTTAATTATTTATTCATATGTATCTGATAGAAAAGCAACTAATAGAATAAAAACTGACATTAAAAATGAATTTAAAATTAATGCCCCAACCATAACAATAAATCCGACTGGTGGAGATTATCAAAAACAAGCATCATATACAGTTAATATATCTGTTAAAGATGAAGGAAATGGGATAAGTAGTATTGGATATACTTGGTCAACAACACCTAAATATTTATCAAGTATGAGTCTTACAACAACAGCAAATAATTCAAGTGTAACAACACCATCTGCCGCAGGTAATTACTATTTAATAATAAAAGCATGCGATCCAGATAATAATTGTCAAACATTAATATCAAGAAGATTTATAGTTGGTTCGTAATAAGTAAACGTAAAGTATTTTGTAAATATTTTACGTTTTATTTATGTTTAAGTTATTTAATATATAAATTAAAAAATATTATGATAAAATATATATGTGGTGACTAATATGACATACAGTAATATTATTTTAACAAGTAACGTTAATATTATCAAAAACTTAAGCGATTTTTTATCAAGTTTAACATTAATTGATGTTATATTTTTCTTTTCTATAATTCTACTTATGGTTTTAGTAACCGTTCTTTTATACTTTATAAAAGTTAATGAAGATGTTGTAGAAGTAGAAGAAGAAACAAATGATAATACTCCTAAAACTGAAGAAGTATTAAATATTACTAAAGAATATACTGATGAACCCAAAGAAGAAGTATCATATTATGATGATGAAGAAGGAGAACTAATTGATTTAAAAAGTATCTCTGAAGCATTAGATAATGGTGAAAAAAATATCGAACTAACTAAGTTTGAAGAAGAACAAGAAAAAGATGCTATTATTAGTTATGATGAGTTATTAAGAAAAACTCAAAATACTGGTATTAATTATAAAAACGAAGTAATGATGGATGATTTATCCGTTAAAGAAGTAGATTTAGAAAACTTCATAAATGAAAATAAAGAAGAAATAAATAATACAGTTACTAAACCTAATGTTCAAGTAATTAGTTATTATCAAGAAGAAGCTTTCTTAGAATCATTAAAAAAGCTAGAACAACAATTAAACTAAATCAGGTGGTTTTATGAAATTTAAAGTTATTAATTTTGGATGTAAAGTTAATACTTATGAAAGTACATACATAGAAGAAGTATTTATAAATGATGGTTTAACTGAAGCAAAAGATATAAGTGAAGCTGATGTTATTGTTATAAATACATGTTCTGTTACAAATATGGCTGATAATAAATGTAAAAAATTTATTAGAAGAATTAAAAGAGAAAATAATAAAGCTACAGTTATAGCTTGTGGATGTAGCGTACAAAATAATTTTGAAGATTACAAGACCTATGGTCTTGATATTTTAGTTGGAACAAATAATAAAAAAGATATACCAAATCTTTATAAAGAATTTTTAAAAGATAAAAAACCAATATATATCTTTAACGAAAATAGAAAAAAACCATTTGAAAGTATGCATTTAGATAAATTTACTAAACATACTAGAGCATTTATTAAAATTCAAGATGGTTGTGATAATTTTTGTTCATTTTGCTGCATTCCATTAGTTAGGGGAAGCCAAAGAAGTAAAGATTACAATGAAGTTATAAGTGAAACAAAAGAACTAGTAAAAAATGGACATAAAGAAATAGTATTTGTTGGAATACATACAGGTAGTTATTTAGATCAAGGAAAAGATTTATTTGATTTAATCGAAGATGTATCAAAAATTGACGGACTAGAGAGAATAAGAATATCATCAATTGAAATAACTGAACTTAATGATAAATTTATGAATCTTTTAAAAAATAATCCTAAAGTAGTAAGTCATATGCATATTCCACTACAAGCTGGAAGTGATAATGTACTAAAACTAATGAACCGTAAATATGATTTAAAATATTTTGAGAATAAAATAAACTTAATAAGAAGTATAAGACCAGATATTAATATAACAACCGATGTAATAGTAGGCCATCCAGGTGAAACAAGTAAAGATTTTGATAATACTCTTGAGTTTTGTGAAAAGATTGGTTTTGGAAAAATACACGTATTTCCATACTCAAAGAGAAATAACACTAAAGCTGCTTTAATGGATAATCACGTTAGTGAAGAAGTAAAAAAAGATAGAGCAAACAAATTAATTCGTTTATCAGATATTCTTGAAGCAAAATATGAAAATAAGTTTATTGGAAAAACTTATAGAATTATAACTGAAGAAAATCATCAAAATGAAATAGTAGGTTTTACAGATAACTATATTAAGGTAAAAGTAATAAGTGATGAAAAGTTAAAACCTAATATGATGATTAATGTATTTTTAGACCATAAAGATGGTGAATATGTTTATGGTATTTATAAAAAGGAGAAATAATTAATGGATTCATATAGTAACAGTATTAATGATGTTGAAAAAGCTGGTAAAGATTTAGAATTAGTAAGAAAAAAATATAATGAAATTGTTAGTGGAGAGACTTTATCTAAACCAAAAACAGTAGCTGAAATTAATGATTTATCATTTATGGTTTCAAGACTTGAAGTCATATATAAATTTTTTGAAAGAGCAGCTAAAACAGGAAGAGACACAAATGCTGTTTCAAACGAGTTTTATAATCAAAAAAGTGTGATAGATGAAATAATTTCAGAAGGAAGAACAATGTAGTTTTTCCTTTTTTTATTGTATAATATATGTAGGTGGTAAATAGTGAGCACTATTGAAGGAAAAATTAGAAATATAATCTATTCAGGAAGTAACGGATATACTGTTGCTCTTTTTAGAGTTAAAAAAACTTCTTCAGAAGATATGACTGATTTTTTAAATAGAACAATAACAATAAGTGGGTCTTTTGTTAATCCAAATCAAGAAGACACATATGTTTTAACAGGTGCTTATGTTGATCATCCAAGATATGGTTTTCAATTTAGAGTTGATTCTTATGATAAATCAACTCCATCAGATGAAGATTCATTAATAGAGTTTTTATCATCATCACTAGTTAAAGGTTGTGGTGAAAAAACTGCTAAACTTATTGTTGAAAACTTAGGTTTAGATGCCATAAACATTATAAAAAATAACCCAGAAAGATTATATGAAATTAAAGGTATTAGAGAAAGCACATTAAATAAAATTTATTTATCAATATGTAGTTACACTAATGCTGATGATACTTTAACATATTTAAAAAAACTTGGATTTCAAGTTAGCGATGCATCAGCTCTATATAATAAATATGGAGACGGTATAAAAGAAATAATTAAGGATAGTTTTTATTCATTAATTGATTTGATTAGCTTTAATAAATTAGATCAAATATATCAAAATAATTTTGATTCAAATAGTGACGTTAGAATATATGCTTGCATACTTGAATCAGTTAAAGAACTTGATATTCAAACTGGCAATACTTTTCATAGTAAAATAGCAATTTATGAATATTTTCTTAAAAGATTTAATATAAATATTCCATTTGATAAATTTACAAAATATATTAATGTTTCAATTAAAAAAGAAGAACTTATAAATGATGATGAAGATATATATTATAAAGATTCATATGAAGATGAAAATATTATCTCAAATAAACTTTATCGAATAAGTAAAAATGGTATTCAAGATAAAATACCATTTTCAAGAATTGAAGCTGATATTAAATTTGATAATATCATTTATAACGATGAACAAAGAGAAGCTATTAAAACAGCTTTAAATAATCCAATAACAATAATAAGTGGTGGACCAGGAGTTGGAAAGACAACTATTATTAAAGCAATTGTTAATGCATTTATGTCTTTTTATCATTTAACAAAGATGGATGCTTTATCAAAAATAGCTTTATTAGCTCCAACTGGCAGAGCAGCTAAAAAATTAGCAACATCTACACTAATGCCTGCTCAAACTATTCATAGATTTTTAAAATGGAATAAAGAAACTGATAATTTCCAAATAAATGAATATAATCCGAGTATGCAAACTTTAGTAATTGTTGATGAAGTAAGTATGCTTGATAATCATTTATTTGCATCACTTCTTAGTGGATTAACATCTCATATAAAATTAGTCTTAGTTGGAGATGTTTTCCAGCTTCCATCAGTTGGATCTGGCCAAATACTAAATGATTTAATTGAAACCAATAAGTTTCCATATATATTCCTGAAACAAATTTATCGTCAAAGTGAAAATTCTTATATTCCATATCTTGCAAGAGATATTAAAAATATAGATATTAATGATAATCTTTTTGAAAGAAAAGATGATTATTCATTTATTGATGTACCAATCCAAAATATTAAATCAACAATCAAAAAGATATGTGAAAGAAGTAAAGAAAAGAATATTAGTGAAAATGATATTCAAATACTTGCACCTATGTATAAGGGTGAAAATGGTATAGATAATTTAAATATTATAATGCAGGACTTTTTTAATCCTAAAGATGAATCAAAAAAAGAAATCACTTATGGTTATGTAACATATAGGGAAAATGATAAAGTATTACAACAAATTAACAACCCAGATTGTAATGTTTTTAATGGAGATATTGGTTATATAAGGAAAATAGAAAAGAAAAAAGAGAAGATTGTAAAAGATGTTATTACCATAGACTTTGATGGTAATATGGTTGAATATAGTAAAGAAGATTTATCAATGATTAAACATGCTTACGCAATAACTATTCATAAATCTCAAGGAAGTGAGTTTCCTCACGTAATCATGCCTGTATGTCATAGTTATAATAAAATGCTTTATAATAAACTAATATATACTGGAGTATCAAGAGCTAAAAAGAGTTTAATAGTTCTTGGAGAAAAATCATCTTTTATTCATGCAATTGAAAATGATTATTCAACTAATAGAAAAACCGGTTTAAAGAAAAAAATATTGAATAATTTTTATAATTAATCGCAAAATATTACTAGGATGTGATTAAATGAAAACTGCTATGAAAATTATGGGTGGAGTATTAATAGCAACATCTGCAGGATTAGTTTGTTATACAATGCTTAATAAAAAAACGAGAAAAAAAGCATCAGAACTTGCAGATGCCATGATTGAAGAAGCAAAAGCTATGATGAAATAGCATAAAAATAATAATAATATGAAAATATTATTATTTTTTTATTATTTTGTGATATTATTTATATAGTAGGAAGAATATAAAAAGAAGGTGATACTATTATGAAAGATAAATTAAAAAATATTGATATCGAAGATAAGAAAGTATCAAATCTTATTCAAAGAACTAATAAATTAGTTAAACTATTATATTTTTTACTTATTATAGGTATTATCTTAGCAAGTATTGTTATTGCTAAAGAGTTAAGAATAGTAAACTTTTTAATAAGTATTTTAAAAGTATTATCCCCATTATTTATAGGATTTGTTATTGCATGGTTATTTAATCCTATTATTAAAAAAATAAATGATGCAGGAATACCTAAAATATTAAGTACTTTAATTGTATATTTTATTTTTGTAACATTTATAGTTGTGTTTGTTCGAATATTTATTCCTGTTTTATACAAACAGCTAAATGATTTAGTTGTATCTCTTCCAAATATTTTAGATAAAATAAGTTTAACTTTTGAAAGAATAATGAATAAATTTTCAATGGATGGTATTGATTTATCTAACGTTGTTAAAAACATTTCTGTAAGTATTAAAGAATATACATTAAATATTACATCATCAATGCCTAAACATTTAGTTAACTTTATTATTTCATTCTTTAGTGGACTCGGAACAATTATGTTAAGCTTAGTTGTTGGAATATATATGTCATTTGATTTTGATAATATCTCAATTCAATTTTTAAAACTTATTCCAGAAAAACATCGTGAAGAAATAAAAGAACTTTTAACAAATATAGGTACTGAGGTAAGAAAAACAGTTAATGGAACACTTCTTGTTGCTTTAATGGTTTTAGTTTGTGATACAGCTGCTTTTACAGCAATTGGATTAGAATCACCGCTATTATTTGGAGTATTATGTGGTTTAACAGATTTAATACCTTATATAGGGCCATATATTGGTGGTGCTGCTGCTGTTGTTGTTGGATTTAGTATGTCAACACCTATTGGTATAGCAACGCTTATTGCTTGCATCACAGTTCAGTTAGTTGAAAATTATATTCTTCAACCTGTTGTTATGAGTAAAGCAATTGAACTTAATCCAGTAATTATTATTGTTGGTTTATTAATATTTGGACATTTCTTTGGTGTTATTGGTATGGTTCTAGCAACACCAATACTAGCACTACTTAAGGTTATATACGAATTTATTAAAAAGAAGTTTAATTTATTTGCTTAATCTTTACAATTAAATAATATTCTTGTAAAATACTAACTTAGTCGAAAAAATATTGGAGTGAACTTATATGTCATATTTAAAAAAAGAAGCAACAAGAGATCTTGATATCGATTATGTTAGTATTTTAAATGTTGTAGTAAAACCACTTGGACTTGTTTTTACACTAGAAGGAAGTGAAATAGTCCTTAGTGATAATAATGGAAAGTTTATTGAAAAAACAGCTTTATCATCAGATGTAACAATGTTTAGTTGCAAAATTCCTAATGGTGAAGAGTTAAATTTTTATTACAACGCCCAGTGTAAAAATACAGTTATTTCTCTTGGTAACTCATGTTCAAATAAAACTGAAATCTATTTTTCACATGGACATAATGGTCAAGAAGTATTTGTTACTAGTTTAGTTGTAAGCCTTGATAATGATACATATAATATTGATTATAGTAGAACAGACGGTTATTTGTCTTTTATAAAAAATGATGGAAAAAAATCAACTTGCGTAAGAATATCTAGAAGTCAATCAGAACAAACAAGTTTAATGTTTTCAAATGTATCAGAAGAAGATATATATTCAATTACATCAACAGGTGATGAAAGCTATCATAAAATAATGCAACAATGTGGTTTAAGAGATAAAACATTTAGTGTTACTTATACCGAAAAACACATTGATGGAAAAGAAATAACTATTGATCAAAGTAATAATCCTGACTTTATGCATTATAGTAATGCTAAATTACTTAATAATGAAAAAGTTCGTGCAATCTTAGATGAGGTTTTAAGAAAATATGATGAAATATTTTCAAGAGAATTAGATGAGAATGGTTTACTTGGTGGATACCTTTATAATGCTTATTTAAATGGTGAACCAAATAATAAAGTTAAAGCAATAAAATTCTTAGATTCTGTAGGCATTCAAACTCAAGCGCAACAAAGAAAAAAAGGAAAACGTAAAAAAGAAAATTAATAATGCATTAATAATTGCCTTTTAGGCAATTTTTTGCTATATTATATTACGTAATCGATGAATTAAGAAGTAATAAAAGTTGTTTTATTAGAGAACTTACATCTGGTGAAAGTAAGTAAATAGTTTTTATTATCTGCTGCTTAAGGAGATTAATCGGAGCATTCCTTTAAATATATGCTTCGTTATCAAATAAATTAAGTAAAAATAAGGATGGTACCGCATTAATTGCTCCTTTAAGGAATAATTAATGTGGTTTTTTATTTTATATAAAAAGGAGAATGATTATGAAAGTATATGTTATTGGTGGTAAAGCAGGATCAGGTAAAAGTGAAGCAGCTTTATATATTAAAAACTATTACGAAGCCAAAGGTAAAAAAGCGTGCATAACTGAAATATCAAAATATATTAAGATTTACGCAAAAGAACTACTAAATTGGAATGGTGATAGAGAAAACAAACCAAGAGAGTTTTTACAAAGTGTTGGTTATATTATGAGGCACGAACTATTTGGTGATGACTTTATAATTAATCGAACTATTGAAGACACTAAAGTTTATGAAAGATTTGTTGATGTATTAATTATATCAGATGCAAGACTTCCAATTGAAATAGATACATTTAAAGAAAAATTAAATGCTGTTTCTATTAAAGTTATAAATAATTTTGAAGAATCAAAATTAAGTGTGGAAGAACAAAAACACGAAACTGAAGTCGCGTTTGATAACTATGATAATTTTGATTATGTTATTAAAAATGACGATATAAATTTACTTAAATCTAAAGTTGAAGAAATAATAGAAAAGGAAGATGTAAAATGAATTTAAAAGATTTATATATTAATTATTTTGTAAGCAAAGGGCATAAACAAATACCATCAGCTCCAGTTGTTCCTGAAAATGACCCATCAGTACTATTTAATACTGCTGGAATGCAACCATTAATACCTTATTTAATGGGTCAGAAACACCCTTATGGAACAAGACTTTGCGACTATCAAAAATGTATTAGAACAAATGATTTGGAAGCTATAGGTGATAGTTATCATCATACATTTTTTGAAATGCTTGGTAACTGGTCTTTAGGAGATTACTTTAAAGAAGAATCAATCAAAATGAGTTTTGAATTTTTAACTAAAGTATTAAATATTCCTCTAGAAAGACTTGCTGTAACAGTATTTGCAGGAAATGATATCTTACCATTTGATGAAGAATCATTTAATTTATGGAAAAGCTTAGGTATACCAGAAGAAAGAATAGCTAGAACAGTTGAAGATAACTTCTGGATAGCTGGAGAAACCGGACCTTGCGGACCTGATACAGAAATCTTCTATTTTAGAAGTAATGATGAAATTCCATCTAAATTTGATACAGAAGATGAAAGATGGGTTGAAATCTGGAACAATGTATTTATGGGCTATGAAAAACATGAAGATGGATCTATTAGTGAACTTCCTAATAAAAATGTTGATACTGGAATGGGATTTGAAAGAACAACAGCTATATTAGAGGGTAAAACTGATAACTATGAATCATCAGCTTGGACTCCTGTTATAAATATTATTGAAGAAGTTTCAAACCTTTCTTATAAGGGAAATGAAAAATCAATGAGAATTATTGCTGATCATATTAGAACAGCTGTATTTATTTTGGCTGATCCAGCAGGAATTAAACCATCTAATACTGATCAAGGATATATCTTAAGAAGATTAATTAGAAGAGCAATAAGACACGCTAAAAAACTTAATATTGATATTAATTCTAACTGGGAAGAAAGAATTGCATCAACTATTATGGATATGTATGAAAAATACTATCAAGAACTAAAAGATAATCGTACAGTTGTTCTTGAAGGATTAAAAAATGAGAAAATTAAATTTAATAGAACATTGGAAAAAGGATTAAGAGAATTCGAAAAAATAACTAAAGATAATAAAGATATTGATGGTACAACAGCGTTCCATTTATTTGATACATATGGTTTTCCAATAGAACTTACAGAAGAATTAGCTCAAGATAAAGGATTAAAAGTAGATATTGAAGGATATAAAACTAAGTTTAAAGAACATCAAGAACTATCAAGAACTGCATCTGCTGGTAAGTTTAAAGGTGGACTTGCAGGTAATGGTGAGATAGAAACTAAATACCATACTGCAACACATCTTTTAAATGCAGCTTTAAAACTTGTAGTTGGACCTGATGTTCATCAAAAAGGATCTAATATAACATCAGAGAGAATGCGTTTTGACTTTTCTTGTGACCATAAACTAACTGATGAAGAAAAACACAAAGCTGAAGAGATTGTAAATAATTGGATTAAAGAAGACTTAGAAGTAACTATTAAAGAAATGAGTAAGGAAGAAGCTATTAATTCTGGTGCTGAATGTATGTTCATTGAAAAATATCCTGATACAGTTACTGTATATTCAATCGGAAATATTTCTAAAGAATTATGTGGTGGACCTCATGTAAAACATACTGGTGAGCTAGGTAAATTTAAAATTATAAAAGAAGAAGCATCATCAGCAGGTGTACGTCGTATAAAAGCTGTTTTAGAATAGCAACTTGTTTATTAAATAAATAAATGATAAAATGTTTGTAATAGAGGTGAAGATATGGACAAAACTAGTCTATTTGATGTTTCTTTAATCAAAAGAGAGAATATAGTTAAA
>JAEEGL011031387.1_pt1 | contig 10018 bp, 4 predicted proteins | sample 9134231 | NCBI WGS metagenome assembly JAEEGL01 (sample SAMN16246548, study PRJNA631951) | gut metagenome | biome: gut microbiome; feature: rumen; material: fiber-attached | host: Bos | place: Iran: Karaj | collected 2018-10 | reverse complement strand
CATGGCTAGCAGAGACGATTCCAAACTGCCGTTGGCGGCGTGTGCCGTCGGCGAGTCAACAGATTGGAAACACATCCCGCACGGCGGGAGAAAGGAATCGGCTATGGGATACAATACGGAATTCGACGGTGAGTTTGTTTTGAGCAAACCGCTGGATGAAGAAACCTACTATGCCTTGGAAGACTTGGCATCCTCTAGGCATGACGAGGAGGGCATGCCCAGCATATGGTGTCAATGGGTAGTTGGTAATGACTGGAAATCAATAAGGTGGGATGGAGGTGAGAAGTTCTACGGCTACATCGGCTGGATAAGGTACATCAACAATCATTTTCTTTTGCCGAAGAAAGTAAAACTGAATGGAACGGTAGTCTTTCAGGGCGAGAATCCGAAAGACGGCGGCAGGATCGTTGCCACGAATGGAAAGATTGAAGTCTTCTGGAACTATGACGATCCAACGTTGTCCAACTATGATGGAAAGTCAAAAAGGCGTTGCCATATTCCTGCCGATCAGGGTGTCGACTGGATCAATCGGAGGCGTACGGTGTTCTGCGATTTCTTTGACTTGGGCATGGAGATATCAGAGGATCAGTTTGCATACGAGCAGAAGATGGAGGGTATTACCATCGGCAACCCAAGAACACTCGCGATTATAATCAATGTTTCGGCGACGCCAGGTACAGACGTTCCGATAAATAGGGGTAGCAAACATCCAGAACGCGAGCGGGCACGTATCATGTCGTTTGATGCAGTCATGCCATATGTAGATGGTGAACGTGGCGCAAGGGCACGGCTTGAGCAATTGTACAAGTACACTATTCGTCATTACAAAAAAATAATGCGCGGATGGCAGAACAAGTGAGATAAGAAAGGATGGTGAAAAATGAGTACTATTGACAACCAGATCGTCTCGTATAGGGCAAATGAAGTTGTGTCGGAAGACGCAATTAAAACTATGATTATGCCTGTTCGCGGCATGCAAGTCATGTTGGACAGGGATTTGGCGGTACTTTATGGCGTTGAGGTGAAATATCTCAATCGTCAGGTTAAGCGCAATATAGAGCGTTTTCCGCCTGATTTCATGTTTCAGCTGACGAAGGAAGACTGTTTAAGGTGCCAAATTGGCACCTTAAACGGAAAGCGCGGCGAGCACATTAAGTATATGCCGTATGCATTTACAGAAAACGGCATAGCGATGCTAAGTGGCGTGTTGCGGTCGCCAACCGCGATAGAAATCAACATTCGTATCATGCGTGCATTTGTTGCAATGCGTCGGGCGTTTGCCAATGTCGAACCGATGCTGGCGCGTGTTGAGACTGTTGAACGTCGTCAAATAACCGACCAGCAACGCAACGAAGAGCGGTTCGAGACCATTTTCAAGGCGATGGATGGGGGTGACTTCCCGCCGCAGAAGGTGTTCTTCGAGGGGAAGCACTACGACGCCTACTCGTTTGCGAGGAAACTTGTGCGCAAGGCGGCAAAGAGCATCGTCCTTGTCGATGGCTATTGCGACGATGTGACGCTTGACATTCTCTCGAACAAGCGCGGCGGCGCGGATGTCACGATAGCGACCGTCGCCAAGACGCCGATAACGCAGACCGCGATAGAGAAGTTCAACAAGCAGAATCCCACGCTGACGGTCAAGACGACCGGCGTGTTCCACGACCGCTTCCTGATCCTCGACGGCAAGGAGCTCTACCACTTCGGCGCGTCGCTGAAGGACCTTGGCCGCCAGTATTGCGCCGTCTCGAAGATGGATGCGATGTTCATCTCGTCGATCATGGGGAGGATATGAATACATCATGGAGAGCCGCCGTTTCGGCGGCTCATTTGGTGGCATCAGGGGTCTGTCCCCACAAGGTGCCCTTGCACAATTGCCGTGGCATCATCCAGAAAAGATCATGTTCAGGTTGTCTGCGAATGAGATAACTTGAAACGCCAAAATGGCATTTCAAGCTGGGAAGTGACCACAATCGGTTAGGTTTTTGGTATACTACAACCATGCAAAAACGAGCGGGAAAAGCGGGAACGCGTACGGCGCAGGCAGATGCCTTGCGGCGAGAAGATTTTTTCACGGGACGTGGGCGAAATCCGCCAGATCAAGAAGTTGGCGTTTGCAACAAGTAACATGCGGCGAAGTGGGAAATGATTATGAGCGGTAGAAAACAAAAAGCAGAATCTGGCAAGGTTGCGACGGTCGCGCATGATAGTGCGATATCCTACTCGGATGTCCAGCAAAGAATCGTCTGCATTCGCGATCAGTCCGTGATTATCGATGTTGACGTGGCGGCCTTGTATGGAGTCGAGACGAAGCATGTCAATCAAGCCGTGCGGAACAATCGGGACAAGTTTCCTGCGGACTATGTGTTTGAGTTGACTTCGGGTGAGGTCAAGGATTTGCGGTCAAAAATTTTGACCACAAAATTGTCGTCGAAGAGTCGGGTCGCGCCCAAGGCGTTTACCGAGAAAGGCCTTTACATGCTTGCTACGATTCTCAAGAGCAAGCGTGCGGTTGCGGCGACTTTTGCCATCATAGAGACGTTTGCGAAGGTGCGCGGACTGAAGCGCGAACTGGTCGAGCTGCACAAGGAGGGCGACAAGCGCAAGCAGGCGGACAAGATGCGGCATTTCGGCGAGACGCTTGCGGACATTGTCATGCCAGATCTTGAAACCGTCGAAACGGAATCTTCGCTTGAGCTGAATTTCTTCATCGGGAAGATCAAGCACACCGTCCGCCGCATCAGGAAAGTGGAACCAAAGGAAGGCGTGGCGAAATGAAAGACCTTGGTGCAAAGTGCTTCGCCTTTACCCAGCTTGATTCAAATGCGATTCGCGGCATCAAGAAGTCGGCGTTTGCATCGTCCGCGAAAAGCTCATGATCCGTTTAGCGGGAGGGTCGCGCTCCCGCGCGACCGTATGGAGAGCCGCCGTCTCGGCGGCTCAACTGGTGGCATCAGGGGTCTGTCACCACAAGGTGCCCTTGCACAATTGCCGTGGCATCATCCAGAAAAGATCATGTTCAGGTTGTCTGCGGATGAGATAACTTGAAGTCGCAAATTGCGATATCAAGTTAGGAAGCGACCACAATCGGTGAGGTTTTTGATATACTACAACCATGCCAAAGCGAACGGAAAAAGCGGGATTGGTGACGGCGCGGGGAGATGCCTTGCGGCGAACGGATGTTTTGCGAAAATGGACGCGGAAGAAATCAGTCGTATCAAGAAGTCGGTATTCGTGACGGGTGAAGCCCCAGCAAAAAAGGAAAGAAATAATGCTGATTGATAATAAGATCGACTATTCGACGGTGGGGATCAAGTCCGCCCATGATTTTCTCTTGAAGCACACTGGTAGGGGCAGTCTTGATATAGCGACAGGATTCTTCACCGTTTCTGCGCTCAACTGGCTGAGTCGTCTCGCGCCTGAGAAGTTCCGCCTTGTTCTTGCGAAGATCGCTGGGATGGACGACGGTCCGAGTCGCATAGTCAATCTTCTCACTGGTAAGAGCAACATCAAAAGTGGCTTCACGCTTTCTGCAAAAGCCAAAGGTGCTATTGCCTTTCTGAAACGCGATTTCGTTGGTGTACGCACGGTGGATAACGTTTTTTGCCATGCCAAGGCCTACTTATACAAAGACGCCTCGCCTGAAAAGTCCTCCTACCTCATTGGCAGCTCCAATCTTACGGAATCAGGTCTTGGCATGACCCCGTCGGCGAATCTTGAGCTCAATGTCGCCGGTACCGGAGAGAAGGATAGAAACTTTGTAGATCTCTCCGACTGGTTCTCTAACCTCTGGGATTGCGTCGCAAAAGAGCGCATTCAGGTAATTGACAATGGCAACAGAGTGGTGAAAACCGCTAAGGAACATTTCATCGACCTCATTTCCAATCTCTTTCGCGACTACTCTCCGCTTGAAATCTATTACAAAATTCTCTTCACGCTCTTTATCGACCAGATCGAGAGTTCCCCTCTAGTCGCCGGAAAGGAGTCCGCGCGCTTCATTGATTCAGAAATCTTCAATACGCTCTTCAAATACCAGAAGCGTGGAGCGGTCTCACTTATCAACATGCTCACGGACTGTAACGGCGCGATCCTCGCTGATGCCGTTGGCCTTGGCAAGACCTTCACCGCCCTCGCAGTGATAAAGTTCTTCCAGGACCACGGCTACACGACAGTCGTTTTCTGTCCGAAGAAGTTGGAACAGAACTGGACACAATACCAGTATCTAGCCGGCTCACGCTTCGAGCGTGATGCTTTCCACTACGAAGTGCGTTTCCACACCGACCTTCAGGACGAGCGGCTTGAGACGAACTACTCCAAGCTCAAGTTGAGCTACATCAACACCCTTGGCAAGCTCCTGTTCGTCATCGACGAAAGCCACAACCTTCGCAACGACAAGTCGAGCCGCTACCAATATTTCGTGGAACGTCTGCTTAAGGCCAATCCATCTGCCGACATCAAGGTGCTGGAACTTTCCGCTACGCCGGTCAACAATCGCCTTGCGGACGTACGCAACCAGTTCAAACTTTTCGTGCGTGGCGCTGACGACGGATTCGACGACGCAAGGTTTGACGGTATCGCCTCATTGGAGGACCTTTTCGGCGTCGCGCAGAAGGCCGTTGAAAAATGGCTCAAAATGCCGAACCGGAAAATCGCCGATCTCGTTTCCGCTCTTCCGCCGAAGTTCTTCAACTTGACTGACAGACTTATAGTTGCACGTACCCGTGCAATGGTAGAACGGACGGAAGGCGTATCGCTCGGATTCCCGAAAAAGAACAAGCCCGTCAACATCTATCTTGGGATAAGCGATCTTGGCGCGCTGAATTCTTTCGAACAGATCAAGGCGGCGATGCTCAAACCCAATCTTGTCGCCTACATGCCCGCATTCTACACAGACGAGAAGAAAGTCCCGGTGACGAAGGACGAGCGCCAGCGTCAGTTCTTCCTGGTGAAGATGATGGGCATGTTGTTCGCCAAGCGCCTTGAAAGTAGCTGGCATTCATTTGATATTACGCTTTCGAACGTTCTCGCTGCGCACGAGAATGCCCTCCAAAAGGCTGAGGACTACCAAAAGTTCAGAACCGATTCATCATCTGACGACGGCACTCCGTCACTTTCTGAGGAGGAGCGCGAGGAGTTGGAAAATCTTTCGCTCGGTAAGAAGAACCCGATCCGCTTCTCTCAGATTACCAAGCTCGACGATTTCATCACAGACCTCAAGAGCGACATTGAAGACCTGAAGTCGCTGAAAACCAACATCGATTCCTACGCGAAAGAACTCGCCTCTGGCACACGTATTGACCCCAAGCTCGAAAAGCTCAAGGAAATCCTGCGATGCAAACACGCCACGGGCCAGAAGGTCATCGTCTTCACCACCTACACTGACACCGCCGCATATATCTATAACCATCTAAAGACAGAATTCCCACGCATCGCCCGCGTAGATGGCGATGGAGCCACCTCTCCCGCTCCCTCCGGTTGTGACGACGTGCGGGAAAAGTCGTTTCAGAACGTCCTTAGGCGCTTCGCCCCGCAGAGCAAGATCTTCCGTGAACTCGACTGGTCCGATGACTTCTGCGCGTTCTTCGGTACCGAATCTCCTTTCTTCAACGAGTCCTCCCTCAAGTGGAACGTCCCGTTCGCTGACTGGAAGAAGATGATTGCCGCACACGCTCCTGGTGGCGGACGCGCACGAGAGACCCAAGCGCTCCTCGACGCGCCAATCGACATCCTGGTCGCCACCGACTGCATCAGCGAGGGGCAGAACCTTCAGGACGCTCAGACCGTCATCAACTATGACATTCACTGGAATCCCGTCCGCATCGTCCAGCGTCTCGGCCGCATCGACCGTATCCACTCTCCAAACGAGGTTGTCGATTGCGTCAACTTCTGGCCCGCCAGCGATTACGAGGACTACATCCGTCTCTACCAGCGTATCGACGAACGTTTTTCCGCAATGACGCTCGTGGGCGCGGAGATTCCTAAGGTTGAGGACGCCATCGACACAAAGCTCGCCGACAACCCAATACTCACCGAGAATGAAAGCAAGCTCCTCAAGTCCCTTGCCGACGAAAAATTGCCGGACGATGGAGACGACGATGGTTCCTTCGGCCTTCACGATCTCTCCCTAGAGGACTTCCGCCAGGATCTCATGGAATACCTACAGGCCAACAGGGCGGAACTTGAAAAAATCCCTAACGGCGCCTATTCTGGTTTCCGGGCCGAGGAAGACCTCTTCTTCAAGGTTCCTGCGAGCGTAGTGGCGCTTGTTGCGTCTCCTTGTCGGGAGGATGGCGTGGAGAATCATAGATACGAACGCTTCAAGCTGCTTCTTCGTCCCGTGAACGATGATGCCTCCAACGCGTCGCAAACAGCCCTTTCCCGCGAGTTCAACCGCAAGGAAATTCTCTCTATCCTCGCCCACTACAAGAAATCACTACGCGTGGTACCGCCCGAAATCGACGCGGGCGACGAAAATGCCATCGCGCCGCTTCGCCGCGCCATTGTCGGTACGATGGGACGGGAGGAACTCGCTAAAGAGCAACACAAGACGCTTTTCGACGCCTTCAACGGCGACTTCGATTCTTCTCCAGACGGTACATCTGCAAAGAATGGGACCATTGAGGAGGGGTTGGATCCCGATAAGTGGGATCTCATCACATGGGAGGTCATCGGCAAATGAGCATCGACATTGTAAAAGCATTCACCGGCAAAAATGTACTGGAGGCGTCCAAGACCCTCCTGGCGCAGCTGAATGTCGCAGTTCACACGAAAACGACTAGCCCCGTACATCGGTCCGAGCTCGACCCAGTCGCTAACAAGGCGGTTACTGCCGCCATGTTGAAGGTCTCTGAACTCTACTATGTGGGTTATGTCGGCGAGGAAAGTTTCGGAGGGAACTTTGAGAAACTTCCCGACGACTACAAGGGAATGATGGTGTTCGCCGTTGAGGCGAAGGGCGGCGCGGCGCTCGTGCGTTGCGACCTTTCCGCAATTACGCGCGCCTTGAACCGGCTCTCGAAATGCGCCCCCGTCCTGCTCGTTGTACGCGAGGGGGATACTTTCTCGCTCGCAGTCGCCGAGCGAACATCATACGTTCGCGCCTCGATGCGCGGGGAAAAGGCGGGGCGCGTCGTGATGTTGCGCCGCATTTCCGTCTCCTCGCCGCACCGTGGACACATTGACATACTCCAGCGCATCGCTGCCCACGGTACGACTACCTACGAGGACTTCTACCGATATCTCATCGACAACGTTCTCTCTGTCTCTGTTCTCACAAAGCAATTCTATCGCGAAATACAGAACTGGTATTTCTGGGCGCTCAAGAAGGACAACGGCGTCCGGTTCCCAAATGACCTTGCCGACGATTCGGACGACGAGAAGTACAATGCAGAGAATATGATCCGGCTCATCACCCGTCTGATGTTCACATGGTTCATGAAGGAAAAAGGTCTTGTCAACCCCGACCTGTTCGACACGGCATTCCTGACCAAGGCATTGAAGCATTTTGCGGTAGAACACAGTGACCCCATCGCGTCGCAATCATGCACTTACTATCGGGCCATTCTTCAGAACCTTTTCTTCGCGACCTTCAATCAGGAAATTCCACGCCGTTGTTTTATTGATAGTAAAGTGCTCGATAAAAAACGCCATGAAGTCAAAAATTACTATCGCAACGCGCGTTTCTTCACAGAGAAGGACGAACATAAGATCATCGGATACTTCAGTACCTCGCCATTCGTGAATGGGGGCCTTTTTGAATGTCTTGACGAAGTGAAGCAAAACGGCAAGACCTACTCCTGGGATGGTTTCTCGAACAATGACCACTACGGTAAGATGGGCAATCATCCGAGAGAATGGGATGGTTCTCTCAAAACTGCGCTGATCCCCGATCGCCTGTTTTTTGGCGGTGAGATGACTGTTGATCTGTCGGAGTTTTTTGAAAAGGACAAGTCCGCCAAGACCGTCAAGGTGCGCGGCATCATCAATATTCTGAAGGATTACGTCTTCACTATAGAGGAAAATACGCCTCTTGACGAGGACGTCGCCCTCGACCCAGAACTACTCGGAAAGGTGTTCGAGAACCTGCTCGGCTGCTACAATCCTGAGACCCAGCAAATGGCGCGAAACGCCACGGGCTCTTTCTACACGCCGCGCGAGATTGTGAACTACATGGTGAAGGTCTCGCTGAAGTCCTATCTGAAGCGCGCCTGCCCCAAGGTCGTTCCAGCCGAGATCGACGCTCTTGTTGATGGTACGGCAGAACTCGCCGACTTTCCGTCCGTGAAGGAGTACGCGAAGGACATCCTTACGGTACTCTTCAAAGCGAAAATCCTCGACCCCGCCTGTGGGTCGGGCGCGTTCCCGATGGGCATCATGTCCGCTATGGTCGAGATTTTGCGCACGGTCGATCCCGACAACAAGCATTGGTACGAAATCGTCCTGAAGGAATCGCTTGACGAGGCGGCGTCCATTGCTGACGTCGGCGACGAACATGAACGGGCGATTCTCAAGGCGCAGATCGAATACGACTTCAAGGAGCGCGTGGATCACCCGGACTACGCCCGCAAGCTCTACATCATCGAGCATTGCATCTTCGGGTCGGACATCCAGCCCATCGCTGTCCAGATTTCACGTCTTCGCTTCTTCATCACGCTTCTCTGCGAGCAGACGAAGAACGACGACCCGACGAAGAACTACGGCATCACGCCGCTCCCGAACCTTGAATCGAATTTCGTCGCCGCGAATTCGCTCCTTTCTATTGACCTGAAGGATATGCGGGAATTGCTCGGACAAAAGAAAATCGTCTCGCTTGTCAAGCAGCTTCGCGGCATCCGCCACCAGCTCTTTCTGCCGAAGACTTCCGACAAGAAGAAACGGCTTCAGGAAAAGGACGCGAAACTTCGAGAGTCAATTGCCGTTGCCGCCGAAGGACTCTACGACAGTCAACTTAAAGACAATGTAGCGCTCATAGAGAAAGAGTTAGAAAAAATCAACAGCGCTATTGCCGCACTCACTCCTGACGAACGTAAGGATACTGTCAAGACGGTGCGCGACGATTTGTTTGATGAAACGATTACAAGGACGATAGTCTGTCCAAGTAAGGAAAAATTACTGCTCCGCCGCCGCCTCGATGCCGAGGCGATGATCTACGACATACAGAACGATAGTCGCAAGAAGCGGTTGCTCAATAATGTAAAGCATCTTGTCGCTTGGAATCCTTTTGCCTTCAACGTCACCGAATCCTTCCTCGACCCCGAATGGATGTTCGGCGTGAAGAGCGGATTTGATATTGTTATCGGCAATCCGCCTTATATTCAGTTGCAGTCAGATCATGGGAAACTGGGAGATCTCTACAAACATTGCGGATATGAGACGTTTGTAAAGACGGGCGACATCTACTGTCTTTTCTATGAGCGTGGGTGGCAGCTTTTAAAACCTAATGGCCACTTGTGTTACATCACTTCAAACAAATGGATGAGGGCTGGATATGGCGAAGCTACTCGCAAGTTCTTCGCCGAAAAAACCAATCCGCAGCTGTTGATCGACTTTGCTGGTGAGAAGATATTTGAATCAGCTACCGTCGATACCAACATTCTTCTTTTTGAAAAAGCCTCCCAAAACATAGGTAAGACAACGTGTTGTATTGGTACTTCCGACTGCCGCAAAGATTTGAGCGTTTTCGTGAAGCAAACCGCCACGCCATGCGCGTTCACCTCTTCAGATTCGTGGGTAATCCTTTCGCCAATAGAACAGAGTATCAAACGAAAGATTGAAGCCGTAGGAACGCCATTGAGAGATTGGAATATCCAAATCAACTATGGCATCAAGACGGGGTGCAATGAAGCGTTCATCATTGACGAAGCAAAACGCTCGGAGATTCTTGCGAATTGCCGTGATGCTGCCGAACGAAAACGAACAGAACAGATTATACGACCCATTTTGCGGGGCCGCGATGTTAAACGTTATGCGTACAATTGGGCAGGGTTATATCTATTGTGGATTCCTTGGCATTTCCCATTAT
>JAEEGL016800910.1_pt1 | contig 10019 bp, 6 predicted proteins | sample 9134231 | NCBI WGS metagenome assembly JAEEGL01 (sample SAMN16246548, study PRJNA631951) | gut metagenome | biome: gut microbiome; feature: rumen; material: fiber-attached | host: Bos | place: Iran: Karaj | collected 2018-10 | reverse complement strand
TTACGGTATATGTATATCCAATACAATACCACAAATAAAGAATCTTATTATGAACTCGAAATTTCAGTGAGGCTTTTTTTTGCTTTTTTTCCCATTTCCGAAATTTAACCCATGTTCTATAAGATAATAATGTTGAGTATTCTCCTAATTTTTTATTGTGCATTTTTCTTCCTGAATGTGCATATTTCTTTGATATAAATGAATTTTATTATATCATATTTTATATTTGTGTGTATAATGAGGGCGGGATTAGAAGTAAGATCAAGTAAAAAAGGAAGGGTGGAAAAATTAATGACACATAGAAAAGTGGCATTTACGATTTGTACCAGAAGCTATATTCGTATAGCCGGTATAGTGAAAGATACGTTTTTGTCTCATAATGAAGATTATGATTTTTTTGTCATAATTGTTGATAGCTCAAATGAGTCAGAGCTAGATGAAACATATCTGGCGGCTCGGAATATTATGAATGTAACAGATCAAAAGTATAGGGAGATGACCTTTAAATACAGTCTTGTGGAATTTTGTACAAGCGTGAAACCTTTTGCGTTTGAATACTTTTTGGACAAGTATGATTTAGCGGTATATCTTGATCCTGATATAGTGTGCTTTTCAGCTTTTGATGAATTGGAAGATAGTAATTATTCCATATATCTGACACCGCATATATTGGATTTTCATGAAAGAAACAATTATTGGAAACAAAATATTTTTCTTAAATTCGGAACATTTAACTGTGGTTTTGTTGCCTTTCGAAAGAATAAACTGGCAGATGACATTATTGAATGGTGGGAAGAAAGAATGGTCAATAATGGGTTTGCTGATGAGCACGATGGAACATATACAGATCAGAAGTAGATGGATATGGTTCTTTCTTTATTTGGACCGGAAGGGATAAAAGTGATTAGGCATTGGGGATATAATGTCGCGCCATGGAATTACTCGGAACGGGAGATAATTAATGATGGAGATACTTTCAAGGTAAAGATCAGGGGAAATGGGGATGAGATAAAGCCGTTAGTATTTGTTCATTATAGTTCATATCATTTTTCCAAAATGACGGAATCCAGCGATAGAAGTCAATGGCGTTCGTTTATTAATCATTATGAAGATACATTTTGTCTGGAAGATCAGTATTCGTCATTGTTGAAAGAAAGGAACGCGCTTGAAAAAGAATGTATAAGCATTAAATATAGTTATGACTATTATGAGAATGGGGAAAAAATTCTTCCGGATCACAGGAAAATGTATCGAAGATTGATTGAAAGTGAGGAATGTGCACGGCATGATCATACTTTTAATCCCTTTAGTGAATCTTTTTGTTCGGTAATGAAGAAAATGTATATTTGGATCAGAATTGCAAACTGGACAAGGCGAAAAGCCTTCAGGTTTGAAGAAAAGGCAGGAACCGTTGCTATTTCTGGTGTCTCCGGAATAAACAAGGGGGACTGATATTTTAATTAACAGGATCCTGTATTACTGCCCAGTTTTCCGGGTTATGGACATCATCATGTATTGTAAACCATGTCCCTTCATGGTCTGTTATGGTCTGGAAGGGCAGGGAATAAGCGTCAGTTTTCGATATGTCTGTTCCGGTAAATGGATTGACAGGATTTTGAATGACATCCTGTGTTACTAAACGCGGCATATCGGCATTGGACATGAATCGGTCTGATGTTGTAAATTCTTTACTGTTAAAATCCTTTACCATCAGCAGGGGATTATAGTACTGCATATCGTAGGTTTTATCCTTATCATGGATTATCAGATCAGGAAACTGTCCAAGAGCAGTTCCATGGTCTGAAACTATTATTATGCGGGTATTATCGTAAATATCATTTTCTCTCAGATAGTCAAGAAATTCGCCTATTCTTAAAAGTGCAGCCATATTGCCATGATAATGGAACACATTGTCATCTATCCTGATGCTGTTTCCGTCATCATCATATCTTATACCTGACTCAAGTCCTGTATTGTCTATCTGTTCGGCAGGCTCATACATGGGGAGCTGGAGTTCAGCAGTATCGTGGGTAGTGTCATTATTTATCATGATAAAATTATCATTTGAATCTGATGAGATTTCGGAAAATGATATGAGATTTTTTAAAATGCTGTATGACTGTATAAAATCCTGTGCGGTGAAGGCACTGTCATCACCGGCACGGTAATAATTGCCGCCGTCATACAGTTCATGCTGCAGACACAGGGGCAGACATTTGAATATGCTGTAGAAATAGAAATGGTGGATGAGCCTTTCACGTGCTCCAATGATAGTAATATCGAAATGACCCTTGATATTATATGCTTCAATCTGGGGATATGGCTCATAAATTGAAAGATCCGGATCAATATCTCCTCCTGCGAAAGGCGGGTCTGTTACGATGGTCCTGTATCCGTTTTCTGAGAATATGCGCGGCAGGACTAAAAGTGCTTCATCATTCTGGTCATAATCATAGGGAGTATCCAAAGCAGCTGCAGAAAGCGCATTATATTCATAGCCACCGAACTCTGCCCTGGCAGCAGAGGTTGTTCCGGGACCAAAGGAAAATGTATTTGGGTAGTAAGTGAATCCGGCAAACTGTTCTTTCAGATCCGGATTTTCATGGAATATGTATGGAATATAACCGGATATAGCTCTGTCGAGGGAAAAAACAATAATGTTTTTTCCGTTCTTACTCAGGGGGATCGTAAAGCCGTATGCCTGATCCTGCTCTTCGAGAAAATCTTTATTTGCAAGAACGGTATTTATTCTAACCACGTCCTTTACCCCGAGCAGAGTCAGTGCGATAACTGAGGCTAAAAGTGCTATGTTTAATATTTTTTTGAAATACCGGAGAAGAATGCAAAGGATGATCAGCGAACCGATAAGCACTGTAAGATTTAACAGCATTTGAATCGGCGTATAGTGGAAGTCGCCGTCAAATGAAAGCTGGGAGGAAAGGGTGCCGAGATTCCTTCCGAAGCACATATAGTTTATCAGGCTGATATCGGCTAAAAACAGTAATATCAGAGAAAACCATTTTCTATATGTTTTCTTTGTGAATATGATGAATACGGTTATCCAGAAAATAAACATACCAAAGGTTGTAAGCAGGTTGCAAATGACATAGTGCAGCGGGTTTTGGAAGCTTGACATATCTATGAATTCAGTGGGTGAAGAACTGACGACGGACAGAGGGATTATTGCACCCAGAAGTAACGTTAAAAGGAACTGTATTAAAAGTGTTTCGGATTTTGCAAATGAAAATGCGAATAAATCTTTTTTTATGATCTTTATATGATTATCCGCTGTATGTATTTCTTTGCTGAACAATGAAATGATGATGGGTGACAGACATATAAAGAGGATGATAAGTGAATACACAAGGTCTGTCAGACGTGTTAAGCGGCCATTAAGCAGCTGCAATATGAAGCTTGCGGCACCGATGACTGTCAGTATGATATACAGCCACATTTTCGGTTTTTTGGAATGCTTCATCAATATATTTTTACATAATGAGAAGACATTATTGAGTGTCCAATATAATACGAGACCGGAAGGGCTGTTATAAAGGACTACCAGAAAGAATAACGCAAGAGCGTAGTGCTGAAGATGATCTTTAAACGGATGCCCCTTGAGATAAAGCATTCCTGAAACTATATTAACGGCAGTCATGATCACGGGAAGCAGGTTTATGGAAATGTCCCAAAGTGCGATAAGTCCGTCAGGTTTTCCCAGATCCTTCAGAATCAGCAGGGAATCTCCCTCCAGTCCGGCCCGGGAGGAAAGAAAGTGGAATGCCGCAATAAAAAACGGAACCTGGATCAGAAGCGGAACTATTGAACGCAATGCATATATTTTCTGGTACTGCTGCTCACGATAGTAGGTGTTTAGCAGCATTATCTTTTCGTCACCTTTAAATGATCTGCCTATGTGATCTATCCAGGGCTGCATGGCCTGCTGTTTTTTTAATTCCTTTTCCTGTATGGAATCAGCTGCTTTATATAGGGGAAGAACAAGAAAACTGACAGCCAGGCTTACCGCGACAATTGCGATTCCGGTATTTCCAAACCTTTTTGACATAAACTCAAAAGTGAATTCTATAAAGTATTCGATTGGCTGGATAACTATCAGATAAAAAACATTCATAACACGTTGTAAGATAGCACATCGGACTCTAAAAAGCAATGAGAAATAGCCATGAAAACGGATGCTGCTTGTGGTATATAATGGCGGAAATGGCTTTTTGATGATATAATGACGAAGCAGGTTATTGTAGTGGTGAATACTAACAGGAAGCAGCTGTATGAAAAATGAGGATTTTCCTATTAGTGCCGAAGTGCTCGATAAATGGATAGAGAGTAACAGGGCTTATATAAAACCGCTGAAGGGTAGGGACAGCGGCAAGAATATATATATAAATCTTTCTATGGTGAGGCTTCAGACAGCTTGGATCATGCCCAAGATTCTGTTTGCTTTGGGAATGGCTGAACGGACAGGCGCAAGGGTGACTGCTGTTACGTGGCGTCCGAACGAGGATTTTAAGCGGCTTCTGGCTTCATATGGAATAGAACTGCTTAGCCTTGATGATAACTGCCGAAAAGATATAAGGGCTTTTATTTCTGCCTTATTGAAAACCTTGGGGCTTTTGCTCAGAGGTGGAAATGCTGATATGCTTAAAAGAATGCAATTTAATGACATACCGGCAGGCAGGGCTATCTATGAGGATATACTCCGTACTTCAGATATTTCCACTGTAAGGTCTTTGTATAATTTTACCTGCATAAAAAAAATATTACACCTTATGTGGATGATGTATTCGCTGGATCATCATTTGGCAAAGTATCCACCGCTTTTTTGTGTGTCTGATGATCTGGCATATCATGAGGGGATGCAGCTCGCGCTTTTTCGCAAGCATGGAGCAGGTATCAGAAACGTAAGTAATACGGAGATGGGGGTAGTAAAATTTGATGACAGAATGCGGACCGTCAGATGGCATTATCTGGATTATTTATACTGTCAGAAACATTTAAGTGAGGTTGGGGATGAGGCTGAGTCTGCTGTTGACAGATTTCTGGAAGATCGCTTTCAGGGAAAAAATGGCAGGAATATAGATAAAGGTGCGTTTAAAGATAAAATTGTATGGAGCCGGGCTGAAGGGATAGATAAGCTTGGGCTTGATCCGTATAAGAAAAATATAGTGATTATGGCACATACCTTTACCGATGCTGTGTTTAATTATGGTGATACCTTTTTTAGGGATTATTATGACTGGACGGAACAGACGCTTCGGATTGCGGGAACAGTGAGTGATGTAAACTGGATATTAAAGCCTCATCCTACGCGAAAAGCCTACCATGAGTCAGATGATTCCATAGAGAATATGTATAAAAAATACAGGAAGGATAATATATTTTTTCTGTCTGATGAGGTAAGTGCCGAGAGTATCAAGAATATTGCGGATGCTGTAGTGACTATAGGAGGCAACGCCGGTGCAGAGTTTGCATGCTTTGGAATACCGGCCGTAATAGTGGGAACCCCATATTACAAAGGATTTGGTTATACTCTGGAGCCGGCCTCCTTCAGTGCGTATGAAAGCTGCCTTAAGAAGATGTCTAAGATAAAAAGCCTGAACAATGAGCAGATCCTCACTGCAAAGAAAGTATTCTATCTGCAGAATATCCTGAAGAAAGAATTGACGGCTGACGGCTTTTCTGATGAGTTTGCATTGCTCCTTCAGGGAAAATATAGGAAGATGCTGGATGATATGGCGATAGAGTATTTTGAGAAGAATGACGGTACTATGAAGTATAATGATGAGATAACGATCATGGCAATAGATTATCTGTTAAGGCATGATTATCGTGAGACGGAGTACTATATGTCCGGCAGGGATTATAAAAATTGAATTCTATATATAACGTTGTCATCAGCCCTATCGAATATCTGATAGAGGTTATTTATGTCATTATGGAGCGTTTCCTGGGACATCCCGGATATGCGGTCATCGCCGTCAGTCTGACGGTGAGTTTTTTGTGTCTTCCTTTATATCTGCGGGCTGAGGAACTGCAGAGGAGTGAAGGTGAGAAACAGAAGAAATTAAAGAGATGGACAGACCATATAAACCGTCATTTTAAGGGGGAGGAAAGGCTTTTCATCCGTACCTGTTATTACAATGAAAACGGATATCGTCCCTATGATGCCATAAATGGTACGGTTCCCCTTCTTTTGCAGATCCCCTTTTTCCTCGCAGCCTATCATTTTCTTTCAAATCTGGATGCATTAAGGTCATGTAATTTCTTTTTTATAAACGATATGGGGGCAGAAGATGCACTGCTGCATATCGGTACATTTCCTGTAAATCTACTTCCAATAGCAATGACGGTGGTAAACTGTATTTCCACCTTTATATATTCAAAGGATCTGACTCTTAAGCAGAAGATTCAGCCATATGCTTTGGCGCTGGTATTTCTTGTACTTCTTTATCACAGCCCGTCAGGTTTAGTATTATATTGGCTATGCAATAATATATTCTCGCTTATCAAAAATACCGTCACATCATATGTTAAGGACCAAAAACGTTTTGTTGCGGTGGTGATATGTCTGCTGGGTAACGTTTTCATGGCTTTAGCCCTGGGAACCGGAAAAATAAGCCGGCTGTTTGTGTATAGGGATTATGAGACATTGATGATGTATGGCGTGATATATCTATGCACCTTTATTCCGCTTGTATTATGGTTTGTGTCCCGCAAGATGGACAGGGATAAGATAATTAAATCCGACACTAAGAAAGGCAGTCAGTGGATTGTTCTCGGAGGACTTACTGTTCTTTGCGGTCTCCTGATTCCGCTTACAGTAATAGGCTCTGCTCCGTTGGAATTTGTAGATCTTATTCATTACAGGTCTCCATTGCATTATGTGTGGACTACCTTTTCTGTGTCAGTTGGAGTATTCCTTATATGGGGAGGGATCATATACTGGCTATGTTCGGAAAAGTCTAAGAATGCATGTCTGTGTTTTTTTCTTTCACTGTTCAGTATTTCAGTCCTTGATTATTTCTGCTTCAGGGCAGACGTGGGGAAACTCACCATGGAGCTGATATTTGACCGTTATCCCCGTTTTGACCGTTTTCCCAAGGTGATAAATCTGCTGCTGATCATCGTTATTGTTGCGGTGGTAATTATCCTTGTGAAAAAGTACAGCAGGGTTGCGATAACGACTGTTTTGGTTTTGACTGTCAGTATGCTGGCTATGTCCTTTAAAGAATTCATTGGCATAAACAGTGCGTTAAAAGGTGTTAAGCCGGAAAGTTATTTTACTGATGAGGACAGAGTGATCCCGCTAAGCAGGAACGGCAGAAATGTGATGGTCATAATGATTGACAGGGCAATAGGATTATATATCCCATTCATAATGGCGGAAAAGCCGGAACTTGCTGAAAAGCTGGATGGTTTTATTTACTATCCTAATACCGTATCATTTGGTCCCTATACTAATTACGGATCACAGGCGATATTTGGCGGCTATGATTATATTCCTGAAGCGATTGATGCAAGGGCTGATGATCTGATGACGGACAAGGTGGACGAAGCACTTCGGATGATGCCTGAGCTTTTTTTGGAAGAGGGAGCGGGTGTTACTGTCTGTGACCTTCCGGATTATACAGCTCTGTCTGAAATGCATGCTTTTGATGATATGGAAGGAGTGAATGTTTTCCATTTGGAAAGTCTTACAAATGACGGAAATGATATAGAGACTCTCTGGGTTAACATGGAACGCAGTTTCTTCTTTTATAGTCTGTATAGGATGTCTCCTACTGTGATCCAGGATGATATATACGATGCCGGAGGTTATCTGTCATCTGTAAATTATAAGACCCTTGCTCTGCCTAAAGATTTTTACAGGGCATATGCCGCTCTTGGCAGGCTTAAGGACATCACAGTGGTTAACGATAGTGATGAGGATACCCTGTTTATGTATGACAATAATATTGCCCATAGTACAGCCATACTTCAACTCCCGGATTATACTGTAGAGGATGTTATCGATAACAGTGCATACGACCTGTCGGCAGCCAGGGAGGTTGATGGTGTAGTTTTTGAGTATGGTGATGATGGAGATGCGGGACCGGGGCATTATTGTGTCAATATGAAAGCTATCATAATGCTGGGAGAATATTTTGACTGGATGCGTGAACAGGGAGTGTATGACAATACACGTATCATTATCGTAGCGGATCATGGCAGTTCAACCGGACAGTTTACTCAGTTCAGACTTCCTTCAGACGGGAGAGCATCACTTCCTCTTCGGGGCTGGATGTCGGCGCTGAATCCTCTGCTATTGGTAAAGGATTTTAATTCAACCGGATTTAGTGTTGATGACAGCTTTATGACCAATGCGGATACACCGGCAATAGCTATGGATGGTATAATAGACCATCCGGTCAATCCATATACCGGTAATGCTGTAAATATGGATGGAAAGAAAGATGGAATAAATACATTTCTGACTGATAGTTTTGGAAGTTATTATGATGGTCAGACCCGGCATGATTATGGTGATGCAGTGTGGTATCATGTGCATGATGATATTTTTGAAATGGACAATTGGACTGTGATAGAATGATTCAAGGTATGTACTTATTATGTGCATAGGATAGGATTTGGAGAAGCTTGTGATTGTTGAGAGTATGATAAGAAGATTGCAATGGTTTTACCATGCAGTAAGATATACGCTTAGAAAAAAGATTTCTTTTTTATGCAAAATCCCATATTCTAAACGCAGGATGTTTGATGTTGAGTCCGGAAGCCGGATGCTTGAGCAGATGATACTCTCCGGAAAACCATTTATGGCAGGTCGCTTAGGTGGTTTTGAGCTTGCGGTTATGCGTATGGTTGAATTTCATTTTCCAAAGAAGATTGCCGCTCAGGTTCACAGTGCATACCTATGTGCCGGGTTTTTTCCGGATGATCCGATGCTGGCAGAGATGTTTACCCGGGTGCAGGAGGAGGCATACAGAAATACGGATATTCTGGCGTGTTGCGGTCAGTTTGCCGAACCTTGGTTTATTAATCGCTTTATGCCACGGGATAGCATAACTGTTGAGTCCTTGAAGTTATATGATGTTTTTTCTCTTAAGAATCATTGGACCGGGGCTTTGGCCGGGAAAAAAGTGCTGGTGGTAACGGCGTTTCCGGATTCAGTAGCCATGCAGTATGCAAGAAGGGATAAGATTTATCCCGGTACAGATATCCTTCCTGAATTTGCGGAATTGATCATATATAAGCCTGTGTTTACAATAGGCGATATTAGGGATGATCGTTTCGGGGATTGGTTCGAAGCACTTGAATTTATGAAAGAGGAGATTTTAGCCAAAGACTTCGATATTGCGATAATGGCCTGTGGAGCCTATGGTTTTCCTCTTGCAGGAGAAATAAAAAAAGCAGGGCGGCAGGCGATATACATGGGAGGCGTACTGCAGATATTATTCGGAATTCTTGGAAGACGCTGGGATGGATCACGTTTTGGCGGTATTGATCACATGCCGGAAGATTTAAAAAAATATTACAGTGATGCCTGGATATATCCGATAGAGGGCAGACCTGAAGATGCCGGAAAGGTAGAGTACGGCCCGTATTGGAAATAAAATTGTTTATGGAATACTTGTATTTATTGATCATTCAGCCTATAGAGTATCTGATAGAACTGATTTTTGTATTACTGCACCGCTTTTTGGGAAATCCGGGAGCGGCTCTGTTTGGAGTTAGTATTGCAGTCAGTTTTTTGGTGCTGCCATTATACATTCGAGCTGATAAAGTTCAGGAAGAAGCCATTGCAAAGCAGAAAAGCATGGAACACTGGACTAAGCATATCAGGAAGCATTTTACCGGTGACGACCGCTATATGACTTTGTCGGCTTATTATCGTAGCTGCGGTTATCATCCGTTACACATTTTATGCGGAACATTGTCTGTGCTGCTTCAGATACCGTTCTTTCTGGCGGCATATAATTATCTTTCATCTCTGGAAACTCTTCAGG
>JAEEGL015898139.1_pt1 | contig 10019 bp, 7 predicted proteins | sample 9134231 | NCBI WGS metagenome assembly JAEEGL01 (sample SAMN16246548, study PRJNA631951) | gut metagenome | biome: gut microbiome; feature: rumen; material: fiber-attached | host: Bos | place: Iran: Karaj | collected 2018-10 | reverse complement strand
TTTAATCAATTTTTATATAAAATACGTAAAGAAAATAATAGAAATAATGCTAATATGATTATGCTTGGAACGTCTGGTTCTGGTAAATCTACTGCAGCTAAATTGATGCTTCGTACTCATATTAGAAATGGATGTCAAATTGTTATAATTGATCCTGAAGATGAGTTTAGAGAGCTTACAAGAACATATGGTGGAGATTCTATTGATATTGGTAAAGGTGGAGAGTTTGGATTAATTAATCCACTTGAAATTGTTATTGATGCAGATGAAGAAGAAATTAAACAAGGTCTTGGTTATACTGTTTTAACTAGAACTTTACAATTTTTAAAAGCATTTATGAAATATTATGATCCTTCTATTGAGGAAGCTGTTCTTACAATGTTTTCTGAAATTGTTCAAGATACATATAAAAGATTTGGTATTGATTTTACTTCAGATTTTTCTAAATATACTTCTCAAGATTATCCAACATTTAGTGATGTTTATGCTACAATTAAGGGTAGACTTATGTCAATGACTGAACAAACTCAAGAAAGAGAAATTATGGAAAAACTTGAGTTAAAAGTTAGACCTATTGTTAGAGAATTAAAGTATTATTTTGATGGTCATACTACTATCAGAAAAGGTAGTGATTTTATGGTCTTTAATATAAAAGAGTTAATGAATAGTGATTCTTCTGTTAAAAATGCTTTATTCTTTAATGTATTAAAGTATGCTTGGGGATTATGTTTAGATTATAATGTTGATACTGTTTTAATGGTTGATGAAGCACACGTATTATTAGGTGATAATAATGCTTTAGGTGCTGATTTCCTTGCTCAGGTTCAAAGACGTGCTAGAAAGTATAATACTGGTACTATAATTATTACTCAACAACCTAGTGATTTTTCTGATCCTGCGGTTATTACTCAAGGAAAAGCTATTTTTGATAACTCTTCTTATTACTTGATAATGGGGTTAAAGAAACAAGCTGTTGAAGATTTAAGTTTATTAATTGATTTAAATGAAAGTGAAAAAGAAAGTATTAAGCGATATTCTCAAGGTGAAGCCCTATTTGTATGTGGAAATAGAAGAATGAGAATTAATATTGCTGTTACACAAGATGAGTTAGATTCTTTTGGAATTGGTGGAGGATTTTAATTTTTTGTAGTTAGGTGGTGATGTCAGTGGCTGATGATAATAAAGATTATACAAAAAGTAATATTGCAGCGGATCAAAAAGAAGAAGATGCTAGAAGTTCTGCTAATAATGCGAATAATATAAGAAATGCTGCTGACGTTGCTATTGCTTCAGGTGAAGGGCATGCCGTTGCTATTGGTACTGCTGTTAAAGCAGCTGATAAAATTACTGGTGGAAAAAGTACAGAAGCCTTAGGAAAAGGTATGACTCTTTCAAATAAGTTTACTCCAGGTGGTAAACGTATACAGAATATGTCTAACAAGTTAAATGAGAGTGGACTTAGTGATAAGGTTGGAACTGCTGCTCGTGTAAAGAACGGTATGGGTGGTGGTGCATCAGGGGCTGCTGGAAAAGCAGCTGATGCTGATAAGGCAATGGATGCTGCAAAGGCAGCTGAAACTGCAAAGGCAGCTGAAACTGCAAAAAAAGCTAATGATGCAAAAAAAGCTGGCGAAGCTGCAAAACAAGTAGAAAAAAATAAAAAAGGAGGAGAATCACATTCTTCTTCTTCTAGTAATAAAGATCATATTGCAAATGATACTTCAGGTGATTCAAGCGAATCTAAAAAAGGTGGACTTGCATCTTTTTTAATTAAACATATTGCTTTATCTTTTTTGTTTATGTTTTTTCCATTTATATTGTTATTTTTGGTTGTATTTACTGCTGTTGCAGTAGCAGCTGGTGTTTTTGGTGATTATGATGATGCTTTTGGTATGAGTTATACATTAGGAGAGGAATCTGGTGTATTAGAATATGTTGCTACTTCTGATGAACAGCAAGAATTTTTTAATAGAGTTAATACTGTTAAATTGAGATTTCAAGCAGAAGGAAAGTCTGTAGATGCTCTGAAGATTGTTGCAATATATCATGTTTTAAAAACTAATAATGCAAATATTGATTATGATAATGTTACTGATTCAACTATAACTTATTGGGCTAATTCTATGTTTAATAATGGTTCTTATGATGAAGAATTTTTTAAGTCTAATTTGGCTAATAGTATTATTCCTTCTTATCTTAATGTAGATGATTTAACAAAAAAGGCACTTGCTGAAGATGTTATTAAATATGTTGAAAATTATCATGATTTAGTAGGAGATAATAATAGAAATACTTCTTCTTGTTCTTCTATTGGAAGTTGTACTTATGATATTAGTGGTTTTTATAATAATGGTACAGTATATAATGTAAATATTTCTGTTTCCAATTTAAAAGTTAGATTAATGCAATGTGGGTCTCCTTTTGGAACGGGAAGTTATACTACACCAATCAATAATGATTTAGTTGATTTTGAAGATTATATTGCAGGTGTTGCATACGCCGAAGTAGGAGATCAATGTCCTATTGAGCAGTATAAAACACAAATGGTTGCTGCAAGAAGTTTTGCATTGTCAAGACCTGCTACTATGGGAAATGCAAGAGGTTTAAAACTTGAACAAGAAAATGGACAATGGATTTTGCAAATTTCTTCATGTGTTGCTGATCAAGTTTTTTGTGATATAGATAAAGGTTGTCATACTACTCCTGGACAACAATGTGGATATGTCGTACCTGGACCTGATTCTTCAGGTAAATTTTATAAACCAGCACTTCCTGCAGAACATGATATTAGAAAAGCAGCTGCTGAGACTCAGGGAGAGGTTTTAGTTAATAATCAGGGAAATATAGTTCATTGTGGGTATTTAAGTACTGAGCAAAATATGTGGAGAAGTCTTGCTAATCAAGGTTATGATTACAAACAAATATTATTAAAAACTTATAAAAATGGTTCAAGAGGTTCCGGTGCAACTGATATAAAGAAATATAGTTGTAATGGTAGTGATGGTGTTTGTGCTTCTGATGGTGATTATGCTAGCTGGAGACAAACTGATGCTCAATGGGGATCTATTCCTATGGGTGATTCTGGATTTAATATTTCTCAAATTGGTTGTTTAGTTACTTCAATTTCTATTCAAATTGCAAGAAGTGGTGTACAAACAAATATTAATCCTTTTAATCCAGGTACTTTTGTTCAATTTTTAAATAATAATAATGGATTTGCTAGTGGTGGTAATTTCTTATGGGCTTCTGCTCAGAAAGTTGCACCAAATTTTGTATATCAAAATCAGATTTCACTTAGTGGAATGAGTAAAGAACAAAAATTAAATACTATTAAACAATATGTTAATCAAAGTGGTGTCTATGTTGTTGCTGAAGTTTTAGGTAATACTGGACAACATTGGGTTGCAATTGAAGGAGTTGAAGGTGATAATATTAAAATGGTTGATCCTTCAAGTGATAGTAAAATAATGTGGGAAAGATATAACTGGGCAAATACATCAAAGATTGTATATTATAAAGTTAATTAGGAGTTTATATGGTTAAAAAAAGGGTATATATATTTTTGCTTTTATTTCTTGTAATATTTTTTATCATTATGTTTTGGATATTTGGATTAAAAAATATAAAAGGAGAAAACAAATCTGAGATATTAATTGTTGGTGATAGTTCAGTATGGAAGTATTCTAAGAAAAAATGGTTTAATATTACTTATAAATCAAGTTTTCAGGAATTAAGTTGGAAGAAATATAACGTTTTTGTTAATAATGAGAATGTTGGTTATTTATCTCTTTGGTATAATGATAAATGGTATGTTTTTGATGATAATAATGATGCGATGAAAATTGATGGTGATTTTTTTGCATATAATGCAAATTTTGATTTAAAAGTTAAGAATTTTTCTATAGAAGATGTTGATGATTTTGATGTTGTTAATCAGGTATTAGAGAGTAATGATATAAGTACAAGTAGTAAATTTACATCGATATATAAGATTAATTTTGATATTGATAGTGATTCTAATGATGAAGTGTTTTATTTGATAAGTAATGCTTTTGCAATGGATTTTGTTCCTGATAAGAGTTTTTCTATTGCATTTATGGTAAAAGATAATAACATATACTATATTTATAAAGATGTTACTGATAATAAGGGATTTAATGGATGTAAGCCTTTTTACAATACTTTTTTAGATGTTGATGATGATAATACTTATGAATTTATTTTAAGTTGTAATGCTTATAGTATTTCAAAAAGAACTGATATGTTATATCAATTTGATGAAGATGGTTTTAAAATTATAATTTCTAATTACTAAATAATGACAGTTTTTAGAAATTAAGTTATAATGTTTATAGACGGGTGATCTTATGAAGTTTAAATTTAGAGCAGATGCTGATGATTTATTTATTTTTGCAATATTTGCAATATTCCTTTTATATATTGTTTCAATTGTTGTTTCTAATGTTCATACTTTTTCTGTAGATGGAAGTTTAAGTGGTATTAATCCTTTTCCAGCTTTTAGTGGAGAATGTATTGGTTCAACATTATTATTTTATCTTGTTGCTTTATTAGGATTATTTATGAGTGTTAATTCGTGGTTTATTGAACGTGAAGATGGCTTTGGAATAACAACTAATAAAAGTAGTAAGGGTTATTCAAGATGGGCAAAAGATAAAGAAATAAAAAAAGAATTGTCATGTGTTCCTTTAAAACAAAAGGTTAGTAAAGAAGCTGGTATTCCAATTCTTTTAAATGAAAATGAGATGTGGGTTGATAATGGTGAGTATCATTCACTTGTAATTGGTGCTACTGGTTCAGGTAAAACTCAAACTGTTATTTTGCCTATGGTTTATAGTTTAGCAAAAGCAAGAGAATCAATGATTATTACTGACCCTAAGGGTGAAATTTATGAAAAGACAAGTAATATGTTAAGAGCTAGAGGATATCAGATATTACTTTTAAACTTTCGTGATCCTCAAAATGGTAATGCATGGAATCCTATGTCTTTACCATATCAAATATATAAATCTGGTAATCAAGATAAAGCAATTGAACTTTTAGATGACTTAGCATTAAATATTTTGTATGATGATTCAAATAAAAATGCTGACCCATTTTGGGAGAAGACTTCTGCAGATTATTTTTCAGGTGTTGCTTTAGGTTTATTTGAAGATGCTAAACCAGAAGAAATTAATATTAATAGTATTTCTCTTGCTACCACTGTAGGAGAGGAAAAATTTGGTGGTTCTACATATATTAAAGAGTATTTTGCTGGTAAGGATCCTGCAAGTGCTGCTGCTATAAATGCATCAAGTACAATTATGGCTCCTAATGAAACAAAAGGTAGTATTCTTTCTGTATTTAAACAAAAGGTTAAATTGTTTGCTTCTCGTGAAAATCTTTCAGAAATGCTTTCTTATAGTGATATTAATTTGGAAAGTATTGGTGAAAGGCCAACTGCTGTTTTTATAGTAGTTCAAGATGAAAAGAAGACATATCACTCATTAGTTACTATTTTATTAAAACAAATTTATGAAACATTAATTAATGTTGCTCAAAGACATGGTGGAAGACTTCCTGTTAGAACTAATTTCTTACTTGATGAGTTTGCTAATATGCCTCCTTTAAAAGATGTTACAACAATGATTACTGCTGCAAGATCAAGAGCTATTAGATTTACAATGATAATCCAAAACTTTGCACAACTTGATGACGTTTATGGTAAAGAAGATGCTGAAACAATTAGAGGTAACTGTGGTAATATTATTTACTTAATTACAACCGAATTAAAAGCGTTGGAAGAAATTTCTAAGTTATGTGGTGAAGTTAAGTCTAAAAAAGATGATAAAACTGCATCAACTCCTCTTGTTACTGTTTCAGATTTACAAAGAATGAAGCAATTTGAAGTTATAATTTTACGTATGAGATTACAACCTTTTAAAACAAAATTTACTCCTTTCTTTAAAATTGACTGGGGTAAAAAATATCCGGCAGCAAAGTATCCAACTAGACCAAAAAGAGTTGTACATACTTTTGATATTAAAGAATTTGTTAAGAATCAAAAGAAAAAGAAATTGTTGGAAATGATGAATTCTAGTGATGATGGAGACGCTAAAAATGATATTTCTTCTCTTCCAGGATTACCTGGATTGCCTGGTCTTCCTGGGCTTCCTAGAGCAAGTTCATTTAAAGATAAGAATGATGATGATAAAGATTTAAAGAGTAGTGGTATTTCTAGAGGAACTGATATTGATATTCCAGACTTTTTAAGAAGAAGACCTACTGAGTCTCCTAAAGAAGATAATTCTTTTCCTGATTTTGAAACATTTAGAAAGCAAATGGAAGAAAATTCATTTGATATACCAAAAGAAGAATCACATAGTGTTGAAAAACCTAATGAGAATAAATCTTCAAACTCTTTTGATTCAGAACTTAATAATGATGATTTAGGTTTTGATGTTGATGAGTTGGTTAGAAAGATAGATGCTAAAATTGCAGAGCTTGAAGCTGAAGAAAAAAGAAAAGAGAATGATTCTAAGCAAACTGACAATACAGATAGTATTAGTTCAACTGTTCAAGATAATAGTAACAATGAAAATAATGTTACTATTGATAAAAACAATAATGTTGTTAATGAAAAAAATGAAAGTAATATTAGTCTTGATGATGTTGATGATGATGATTTCTTTGATGATTTTTTTGATAACTAGAAAGGATAGATTTTATGAATGTGAATGAAAATTTAGTTAAGAAGAATAAAACTGAGATTGATTATGATGAAGTAGAAGATGATGAAAATGAAAGTTATAATGATGATAATAATTCTAGTTCAAGTAATAATAATGGAGACGATGCTAAAAAACGTTTAATAAAAATAATGATGTTTATTGTAATAGGTACTATATGTTTTATTTTTATACTTTTTGTACTTTCATTATTTACAAAAAAATCATATAAATATAATGAAGTAGAAGAGATTCTTTCTAATGCTGCTAAAGAGTATTTTAATGATCATCCTGAAAGTTTGCCAAAAGAAGATGGAAGTGTTGTTGAAATTGATTCAAGTAATTTAGTAGTTGAAGGTAAAATGAAAGATTTATCTGAATATTTAAAAGATGGTAAATCATGTACTGGTTCTGTTCAAGTTGAAAAGATCGGTGCTGATTATGTTTATTCACCTTATTTAAATTGTGGAACAGATTATATTACTATTGAGTTATATAAAAAGATTGTTAATGATAATAATATAGTTACATCTGGTAATGGTTTATATTCAAGAGGTGGTGCTTATCATTATCGTGGAGAAAAGTTGAATAATTATGTTAGACTAGATCATAGTTTATGGAGAGTTGTAAAGGTTACTTCTGATAATAATATTGCTTTGATTAGTAATAGTTCTGTTGGTATTGCAACACCTTGGGATGATAGATATAATGAAGCTACTGGTTTGGAAAATGGTAAAAACATATATAAGCTTAGTAGAATAAAAGATTATTTAGAAGATGTTTATAAAAAAGTATATGATGAAGATAGTAATATTGATGATGAGGGATATGTTTTATCTGGAGATTCTATCTTTACAAATAAAGATAAATCCAAATTAGATTCATATAATTTATGTGTTGGAAAAAATGGTATTAACAATACAGAAAAAGATAATTCTATTGAATGTAAAGATGTATTAAAAAATCAAAAAATAGGTTTATTAACATTATCTGATTATTTGTATGCAAGTCTTGATGAAAAATGTACAAGTGCAAGTTCTAATAGTTGTGCAAATTACAATTATTTGGCTGATTTTGATGATGATTGGTGGCTTGCTACTGGAAATTCTGCTGATACTATGTCTGTTTATTATGTTAATAAGTCTGGATTTGTAAAATCTATAAATGCTTCAAGTCTTGGTGATGTTAGACCGGTAATTTATTTAAATAGTCGAGCATTATATAAAAGTGGAACTGGAACAAAAGATGACCCTTATGTCTTAAAATAGGAATCTATAATAATTAGATTCTTTTTTTTTGAATTATTTATTATTGAGGTGAATAATATGTATATAGATATTAGAAATAGAAATGAATATAATCTTGGACATATAGATGGTGCTGTTAATATTAATTATATTAATCTTTTAGCAACTCCTGATAAATATTTAAATAAAAATGATATATATTATATATATTGTAATAGTGGTAATAAAAGTAAATACGTTGTTTCTAAATTGAATAATTTAGGATTTAAATGTGTAAATATTGATGGTGGATACTATAGTTTAATGTAGAATAATTCATATTTTATAGTATAATTTAATTGAGGGTGGATTAATGAATAATGTTTTCAATATTATTAATTACAGTTGTGATTTAATTTCATCTGGAGGAATAATTATAGGATTTTTATTAGTTTTTTTAGAATCATTTATTCCTGCTTTACCATTAAGTGTTTTTGTAATATTAAATGTTAATACTTTCGGTTTTATAATTGGATTTATTATTTCATGGTTAGCTACAAGTTTTGGAAGTTATATTTGTTATTTATTATTTATTTTAATAGGTAGTAATTTTTCATTTAAATTATTAAAAAATAAAATTAATTTATTTAGTAATATTAAATTTAGTGAATTAGCTCTTATTTTAACTTTACCTTTTACTCCATCTTTTTTAATAAATATAATGTGTGGTTTAACAAAAATGAATAAAAAAAAATTTATAGGAGCTGTATTAATAGGTAAGTTTTTTACAATTATTTTTTGGGGATATATTGGAAAAAGTTTTTTAGATAATTTATATGATTTTAAATCTATATTGTATGTTTTAACTACTATTATTATTTCATATATTTTATCTAAAATTATTAATAAAAAATTTAAAATTGAATAGAGGTATTTATGGATTATATTATTATTGGATTGTTAATTATTTTAATTATATTAGTAATATTCTTATTAACTAAGAATATAAATGAAGCTCATATTACTGAAAGGCTTGGTAAATTGGAAGTAGATATGATTAAGGAGTTATCTACTTTTAAATCTGATTTAAGTAAAAATATGAATGATGATTTTAATAAATTAAATGAATCAGTAGAGAGAAGACTTCTTGCGATAAATGAAAAAGTTAATGAAAGACTTGATCAAAACTTTGATAAAACAAATAAAACTTTTTTAAATGTAGTAGAAAGACTTTCTAAGATTGATGAAGCTCAAAAGAAAATTGAAAATTTGAGTGGTGATATTGTTAGTTTACAAAGTATTTTAACTGATAAGAAGACTAGAGGAATATTTGGTGAAATAAATTTAAAGAATATATTAGTTAATGTTTTTGGTGAAAAAAATGATAAAATATATAAATTACAATATTCATTAAGTAGTGGAGTAATAGCTGATTCTGTTTTATTTGCTCCTGAACCTTTAGGAACTATCTGTATAGATTCTAAGTTTCCTTTAGAAAATTATCAAATGATGGTTGATAAAAAACTAAGTCAAGAAGCAAGAGATTTATATGAGAAAAAATTTAAAATTGATATGAAGAAACATATTGATGCGATAAGTAGTAAATATATTATTCCTGGAGAAACTACTGATCAAGCAATTTTATTTTTACCAGCTGAGGCAATTTTTGCAGAGATTAATGCATATTTCTCTGATATAATTAATTATGCTTATAAAAAACATGTTTGGATAACAAGCCCAACAACGTTAATATCAACACTTACAGTTATACAAATGATTATTAAGAATATGGAAAGAGATAAATATACATCTATTATTCATGATGAATTAAACAGTTTAGGCTTAGAGTTTGCAAGATATAAAGAAAGATGGGATAAATTATCTAGAAGTATACAAACTGTTAATAAAGATATAGAAAATGTTTCAATTACAAGTGATAAAATTTCAAAGAGATTTGATTCTATAAATAGAGTTGAAATAAGTACTGATAGTGTTGATAATTTTTTAGAATAAAGATATATTATCTTTATTTTTTTCATATTATTAAATATGAGAATAATTATATATT
>JAEEGL015531407.1_pt1 | contig 10019 bp, 10 predicted proteins | sample 9134231 | NCBI WGS metagenome assembly JAEEGL01 (sample SAMN16246548, study PRJNA631951) | gut metagenome | biome: gut microbiome; feature: rumen; material: fiber-attached | host: Bos | place: Iran: Karaj | collected 2018-10 | reverse complement strand
TAGGTTCTTCTTCAGTCTGTGAACTTAAAACCTCCGATGTCTCTTCATATTCCGAAGTTATCTCATATCCTTCCTCCGGAATACGCTCTTCCGCATGTACCTGCAATGCCGCCAGATCCACTGATGTAAATATCATCAGCATACTCAAAAGCATTGCGGTTGTTCTTCTTATCTCTTTCATTTTTCCCATTCTTTTCTCCATCCTCCTGTAAGATCAGATCCTTTGGTTTCCTTTTTACCGTAAACTCTGCTATCTGTAAAATGTATGCATTATTACTTAATAATTTATCATAACATATCTCAGGCTTTCTCTCTATATGTGATGCGTGTCACAATGCTTATTCCGGATATCTTGTATTCTGCCTTTGACGACATGGAAGCAGGATCATTCGGCCCGCCTCCGTAAGCATTTCAGTATAGTTATCAGAAGTTAAAATACAGGAATACCGATACTCCTGAGAATGATATGACTGCCCATATGAGCAGCAGTGCAGAGAGGACCGCCTTGCCTGCCGTAGGCTTAAACTCCTCCTCATGCAGGTTCTTGCAGCACAGGCAGACAACAAACGACAGTATCAGATACGCGATCATATACCAGCCTATATGTCCGGTTAAGAAGGCCCCTACAGGACCCAGCATCCCTAAGACCGTATTGATCTCATTCATCACGAACAGTGAAAAAACATCGGGACTTATGTGCATATCGGAAAAAGAGACTATCTTCTTCCAGACGAACACACCGTCCGTTACACTCGGAGCATAGAACATGATCCATAAGAAGTTGACAAGGATGAATGTCACAAGCCATGCTATCGCCTTAGGTACCTTATCCCATACCTTCCTGCACATCCTGTTTATCACCTGAAGGATTCCGTGTATCATTCCCCATAAGATGAATGTCCAGTTGGCTCCGTGCCAGATACCGCTTATAAGGAAGACGATCAGTATGTTCACATATGTACGTACCTTACCCTTACGGTTACCTCCGAGAGGTATATAGATATAGTTGGTAAGGAACCTGGTAAGCGTCATATGCCAGCGCTTCCAGAAGTCGTTGATTGATACGGCCTTATAGGGCGAGTTGAAGTTAACCGGCAGGTCAAGCGAGAACAGCTTCGCTATACCTATGGCCATATCACAGTATCCGCTGAAGTCAAAGTATAACTGGAATGTATAGAAGATCGATACAAGCAGAAGATCCATACTTGTTCTCGAAGATAAGTCTGCCCATCCCCAGGTCACAAGCTGACCGAACTTATCGGCTATTATGACCTTCTTGAACATACCCAGTGCAAGCACATAGAGACCGCCTGCCAGCCTGTCTGCCGAGATCTTCCATCTGCTCTCATCCCGATACTGCGGTATAAGCTCACTGTGCAGAACGATCGGACCTGCCACAAGCTGCGGAAAAAATGACACGAATGCCACATATTCGATAAATGAGTAGCCGGTTGTCTCACCCTTATAGGTATCCGCAAGGTATGATATCTGCTGGAATGTGAAGAAGCTTATTCCGAGAGGCAGTACAATGTGTCTTAAGTTAAAGTCTGCCTTAAACAGAGAGTTCATATTCTCTATGAAGAAGTCATAATACTTGAAATAGAATATGACACCTATGTCAATCAGGATGCCTAGAATGAGTATGAGCTTCTGTGCACCGTCCTTAAGCGGTCGTGCGGATGTCTCACTCTCCCCGGTGGAGGAAGTGTCAGTCGCACTCTTTTTTATCCTGGTGTTCATGATATAAGCCATGCACCAGTTGATAAGAATACTGCCTGCAAGGAGCGCCAGATAATATACATTGTCATAGGCATAGAAAACAAACGAAGCCACGGACAGCACAACAAGTGCCATCCTGTGCAGACCGAGCTTATGGGCTCCGTAATACACAAGCAGCACTATCGGCAGGAAATATATGAGAAAGTAATAGGAATTAAAAAGCATCTTAACCTCTATTCATATATACTGTCATAATCGTAATCAAGGAATATGTCTCTGACCCTGTCCATGTAAGCCTCACGGTTATCCGAAGTGATAAGGCCCTCGCCTGCTGCCATGGCACGCAGGACTTCACTGTTGACCGACTCTCCGTAGTGGATCATGTCCTTATAAAGTGACAGATCTGTCACAATGTCCTCTCTGTCGGAAAAACCGAAGAGCTTGATATTCTCTGTACCCGTCAGCAGCTCAAGCTCGTATTCCATCGCATCCAGGTCCTTTTCAAGCGTACCCTTGCGCTTCTCCACATCATAGTAGCAGACGCTGTAAGGCGGGATCCAGACATAGAAGGTCACATCGGGATAGGCTTCCGCCAGCGCGATCACGTTCTTCTCAAGATTATCCCGGATCATCTCCCTGTCCTCATCGGTAAGAGGGATAACCGTATCTGACTGCTCCGGACGGGCATAAGTTGCAAGGACCGCATCACGGCCGAAGGTGTACATGCTCATCCAGTTCATGTATTCATCAAATGTTGTGGAAGGTGTATGAGTAAGTGTCATCTTCACATCCGTTACCGCATCGGACAGAAGCGACTTATTAAGAAGATATTCGACATCATTGAAGGGATTCCGGTCCACGATATACCAGGGATACTTAAAGGTCGTCTCCGGATCGGTGGACACATGCTTATCCGCGGGTGTGATGAGATCGAACTGATCGGTTGCACGGATCACTATCTTAAGATCGGGATTATTCTCGATGGCTGTCCTTATATTGTCGCTTATCTCCCTGTACGATCCGCCCATGAAGCAGGTCTTTATGCTGTGCACGCCAAAGAGCGCATCCGCTTCCGATGTCTTAAAGTTCTCGGTCATGGACGTGCCGGTGATCATCGCATCATAGCTGAAGTGCCTGACGATACCGTTATTCTGATATCTCTCGTCATTCAGAGTATAGGACATCCCCGATAAGGGTGCATGATAGTGAAAAAGAGGGTCGACTACGGCCATGATGAGCGCCACAAACAGAAGCCCTCCGCAGACGAGCACAAGAAAGAGCGTATTGAATGCTCTTGCAGATATTCCTTTTTCTTTTGGAGTGGTTTTATTCTCTGTGTTCATATCTGTCCGATCATACAGGGTCTGTTACGCGATGACTCATCCTATGAGAGGATGTCGCTGAGTGCGGCAAACTGCTCAAGCGTAAGGGCCTCTCCTCTTACGGTCTTACTGAGCCCCATTTCTTCAAGCGCTTCTTCAATCCTCTCTCTGGTTAGTCCCAGGGAGCCTCCCATAAGTCCGTTCACGAGAGTCTTACGGCGCATGTTAAAGCTGGCCCTTATGAGCCTGAACATATACTTATGATCCTTAGCATGTACCGGAGGTTCCTTATATATATCAAGCTTTATCACACTGCTGCCAACCTTGGGCTGCGGCATAAAGCAGTCGGGACTTACATTTAAGATGACATGTGCATCCGCATAATATCCGACTGCCAGCGACAGCGCACCGTAATCCTTAGTCCCCGGACCGCATTGCATCCTGTCGGCGACTTCTTTCTGGACCATTACGGTGATGCTCTTAATGGGTGCATCGCCTTCCAGTAATTCCATAACTATGGGTGTAGTGATGTAATAGGGAAGATTGGCCACGACCTTTATCGGGCGGCCTGAATTGTATTCTTCAGCAAGTTTAGTTATGTCAACCTTGAGTATGTCGTCATTGATGACCGTGACATTGTCATAATCCGATAAGGTGTCCGCCAGAATGGGGATGAGAGCCTTATCTATCTCCACAGCCACAACATGCCCTGCTTTTTCCGCAAGATACTGTGTAAGGGTTCCGATACCCGGGCCGATCTCCAGTACACAGTCTTCTCCGGTGATCTCCGATCCGTCTATAATTTCTTCCAGAACTCCCTCATCTATAAGGAAGTTCTGGCCGTACTGCTTGCGAAAGTTGAAATTGTATTTCTGTAATACCGCGATCGTATACGCGGGTTTGCCCAAATATGCCATACCTCACTTTATATACTATTTGCGGGGTTTGGTCAAGTTAACTGCCTACTTCTTATACCTCTTTGAATACAGAGCGATCATGACGATCATGCTGACCAGGATGAGTGCTGTCGTATACAGGATCATCCCGCTTATCTCCATGCCCGAGCCGAACATCCTGGCCTTAAATGTAAAGATATCCTTTATGCTGCTTACAAAGGCTCCGTTATCCAGTCCGCCAATGCTCTCGTCTATATGATCAAGCACTCCGCCTAGCAGTGCATTCCTTAAAAGGATCGTCACATGAGAGCCCGGGAAGAGATTGCATACGGTCTGCACTCTGTCAGAGAAGGCCGAGATCGGGATATAAGCGCCGATCACAAAGCCTGAGACTGCCGACAGTATTCCGAAGAAAGCTCCGCATGCCGATGATGTCTTAAAAAACGGAACGACTGTCATAAACAGCGCCGTAGACGATATACACCCGAAGGCGACCACAGCGTAAGCCCTTACTACTCCTGCTGCCGTCATATGAACATCTCCCGTCAGATTAAGCGTGATCAGTCCCACCGTGAGAAGGAATCCCGTCATAAGGATCGCGCATACACCTGATGCACTGAAATATGAAAGGACTATCTGCCATCTTCTTATCGGGGTTGCAAGTATATCCTGGTCTACATTGTTCTCCCTGTCATTGACTACGGTTGACAGACAGTTAAAAGGCACGGTGATCATGGCCGATCCGAGGATACCGGTTAAGAGTATGATGCTCGTCATCATATCGAGATCATTTGCATCGATAAGGTTCTTAAGCATCGGTACAGCAGATATGACATCATCTATCGCACTTACGAATGTGCTCTTTAAGAAAAGCAGATACAGTGCAAATACTATTATCGAAGTAAGCAGCGAAAACAAAACTGACTGCTTGTCCTTAAAATATACCAGTATATTTCTCTTTGTGAGTCCCATATACATTCTCATGCTTCCATCTCCCTTCCTGTAAGATTAAGGAATACGTCATCCATCGATCCCTTTATCACTTCATAATCAATTATCTTGTCTCTGTTCTCATACAGCAGTTCCGTGACCGGATCCGTAAATCTGATATTGTAGTGGTCGGCTTCATAGCTCCAGTCATGCCCCTTTAGGATGTTCTCACTCTCAGATGATCTGTCGGTGTACCATACGAGCTTTGATGAAGCGTATCTGCTCTTAAGCTCTGAGGGTGAACCGGATGCGATTATGTGTCCCCTCTCAAGGATCCTGACGCTGTCTGCGTCCGCCGTCTCTTCCATATAATGTGTGGTAAGGAATATCGTCAGGTTCTTCTCTTTTTTAAGAGTCCTTATATGATCCCAGACCATCTTGCGGGATTTCGGATCGAGGCCTGTCGTCGGCTCATCCAGGAATAAGATCTTCGGCTCGTTGATAAGTGCCCTTACTATATCTACTCTTCTTCTCTGTCCGCCGGACAGTCTCTCATATCTCCTGTTCCAGATATCCGCTATCTCGAAACTCTCCATATACGGCTCTAAGCGGGCCCTTATCTCAGTCCTGCCAAGCCCGTAGTAGGCACCTCTGGTCATCAGGTTCTCACCTACCGTCAGCTTCTTATCAAGCACTGAATTCTGGAAAACGATCCCTATAAGCTTTCTTATCTCATCATCTTCTTTTGAAAGTTCATGACCGAAGACTCTGATATCGCCGGATGTCTTGCTTAAGATCGTACATAAGATATTGATCGTCGTGGACTTGCCGGCACCGTTCTCGCCTAAGAAAGCGAAAAGCTCTCCTTCTTTTACATCAAAAGATATTCCGTCGACTGCCGTGAAGCTGTCGTACTTCTTCGTTAAGTTATTGACTGTGATCGCGTTCTGCATATTATCCTCCTGTGTCATTGTTGTCCTCTCAGGCACATATATATCACAGGTTTTACGGCAAAAAAAGAGCAACCCGACCAACATGCACAAACATGTGACCAAGTTGCATAATATTGCAAAAATATGTGTTCTTAACTATCGACAGTCCGTCAGATCACTCCTCATCCCTTATCTCATTGATCGCCTCATTGATCTTCTTCTCATCACTCTTAAACATCCAGATACTGTATGCCCAGACACATACATATATGATCACATACAGCATGGCTATAAACAGGTATTCCCTTAAGTTCGTATACCATCTGAATATGTAGCCGCATAAGCTCACTATCCCGCATACGAGAACAAAATGGATCACTTTCGGCAAATACATATTGATCTTCTTATTCTCATCTTCCATATACAGGATCAGGGATGCCAATGCACAGAAAAAGCCGGCTATAATGATCGATATGGGAATATACCACTGCCAGTTGATCATATATTCGCCGTCCGTGAAATATAAGACAACCGCCCTTATTCCCATCGCAAACAGTATGCCCGTAGATATCATCAATGTCTGGTTATATATAAGCTTGACCTTGTTCATTCTTATGCCTCCGTCAGACTCCGAGCTTATTCTTGAGATCCTTAACATAGCCTCTGGATATTATGATCCGCTCACCGTTAAGCAGCTCCACGCTCATCCTGGCATTCAGTTCCGCTCTTACCGAACGGATCTTCCTGATATTGACGATCATGGCCTTGGAACAGCGCAGGAAATTATATCCTAAGAGGTCTTCCAGCTCATAGAGTCTGTATCTGGTCTCAAAGCATTCACTCTTGGTATATACATATGTCCTCTTATCAACGGATTCTATATAGTATATATTACCGGTCCTGACCATGAGCGTATCGCTGCCCGAACTTACGGCTATGCCGGCATCGTTGTTCTTAAGGATATCGACCGCGCTCTTAATGCTGTCCGTCACCTGCATGACAGTTATGACCGCATTCTCTTCTTCAGTTGTCTTAGCCTGTCTGATCTCAACCTTCATACCGTCATCCGAAATGTTCTTTTATTTGTTAAAGAACAGCTTGCGCGCATTCTTATATGTCTGATCCAGTACCTTGTGATAAGGAACATCCTTGATCGCAGCGATCTTCTCCGCGATAAGCGGGATGTAGAGCGAGCTGTTGCGCTCGCCTCTGTGTGGTGTGGGCGCCAGATACGGACAGTCGGTCTCAAGCAATATCCTGTCAAGCGGGATCTCCTCTACGGCTTCAACGAGTTTTCTGGCATTGGAGAAAGTGATGACTCCGCCGATACCGAAGTAGAAGCCCATCTTAAGGAGCTCTCTTGCCGTCTCCACGCTGTAGGAATAGCAGTGCATCACACCGGGGATACCGTGAGCTGCCTTGCTCTTAAGGATCTTCATCGTATCCTCAGTGGCTTCCCTTGAGTGGATGACGACTGGCTTGCCCAGATCCCTGGCAAGCGACAGCTGCCTTATGAACCATTCCTCCTGTATCTCCCTGTGGGGCTCGTCATAGTGATAGTCGAGTCCTATCTCGCCTATGGCCAGCACCTTCGGGCGCATTGCCACTTCTCTCACATGCTGGAAGTTGTTTTCGTTGAGCTCCTCTGTCTCACTCGGGTGGATACCTATGGCCGCATATACGTGATCGTACTGCTCTGTCAGCTCGTAGGTGGTGTCCACGCTCTTAAGATCTGCTGCGATGTTCATCACATATGCGAAGCCCTCATCATAGAGCTTCTTGAGCAGTTCATCACGGTCATTATCAAAAGCCTTGTCGTCGTAGTGAGCGTGTGTCTCAAAAATCCTGATGTCTTTCATGTTATTAATCCTCAAATTTTATGAAAAAAGTACTTGCTTTTCTAAAAATACTATAATATAATAACACTTGCGCTAATGATAAGTGTTTACATAATGCTTATAAAGCCTATAAGGACGCGCCTTTAGCTCAGTTGGTAGAGCACCTGACTCTTAATCAGGGTGTCCAGGGTTCGAGCCCCTGAAGGCGCACTAAAGTATCGATTTTGTGGTTAAACCATGGGGTCGGTGCTTTTTTCTTTGCTCTGCTCACCCGTAAATCGCAGCCGTGCCTTCCGGAAGCTTAAATCTGTCATCCTTCCTGCTGTAGCACTTGCGACATGTCTCTTCAACAACGGATCTTCCGTCTGTCACATCAATAGTTGTGATCGCACAGTTATCAAGCTTGACTTTCCAGAACTCACTTAAGGGCTTGTCCATCAGCCTGTTGATGATCGTCCTGTTCATGCATCCGTGCCCTATGATAAGTACGCTCTCGTATCTTCCCTCAAGCGGTACTATGACATTATCCCAGAAATCTCCGGTCCGGGCATAGATCTCATCAAATGTCTCTCCTCCGTCTGCCGGAACATAGGCATCCGGAACAAATTCAAAGTTATAGATGGGATTGCTCTTATCGCCATCCCTGCCCGGGATGATATGGCCTTCTCTCTCTCCGAAGTTGATCTCAAGAAGCCTGTTATCGGTTATGATCTCAAGATCCCTTCCCTCATTCATTATCTCTGCTGTCCTGTATGCTCTCTTTAAAGGAGAAGAATAGATCGCATCGAAGCTTAAGTCCTTAAGTTCCTTAGCCGTGATCCTTGCAAGTTCGAGCCCTATCTCATTAAGTTCCGTATCTGACTGACCCTGGAGCCTGCATTCTCTGTTCCAATCGGTCTCGCCGTGTCTTATAAGATATACTTTCATTATCTGAGCATCCTTCTGAGTGATGATAATTTGTGTTCGTTATAAGGCGGATATTTAACTCCCATGTCCGTGTTGCCTGAAACTCTTAACACGCTCTTGCAGTGAGAGAATGTCTCATATCCCGCTCTGCCTCTGTAACTGCCCATTCCGCTTGTTCCTATGGCATTAAGCGGGAGAGCTTCATTGGCTAACTGCATCAGACAGTCATTGACACAGCAGCTTCCGAAATGCAGATCTCTTATCAGATCGTCCGCAGTCTCCTTATCTTCGCTGAATATATAACAGCACAGGGATGCCGGTCTTCTCTTAAGGATCGCAACCATCTCCTCCCTGTCATCATATGCGATCACGGGGATTATGGGACCGAAGATCTCATTTCTCATGATATCGCTGTCGAATGTGACATCAGGGATTATCGCCGGTTCTATACGCTTCTGATTGTCATCACATCTTCCGCCTATAAGACCTGATGACCTGTTCTTATCTATGAGATTCTTAAGTCTCATATAGTGATGGAGATTGATTATCCTGGGATAATCGCTGTTTGCAAACGGATCTCCGACAAACTGCTTCACATTGGATACAAGTGCATCCGTCAGGGGCTGCTTAAGCGCCTCAGGGACAAGTACGTAATCCGGTGCCATGGCCGTCATACCCGAATTGACGATCTTGGACCAGACGATCTTCCTGGCAGCGAGTTCAATATCTGCGGTATCATCTATGATGCACGGATTCTTGCCGCCCAGCTCAAGAGTCACGGGAGTCAGAGTATCCGCTGCCGCTCTCATAACGGTACGTCCCACTCTCTCGCTTCCCGAGAAGAAGATATAGTCATACTTCTGCCTGAGCACATCATCATACGGAACCACTTCATCTATGGCATATACATAATTTCTGTCGAATGTACTGTTGATCAGATCCACCACTGCTCCCGATGTATAGGGACTTGTCTTGGGAGTCTTGATGATGGCACAGTTGCCTGCTGCAATGGCACTTATAAGCGGAGCAAGCGTTAAGAAAAACGGATAGTTCCAGTGCGCGATGATAAGGACTACCCCGTAAGGCTCCCTTATAACGGTACTCTTGGCAGGAAACAGGAATCTCGGTGTCTTGACCTTCTCTGTCCTTGTCCAACTGTCTATATTCTTAAGCGCATATCTTATCGCCGACAGCACAGGACCGATCTCCATCATGTACGATTCCTGCTCAGCCCTGTCCGTGTCCTGCTTAAGAGCCGCATAGATTGCAGGCTCCTGTTCCAGTACGGACTCATACAGCTTCTCTAAGCTGTTCTTACGAAACTGTATGTCCCTAGTCACTCCCGTATAGAAGTATTCTCTCTGTGTATGTATTATCGATGCTATATCCATATGTGATGATCTCCGTCCGTCTGTGATCTTAATGTTCTTACTGTTGAATAAACTTCATATCCCCTATGAAAAGCATGCCCGCACC
>JAEEGL015445392.1_pt1 | contig 10019 bp, 12 predicted proteins | sample 9134231 | NCBI WGS metagenome assembly JAEEGL01 (sample SAMN16246548, study PRJNA631951) | gut metagenome | biome: gut microbiome; feature: rumen; material: fiber-attached | host: Bos | place: Iran: Karaj | collected 2018-10 | reverse complement strand
CATCACGCGGCAGAGCTGCGCCGGGAATATTTTGTGCAGCGATTCAAGCGAGACTCCGGCCATAAAAGAAAGGATGAACATATCCTTTGACGTTTCGATGCCGCGAAAGCGCAGAAGATCCTGCGGCCTTGCCGCAAGCACCGCAATATCGGCGCTCCGCATAAGTTCCGCGCTGTCCGTTACGCAGTCCCCGAGCCCGGCGGCGCGAAGCCTTTCAAGCGTTCCCGCGCTTCCGCCATGCGATATCAGCAGCCGGCTGCGCGGAAAACCGTGTGCGAGCAGCGCGGAAACTATCGAGCTTCCCAGATGCCCGAAGCCCGCTATTCCTATCTTTTTCTCCTCAAGCAGATCCGCGCCGGCACAAAGCTCTCTCCGTACTGTTTCAGCTATTTTTTTCATTATCATATCATCCTTTCATAATATAAAAATATTAAGCCGCAGCGCATGCACATGTTAAGCACACGGTTTAAATACGCCTGTTGCGGCGCATTTGCGGGCATATATCGGCATATATACTCAGATTCTTTTTATGTTACGGGGTCAGATAAAGGCAGGGCGTCATACGCCCCGCTGAGGTCTATTGGACGGTACGCGGTCGGGGGGTATTATTCGCTGCGCAGACTGCTGTCAGACTGAAACTGAAAATTTTATGCCTTAACATTCTGTACTCCCCCTTGTTCGCAGCATTTCGGACATGATACACGCGTATCAGCGGTCTGTCAACAGCAGCTCCGGCATACGCCGCTGATAAATACCGCAATACCGCGCGCCGGCACGCGGGCTTTCTATCCCGCACGGCAAAACGGGGGAGGGGAGTCCTTCCTTTCGGCAGAATGCGAAAGCATTATAATCAATATTAGTCAGGATAAAATTACTCTATTTTCCGCTTTTTGAGATGTTTTTAACGCCTTTTTTGGCAAACCAATCCGCAGCGCGCTCCACAAGGTCACCCTGAAGCACGACATTGCCGTCCTCCATCGACGAACCGCAGCCGAGGCTTTTGCGCAGTTCCTTTGCAAGCAAAAGAACGTTGCCGCTGTAGTCTTTGGGAAAGATAACGACAGTTACGGTCTTTCCGCCTCTGCCGGCCCGTTCGCGGCGAAGCGCGATCTTCGATATTTTAAGCTGTTCATCCGCATTTTGGCGGACAGCTCCTGCCGCGGCTTTTTTGCTGCCTTCGACGGGAAGCTCCGCATTTTTTGCTTCGCTTCCGCCGGCGGAAAGCCCCGAAAGAGAGGCTAATGAAAGAGAGAGCGGCGTTTCCTGCGAAAGTGTAAAGCCCTCTCCGCCTGTCAGTTTTTTCTTTTTCTTCTCACGCATGCCGTGTCACTGCCTCCTGCTATGCGCCGCCGATTCCGGCCGCATCCTCCGGTGCGCGTACGCTATAATTAATTATAATGCTGCGGGCTCTTTCGCATACGCGCCGCAGCTGCGGGGTGTACTACACTATGGATATATCACGGCTTTTTTCAGAAAACTTCTTTTCCTTCGCTGCCATGCTCTCAGGAGCCCCCGGCGGGGGCGCAGTGCGCTTTTCCCCTCCTTCGATAGCAGCGTCAAGCGGCCTTCCGTATGCCGGAGAAAATTACGCTATCCTGACAGGCGGCGCTTCCGCGGAAGACGTATCCGCGGCGCTTTCTTTCTTCAGAGCGCGGAGAGCCGATTTTGCGGCGCCGGTCATGCCGGACACGCCGCGCCCGGTCGTGGAGCTCTTTTATGCCAATGAAGTGCTGCACAGGGAAACATATACCGCCATGTACCTTCCGTTCGATAAAACGCGGCAGACAAAAGCAGCGGAATACGTCACGGCTGTTGCCGGCGCAGACGGCGCCCGCTGGGGCAATGCGGTATGGCGCTCCTTCGGAGGAGAGGCGTCCGCCGGTATATCGGATTACGAAAGATTTGGCGCCTACCTTGTTTCATGCCGGGAAAATTCCGCGTTTGCGGCAGAAACAGGCGGAAAGTTCATCGCGACGGCGCTTCTGCATGAAAGTCCCGGAGCCGTCGGCCTCTATTACTTTGCCGTGCTGCCGGAAGAAAGAAGGCGCGGACACGCTTCCGCGCTTATGGACGGCATGATGCGGGCGGTTATGGAGAAAGAAAAGCCGCTGGTACTGCTGGCAACAAAAGAAGGACTGCCGTTTTATCTGAATTACGGTTTTGTCCCTATTTCCAGGATCCCGATTCTGTCCCGCGCGAAAGAGCTTTAAGGGCATTATGGGCTATAATCTATGCGGGAAAAACAATGAAGGGAATGATACTCACAATGATAGATCTTGAAAGCCTGTGGCGTGACGCCAAACCGGAAGCACAGGTATGCTCCGTGACGGGTACTACTAAAAATATGGTGCTGGCGGCAGTGATGAACGGCGCCCGCTCTTTTGAAGAGATATCGGCCGCAGCCCCTCTCTGCGGCGGCGAGTGCGCGATGCAGAACATATCCGGGCGCGGATGCCGCGAAAACGCAGAAGCCCTGCTGTCCGTCTATCTGCCGGTCTTCGAGATGATGACGGAAGGCGGCGGATGCAGCCATCACGGCCATAAGGCAGATAAAAAATAGCGGCTTGTCCGTACGGAAGGCGTTTTGCCGGAAAACTTCTTCCCGCGCTCCGGCGCTTGGATAAAACTTCTGCTCCTAATTATCACGGCGCGTTTCTTTTCGGGAAGTTTTCGCCGAAAGTGTGCTAATATATTAATCGGATTTATTATCAAGTTGTTATATTTTCAGGAGGTATCGTACAATGAGCGTGCTTAAGGAATTCAAGGATTTCGCAATGCGCGGCAATGTAATGGATATGGCGGTAGGCGTTATCATAGGCGGCGCCTTCGGAAAGATCGTCGGCTCTTTGGTCACCGACATTTTAATGCCGCCTATAGGCTATATGCTTGGCGGAACGGATTTTTCCAACCTGTTCATAAATCTCGGAGACAAACCGGTGGCCACCCTTGCGGACGCCCAGGCGAACAACATACCGGTAATAGCATACGGCTCCTTTATCAACAATATTATCAACTTCCTTATCCAGGCATGGGCTATTTTCCTTATCATCAAAGCGATCAACCGCATGACGCCGAAGAAGCCGGAAGCGCCGGCAAAGGAACCGCGCCTCTGCCCGCACTGCTTCGGCGAAGTGGACGACAGGGCCACGCGCTGCCCGCACTGCACGTCAGAGCTGTAATACAGGGCACGGCAACGGCAATCGAAAAAGAGGCGGCTTTTTTAAGGCCGCTTCTTTTTTTATCCGCATATGACCCTTTTTACATAGATTATATACAGATTGACATTTTCTATTACAAGTGTGATATATTTATCAAAAGAGAATTCTGAAAGGACAGTGAGGAAAGATGACCTGATGCGGCGCCTGTAAAATGCACGGGATGCATTGCATGGCTGCCGAAGTCTCTTTCCCCGGCCTTTCTCTCTTCAGCCGCGGATTCTGACCTCCGGACAAAAAGCCTGCCAGACACAAGATAATACTCCCATGCATAACGCATAAAGCCCTCCGGCGCAGCAGGCGCCGGGTGGGGCTGTGTATCTGTATTCTGACAAATGGTCTTTTGAAAAAATCCAACAAGGAGTGTTCAGACTGATGAAAAAATTTATTATCGCGATGCTTTTATGTGCTGTGACGGCTGCCTCTGCGGCGGCAGCGCCTCTTGACGTATTTGCCGGACAGAAGGGCAAGCTGGATATTGCGGGCGGCACCGCGCATATACCGGTGATGAAGGAAGCCGCGAAGCGCATCATGACGAAGAACCCCGATATCCGCATCACAGTCGCCGGCGGCGGCTCCGGCGTAGGCGTAAAGCAGGTCGGCGAGGGACTCGTTGAGATCGGCAACACCGGACGCCCGCTAAAAAAGGACGAGATAGAGAAGTACGGCCTGGTATCCTTCCCCTTTGCGATAGACGGAGTTGCTGTCGTAGTAAACCCGGCCAACAAGGTAGACGAACTTTCCTTTGCGCAGCTTATGGATATCTACGCCGGCAGGATAAAGAACTGGAAGGAAGTCGGCGGCGATGACGGCGCTATAAACATTTACGTCCGTGAGGACGGAAGCGGCACGCGTGAAGTCTTCACCGACAAAGCGATCAAAAAAGGCGAGGTCGTCCAGTCCGCAAACGTCGTGAACTCCAACGGCGCTATGAAAACAGCGGTGTCAAAAGACCCCCGGGCAATAGGCTACGTCGGCATAGGCCACATAGACAAATCTGTAAAGGCCCCCAGGCTTGAAGGCATGACGGCAACGCAGGACAACGCGGCAAACGGCAGCTACACAGTCGTGCGCAATCTTTTCATGAACACCAAAGGCGAGCCTTCCGGGATAACAAAGCTCTTCATAGACTACATATACACGCCGGAGGGCGCTGAGATCATAAAGGACAGCGGTTATATCCCTATTCAGCGCGAAAAGAGCAACTAACGGCCGATAATTCTGATGCGTGCGCGTATGCGGCGGCCTTCCGGGCTCTGCCGCATACGCAAAACAGAAACCGCCAATGAACAAGATATCAAGACCCCCTGCATGGCTCACGGCGTCGGTATTATATGTCTCGACGCTTCTTGCTTCTGTATTCGTCTTTATTACGGTATGCGCGGTAAGCGGCCTGATGAACAGCGGCCCGACACTCTTTTCTTCCGTCTGGGCGCCCGAGGGAGGACAGTTCGGCATTCTGCCTATGATAGCGGCCACTGCGGCATTGTCGCTTTCGGCCCTTGCCCTCGGATGGTGCATATCGCTCGGCTGCGTCTGCTTTATTCACGGCTGCGGAGAAAAAAGGACGGCTTCGCTGCTTCTTTCGCTTCTCAGATCGATGGCGGCAATGCCGACAGTAGTTTACGGCTTCGCATCGGTCTTCCTGCTCGTGCCTCTTGTCAGGGATGCGCTGGGCGGCTCCGGCTTTTGTATCTTCTCCGCCGTGCTGGTACTTTCGCTGCTTATAACTCCGACAATGGCTGTCTCAATGGAGGGCGCCGTCGCCCAGACAAAAGAGGAGTGCCGGATAACCGCCGCGTCTCTCGGCCTTTCCGATGAGCAGAACCTTATCTTCGTCGTTCTTCCCGCATGCGGCAGATGGCTGCGCGCCTCTGCGCTGCTGGGCTTCGGACGCGCTGCCGGCGACACGATGATCCCGGTCATGCTGGCCGGCAACGCGGTGCAGTATCCGCTTTCGCCGCTCAGCGCGGTGCGCACGCTTACCGCCCATATCGGGCTCGTCCTTTCGTCCGACGTCGGCGGCACTGCCTACTATTCGCTCTTCGTCGCGGGCGGTATCCTGCTCTTCCTGAGCGCCGGCGCAAATCTGATATTCCGGTTTATCTGCGGTGGCAAAGATGACTAAGACAAGACTTTTTCTCTTCCGCATTATCTCATATGCCGGCGCCGCATTCGTTATATCGTCCTGTGCGGCGATCTTCCTGTTCATAATAGTAAGAGGGCTGCCTTACCTGAACACGCGGCTCTTTTTCGGCGATACGCCGCCGATGGCCGCTCTTCTGGGCCTCCGTCCGGTATGGGAAGGGATATGGCCGGCGTTTGCCGGGACGCTCTGCCTTGTGCTGCTGACGGTGCTGCTCGCCGCGCTGCCGGGCATCGGGTGCGGGATATATCTTGCGCGCTTTGCGGGGGGCCGGCTCAGGAAAAACCTTTCTCTTGCGATAGGGCTGCTTGCCGGAGTGCCTTCGATAGTTATGGGGCTCTTTGGCTTCGTCCTTATCCTGACGCTGCGGCATATAGGTCTGAATGGCGCCACCACCTGTATCCTGCTTGCCGCTTTCTGCCTTGCGCTTTTGGTTATACCGGCTCTTGCGGTCGCCACACGCTCGGCCGTTGAGAGCCTGCCTCATTCGCTCAGCCTGACCTGCGCCGCTCTTGGCTTTTCCGAAAGCCAGAGCCTGCGCCGGGTGCTTTTGCCCGCGGCCGCGCGCGGGATCCTGGGCGGCATGATACTGGCCATGGGCCGTGCCGCGGAGGATACCGCGGTCATAATGCTTACCGGGGCGGTGGTAAATTCGGGGCTGCCTGCCGGGCTTGCGTCAAAGTTTGAGGCGCTGCCCTTTTTCATATATTACACCGCGGCTCAGTACAGTGACGAAGATGAGCTGGGCCGCGGCTTCGGCGCGGCGCTCGTCCTGCTGATGCTCTCGGCCCTTCTGACCTTCGGGGCCTACCTGTGCCAGCGCGCCGTAACACGCCGTTTTCGGGGGGATCAATAATGGAGTTATGCGCGGAAGTTAAGAATCTGACAGTAAGCTTCAACGGGGAGACCGTTCTTGACCATATAACCACAGACTTTGCGAAAAGCGGCATAACGGTGCTGCTGGGGCGCTCCGGTTCCGGAAAGACGACGCTGCTGCGCGCGCTGAACAGGCTTAACGAAACTTTTCCCGGCTGCAGCGCCTCCGGCTCGGTACGCATAGCGGTAGGCGGACATATGACAGACATTTACGCCGAAAACGCGCCGGATACCGCTCAGATAAGGCGATCTGCCGGCATGGTATTTCAAACGCCAAATCCGCTGCCGCTTTCTCTCAGGAAAAATATGACGCTTCCGATGGAGCTTGTGCTCGGAGTAAGAGGCGCTGACGCCGAATCAAGGATGAAAGAATTCCTTTGCCGCGTAGGACTGTGGGAAGAGGTAAAAGAGAGGCTCAACATGCCCGCATCAAGTCTCTCGGGAGGCCAGCAGCAGAGGCTCTGTCTGGCAAGGAGCCTTGCGCTTGAACCGGATCTGCTGCTGCTTGACGAGCCTACCGCGTCACTGGACAAAAGATCATCGGAAGTTATCGAAGCACTTCTGCAAAGCCTCGAAGAGCGCATACCGATGATAATGGTCTCCCACAGCCTTGCGCAGGCAAAAAAGCTCGGAGATCATTTCAAGATAATGAGCGGCGGCAGGATAATAAAAGAATTCGGGCGCGAAGAGCTGCCGGACGGCAGGGACGCAGAAATATTCCTCGAAGAAATGCTGCTGTAAGCGCCTCTTTCGTTAAAAACGCAAAAAGCTGCGCCGCAGGCCTTTATCCGTGCCTGCGGCGCATATTATGTTATCCGGTATGCCGGTCACCGACCGGAAAAGGACGTTATTTTGCTTTCTTCACCAGATTGTTCAGAGCGTTAATGAGCGGCGCCACGCGTTTGTCCGTCGCCGGTTTTTTCAGAGCGTTCTCCGCGGACATATCGCGTCCCCAGTATGCTTTGTTGGCGTCCCTGTTCTGGTTTATAACGCTGCCCTCGACGGAAACGCCGGCAAAAAGCCCTTTGGACATCGAATAGCTGTAAATTGACGCTTTGGCACGGCCGTCCGTCGCGGCTGAAGCGTCACGTCCCACAGGACCCGCGGCTATAGCCACGTCTGCTCCGAGCTTAAAGCTGTTCCCGCCTGTAAACGCGCGAAGACCGTCTTCATTGGTAATGACCAGCACCAATCCTACGGACTGCACGCCTATCTGGAAACCTATCGAGGCGCCGGATATCCCCATATATGCGGGGCCGGTCCATCCGCCTTTCCCGTTGCGCAGAAAGACAAGGCCTTCTCCGGTCTGTCCGCCTATCCCGAGTCCTGCTTTCGTCACAGCGGGGAATATCGCCACGCCCTTGCCGGATTTGATGACGCTGCCAAGCGCGTCTGCGTCCGACTCAGCGGCCATCTTATTGATCAGATCCGTCGACAGCCGGATGCGTCTCATATGCGCTGTCTCCGCAAAGGCGCTCTGCGCAGCGAACAGCGCAGCAAAGACAAACAGAGCCAAAACAAGCAACTTTCTTCTCAGCCTCATGAGAATTCCCCCAACAGTATAAATTTGGCATGATGCATATTATTTATTTTATACCATACATCCTTGTGAAAAGCTATAATTATAAGGAGGCGGCCTGCCGCAGGCTGTGCATAATCTGTGTAAGACAGAAGGATGATTCGCAAATGGAAAAGATTTTCGCCCCGTGGCGCATGCAGTACATACTTTCCAATTCGGAGTCCGAAGACAAGACCCCGGACGGCTGTATCTTCTGTATCTTTCCGCAGCTTGACGAAGATGAAAAGCGGCTCATTATCGAAAGAGGCAGGAACTGCTTTGTGATAATGAACGCCTATCCCTACAATCCCGGTCATCTGATGGTGGTGCCTTACAGACACACCTCCGATTTCACCTCTCTTACCGCGGAAGAGCTTGCAGAAGCCACAGCGCTGGTGCAGAAGTCGATAAAGGCCCTTACCGCCCTTATGCAGCCGCACGGCTTCAACATCGGAGTCAATCTGGGCAGGACGGCGGGAGCCGGCATAGACCAGCATCTGCATATACACATCGTCCCGCGCTGGAACGGAGACACGAATTTCATGCCGGTGACAGGTGAAACAAGGGTCATATCAGAGTCGCTGCAGTCCACTTATTCGCGCCTGACCGCAATATGGAAGACGATATCCTGACCGTTTTCCGCGCCCCGGCAAGGGACTGCGACGCGGAATTCACAGAAAAGCGATCCCGCTTCATAGGCTCCGTGCGCATCTGTCTTTCCGCAGCGGAAGCCGCGGATATAATAAAAAGCTTCCCGCAGCTCTATCCGAAGGCCAATCATCACTGCTGGGCCTACAGGATAGGCGCGAAAGACGCCCCGCTTGAACACTGTTCCGACGCCGGGGAGCCTGCCGGCACCGCGGGAAGGCCGATACTCGGCGCGATAAAACGGAACGAGCTGACAAACACTCTCGTCGTGGTAACGCGCTACTTCGGCGGAATAAAATTAGGCGTACGCGGGCTTATAGACGCATATAAAAGAGCGGCGGATCTCGCTATAGAGAGCGCAGGCGCCTCGGAAAAGGAATTCTGCTGCACTCTCAGGCTGCGCTGCGGCTACGACTATTCCAAATCGCTCTCCTCGGCGCTGCGCAAATGGGGCTTCCCGGAGGAGCGCGTAAACGTCGAATACGGCGCCGATGTGGCGTCCTGCCTTGAGGTCCCGTTTTTGATGAAAGAGGATCTTAAGGCACCTCTGGACGAAATGAAGGCAAGGGGACTGCTCTCGGAAGTCTCCTGGGACGACACGCCTCTGGTGCGCGACAGACGCTGATGTTTTCTTTGCGAAGGGAGGAGTCTGTTTGACGAAAAAAGCTGTTTTGCCGCTCTTTTTGGCGGCCGCGCTGATATTGATATCCTCATGCCGCCTTTCTGCCGCCGACTGCGGCGGGGGACTGCCGCTTGAGATAATCAACAGAAGCGGCGCAGGCATAACGGGCCTGTATATATCTCAGACCGGCATGAACAAATGGTCGGAAAACCGCATTTCAGAACCCGTAAAAGAAGGAGGCACATCTTCGGTGGACATAGGCAGAAACGATATCCTGGGAATTAGCGACATAAAGCTGGAACTGGACGACGGCAGGGAAGTGATATGGCACAGGATGCCGGTGCTTGAGATATTTTCCGTTACCGTCACGGACAAGGCAGAACCTATATACGAACAGATAAAGCTGGCTTCCTGATAAAAAGCTTTCTCCCGCGTTGCGGGAGACAAATTGTTTAACAGGTATTATTTTAGCCCCGGTCCGGCCGGGGCTTTCTTTATGCGAAAAAATCACCGGCCCGGGGCACGCTGTACACCGGACCGGTCATGATGCATTTGCATCATATGTATATAAAAGCCGGCATCAGATGACGCCGGCGTATTTTATTCTGATATCAGTTGGCGTTGTTGGCCATCATATTCGACAGGAGCCCTCCCAGAACGAGCCCGCCGATCACGCCTAAGACTATCTTGCCGGTATTATCGCTGTCGCTGTCCCTTTCATACCATCCGCCATAGTAATAGGGGGCTGCCGTGTACGGGACGCCTCCGCCGTATACTACAGGCGGCTGGTAGTATCCGCCGTTCTGATAACCCGGGCCATACCCAGGTCCGTATCCCGGGCCGCGGCGGTCACCCGGCCTCGGCGGCGGGCCCATTCTGTCGTTTCTGCCGCCGGGATGTCCGTGATCATCATGTCTGTGCGCTGCAGGCGGCATCGGCGGCGGACCCATTCTG